>Ga0209889_1000207_pt1 | contig 14331 bp, 13 predicted proteins | sample GWRWN1_0_10_FD_187233 | JGI IMG/M metagenome (GOLD analysis project Ga0209889, IMG submission 187233) | Riverbed sediment microbial communities from areas with no vegetation in Columbia River, Washington, USA - GW-RW N1_0_10 (SPAdes)... | ecosystem: Environmental > Aquatic > Freshwater > River >... | reverse complement strand
GCCGATTTTTCTCCCCGGGCTTATGATTTTGTTGAGCAGGGACTGCATGTCGCTATTCGACTTTCGCCAAACAGAGATTCCGCGATTGCCGCCCGTAAGATCGGCACATTCAATTACGTGGTATGCGCTTCCCCTAACTATCTGAGCCGGCATGGGCAGCTCAGGGTCCCGGCAGATCTGAGAAAACATAGATGCTTGCTGCATTCCAGCATGCGCGGCGGGATGTGGCCACTCAAGGGACCCAGCGGGTTGGAATCCATCCACATCGATGGCTACTTCTCGTCCAATCTTTCGCTAGTCCTGCGCAAGGCGGCGTTGAGAGGGTTGGGAATCGCAATGATACCAATGTATTGCGCGGCTGACGATTTGAAGGCCGGCACGCTCGTTCAGGTACTGGAAAAATACCAGGTTCCAGAAAGACCGGTTTTCGCTTTGTTTCCTCACTCCAAGCTCATGCCGGCCACGACTCGTGCTTTTATCGAATTCCTTGTCAGTTGGTTCAAGGGCGCCACCAGCCCCCTGAGAGCGACCACAGATGAAGTTTTAAGCAGTCCGTCATTTGGCGAAGTTGAGCACGCGCTTCATAACGGTTTCGCAAAACCTTCTCCGCCGAGAGCTCATTCTAAAAACCGCTGATTTCCAGCGTCTGGGCTTATCCCTGCCATTCATACTTCAGCGCAGCAAAGTCGATGACTAGACTGCCGCCTGCCTTGACCGAACGCGGTAGTTTGTCAGCATCTTTCGCCCCACGTTCGCAATATAGCTCCAGGAGATTCCCGGACGGGTCGCGGAAGTACATAAGGGCTTCTACGCCGTGTCTGGTCCAGGGCTGATGAGTCGGCACTCCTCGTGCCTTGAGTTTTTCAATGAACGGATAGAAATCCTCTCCAGCCATGGTGAAGGCGTAATGCGGAAATTCGGCGTTGGGGCCGGTCCACCCGCCCTGCTGCTCCGAGAGACCGATGACTGCTCCTCCCACACGGACCTCAGCAAAGCCTGGGTTGCTGTCCAGGATCACTTCACCGCCAAGAACCTCGGTGTAGAAACGTTTGGCCTCCTTCAGGTTCCGCACCGGGATGCTTGCGTGGTTGAAACTGCCCACATTAGGCCCATTAAGTTGAGACATGATCTTTCCCTCCCTATTCAATTCAGTCCGATAGAACTTATATAATACCTCGATTCCGCGGGTCAACAATTTAATTGTTTCTTGCGGATTGACTGACAGTTGCAATTTTGTGCACTAGCGAATGCCGTCGCTAGGGAGTATATGCCCAGAGAAGAACAATCACGCTCGTGCACCGAATGACGAGGATAGAACGGCAGGAACAATTCACGGACCAATTCTCTACGCCCAGTAATAAGAGGAGCCGATGAAGCACAGCACCGACAGGATTCTTACCACGCATGTTGGCAGCCTGCCGCGCCCTGATGACATGCTCGAGGTGTTGACCGCTAAGATGCGCGGCCAGCCGGTTGACGAACAGGCTTTAGATGCACGACTTCCCGGAGCCGTGGCGGACATCGTTCGCCAACAAGTCGATCATGGCCTCGACGTGATCGATGACGGCGAGGTGGGCAAACCCAGCTTTATCTTGTACGCGGATGAGCGCTTGTCCGGGTTCGACCAACGCGATGCGCCGGAGAGTGAAATCGCCAGAGCACGTCACTACCTGGCGGGCTCCCGGGAGTTCCTGGCGTTTCCCGAGTATTACCAACCGGAAACCGCCGCATCGCGCGGTACTGAAGGTCAGCGGCCACGCCAATCCGTATGCACCGGACCGATTGCCTATAAGGGACACAAACAATTGCAGCGCGACATCGCCAACTTCAAAGCGGCTCTGAGCAAGGTCAGCGCGGTGGAAGCGTTCTTGCCAGCGGTGTCGCCGAACCAGATCGCGTACCGGCGGCCCAACGAATACTACCGCACGACCCAAGAGTACGAGCTTGCCATCGCGGAGGCGCTGCGCGAGGAGTATCAAGCGATTGTCGCTGCCGGCTTCTTACTGCAGATCGATGATCCGCAACTGGTCACCCATTATATGCGCAATCCGGAGCTCAGCATCGAAGACTATCGCCGCTGGGCGGAGCAACACGTGGAGCTGCTCAACCATACACTGCGTGACATTCCCCGGGAAAAGATCCGATTTCATACCTGTTACAGCGTGGCCTTCGGGCCGCGCATCCACGACATGGAACTGAAAGATGTTATCGACCTCGTCGCGAAGATCCGCGCCGGCGCCCATTCATTTGAAGCGGCCAATCCGCGCCACGAGCACGAGTGGACGCTGTGGGAGACGGTGAAACTCCCGGAGGGGACCGTGCTCATTCCTGGCGTGATCACGCAATCCACCGCCGTGGTCGAGCATCCGGAGTTGGTGGCGCAACGAATTGAGCGCTTCGCCGGCATCGTTGGACGCGAGAACGTTATCGGTGGCGTTGACTGCGGCTTCGCCAGCACCGCCCGCTCTGCGGACATGCCGACTAGCGTCGTTTGGGCAAAGCTCGACGCGTTGGTGGAAGGAGCCCGAATCGCCAGCAAACGTCTATGGGGTCGCAATTAACCAAGTTATGGTGACCGCCGTATTTGATAGACCCGAACCTTCAAGGAGGGATGAGATGAACAGCCAAACAGCACAGTCGCAAGACATAAGAACAGCGGTGCCGACACCGAGCGGCCTTAGTCATATCGCCATTCCCAGCCGCGATCTGGCTCAATCGAAGCAGTTTTTCGTCGATGTCTTGGGCGGGAGTCTGACTGTCGATGAACCGGCACTCGCGCGGGTTCAGTTTGGCAACTTCGGGATCGTCCTCGCTCCACAAGCCGGCGGCGCGACGCCGGCGCATGCCGAATATCCTCATTACGCTTTCACAGTGGCGCCCGAAAAGTTCATAGGCATCAAACAGCGATTGGAAGCCTTCGGCGTTCCGACGCATGATCCCTGGGGCCGAATGAACCGCCCTCATGCGCTGATGTATTTTCGTGATCCATCCGGCAATCAGTTCGAGCTTTTCTGTCCAAGCGGCTTTAACGCCGTGCCGCTGCGGCTTGGGAGTCGCGCCGGCGGGGACTATGTGATTGACTTCGCCGCACTATGCTACAGCAAACTCCAAAAGCCCGGGACAGAAACCAATCTACCTAACGTCGGTCCTGGAGGGTACAACCACATGACCCTGCCGGTGCGCGACATGCATGAAGCCAAGCGCTTCTTCGTCACAGTGCTCGGCGGCAAGGTGGCATTCGAACGACCGGAACATATCACAGTGATCGTTGGCGGCGCTGAAATCGGCCTGTCATCGGAGGCCGGTGGCTGGACCGCGGCCGATGCGGAATATCCGCATTACACTTTCTTTGTCAAATCGGAGGATCTGATTCCTCTTAAACAACGTCTCGAGAACTACGGCATTCCAACATCCGATGTGTGGAGCCGAAATGGAATTGACGCCGCCATGTATTTTCGCGATCCATCCGGCACCCTCTGGGAGCTGTATTGTGAGAGCGGATTCAAAGGAGCCGTGCGTCGGGGAGTCTCGGCGGACGGCGACTACATGCCGAACGTCACAGGGCTCAACTATGGCGCCTGGAAAGATCCGGGGAAGTAAGTAGTTGATTAGAACTCATTCGACCGCATTGCCACGGAGCGCCGGCTAACGCGGCAGGACGGAATTGACGAAGCCGACGACTTCATCCCTCAGGACAACAAAAGGTTCTTTGTAATCCTCAAGGTATTTCACGCCCTCCTTCGGCACTAACACCTCCGGGATATGGTCGTTAGGAACATCGCGGCGACGACTCGTCAGTCCAGTCGCCTTGCTCCACGCGTGCTGCCCCTCCCGGGAAAATAGAAAGTCGAGGTACACTTTTGCGGCGTTGGCGTGAGGCGCGTTTCTCGGCACCATGATCGTGCCGTTGCTCGCCGAGATAACGCCGCCCTCTTGTAATGCTGCGCTGCCAAAAAGCTCGATCGGCAGTCCCTTGTTCTTCATTTCAAAAGCCTGTGTGCCGCTTGGGCCGATGGCGATCGGATAGCGACCGCGCGCGACGAAGTCCAAGAGCTGGCGCTCGTCGTTCGAGAGCGCGACTTCCTGCGTAGTGAAAAGCTGTCGAATGAAATTTTTGCCGAAGCCTTGCGACTCTTTGATATACCAAAACGTCACCCAGCCTTGACTGGCGCCGGCGCGGGCGGGATTGAGCATGGTGAGCTTCCCTTTCCACTCCGGGCTAAGAAAATCTTTCCACGACTTGATCTTGCCGGAGGGCACAAGGTCGCGGTTGTAGACAAACGCCACCTGCAAGCGGTTACCAAAGACCAGATTGTACTTTTCAGTATTGTCGGAGAAATCGAATTTGCCTCCCTTCCACTTTGCGACATCCTGGCTCTCCGGTCCGACCAGGTACGGCTGGATAGGGACGATCGCGTTGGCGGGAATCAGGCTCTCGATCGCCGTGATCGTGCCCGCAATAACCAAGTCGGTCCGATAAACGCCGGCCGAGAGCTCGTTGAGAAGCTTGGGCGCCACTTGAGCACCCGCCATCCCGTTGTAGTCCACCTGTATGCCGGGATACTTCTTCTGAAACCCCTCTGTAAAGGCGTCCCGAACGTCTGCCCCCGCTGGTCCCATAATTACTATTCTTCCTTCTCGCTTGGCTACCACGACGGTTTTTTCCCATTCAGCAGCCTTGGGAGCAGACGCGGCAACGGCAAGTGCCGCAAAGCATAGAACTCCTATGCCTATGGTTGATGCCAAAGCAAGTTTGCATTCCATGGTGAGATCTCCTTTTAGCGGACCAACGCTTGGAATTTTTCACGGCGGATTCTAGTTGCCAAGTTCTCGCCCGTCAATCAGCCAATTGTTTCTAATGGAGAAATTGTCAATTGCAAATTTGTATGATACCCAACACCCGCGGGTAAGAAGTATAGATAGGCATCGCCGACTCAGGCGTCTAACAGCGGCTCGTAGCTGAATTCGTTAGGGAGGTCGGAGCCATCCGGAGGCCGGAGCAATCATGATGAAAACTTTAAAGTTGTTGATCGTTTTTACCTTGGCGGTCTTGCTCTTGAGCAGGCCTGCGTACGGTCAAGCCGACGCAGAGGCAATCTTGGCGAGCGTCAATGCCCTACCGCCGAAACAAAGAACGGAAGTCTTAATCGCGGAGGCGCGCAAAGAGGGGTTCATTGAATGGTATGGCTCGCTCTTGGTTCCGGAAGCCATGCAAATTATCGAAAAGTTCAGACAGCGATACCCGTTCGTCGACGTCAAGTATTCCCGCGCCAGCGGGACACAGGTCATCAATCGATTTCTCACTGAGTCGAAGGCAGGTTCTTACCGAGCCGACGTCGTCGGTGCCCGTAGCAATTTCCATCCTACTCTGATGAAAGCAGGCTTGGTTGCCAAGAACCTGGCGCCATTTCGGCAGGAACTTCGGGACGGCTTCATCGATAAAGCCGGTTATCTTCTTGGCCAGCACACCTTCGGCCTCGTGATCGGTTACAACACTCGAAATGTCCCGCCGAGCAAGGTTCCTCAGTCGTATCAAGATTTGCTAAGTCCGGAGTGGAAGGGACAAATGGCCCTGGATCTCGAGTCTCACGACTGGCTTGCCGGTATTCTTGACACCATGGGAGAAGAGAAAGGGATGGATTTTGCCAAGAAACTCGCGGCGCAGAATGTCCACGTCCAGCGCGGTCATTCTCTGTTGTTGCAGCTCGTGGCTGCCGGCGAGTTGAAAGTCGAAATCGATGCCTATCACTATCAGATAAACGAGTTCAGGAAAAAAGGTGCCCCCCTGGATTTAATCATACCCGATCCGATGGTGGTTAAAGAACCAAGCGGAATTTGGATTTCCAAACGCGCTCCTCATCCTCACGCCGCTGCTCTGCTCGTCGACTTTCTTTTTTCTCGTGAGGGGCAGCAAATCCTTGCCGGGCTATCCGTCCTAGTCGCGAGAAAGGATATCGCGTGGGACTTTGGCGGGAAGCAGATAAAGGCCATCCATGTTCTCTCGGCAGAGAAGTGGGGGCCGAAGTATAACGATCTGGCGCGGCAGTTCGATGAGATATTCCGAAAAGCTAAATGAACAGTAAGCGAAGAAAGGGAGCTAAACTTTCAAAGTTTTTTTCTCACCGTTGCAGACGCGAGCACCCTTGAGTTCTTTTCTAGGCGGTTATTTTCTGACATTCATTTTAGCTCTTTTAGAGCCTCCGCAACAAAACTTGCGTCGATGAGCTGTCTCATATCCACGGGTCCGCGCGCCTTAAGGTCAGGCGTGCTCTCCCAGACTGCTCGGATGCTTTCTATATCAGGAGTCGGCTCTGAGCGAATAAACCTTCGACTCTCCGCAAGGAGGCTTTCAATATCAGCATCCGGCAACTTGTACTGTTTTCTCAGATAGGCCTTCGTCGCTTCGGAGCCAGCTCTCCAAGCCCTGATCGCGTCTAACAAGCCGCGGGCAAGCGCCTGAGCCGCCGCCCGCCTTTCCTTGAAAAGGTTATCGTTCAAGATAACAATCTGGTTCGCGAATGTCGCGTTAATTGTTGACAGATCGAAGATCACGACGAGCCCTGCTTTTTTGGCCGACGGCACGAAAAATGGCGTTACGATGGCTCCGTCTACCCCGCCGCTAATTAGGGCGGCGGCTCGCGCTGAAGAATTGCCAATCTGCAGGATTTGGACGTCTTTGTCCGGGTCCAGTCCCCATTGGCGGACGAGGAAACGCGTCTGGATATCCGAGAAGGATCCATAACGGCTGACAGCGATCCTTTTGCCCTTCATCTCAGCAGGGCTCTTGATACCGGGCCGGGCTACAAAAAGATGCTGGAACTGGTCGATATTAACCATAATGATCTTCATGGAGACGCCTGCGGCCATGACTCTTAGCGCGTCGGTCGCGGTGATGGCCGCCGCCTGGGCTGTTCCCGATGCCACAACTTGGGACGCGAGGACTCCACTATTGACATAAATTAAAGTCACTTCCAGGCGCTGCTTTTTAAAAAATCCATCTTCGTGAGCGAACTTAATCACGTCGCTCAGGCCTCCCGTGCCCGAGTAGACTAAGTTTAGCGAAGCGAGTTGGGCGAAGCAGACCGAATAATTGATAACAAAGAATATGATAAACAAAGGTAAAGTTCTTCTAGCGTCTATCATCGACGTTCTCTCCAACCTTTCCGATACGCTCGCCCATAAATATCCTCGTCTGGAGCTCCTCTTATTTCGATCAATTCCAAACTTGTGCTGCCGTTTCCATCATGAGGTCGATCTTTCGCCACTGCTCGTCTTCGCTCATAACTCTGTAACCAGCACCGCCCGAGAACCCACATTGAGGACTGAGCGCCAATTGGTCGAGTTGGAGAAAGCGGCTGGCCTCCTCGATTCGGCGCTTTAGGTCGTCGACGCTCTCCGGTCGGCCTATCTTTGTCGTGATGAGTCCCAAGACCGCCACTTTTTCTTTAGGGATAAAACGAAGTGGCTCAAAGCCTCCTGAACGCGCACTATCGTATTCCAGAAGAATACGATCATGGTTGAGACCAGTGAACAAGCGCTCGGCTATGGCATCGTATGTCCCTTGCCGACGCTCCCCGCCGGGGCGGTTGCCGCGGCAAATGTGTATGCCGAATGTAATCTTCGGAAAACCTGCGATGACAGCATTTTCCGCTTTTACCGAGCGCGCCAAATTGGCCATTGGATCTTCACCACGATTCCTCATCTCTTCCAGTAATGTAGGGTCCACATAAGCGGTATAACTGGGTGCATCGATCTGGATATAGCTGCACCCAGCTTCGACCAATTCGCTTATCATGCGCCGCTGGAGAGCGACGACGTCAGCCAAGAACTCATCCATGCCGGAATACACTGAATACGAATTCTCATAGTTAAAGCGTTGGCAAATGCGATCAAGACTCAACAGAGTCACTTTGACGGGCTTGTTAGCAACGCTTTTAGCGAAGAGATACTCTTCCAACGGTTGGTTCCGGACGAGTGAGAGCCGATCGGACACAGGCTTTCGCCCCGCGAGAGCTGGGGTTTCTTCGGAGTCGAGCTCCGAACGTCGCTGTTGCAACAGGACAGTGTTTTTCGGTGCTCTAAAACCGCTGACCGAGCTGCCAAAACTGTCCTGAAAACTTACGCGGCGAAATTCTCCGTCATTCACGACGGGAAGATTATGGGCTTCTTGATCGGCAATGACCTCTCGGATCGCCTCGTCCTGGGACTGTCTTAGCTCATTCTCGCTGGCTTCACCCGCCGCATGCCGATTGAAAACCTCCACCAATCGCGCGGGGCGTATCAGGCTCCCTACATGATCCACCCGCATCAGACTAAGGTAGTCTTTTGATTCCGTAACCATAGATCCCTCTTCTCGGTCGCTGCATCCATTAGTCAGTTCATCATTTCCGATGACTACGATAAAATGTTTAGTCAGAATTGTCAGGTGAGTATTTTAGAGGAATCCGCCTCTATCCGCCCGCCCGTGCGCGCGTTGCGGCGAGGGATTCGGCTGCCTCACGAACGACCTGCGGGACGGCGATTGCCGTCATATGGCCTCCCCGTTTAAGAATGCGCCCGTCGACCACCACCGTATCGACATTGTGAGGTTGCGCAGACCGCACGATCGCCTGCACCGGATCTCCCAGCGGCGCCATGTTCAGGTCGGTCGTGCGCACCAGAATCAGATCCGCCCGCTTGCCGGGCGTCAGCGAGCCCACGCGGTCGGCGATTCCCAAATCCCGCGCACCGTTGATCGTCGCCAGCTCCAGAACTTGCCGCGGCGAAAGACTCAACGGGTCCTTATAGATTGCGAATTGAGTGTCGATGACGGCGTGCATATGCGCGAACATGTCGTTGTTACCGGAAATTGCAGCGGTGTCGATGGACATGCTGACCAGGATACCGTGCTTGAGCAGATCAACGAGCCGGGAGGAAACAAACGACGAACGCAGCTCGGCAAACGGGCTGAAGCATACGTGGGCTCCTGATCGAACGATACGTGCGAAGTCGGCCTCATCGTAACCGGTAGGATTAATAAGTTGGACGTCGGGCCCAAGCATACCTTCGCTCTCCAACAAGGCGACGCGGCCTTTTCCACCGGTATGAATCGTAATCGGCAGCCCGAGCTTGCGCGCGCCGTCCCAATCGCGGTGTAGCGTAGGGATCGATACCGCCCCCCGCGGCGAATCACTGAGACTGCGCGCAGCCATGCCTAAGGTAAGGAGACCGTCGCTCGGACCCGTAAACCACTCCCGCTGCACGCGCGCCAAGTCAGTGAGGTCCATTGTCTGATCGCGGGAAAGCCCGCCTTGCGGAGTGCCATAAGAGAATCGAGCGCGTATGCCAGTGTCACGTAAAGCACGCAGATCGGCGTCAGCGTAGGCGGGACCGCGAATATTGTGGGACCAGTCGTGCACAGTGGTGATCCCGGAATAAAGCATCTCGGCCACTCCCAGGCGCACACCGCGGTACACATCCTCCAGCGTGTACTGTTCGCCAAGTCCGAGAGTCAGCGCGAAGTAGCCCATTTTCGGCCCCTCACCGACCAGGTTGCGAAGCGGACTGTTCCACAGGTGAGAATGGGTATCGACCATGCCCGGCAGAACAATCATTTGCCGTCCGTCGATAATTTCGCCGCCCGATATTCGAAGGTCTTTCCCCACAGCGACAATTTCGCCAGCACGCACGTGGAGGTCGCCGCCCGCTAGATCTCCCAGCGCCGGGTCCATTGTCAGGATTTGGGCGCCTCTCACGACGAACTCACCGCGCTCGGGAAGCCCTCCAGCAGAACGGTCCGCGGCTGGACTTGACGGATTCCCCGCTCGGGTAGCGCAGCCTGTCAGCCCCATCGTCCCGAGCGCTGCTACTGCGCCCAAAAACCCGCGCCTGCTCATTTCGATGCCGTTATTCATAAGAAACTCCCATACTTCGGTCTCGCGCTCCTGCTCGTGCCGTAGCCAAGTGCGGTTACTACCACAAGCCGACAAATGATAAAACTTTGTTGAAGAACATTAAACAATGGTGGGTCCATAAATCGCTTCAACGATGGATAGTTTTGTCGGAGTGACTACCGCGGGCAGTTTTTCGGCCGCGGCGAAGCAGCTTCGGCATATCCCGTGACGGCGCCGACAAATTTGATATCGGTGAAAATCAGCGGCGTGTTTTCGTCGAATAGCGCGCTCGTGTTGCGCAAGGCCGCCCTCGCGGGCCTCGGCATCGGTTATATTCCGCTTTACCGTATCGAGCATGACGGTCCTACCACCGCCCGGAAAAACTTGCCGTCGCGGTCAGCCCGACATTTATTTCGTTAGCCCCAGCTCTTTGCGAGCCCTATCGACAAAACTGAAATCCACGAGTTCGTCGACCTTCACGGGGCGGGAGACCTTGGCACTTTCCCGCGCCAAGTCGATGAGGAGCTGGATGGATGCCGGCGTGACGACGGCATCCTTCGCCAACACACGGCGCACATCTTGAAAGATCGCTTCAGCGATTTTTCGATCACTGAGTTTCCAGCGCTTCATGATAAGATCCACGATCTCGCCTTCACGGCTTTTGTCCAAGAGAAACATGAGGCTGCGCAATTGCGCGCGCACCGTTCTGTAGACCTCGTCGGGATTGTCCTTGATTCTCTTTTCGGTCGTTCCCAAACCAGACTGGGCAAACTCCACAACGTCTCCTAAAAAAAGCAGCTCGTTGTAGCCCTTCTCGCGCGCCATCACGTTTTCCGGCACAGAAAGCAAAGAAGCATCCACCGCTCCCGATTCGAGCACGGCCAACGACCGGCCGCCGTGCCGCCCATCGGAAGTATCGAGACATCTCGTCCGGGCTCGAGTCCCACGTGTCTGAGCGCCTGAACGGCGAGGAGAGTCGTCTCAGATCGCCATCAGTCTGCCTCCTTGCCGGGTAACTACTTTGCGAGCTTATGCTCCCCTCCACCAAATTGCTAGCCGGGATTATTCATGCCCCGAGGAAAAACCACGACACTGTGTCAATCAAGGGGTGAGCTTGGAGGAGCGAAGGCGAAAAGGAGGTTCAAGGTTCCAGGTTCAACGTTCAACTCGTTTCGGACCTTGAGCATTGAACTTTGAACATTGAACGCCATACCCTACGGTCGATCCGGAGGGCTCGCCCCTTGATCGTCGCTTCCAGTGAATAATCCCGGCTTAGCCGGCCGCCTCCGAATTTAGTTTCAGGCAAATAGAATCGCCATGGTTTGACCGAACGGGGTGAAAGGATTATAAGGACTCGTGGTCCGGACGCGTCCTACCTATATTTATCGCAAGCCCATGGTCTCATTGTCTCTCATCATAGCGCTGCTAGGGCTTCTGCCAGGCTGTTCTACTCAGCCTCAAACTCATCCGCTCGACACTCGACCGATCCCTCGCGATGCGCAATTTTTAACGGAATGCTCGATCAAAGGAGTCATGGCCTGTAGGGTCATGTCGGCGCTGTCCGGTGATTACGGCGCCGAGCGGCGCTCAGACTGTATCGCCTATCGGGACAGCAACTTTAAGCTAGTTGAGCAGTGCGGTTCTTTACCTGCTACACAGCCTTAAATTTCTTCGCATCTTTTTTTGCTTGCTCTCGTGCCGTTTAACACCGTCGTAGAAAGCTGCGCTCAATACGCATCGGGCTCTGCTGCATTTATTTCTTTGCAGCCAGTTCCTTGATGGCCTGACGCACCGGGGAAAAATCTCTCACTTCGTCTAAGGGTCTCCTCTTCTCGCCCAACCTTTCAATCAGGCTCTCCATCTCGGCGTCGGTCATTTGTCCATTCGGGGTGATGCCTTTGAGCTCGAGATCGTAGGATCGAGCGGCGACATCCGCTGTTTGCGGCAACCACTTTAACATCACGGCGATCGTCTCCTGGCGATTGTCGGCGATGAACCGGTTGGCCTTGATCAACGCGCGCAAGGTCCGTTTCACCATTTGAGGATTTTCCTTCAGCAAACGATCCGAGGTGAACAAACCCGAAGCGGGCATGCCTACCTCCGGCGGTCCAGCCAATACTTTGTAACCCATCTGCTGCAGCATAAGGTCGTAGGGCGGCGATATCGACACGGCTTGAACCGCTCCGGATGCGAGTGCTTGTGCCCTTAACGGCGTTTCTCCGATAACGAGTTGTTGCACAAGGGCCGGATTGAATCCTTTGGAGCGAAGCAGCTCCTCAGCGACCAGTTGGTCCGTTCCTCGCACCGTCGCCACGCCGAGTTTCTTGCCTTTCAGATCCTGGATGTCTTTGATTTCCGGACGCACAACCAAGAAATACATTCCCTTTTTGAGAGCAATCAAAATCACTTTCAAGGGAAGTCCCTGCAGAATGCCGCGAAAGGTGCTGACAAAGGAGGTCGTAAAAGAGACATCTCCATTCATGACCGCCAACGCCCCAAGCCGCGGACTGACCTGAATGAGCTCTACTTCCAAGCCTTCTTCGCGAAAGAAACCTTTGTCTGCGGCAATGTAGAGCGGCGTAATCGTGTTGCTGCGGCTCGAATAAGCGATCCTGATTTTTTCTGTTTGAGCATCGAGCGCTCGAGGAAAAAGAGCAGCGCTCAGGAAAGCTGCGAACATTAGCCGTGAAAGAATTTGGGTTTGAGCTGTGCGCATCGTATCTTCTTTTTGCTGCTAAGACTCAAGTCATCGAAACTCCGAAGTGCCCTCGAAGGCTCTTCAGATATTACCGGCACAAGAATCTGGCAGCTTTCGAATAACGTGTTTTACGAATTTGAAAATAGGTCAGGTTGATGAAGCCGTCAAGTAGAGCAAAACCCGTACAGAAAAAAATCATTCTTTTCGCCAACACAGATGCTTTTTCAATTAGACGAGTAAAGGAACTTACTGTCGGGGAATATCTCTCCTCCTGCTTGCTCCTTTGGAGGCATTTTCATACATCGCTCTCTGCAAAATCACCAGAATCACACGCTGGCATACCCCTTGCGAATTTACAGTAACGTAAAGGGAGGTGTCGGGGAATATTTAGAAATCAGAAAACAGAAGGGAGGCAATAGTTCATGAAAAGAAAAAAACAAATTCTAACAGCGGTTATCTTGTCCGGCAGCGTCGGCTTAGGAGCGCAATCCATCTTGGCTCAAGGTGCTCCAGGTGAGCGACCCGGACCAAGTACTCCGCGACAAACGCAACCAACGATCCCGGGGCAAACGGCACCAGGTGTTCCTGGGCAAACGGATCCAATGCCGGGACAACCGGGCACCGTCCCTGAAAGGGTACAGCGTCCAGACGCCGGCGACCAGGGAATGGCTGGCGTTACTGCTGACGACATCAAAAAAGCAAAAGAAGCCCTGAAGGCGAAGGGACTAAACCCCGGTCCAATAGACGGCGTATTGGACGGTAAGACGCAGCAAGCGCTACGTGATTTTCAAAAAGCCAATAAACTACCGGTCACGGGAATTTTGGACTCCCAGACCGCGGATAAACTCGGTGTGAGCCTGGAAAAAGGTTCTACTCCGCAGCGCGCACCAGGCAGCTCTATACCGAAAGATAGTCCTATGCCCAAAAGGTAAGGAGGCGTGGAGTAAAACGAACGAAATAGAATTCCGCGCTGTTGGGCATTAACGGAGGTACGGGAAGGTAATCAATGGATTTACTTCCCGTACCTCACGGAGGTTGTAGTAATTTTGCTCGGTTGCACGAGTGACGTGTAGCTTTGCCTACGCGTCGCAAAGCGATTTTGCATTTGTTTGAGGTAAAGGGTAAGTTACCTGCAAGCAACAGTGCAGGTACTTACTTTATTCGTGCTCCTTTGGCTTTCCTTCCCTTCCTCCGCCTTAGGTAACTATCTCGCCAAAGCTGAACAGCTATCGGCTGAGGGGGTCAAGTTTACCTGGGCCGAGGTAAAATCGAAAAGCTTGCAAATCATCCTGGAATATCAAGATGGCGAAGGGAATTGGAAACAGGCCAACTTGGGCTCCGGATTTCTGATCTCTCCCGACGGCCTCTTCGTTACCGCCTACCATGTGATGAAGTACTGCCTGCTTCGTCAAAGGGAAGTGAATCGCTTCTCCGAGACCGTCGATTGCTCCACTGCGCAACCCCGACTGCGTTACAAAGCCTTAAATAGTGATCGGGAATTTGAAATACAGATTATCTCTCATCTGAGGGAAACGGACTCAACTAACGGCAAAAGCTTTCACACCCCTGATGAAATCATCAAGCAAAGAGACTTCGTCATCGGCAAGCTGAAGGCACAGCCCGGGATACGCTTCTCTTATTGGCAACTGGCGGATTTCAAACCAGGCGCCATAAGTCTCAACAACCCACGAGCAGACTTTGAATTGAGGCCTTTGTTGCCCCCCAAAAGAGTCTTCATTGCCGGTTATCCGCGAGATCGAG
>Ga0209889_1000205_pt1 | contig 14347 bp, 14 predicted proteins | sample GWRWN1_0_10_FD_187233 | JGI IMG/M metagenome (GOLD analysis project Ga0209889, IMG submission 187233) | Riverbed sediment microbial communities from areas with no vegetation in Columbia River, Washington, USA - GW-RW N1_0_10 (SPAdes)... | ecosystem: Environmental > Aquatic > Freshwater > River >... | reverse complement strand
TGGGATACGGCCGTCCGCCGTAGCCAGTTCCCGGCCAACGCGTTCTGACCCACTGCGCCCACCGGCACAGGTGCCGGTGCCGGCGCGAGCGACCGCCCCGCCCGGCAACGCCGCCGGCGGGGCGGTGCGTTAAGCGCCGCGTTACGGATGCGCTACTTGCAGAGGATCCGGTTCATCCTCCGGGCCGCTACGGCGAGCCCGATGACCGCCACCACCACCAGGTAAGCGGCGTGCCCGAGCGATCCCCAACTCAGCCGACCGGTGGTGAGGTCACGGATCAGCTCGACCGCCTGGTAGAGCGGCGTGACCTCGACGATGACCCGCATGACCGGTGGATATGACTCCACCGGAGCGAACGTGCCAGAGAAGAGGAACAAGCCGAACTGGACCACCATGATGTAATCGAAGTCCTGCCACGTCCGAACCAATGTGGAGATCGCCATCCCCACACCACCGAACGCGAAGCCCACGAGCAGCGAGGCGAACAGTGCGGCCACCGCCCACGCCGCGGTAGTCAACCCGAGCGCCACCATGAGGACGAGGAACGCGACCGAGTAGAGCGACCCCCGGATCAATGCCCAGCCGAGCTCGCCCAGCGCGATCTCGAACGGCCGCAGCGGCGTCGCCACCATCGCGTCGTAGAGCTTGACCCATTTCATCTTCGCGAAGAAGTTGAAGGTCGCCTCGGCCATCGCCCCGTTCATCGCGGACGCCGCGAGCATCGCCGGAGCCACGAACGCGGCATAGCTGACGACGCTGCCATCCGCGAGCGTGAAGTCCCCGACGAGGCCGCCGACCCCGACCCCGATGGACATCAGATAGAGCACCGGCTCGAAGAACCCGGAGATCACGACGAGCCAGTAGCCGGAGTGGCGCACGGCCGCGAGATCGCGTGCGGTGACGGCGCCGATGCGCCCGGCCGAGCCCTGCGTACGGGCGATCAGCCGGGGCAATGCCAGTGTGGTGACCATCGCAGTCCCCTAGTCCGTGAGCTTCTTCGCGAACCGCGAGCACGCCAGCAGGTAGCCGACGATCGCCCACACCGCGAGGTAGGCGACATGAGCGGCGACGGGCAGGAGCGGAGGCCACCCCAGCGTCGCGGCCCGGCACAGTTCGACGCCATGCCATAGCGGCGACGCGTACGCGATCCAGCGGGCGACCAGCGGCATCTCCGCGACCGGGAAGAAAACTCCGGCGAACAGCGTCATCGGGATCACGGCGAACCGGTACAGCAGCGCGAACATGTTGTCGCTCTTGATGGTCGCTGCGAAGGCCAGCACCGGCCCGGCCACGGCGGCGCCGACGACGAGCGCCACGGGCAACGCGGCAACCCCCCACCATGAGTGCACCGTCCCGAAGAGGATCATGACGATGAGAAAGCCAACGGCGGACATGCCCACGCGCAGCGACACGAAGAGCGTCTCGCCGCCGACCAGATCCTTCGGTCGCAGCGGCGAGGCACGCATAGCGTGGTACGTCCGGATCCACGAAAAGGCGCTCATCACCGGCCAGGTGGTCTCCCCGATCGCCACCTGCAGAGCCGTGGACGCCAGCAGGCCCGGCGCGATGTAGTCGAGGTATGGCACACCCAACTCGCCGGCGCGGTTGACGAACGCGCCGACCGATATCCCCATACCGAGTAGGAACAGAACAGGCAGCAGGAACGTGCTGAACACGGAGCCCCGCCAGATTCGGCGGTAGCCGGCGAGCCGGTGCTCGAACACCGGCAAGGGCGATGGGCTCGCCGTCCACCCGGGGGCGATGACCTGAGTCGCGGTCATCACTCAGTCCTCGACCAAGGTGCGACCGGTGAGGTGCAGAAACACATCCTCGAGCGAGCTTCGGCGCACGAGCACACTGCTCGGGGACAGCTGACGGTCGTGCACCGCCTTCGCCGCCGCGTCGCCGTCGGTCGCATAGACCAGAATCCGGTCCGGTAGCACCTCCACGCGCTCACCGATCCCCGCAAGCTTGCCCGTGTAGATCTCCAACGCATCCTCACCGAAGCGCAGCTCAAGCACCTCCCGGGTGGAGTGCCGCTCGATGAGCTCACGCGGCGAACCCTCCGCAACGATCTTCCCTCGGTCCATCACCACGAGCCGGTCACAGAGCTGCTCGGCTTCGTCCATGTAGTGGGTTGTGAGGACTAACGTCACCCCCCGCTGCCTCAGCCGGAAGAGCCGCTCCCAGACGAGATGGCGTGCCTGCGGATCCAGGCCGGTGGTCGGCTCATCGAGGAGCACCAGCTCGGGCTCGTTGACCAACGCCCGAGCGATGGTCAGCCGGCGCTTCATCCCGCCGGACAACGGCTCCACTTTGTCGTTCGCCCGCTCGTCGAGCTGCACGAACTCCAGCAGCTCGGCCGCGCGCTCCCGGGCGACCCGGCGCGGGATGCCGAAGTAACGCGCGTAGACCGTGATGTTCTCAGTGACGGTCAGCTCTGGATCCAGCGAGTCCTGCTGCGGACACACGCCGAGGCGGCCGCGGATCTGCGGGCCGTCGCGGACTGGGTCGAGCCCGAGGATGCGCAGCATCCCGCCGGTGGGCGGCGAGACGCAGCCGATCATGCGCATCGTGGACGACTTTCCGGCGCCGTTGGGGCCGAGGAAGCCGAAGGCCTCGCCGCGGTGGACATCGACGTCGATCCCGTCCACCGCGGTGAACTCGCCGAAGCGTTTCACCAGCCCCCGTGCATGGATCAGAGGTTCGTCAGGCACGCTGGGACCCTATCTCCCACCTCCGACGTTCTCCCACGGAGTTTCGGAGTGATTACTCAGAGTCGGCGGCTACCTCCGCCACCAGCTCCGCGGTCGCCGCGACAACCTCGGGGTCCGCGGTGTTCGTACCGTCGTCGTAGCGGACATGCCAGTGGACCCCGTTGACCCCCGGCACCCTACGCGCGACCACGCGCACACCGCCGGTGGGTAAATCATGGTGGGCGGTGTAGGCCACCGAACGGGTCACCCGCCGGCGCACCTCGACCGGGACGTCGTCCGGGTTGGTCAACCCGACCACAACAGGTGTGTCGTCGGCCATCACCGTGTACCCGTCGCCGCCGGCAACCGGCACCGACGGCACCACGGTCAGGCGGGAGCCGGCCCACGTCGCCTTGTGGATCTGGTGCCAGCCCAGCCGTTCGCCCCGCCCCGGCAGAAACACCCCACGGGTCGTGACGACGACCGCCGCCGCGACGTCCTCCACGGTGCGTGCCCACGCGATGACGCGCTCGTCGCGGTCCAGCTTTGGACGCAGTGCCGCCGGCGGTCTCCGCCTGCGCTTCAAGCCGAACAACTCGCCAACCTGCCTTTCGTTAGCGGGCTCACAGGCCACCCGAGGTCTGTTCCCGCAGCGCGCGGGCGTGCTGCTCCAACGACACCAGCTCCCCGAAGAGCTTCTGGTGCTCCTCGGGGTTGAGAACCGGGTTGACCCGCTGCAACCTCGACTTCACGTCGGCGATTCTCCGGTTCACGGCGAAGAGCTGCAGCCGCGACATCTGCACGACCACGTACTGCGGGTGGGGCGCTCCGTCGAGGCGCAGCGGCTCGACGGCCAACTCGCCGACGATAGCCTTCGCGGCGAGGTCGGCGCAGTCGTCACGTACGGCCTCGATCCAGCCCGCACCGCTCGTCGCCGAGGCCGCCCCACCGCACTCGGCGATGGCCAGCCGAACCGCGGCGTGCACCGGGTGCACGTACACGCTCTCGTCGACTGAATCGAAGAGCGGCCCCGCTAGCACCGGTTCCTGCAACGCGAGTTTCAGCGCCTCACGTTCCACAAGGGACTGTGGGTCGTTGGCGTCGGGCGCAGTGCGCTGCATGGGTGCCAACAGCCCCGAGCCGGCACGACCGGCGGCCGAGGCCACCGCGCGGGTGACCGCGTCGACCTCCATGCCGAGGTCCCCGGCGAGCTTGCGGGCGTACTCGGGGCGCAGCGCCCGATCTTTGATCTTGGCGACGAGCGGTGCGGTCGCCCGGAGCGCCGCCACCCTACCCTCGGCGAGGTCGAGGTCGTAGCGCGAGAGATGAGAGCGCAGTGCGAACGCGATCAGCGGCTCCCGACGGGCGACCAGATCGCGCACCGCGACGTCGCCCTTGGCCAGCCTCAGGTCACACGGATCCATGTTGTCCGGGCTGACCGCGATGTAGGTCTGCGCCACGAACCTCTGGTCGTCCTCGAACGCCCGCAGCGCCGCCTTCTGCCCCGCCGCATCACCATCAAAGGTAAAGATGATCTCGCCGGCGTACGCGTCATTGTCCATCAGCAGGCGGCGCAGTATCCCAATGTGGTCCGCCCCGAACGCCGTACCGCACGTGGCCACGGCGGTCGGCACGCCCGCGAGATGGCAGGCCATCACGTCGGTGTAGCCCTCGACGATCACCGCGCGCCCCTGCTTGGCGATCTCCTTCTTCGCCCGGTCGACGCCGTAGAGCACGTGCGATTTCTTGTAGAGCGGGGTCTCTGGCGTGTTGAGGTACTTCGGTCCGTCATCGTCGTCGAAGAGTTTGCGCGCGCCGAACCCGATGATGTCTCCGGTCAGCTCGCGGATCGGCCACAACAGACGACGGCGGAACCGGTCGATGAGGCTGCCCGACCGGGCCTCCTTGGACAGCCCGGCCGTGACCAGCTCCGGACCCGTGAATCCCTTTTGGCGCAGGTGTTTAGTAAGCGCGTCCCAGCCATCCGGGGCGAAACCGCATGCGTACGCTTCCGCTGCGGCCTTGTCGAACCCGCGCTGGGCGAGGAACTCCCGCGCCGGTCGTGCGCTGGCGCTGCCCAACTGGTCGGCGTAGAACTCCGCCGCGGCCGCGTGCGCTGACGTGAGCCGCTGCCGCTGCCCAGGCGGTGCCCGTACCGGCGCCGGGCCCGACTCTATGTAGCGCAGCTGGATGCCGGCCTTGGCGGCCAGCCGCTCCACCGCCTCGACGAAGCTCAGGTGCTCCTGCGTCATCACAAATGTGATCGTGTCCCCGCCGGCCCCGCAGCCGTAGCAGAAATACACGCCCTTCGACCCCGCCACGTTGAACGACGGCGTCTTCTCGTCATGGAAGGGGCAAAGGCCCTTGACGTTGCCACTCCCGGCGGGCTTGAGGGTCACGTACTCGGACACCACGTCCACGATCGACGTGCGCTCACGAACCAACGCCACGTCTTCGTCTCTGATTCGTCCGGCCATGCCACCTCCTCCCGCCATCCCCCATCCTGCCCGACGCGACCGGCACTTCCTGGCGGCGCGCGCTAGTCGGGTACTCGAACCACGCGTACGCCCAGCGCCCGGACCTGGTGGACACCGCTCTCTGGTGGGAAGTGGCGGGCGCCCTCGGCGCGCAGCGCGACGGCTGGGCCTGCCTCGTAGGCATCGAAGGCCGCTCTGGACCCGAACAGGTAGCGCGATTCGACTGCCCCGTCCTCCAGCACGGTGACCTCGCCGGAGAGCGCGCCACCCTCACGCACGACGGCCATCGAGTGCCCCTCGCGCAGCCACTCAATGTACCGGTCGCGCGTCCCGGGATCCGCGAACTCTGCCCGGACCGAGTAGACAACCACGCTGTTGGGCATCGCCAGATGATACTGGCTCGCTCCGCTCGCAAGCTTGGCTCCGGGCCCCGACGGTTGCGGGTGGATGCTTAGCTTGACGCGCGGGCGCATACCGAAAACACGGGGAGACAACGGTGAGTGAGCAGGAGCCCACGGTACGCGACATGCGGATCACTGGGCGACGGCTGCGCTGGGGGCGCCTCCCCCGATTTGTGCGGGTGCTCGTTGTCATCGCGCTGGTCACCATCCTCCTCGCGGGGATCCCATTCGGCTGGACCAGGATCGCCGCGGGCGGCCACCTGTACGACGAGGCCGACGCGCCGAGCGCCGACGTCGTCCTGGTGTTGGGGGCACAGGTAGCGCCGGATGGCATGCAGCCAATGCCGTTCCTGCGCGGACGGCTGGATACCGCCGCCCATCTCATCAAGACCGGCCGCGCGAAGGTCATCCTCGTGTCCGGTGACACGAACGGAGGATCGGGCGACGAGACCACGGTCATGACCTCATATCTGACCGGTGATCGTGGCATTGACCTCGGTCGCATCGTCACCGACCCGAACGGGCTCGACACGTACGACAGCTGCCTTCGGGCCAAGCACGTGTACGGGGTGACGCGTGCCCTAGTGGTCACGCAGCCCTATCACCTGGCCCGCGCCGTCGCCCTCTGCCGCCACGTCGGAATTGATGCGGAGGGCGTTGGCGCTCGCTGCGACGGGTGTATCAGTCTCAACCTGGCCCGCAACAGTGTGCGTGATTACTTCGCCTGCTCTAAAGCGGCGCTGGACGCCATGCGCGACCGCCGAGCCGGAGTCGAGTCTGCGCCCAGCGACGCAATCTCCGCCGCCTTAGCCGGTACCTAGCCGGAGGGAGTCACCGGAACCGGCATCCCCTCCCGGACTTCCAGTACCGTGCGGTTGCCGAGCGCCGCTACGAGGTGGGCGACGGCCGTACGCATAAAGCCGATCGCCACACAAGGGCCACCTGCGGGGTTCGCGTGTTCATCCACGATGACCACGACACCCGTTGCCGACTCCATCGCCGTGGCCGTATAGTCGGCGCCGCATCGCTCGTCCCTGGTAAAGCGGCTGCCGGTAAAGGTGACGGTCAGTTGCCGCCCGTCGCGGGTCACTGTCGCCGATTCAATGGAGAGACCGTCCGGTGGGTTCGAGGAGTCCCACGGCGGCGGCGTCACGCGGACGCCGCCATCGGGCATCGCGATCGCATAGTGGGTGAGGCGAACCGCCGTGCCGGCCAGGGTGAATTCCCACATCGGCACCGTTGCCTTGCCGCGGGTAGTCTGGATCTCGCCGGTGGTTAGGCGGGCCGAGGTGATCTGCAACGGCACGCATGCCGGGCAGTCGTGGTGACCGGCGGCGGTCATGCGCGCGAGCGCCGCCGCCGCCGAGATTGTCCGCACATCTCGCGTGGTGCCATCCGGCCAACCGATCTCCGCAGGCCCAGGTGCTTCGGAAGGCAGCGTAATCAGCGCAACGAACATGCCCGCATAAACAGCCGCCTTGTTGTTGCCACCGACGTCCGGTTCCCAACTCCCCATCGTGCCGGCCCCGTCGCTCCAGACACCGCCTGTGGGGACAAAGGTCTGATCGCCGCCGGCAGCGGCTACCGCCGTGTCCCATCGGGCAAGGGCATCTCGGGCCTGCTGCTGCACGCGCGCCTCGCGCTGCGCCTCACGCTGCGGATCAGGCGTCAACGGCCCGCCCGGGACCTGCACGGGTCGGACGGCACAGCCGATCAGGCCGGCCGCGAGCACCACCGCCGCGGCGAGGCTCGCGCGCCACCACGGTCGACCCATCCCGCTCACCTTCATCCGGTCAGCCGGGACGCGATGGGGGAATGTTGCGCGCCCGGAAGACGCAATGTATCAGCGCGGGCCGACGCCGGTCAGGTCGAGAAACTCGGCGCGCGAGCGCGGATCCTCGCGCAGCGTGCCCAGCAGGGTCGAGGTGAGGGTGCGCGCGCCGACGGCCTGAACGCCACGAAGGGTCATGCACAGGTGCTCGGCCTCGATCACCACGCCGACGCCGCGCGGTTGGAGCTTGTCAGCGAGCCAGTCGGCGATCTGTTTGGTCAGCCGCTCCTGCACCTGCGGTCCATGCGCGAAAAGCTCGACCACCCGGGCGAGCTTGGACAGCCCGAGAATCCGCTCGCTCGGCAGGTAGCCGACGTGCGCGACACCCACGAACGGGAGCAGGTGATGCTCACACACCGACCTGATCGGGATACCTCTGGCGAGGACGAGTTCGTCGTAGCCCTCGTCGTTGGCGAATGTGGTGAGGTCGAACGCGCGCGGGGTGAGCAGCTCGGCGTAGGCCGCTGCCATCCGGCGCGGGGTGTCGCGCAGGCCCTCGGTGTCCAAGGCCAGACCCATTGCACGGAGGAACTCGGCTGCGGCGAACTCCGCGGCGACGAGGTCCGGACCGGGACCCTCACGGACGACGCGCAGGGCGGTCGCGCCCTGCTCGCGGGGCATCGGAATGACCTGCGCGGTCGCGTCCATGCGCTCGCCTCCATTTTCACTAGCCAACGTTGGCCTAATCTCAAATCCTGCCGCGCGCCGGGGAAAATTTCAACAACATGCACTAGTGATATTCTTCTCGGGTGGCGGATACGCGGTGGCAGGCGGTCGCCGCGCTCGTCGACCCGGTGCGGCGAGCGCTCTACGACTACGTCCGTCGGCAGGATCATCCAGTCACCCGCGAAGAGGCTGCCGACGCGCAGGCGATCTCTCGCAACCTGACCGCGTTCCACCTGGACAAGCTCGTCGACGCCGACCTGCTGCGGGCACGCTACGAGGCACCCGCCGACCAGCCACGAGGGCGTGGTCGCACCCCCAAGGTGTACGAACCGGCCGATGACGGCGTCAACCTCACGATCCCGCCACGCCAATACGCGCTCGCCGGCGAGATTCTGGCTGACGCCGTGGCGAACGACCCGACGAACGCCGGCGACGTCGCGCGACGGCATGCGTTCGACCACGGACGGCGCATCAGCCAGAATGGGCCCGTTCACGCGCGGCCCGACACGGCCGGCGCAGCCCGCCAGCTCGCCGCAGCGCAAACCGCGCTGGCCGACCTGGGCTTCGAACCCCGTACGCATGAAGGGCAGGTCTCCCTGCGCAACTGTCCATTTCACGCGCTGGCCATCCGCCAGCCGGAACTCATCTGCGGGCTCAATGTCGCCTTCATCTCCGGCCTGCTAGCAGGCCTGGGCTGCAGCGACCTCACCGCTCAGCTCCGCCGACGGGCGGGCGCCTGCTGCGTAGTCATCAACGGACCCGACAAACCCGCAAAGATCCCGCCGATCCTGACCTGGAGGTCATGATCGGCAGCTTGGAGCGACGCTCAGGTCATGATCACGGCGATCATGAGGGGAGCAGATCGGCGAGAGGGACGTCCGGGTTCGCGAGTGCGGCGAGATCGACGGCCTTGCCAGCGCAGCCGGCCCGCACCAACGCCTGGATCTGGTCCTGGACATCCCACACGTTCACGTTCATGCCTGCCAACACTCGACCGTCCGTGACCCAGAACGCGACGAACTCGGGCGTCTTGCCGTCCACAACGGATGGATCACCACGGAAGACGACCTGGTCGTACCCGCCCGGCTCGACGTAGCCCGAGTACTCCATGCCGAGGTCGTACTGGTCGGAGTAGAAGTACGGCACCCGATCGTAGACCATGTCCTGGCCGAGCATCGCTTTTGCCGCGGCCGGGCCGCCATTGAGCGCGTTGGCCCAGTGCTCCACTCGGATGCGTCGGCTGAAGAGCGGGTTGTACGACGACGCGACGTCGCCGCAGGCGAATACATCCGGATCCGAGGTGCGTAGGTTCGCGTCGGTCACGATGCCGTTGTCCACCTCGATCCCGGCACTCTCCGCAAGCTCTGTCGCCGGCCGGATGCCGACGCCGACGATCGCGACATCGGCGGGCGCCTCGGTCCCGTCAGAGAGGATCGCGTGGGTGAGCCGGCCGCCGAGCCCGCCGAACTCCTGCACGCCGGACGAGAAGCGGAAATTGACTCCGTGCGCGCGGTGCAGGTCAGCGAAGACGGTGGCCGCCTCATCGCCGAGCACCCGCCGAAGGGGCAGCGTGTCCATCTCGACCACAGTCACAGTGGCCCCGTGGGCGCGGGCCGCCGCGGCGGTCTCCAGGCCGATCCACCCGGCTCCCACGACGAGCACCTGGGCACCCTCGCGCAGATCCTCCCGCAGGGTGTCGGCCTCCGTGATCCTGCGAAGGTAGCGGACGCCCATGTTGTCGATCCCGGGTACGTCCAGGTGGCGCACGCGCGAGCCGGTGGCCAGCAGCAGCTTGTCGTAGCGAAGGGGCTCCACATCGTCCAGCGTGACCGTGTGCGCACGCGGATCCAGGGTGGTCGCCTGCACACCTAACACGAGATCGACGTCGTTCGTCGCGTACCAATGCGGGTCGTGGACGTACGCCTTGTCCCTGGGCTCCTTACCCAGCAGGTAGCCCTTCGACAGCGGCGGCCGTTCGTAGGGACGATCCGTCTCCTCGCCGATCAGCACAATCCGCCCGGTGAAACCCTCCGCGCGAAGTGTCTCGGCCGCCTTGGCGCCCGCCAGCGAGGCACCGACGATCACAAACGTCCGCTCGTCACTCATTCCGCCAGCCTCCCGCATCCCGGAACTCGGTTCAACCACAACGCACGCTCGTCCCCCTTGTCCGGTTCACGCCGCCCCCTCGTCGATCAAGGACTTAGTCGCGTGGTTAGAGATCAACTCACGCGACTACGCCCTTGATCGACGAGGAGGGAGGGAGCGAGGCAGGGACGGTGAGGCGCTGGTGCCAGGTGAGCGCCGCCGAATCGGTCAGCGACGCCACCTGGTCGATGACGACCCGCAGGCGCGCGGCGTCGTCGGCGGCGCTCTCCGACAGCGGCGCGAAGACGCGGTCGAGGGCGTCGGGAGCACGCGCCACCAGGGCGGCGACGAGTTCGCGGAGGACTTCCCGCTCCCGTGCGTAGCGCTCCTCCGAACCGGGCCTGCGCATCACATAGCGCAGCGCGATCCCTTTCAGCAGAGCGCACTGGGCCCGCGCGGCGGGCGGCACGACCAGGTCTGCGTCGTACCGGCGGAGTGGATCGCGGCCGTACTGCGACCTGGTGGCAGCCAACGCAGCGGCGGCGAATCGTCCAATGAGGAGACTCGCGACGTGCTTGAGCGACACCAGCGAGCCGCTGCTTCCGTCGAAGTCCGCGACGGCCGCCAGCGCTGGATCGGCCAGCAGGCCGGCGAGGGCACCGTTGAGCACATCCGCCGACTCGGCCGAGTACGCCTCGGCGACGTCCTTGCACAGCGCCGCCCGTTCGTCCGCATCCCGTAGCAGGAGACCCAACCGGACGTGCCCGGTAATGACGCCGTCCTCGACATCGTGGACGGAGTAGGCGACGTCGTCGGCCCAGTCCATGACCTGGGCCTCCAGGCAGCGCCGACCCTCGGCCGACGGACCTTCGGCAGACGACTCCGCGGCCGACGACTCCGCGGCCGACGGTTCTGCGGCCGGGGACTGCGCGCGCAGCCAGACGAAGACCGGCATGTCGTCGGCGTACGCGCCGAACTTGCGCCGACCCACCCGTCGGGGCCAGGGGTACTTGCACGACGCGTCCAGGCAGGCCCTGGTCAGGTTGAGTCCCACCGACTCGCCGGATGGACCGAGAATCTTGGCCTCGAGGCGGGTGAGCACCCGCAGCGTCTGCGCGTTGCCCTCGAAGCCGCCGCAGGCCTGGGCGGCCTCGTCGAGGGCGTCCTCACCGTTGTGCCCAAACGGAGGGTGGCCGAGGTCGTGGGCCAGCCCGGCGGTGTCGACCACATCGGGATCGCAGCCGAGGCTCGCCCCCATTTCCCGAGCGATCTGCGCGACTTCGAGCGAGTGGGTCAGCCGGGTCCGCAGGAAGCCGTCGCCGCCACCTCCAGCGGTGTGCACCTGTGTCTTCGCCGCGAGCCGCCGGAATGCGGCCGAGTGCAGCACCCGGGCACGGTCCCGCACGAACGGGCTGCGGTCCGCGTCGGCGGCGTGCGTCTGGCCGTCCTTTGGTGCCTCGTCGATGAACCGCTGCCGGTCACCCTCGGCTGGGTCTGTCACGGTCGAGAGCTTAGCCGGGGTCGGAGGCTGCTTCGCCGGCTGCCTGACTGGCCCCTTCGGTGGCTGTTGGACCGACCCCTTCGCCGGCTGTCGCGCTGGCCTCCTCGCTGGCGTCCATCTCGCGGATCTTGGGCGAGGCGAGCACCTTGATGACGGCCGCGATAGGGATGGCCATCAACGCGCCCACCAGGCCGAGCACCGTGCCGCCGATGAGGGCTGCGAGCAGCACCGCGATCGCGGGCAGGTCCACGCTGTTTCGCAGGATCCGCGGTGCGATGAGATAGTTCTCCATCTGTTGATAGAGCACGAAGAAGATCGCGACCACCACGGTGGTCGGCCACAGGTCGTCGACGAGCACCGTCACGAGCACGGTGATGACCGCGCCCAGGGTAGCTCCGATCATGGGAATGAGATCCGTAATCGCGACGACGAAAGCCAGGGGCAGCGCGAAGGGCACACCCAGCACGGTGAGGAGGGCAAACGTGGATATGCCCGCGACCAGCGAGATCAGGATGTTGCCGATCATGTAGGCGCCCACCTTGTCGACTACGACGTCGACGGTCCGCCGGGCGTGCGCCCGACCTGGCGGCGGAAAGAGCCGGACAACGCCGCTACGCATGCGCGGCAGGTCGGCCATGAAGTAGATGGTCAGGACTATGCCCGTCAGTGCGGTGAACACCGCTCCGAAGAACGACCGGACGAAGCCGAGGACGTTGGCTCCGATCCTCCCGGGCAGGTCCTTGGCGAGATCCTGCAGGTAGCTGACGAGCCCGTACCGCTCGCCGAACTCCCGCAACGGCTTTGACTGCTCCACCATGCGGTCGATGTAGCCCGGCAGGTCGGCGGAGAGGCTTGCGGCCTGACGGATGAGCGGTGGCATGAGCGCGGCGCCCAGCCCCACGACGGCGAGGAAGGCGATGGCGAAGATGAGTCCGACCGCCCACGATCGGCGCACCCGATGGCGGGTGAGCCAGCGTACCGCCGGGTCGAGACTGACCGCGATGAAGAGAGCCACCAGCGCGAGCACCAGGATGCCGCGAATGGCGAAGACAGCCGACGCCGCTAGCGAAACCGCGAGCAGGCCCAGTCCGGCGACCACCGCCCATCGGAAGACGGTGCGCGAGCTCACCTGATCGGTCATCCGACCCCCTGGCCCTCGGGCCGGGACCGGAGTACACAGAACTCGTTTCCCTCGGGATCGGCGAGCACCACCCAGCTCCGGTCGCCCTGTCCAATGTCGACATTGCGGGCCCCCATGTTGACCAGACGTTCCACTTCGGCGTCTCGGTCGTCGGGGCTGAGATCGAGGTGTAGGCGGTTCTTCCCGACCTTACTGTCAGCGCTGCGCGTGAAGAAGAGGATCGGGTGACTGTCATCGCCGGCTCCGACCATCACCTCGTTCGCGTCCTCGTCGAGAATTCGGTATCCAAGCACCTCGGCCCACCACCGGGACAGGCGTGCCGGATCGGCAGAGTCGACCACGACCGCGTACCAGCGGCTGCCCATAAAGCCTCCTACGGTTGCGTAAACCCAGACGCGACGTGTCGCCCAGGTTACGCGACGGGACCACCTCAGGACAGGGCACGCAGGTCGATGGCGAACCACATCAGCTCATCGCCCGTTCCGGTGGACCACCACAGCATGCCGTACCGGGCCTGCACGTTGGCCACGCCCGTGGCGACGAGGTCGGTCTTGGCGGACGTGATGTCATACAGGCTCAGGCCCGCGCCATCCGCCGATGCCCCGTTACCGCTGTCGGTCTTGAGCGGCACGAACCGATCCAGAAGCGCCACATCGACGATCGTCGGTGTCGCCTCACTGCCAGCGATGCGCCGACGTTCCGTACCATCGGGCCGCTGCAGATCGATGCGCACGAGGGCGTTGTCCCCGAGCACCGCCATGCGGCACCATTGCGGGCTGCACGCCGAAATCTCGGCGGCGTTGGTCGGCACCTTGATTCGCTTGTTCGTACTCATGTTCAAGAGATCCACGGGCGTGCCCCGCCCGCCGGCGACGCTGACAGCCCAGGGCCAGGTGGTCAGGACGTACTCGCCGTTGATCTTCTTGGTTGACACCTCGCCACCGCCGAGCGGGACGGATCGGATCTCGGTCACCGCTTTACTACCCGCCCCGACGGCCGCCCAGTACACCCGCCCCGCCTGTACGAGGAGGTCGAACTGTCCGCCGAAGAAATTGGGATCGCCTGTGTTGGATGTGATGAGAATCGGTCGCGCCCCGGTGCGCCAATTGGTGCGCCACAACGTAGTACTGACCGGCGAGTCTTCGCGCGACACGGACTCCGCCCACACCAGCGTGTCGCCGCTCACCGCGAAGCCGTCGAACTGGGGCTGATCGGCCCCGTTCAGCCGACGTAGCTCGGTGACACGCCCCGCGCGGCCACGGAGCATGAGCCGCAGCGGCCCGCCGTCGCCACCGTCGGCGATGCCGACCGACGTGTCCGCAGCCAGATAGATCCGGGGAACGTACGAGGCACCGTCGGCGAGCACCCCTGCCACTCTCAGGGGTGCCGGGCCGGACCATGTGGGCACCACCGTCAGGGGAGGCGTGGCCGGGGCTGGGACGCGGGCGGCCTCGGGCAGTACGAGCGCCACGACCACGGCGGCAAGGGCAGCGACGAGTACCAGCAGTCTCGCGATCGGAAGGTTCGACTGCTTTCGGCGTCGTCCCGT
>Ga0209889_1000204_pt1 | contig 14374 bp, 14 predicted proteins | sample GWRWN1_0_10_FD_187233 | JGI IMG/M metagenome (GOLD analysis project Ga0209889, IMG submission 187233) | Riverbed sediment microbial communities from areas with no vegetation in Columbia River, Washington, USA - GW-RW N1_0_10 (SPAdes)... | ecosystem: Environmental > Aquatic > Freshwater > River >... | reverse complement strand
GCCTCGAGCACGGCCGCTCCAGGATAGATGTCCGCCGCGAGGAGGATCACGCTGAGGTCTTTCGGGTAGATGATCTGCGCGCCGCGGGGCATTTCCAGGACGAAGTCGGCGAGCGTGGGACGAACCATCAGGAACTTCTCTCCGCGGGTGGTGACGACGTAGCGTCCCTCAGGAGTGCCGATGACCTGATCGTGCGCCAGCCGTCCACCGCGCAAATCGCTGTTGCCGCCGGTCCGCAGCGTGATGAGATAGCGCCGCTCCTTGCGATCGATCAGGAGGACGGGCTCCCCGGCCCCTAACGGCCCGGCGCGCATGCGGCTGGCGATCAGGCCCGAACGCCGCGCGGCTTGACGTGCTCGCGCACCCACCGCACGATCGTCTCGAGCGAGGTCCCCGGGGTGAAGATCTCGGCGACCCCCGCCTGGCGTAACGGCGCCACGTCCTCTTCGGGGATGATGCCGCCGCCGAACACCACGATGTCGGCGGCACCCGAGTCCCGCAACAACTGCATCACCCGAGGAAACAGCGTCATGTGCGCGCCAGACAGGATAGAGAGGCCGATCGCGTCGGCGTCTTCCTGGACGGCGGCGGTGACGATCATCTCGGGTGTCTGATGCAGCCCCGTGTAGATGACCTCGAAGCCTGCATCGCGCAGGGCGCGGGCGACGACCTTCGCGCCGCGGTCGTGGCCGTCCAGGCCGGGCTTGGCAACGATGACACGGATCGGAGCGTCGGGCATCACGCCTTTGCCGCGATCACGAACAGGTTGTCGAAGTTGAAGAGGCCGCGTGTCACAGTCGACAGGGCAACCGCTGAATAGTACCAGGCATTCTTGGCCGCTCTCAGCAGCGAGTCACGACCTCCGGAGACGCTTTGAATCGGCGGGAGATGCGCGAACCTCACCGTGGCGAACCCGTTCCGGCGCAGCACCGCGGCGATGCTCTTTCTTGAGTAGATGTGCGCGTGATCCCTGGCCTCGAGGTAATGAACTCCGCGGCGCATGCCGCGGAGGAAACGCTTCAATCGTGCCTTGGGGAGTTGCACTTCGACATTGGGTGTGTGGATAAACAGAATCCCGGAGGATGTGAGCAATGAGAACAGATGCGCCAGCACCGGGTCAGGGTCGGGGATGTGCTCGATCACATCCCAGAGCGTGATCACGTTGAAGCTCGCCGGCTCGAAGGCGGCATCCTGGACTCTCCCCTGAGTGACCGTCCTCAACCCCAGCACTTCTCCGGCAAACTCCACAGCCGGAAGAGACATCTCGGAACCAAACGCGTCCCAGCCATGCATCTGGGAGGCCCGGCGGACGAAATACCCCAGGCCGCACCCCACATCCAGCAGCCTTCCCCTTCGACCTGCCAGAAACCGCAGGCAGAATGCGTCGTACATCCGGCGGTGCGCGTCGTCCCACCAAAACTGGCGGTCCGGCTCAATGCGCGCGGTCCCGAAGTACCGGTCGTAGTCTTGCTCACCCGTCACGGATGAAAACACATGCCCGCAGGCACGGCAGCGCAAGACGTCGATCTCAAACTCCCGGAACACGAGAGTCGTCGCGGTCCCCCGGCAGACGATGCAGGCCCTGGTCAAGGGATGTTAGATAATGGCCGGTTCCCGGTACTCCCCGTACACGGCGCGGTAGACGTCACAGATCTCGCCGAGGCTGACCCGCGCGCGTACCGCATCGACGATCGGGTACATCGTGTTCTCCCGAGCCTCCATCGCTCGCCGGAGCGAAGCCAGCGCTCCCTCCGCCGCGCGCCGGTCGCGCTCAGCCCGCACCTTGCGCACCCAAGCGATCTGTTTGCGCTCGACCTCCGGATCGATACGCAGGATCGAGATCGGCTGTGCTTCAGGGACGACGAACTCATTGACCCCGACGATGATCCTCTCCTTGCGCTCCAGGGCCTGCTGGAAGTGGAAGCTCGCATCGGCGATCTCCCGCTGCGGGTAGCCGAGCTCCACCGCGCGGACCATCCCGCCCAACTCGTCGATCTTGCGGAGGTAGACCCCCGCTCCTTCTTCGACCCGGTTGGTGAGCGCCTCCAGGAAGTAGGATCCCCCCAGCGGGTCGGCCGTCTCCGCCACGCCGCTCTCATGCGCGATCACCTGCTGCGTACGCAGGGCCACCCGCACCGCTTCTTCGGTAGGCAGCGCGTAGGTCTCGTCCATCGAGTTGGTGTGCAACGACTGTGTGCCGCCCAGCACGGCCGCCAGCGCCTGGACGGCCACCCGCACGATGTTGTTCAGCGGCTGCTGCGCGGTGAGTGAGACCCCCGCGGTCTGGGTATGGAAGCGCATCCACCACGAGCGGGGCTGCTTCGCGCCGAAGCGTTCGCGCATGATGCGCGCCCACATCCGGCGGGCCGCGCGGAACTTTGCGATCTCTTCAAAGAAGTCGTTGTGGCAGTCAAAGAAGAAGGAGAGGCGCGGCGCGAAGTCGTCCACATCCATCCCCGCGTCGATCCCCGCCTGCACGTAGGCAATGCCGTCGGCCAGCGTGAAGGCCAGCTCCTGCACGGCCGTCGATCCCGCCTCGCGGATGTGGTAGCCGCTGATGCTGATGATGTTCCACCGGGGCAGCTCCCGCGCGCCGAAGGAGAGCATGTCCTGGATGAAGCGCATGCTCGGGCGAGGCGGCACGATCCATTCCTTCTGCGCGATGAACTCCTTGAGCATGTCGGTCTGCGTCGTGCCCCCCAGGTGGTCCCTGCGGAATCCCGCCTCCTCGGCGGCCACCACGTACATCGCCAGCAGGACGTTGGCCGGGGCGTTGATGGTCATCGAGGTCGTGACGCGATCGAGCGGCAGCCCCCGGAGCAGGACCTTCATGTCCTCCACGGTGTCGACCGCCACTCCCTCGCGGCCGACCTCACCCAGGGCTCGGGCATGGTCGGAGTCGTAGCCCATCAGCGTCGGCATGTCGAACGCGACCGAGAGGCCGGTCTGCCCTTGCTCGAGGAGGTAGTGGAACCGCCGGTTGCTGTCATCCGCGGAGCCGAAGCCGGCAAACTGCCGCATCGTCCACAATCGTTCCCTGTACATCGTGGGGTGAATGCCGCGGGTAAATGGATACTCTCCCGGATCTCCAAGGTCGCGCCGGTAGTCGAACCCACGCAGATCCTCCGGCCCGTAGAGACGCTTGATCTCCAGGTCGGAGAGGGTGGTGAATCGCTCCCGGCGTTCGTCTTTCTGACGCCTGCGCACGTCGCTCACGCTCCGGGCCCCATGCTCTGTGCGAGCAACTCCGCGATGTCTACGGGCCGTGCCGTCGCGTTGGTGGCCGCGGCTGCATCCTCCAGCATCAGCGTACAGAACGGACACGCGGTAGCAACGATCTGCGCGCCGGTGGCGGCCACGTGCCGGGTGCGCGCGTGGCTGACCCGCTCGCCGGTGCGGTCCTCAAACCAGTACAGGCCCCCGCCGGCTCCGCAGCAGAATGCTTTGTCCCGGCACTGCGCCATCTCCACTGTGCTGATCCCAGGAATGGCGCCGAGGACCCGGCGGGGCGCGTCATACTCACCGTTGTGCCGGCCGAGGTAGCACGGGTCGTGGAATGTGACCGCCGTACGGAGCGACCCGTTCGGCCTGAGGCGCCCTTCCTCGAGCAGGCGCGCCAGCAGCTGTGTGTGGTGCCATACCTCATACTGCCCGCCGAACTGCGGGTACTCGTTCTTGAACGTATTGTAGCAGTGCGGACAGATCGTGACGATGCGCCGCACGCCGAACCGCCCGAGCGTCGCGATGTTCTGTTTGGCCATCGTCTGGAACAGGTACTCGTTCCCGATCCGCCGCGCGGGATCTCCGGTGCAGACTTCCGCGTCGCCGAGGATGCCGAAGTCCATGCCCGCGGCATGGAGCAAGCTCACGAGGGCGCGCATGGAGGGATGGTTGCGCTCGTTGAGGGCGGCGGCACAGCCTACCCAGAGCAGCCACTCGGCCGTGGCCCCCTGATCGAGCCGCTTGACCTGCACTCCTGCGGTCCACGCGGTACGGGTCACGGCCGCGCCCCGGAACGGATGGCCGCGCGCCTCCATGCTGCGCAGCGCCTGCTCCATGTTCTCCGGCAACCGCGCCTCCTCCATGACGAGGTGGCGGCGCATCCCCACGATCTTGTCGATGTGGTCGTTGCCCGCCGGACACTCCTCGACGCACGCGCCGCAGGACAGGCACTGCCAGAGGAATGCCTCGGAGAATACCTCACCGACGAGCGCGGGGCGCTTGATCTCGTCGGGAGGGACCTCCGCCAGCAACTGCGCGCCAACCGCGGTCAGTTGCTTCCTGAGGTCAGTGTGGAGCCTCCTGGGGTCAAGCTCTTTGCCGGTGTTGCTGGCGGGACATACCTCGGTGCAGCGGCCGCACTCCATGCAGGCGAAGACATCGAGATTGTCCTTCCAGGTAAAATCCTCGGCGCGTGAGGCGCCCAGCCGCTCCGCGGTCTCAATATCAACCGCCGCGAGCGCACCGCGGGGCCGCGCCTTCTGGAAGTAGACATTCGGGCCAAGCGTGATGAGATGCAGGTGCTTGCCCTCGGGGATCCAGGTCAGAAAATAGAGGACGATCCCGATATGCACCCACCACGCCGCTTCAAACACCCCGCGAATGACCGGCGTGGATATCCCCTCGAACCACCCGGCCACGGCGCGCGAGACGATGGCGCCGCCGGCCCACCCGGCGTGACCGAGCGCGATCCCGGTGGCACGCGACAGGAGCAGCGAAGTCATGATGCCGGTGATGAATCCGAGGATCAGGTAGGCGCCGAACTGGTCCTGCGTCACCAGACGCCAGGGGCGCACGACCAGGCGTAAATAGAGCGCCATGGCGACGCCGATCAGCACGAGGACAATGAACACGTCCTGCAGCAGCACGAACCACGGCTCCCGGCCGATCACCGGGAGCGTCCAGCCCGGTACGAACGCCTCGCCGAACACCTGGATGATGGTGCTGAGCAGCACCAGAAATCCCCAGAAGATAAACAGGTGTAGCAAACCGGAGGAGAACCGCCGGAAGACTTTTGTGTGCCCGATGACTTCGATGACGAGATGGCTGAGGCGGCGGCCGATCGGCTGCAACGGAACCGGCCCGTCGCCCAGCCGGATCAGGCGGTACACTCGCCAGAGTTTACGCGCGGAGACCCCCGCCGCGACGGTCAGCATGAGCAGGACGATCGCGCCACGCAGCAGCGTGATCGACATCGGCGCTACGCGCCCTTTGCGGCCTTGATCTTGGCGACCAACGCGGGAACGACTTGACGGAAGTCGCCCACGATGCCGTAGTGGGCCAGCGAGAAGATCGGGGCTTCGGGATCCTTGTTGATGGCGACGATGGTGCGCGAGCCGGACACGCCGGCCACGTGCTGCGCGGCGCCGGAGATGCCGACGGCAACATAGAGGTTTGGTCGGATGGATTTCCCCGTCTGTCCGATCTGCCAGGTGATGGGCACCCATCCTTCATCCGCCGGAGGCCGCGATGAGCCCACGGCCCCGCCGAGCGCCGCCGCGAGTTCTTCCAGGAGTTTGAAGCCCTCCGGACCGCCCACGCCCCGGCCGCCGCCGACGACCACCTGTGCGTCATCGAGGCCGACTTCTGCGCGTTCGCTCTGCGCCTCACGCACCCGGGTGGGCAATGCTTCGGGATCAATCGTGAGTGAGATCTCTTCGACCGTTCCGCGGACGGGCTGGGGCTGCGGGACGTCAAATGCGCGTGGCTTCACGGAGATGACTGCGGGTCGCGCGGTCACCTCCAGCGTGGCGATCGCCCGGCCGCCGTAGACCTGCCGCCGCGCCATCACCGCGCGCCCATCGACAGCGAGACTCATCACCTCTGTCGCCAGAGCAGCGCGGAGCCGGTACGCGAGTCTGGGAGCGACTTCACGGCCAACGGTATCGGCGGAGATGAGCACGAGCTCGGGCTGCGCTTTCGTCACAACCAGGTCGAGCGCCGCGAGCACCGCATCACTCTGTCCAGGAGTCAGGGCCGGATGCTCGCAGCGGTACACGGTCTGCACGCCGTACTGCTGGAGCGTCTCCACGGCCTGGCCGATCCCCCGCCCCTGCCCCACGAGCGCCGCGGACATGGGTAAACTCAGCGGTCCGGCCAGGTTGCGTGCAGCCCCCGTGAGCTCGACGGACGAACGTCCCATGCTCCCCTCGAGCGCCGAGGCGACGATGAGAATACCGGGCATGCTCCGCCTCCTAGAGAATTTTCAGCGCGCGGAGGCGCGCGACCAACGCCTCGGCCTGCTCGGCCGGCTCGCCTTCAAGGAATTCGACCTTCGTCGTGCGTTCCGGAATCGACACGTCTTTGACTTCCACGCCTTTCGCACCGCCGGCGTCCTCCGCCCCCAGGTCCGCCCGGGTCCAGTTCGCCACCGGCTTGCGCATCGCCGCCATGATGTCTTTGACCTTGGGCAGCCGCGGCCGGATCGCCTCATCGCTCGTCACCGAGAGCACTGCCGGCAGTCGCACGTCCACCGTCTGAAACCCCTCTTCCGAAGTGCGGCGCACCGAGAGCGCGCCGTCCCGGGACTCTGCGCGCGAGATGAACGTGACGCAGGCCGCGCCCAGCGCCTCCGCCAGGAACGGAGCCATGGCGCGCTCCACCCAGTCCGCCGACTCGCACCCTGTCAGCACCAGGTCGAAGCGGCCGATCCGCTTGATCGCGGCGGCCAGGACGGACGCTTTGTCCGCGGCCAGCCGCTGCGGGCTTTGTGGATCGTCGATGACAACGGCCTCGTCCGCGCCCATCGCCAGGGCGAGGCGGACCGCGTCTTTTACTTCACCTTGCGGTCCCAGCGTGAGCGCCGTTACTTTGCCGCCGGTCTTCTCTTTCAGTTGCAGCGCGAGCTCGAGCGCGTTCTCATCATAGGTCGAGATAACCAGCGGCTTGCCCATGCGGACCTGGCGCTTTGTAGCGGGATCGATCGCAAAGTCCCACTGTGGGAGCTCGGGGTCGACCACCTGCTTCAAACAGACGATCGTGTCCACAGACCCTCCTGATTAGCGCGCGCCGAGAACGTGGCGGGAGATCACCACGCGCTGGATCTCGGACGTCCCCTCGTAAATCTCGGTAATTTTCGCGTCCCGGAAGTATCGCTCGGGGGCGTAGTCCTGGATGTAGCCGTAGCCGCCATGGATCTGTACCGCTTTGTGCGAGGCCCACATCGCGGCCTCCGAGGCGAACAGCTTAGCCATTGATGCTTCCTTCGTGTACGGCCGGCCCTGCCGGCGCAGGTACGCTGCCCGGTACATCAACAAACGGGCGGCGTCGATCCGTGTGGCCATGTCGGCAAGCGCCCACTGGATGGCCTGGAATTCGCCGATGGTCTGGCCGAACTGCCGGCGCTCCCGCGCAAACGCCGCAGAATCCTCGAGCGCCGCCCGCGCGATTCCCACGGCCTGCGCCGCGATCCCCAGGCGCCCGCCGTCCAGAGTGGCCAGCGCGATCCGGCCACCCATCCCCGGTTCGCCAAGCAGATTCTCTTTCGGGGCGCGGCAGCTATCCAAAATGATCTCGGCGGTTGAAGAGCATTTGATGCCGAGCTTCTTCTCGACCTTTCCGACGCGGATACCGGGGAACTGCTTCTCAACGATAAAGGCTGAGATGCCTTTGGCGCCGGGATCCGGGGCGCTGCGCGCGTAGACAATACAGATCGTGGCCTCGACTCCGTTCGTCACGAATGTTTTGGTCCCGTTCAACACCCAGGCATCGCCGTCGAGACGGGCACTCGTGCGCAGTGACATGGCGTCGGATCCCGAGGAGGGCTCGGTCAGACAGTAGCACCCCAGGTCCTTCCCCGAGGACAGGCCGGGCAGGTAGCGCCGTTTCTGCGATTCGGACCCGAAGGCGACAATGGGATCACAGACCAGCGAATTGTTGACGGTGATGATCGCCTGGACACCCGCGGACGCACGGGCGAACTCTTCCTGGGCGATAACATACGAAACGGGGTCCATACCCGCGCCGCCGTACTGCTCGGGGACCGTCATCCCCATGAGGCCCAGATCCGCCGCCTTCTGGATCAGGTCTTTGGGGAACTCGCCGGTGTGGTCCAGGTGGGCGGCGCGGGGGAGGATTTCGCGGGTGGCGAAATCGCGCGCCAATCCCTGAACCATGCGGTGTGCTTCGGAGAGACGGAAATCCACCTTCGTCTACATTCTTGCCCCCCTCGGACCCCCCTTCTATCGTCACACGCGGCGGCAATACCCTGGAAGGAGTCGGTTACGGCTCAGTGTAAGTCCCACAATGGATTGACCCGCCCGGCACACCTTCCCTGGAGCGCCTGATGATGAGTGACCGCGTGGCCATTGTTGGCGTCGGCCAGACACCGCCCCGCGCGCTGTCCCCGGAGCAGTCCTACCGCGAGATGACCTTCCAGGCGGCAACGCGCGCCTACACGGACGCCGGCGTCAGCCACCGGGACATCGACAGCTTCATCAGCGTCGCCGAGGACATCCACGAAGGCACCAGTATCACGGACGAGTACACACCCGACCAGCTGGGCGCCGTGCTCCGGCCGGTGCAGACGATCGCGGGCGATGGCATTCAAGGGCTCGCCACGGCGTTCATGCTCATCCGCAGCGGTATCGCGGATCTGGTGGCCGTGGAATCCCACTGCAAGTCCTCCAATATCCTTCGTCACAACGAAGTCCTGGAGATGGCGTTCGATCCGGTCTACGAGCGCCCGCTGCGCATCAACCCGCACTACGTCGCGGGGCTCGAGATGCAGCGGTTCCTCCATGAGACCAACACCGCAGAGGACGCGGTGGCGCAGGTGGTGGTGAAGAACCGCCGCCACGCGCTCAGCAACGCGATCGCTCCGTTTGGCGCGGCCTTCTCAATCGATGACGTCCTGGCATCCCCGCCGGTGGCCGAGCCCCTGCGCGAATTGGAGGTCAGCCCGTACGCGGATGGCGCGGTCGTGATCGTCGTTGCATCAGAAGAGGCGGCGCGCCGGGCGCCGCGGCCGCTGTGGATACGCGGTATCGGATGGATTTCCGACAGTCCCTGGTTGGCCTCGCGCGCGTGGGGGCAGGCCACGTACGCTGCCCTGGCTGCTGAGATGGCCTACAAGATGGCCGGCATCTCGGATCCCTCGAACGAGATCCGCTTTGCCGAGATCGACGACACCTATGCATATAAGGAGCTGCAGCACATGGAGGCGGCGCGCCTGGCCCCTCGCGGCGGCGCCGGCCGCATGACACTCTCGGGTGAGACGGCGCGCAGCGGGAGCCTGCCCATTAACCCGTCAGGCGGAAGCCTTGGGATGGGGTACTGCTTCGACACCTCGGCGTTGTACCGCACCGCTGAAGCGGCCCGCCAGGTCCGCGGGGAGGCGGGACGCCACCAGGTACGCGGCGCAACGACGGGATTGGTCATGTCCTGGCGGGGCGTGCCGACGCAAACAGGCGGCGCGCTCGTGCTGGCCGCCTAGGCGGAGGAGATCTGGGAACCTGATGAAGCGAACACCGAGGCGCAGGGTCGCGATGGTCGGTGCGGGGATGAGCCTCTTCGTCCGGCGCGCGCTGGAAACCGGCAAGGAGCTCTCTTATTATGCGGCGGCGCAGGCCCTGGAAAGCGCCGGTGTGAAGCGCAAGGACATCGAGGCCGTGATCATGGCCACTGCGCCTGATGCCTTTGACGGCGTGCACATGAAAGGCGACTGGCTGCTGGACGGCGCCGGTGGCGTGCGAAAACCGTACATGCGCGCGTACGTCGGCGGCGGCTCCGGCGTCTTCAGCATCATCAGTGGATGGACGCTGGTCGCCTCGGGCCTCTTCGACCTCGTCCTGGTCGTCGGCGAGGAGAAGATGAGCAGCTGCCAGCCGCACCCTCAGGGCGCGTTCATCACGATCTTCGACCACATCATCGAGCGCCCACTCGGCCCAAATCTGCTGTGGATCTTTTCGCTCGAGCAAAATCGCTACATGTCCACCTACGGGATCCGCAACGACGACATCGCGCTCGTCTCCGTCAAGAACAAGCGCAACGCCCTGGCGCATCCGGCGGCCCAGGTCGCGGCGTCGGTCACCGTCAAGGAGGTGCTGGCTTCCGAGGTCGTGGCGTGGCCGGTGCACAGGCTGATGGTCAGCCCGGTGAGCGACGGGGCGGCGGCGATCGTGCTGGCAAGCGAACAGGTCGCGCGCCGCCTGACCGACAAACCGGTATGGGTGCAGGGGGTGGGCTGGTCGCTCGACACGTCCTACTGGGGCAACCGGGACCTCGCCTATCCCCGGTACGTGGAAAAAGCCGCGCGCATGGCTTACGAGATGGCCGGCGTCACCGAGCCGCAGAAAGAGATTCACGTCGCGGAACCCTACGATCCCTTCGCGTACAAAGAGCTGCATCACCTCGAAGGGCTGTTGCTGTCGGAGAAGGGGAAAGCGCCGGAGGATCTCGCCCAGGGTCGGTTCGAGCGCAGCGGACCGTTGCCTTCGTGCCCGTCAGGCGGGCTGATGGGGGTGGGCAATCCCATCGCCGCGGCCGGGGTGATGAAACTCTGCGAGTTGTTCTGGCAACTCCGCAAAGAGGCCGGTGCGCGCCAGGTGCCGGGCAACCCCGAACGCGGCGTGGCTCAGGCATGGGGCGACCTGATGCAGATCGGCACGGTTGCCGTGCTCGGAACTCACTAGAGGAGACGTTGATGGCGGCCAGGGTGGTGCACCACAAACGTCATGGCGCGGCGACGCGGGTCGTTGCCCCCGATGCACCTCCTCGCCTCCCCATGAGGGGGAAAGCGCTGAGCGATGTGGAGTTCCAGAAGACGGTCCCCACGGTCTGGTGGGAGCCGCAGCTCGAATACCGATGGGACGCCGGCGCCGCGATCAGCCGCTTCCTTACCGGGCTGAAGGAAGGCAAGATTTACGGCGTGCGCTGCCGGCAGTGCGGCCGCACCGTCACCCCGCCCCGCGCCTTCTGCGAGCTCGACTTCAAGCCGATGGATGAGTGGGTGGAGCTCGCCGATACCGGCACCATCAATACATTCTCGATTTGCTACATCACCTGGGACATGAAACCGCTGCGCAAACCGCAGATCCCGGCCGTCGTCGAAATTGACGGCACCGTCCCGCGTGTGGGCTTCTTGCATCTTATCGGCGGGGTGTCGGGCACTTCCATCGCGGCCGTGCGCAGGCAGGTTCAGGTGGGCATGCCGGTGCGCGCCGTATGGAAACCGCGTGACAGGCGGCAGGGAGCGATCACTGACATCATCTCCTTTGAACCGCTCAAGGCCAAAAGGAGGAGGACGTAATGGCGCACCGCCCGGAGGCGGCGCGAACCTGGTACGGGACCATGCCGGTGCAATTCCGCTATACGCCCGGTGCGGCGGGGCTGCGATTCTTCCAGACGCTCAAGCAAAAGGGGATACTCGCCGCCACCCGATGCGAGGAATGCCACCGTACCTATCTCCCGCCGCGGCTGTATTGTGAAGAGTGCTTTGCCGATCTTGACGGCACCTGGGTGGAGGTGCCTCCACGCGGCCGCGTGCACACTTTCACCCTCGTTCATGTAGACAGGGACGGCCGCCGCCTTCGGGAGCCGGAGATCGCAGCCTTCGTGCGAATTGACGGCACCGACGGAGGACTCGTGACCAGATTGGTCAACCTGCGGCCGGCCGACGTACGTATCGAGATGCAGGTCGAGGCGGTACTGCTCCCCCCGCGGCGCCGGCGCGCCACTCTCGACGACATCGTCGGGTTTGCGCCTCCGGGGGCGCTCCCGGCCCGGCGTCGCCGACAGAAAATTTGACATTCTTCCTGCGGCTCAGAAATCGGTTGCGCGCCGCGCTCGATGGAACCCCCGATATCCGGGTCACCGACTATACCTCAACCGGCATGAAGGTTACTGTATCCGGTTATCCGCTGCGGACCAGCCTTCTCAGGCATCTGTTCCGGCCCGCCCCGGTCGGTGAGATCGCCGACGCGCTGCGCGCGCGGGTGCCCACAATGACCATTCCGCCATTTGGTCTGGTGCGGGATCGGATTTTTCCGGTGCTGAAACACACGACAACCCTGCCGCCGCCCACCGGCTACATGGTGGAGAATCGCATCATGCGCGTGCCTTTTGATGAAGCGATCGTCGTCGCATACGCCATCGAGGGACAGTTCCAGATCACCTACGTTACCGAGGGCATGCTGAGTCGGTGGGCGCTGCCCCGGGACGCCCTCCACACACTCGCCTTGGATAACCTGCGCGCAAAGACCAATCACGTGCTCGCTGAGATCGGCGGACCGCGCCGGGAGTATGCCGCCCTCGACGGCTTCGATGCCGCACGCCTGCTGGTCGCAGACCTGATCATCCCACCCGGGGTCACCGATCCGGTACTGGCGATCCCCCATGAACACGCCCTGCTGATCCACGACCGCGCGGACGCGGATGCGCTTCGCGAGCTGGCGGCTCAGGTGCTGCGCGGCGCGTCCCTCCCCCTGACATCACACCTCTATCGCTGGACCGACGGAGGCCCGGTTCGCGCGAACGGAGCGGTGTGACGAGCCAGGCGCTTCTGGACCGCGGGGCCGGTAAGCTCGCGCAGAGTGTCGGAGGCGATCCAGCGGGCGGCCCGCGAGTCCATGCGCTGAATGTCCTTCGCGACCTGAATCGCGCGGGCGTTGAGCGCGCGATTCCGTTTCCCGATGTTTCGTAACGCCCAGTTCACCGCCTTCTTCACGAAGTTTCGCTCGTCGACCGCCCCCCGCTTGATCAGCGGGAAGAAGCGCTCGAACTCTGTATCCGCCATCCCTTTATCGTGCCAGGCCAGCTCCGCGATGAGCGTGAACGCCGTGCGCTTGACGAACTCTTCCTCCCGCATCGACCATTCCCGAATCTTCTTCCGCGCGAACGGTGTCCTGACAAAGAGCTCGCTGACCTGATCGACGACGTCCCAGGAATCGAAGGTCTTGACCCAGCGCTCTAATTGCTGCTCGGTGACCTTCTCCGGCTCTTCCACAAACCCAGCCAGGATCCGGGCCTCGTGAATTCCCGACTTCCACAGCTCCCCGGCCAGCCTGTGGCTCTTGCCGGTCTCTTTCGCAATCTTCCGAAGTTCCCAGATGGAAATGCCCAATACCCGCGATCTCGGCCGGATGCCGAAGCGGGCCATCCCCGCCGCATCCTCTGGGCTGGCAATGCGCCGGAGGCGCGCCAGAATGCTCCGGGCGGACGGCCTCTCCGGCATGCTAGCTCTTATACTCGTAGAATCCGCGGCCCGTCTTACGGCCGTGCATACCCGCCAGCACCATCTGCTTCATCAGCGGCGGCGCGGCGTAGCGCGTGTCCTTGAACTCCTCGAACATGGCCTCCGCGATGTAGTAGGTCGTGTCGATCCCCACGTAATCGAGGAGCGTCAGCGGTCCCATCGGGTGGGCCAGGCCAAGGTGCACGGCGGTGTCAATGTCTTCCCTGGTCGCGATCCCGAGCTCCAGGGCCCGGACGGCGTCCAGCATGTAGGGCACCAGCAGGAGGTTGACGATGAAGCCCGGGCTGTCCTTGCAGACCACGACGGTCTTACCGACGGATTCCGCGAAGCGCCGGCCCGTCGCCATCGTTTCCTCCGATGTCTGCAGCCCACGGATGAGCTCGACCAGCTTCATGACGGGGACGGGATTGAAGAAGTGCATCCCCAGGACATGCTGCGGGCGTCTGGTCACCGACGCCATCTCCGTGATGGAGAGCGACGACGTGTTGCTGGCGAAGAGGGTGCGGGGCGGGCAGAGACGATCGAGCTCGCGGAAAACGTCTTTCTTCAGCTCCATCTTCTCAACGACCGCCTCGATCACCAGATCCGAGTCGCCCAGGTCCGCCAGCTTCGTCGTCCCCTTGATCCTGGCGCGGGCCGCCTGCATGTCCGGGGCGGAGAGTTTCCCTCGCTCCACGGCGCGGCGCATGGACGCCTCCACGCGGCCGAGGCCATTCTTAAGCAGATCATCGTCAACCTCGCGCACCACCACGTCATATCCGCTCCGGGCGCAGACCTCCACGATACCGGAGCCCATCAGTCCACATCCCACGACGCCTACACGCTTCAGCTCCATCTAGATCCCCCGTTTCTCACGTTCCTCGTTCCCCGGCCGCCGCCGCGCGGCCTTCGACCTCGACCCGGGCGCGCGCCACGTCATCCTCACCGAGGATGATGACCTGATCGTAGCCTTCGTGCGGAATACGTTGCAGCGCCTGCTGGAGCTGCTGCCACTGCCTGTGGATCACGGTCCTGCCCACCCTGCGGTCGCGGCGCGCGTCCCAACGCCCGGCGGTCTGCTCCGGAACGTCGAACACGATGATCGTGACCGGGATCTTCCAGCGGCGCGCCAGCCGTCGCAGGTCGCTTCTGGCGTCGGGGTGCAGGGCGGTGCTGTCGGCGACCGTCAGCCGCCGCAGGCGC
>Ga0209889_1000203_pt1 | contig 14393 bp, 9 predicted proteins | sample GWRWN1_0_10_FD_187233 | JGI IMG/M metagenome (GOLD analysis project Ga0209889, IMG submission 187233) | Riverbed sediment microbial communities from areas with no vegetation in Columbia River, Washington, USA - GW-RW N1_0_10 (SPAdes)... | ecosystem: Environmental > Aquatic > Freshwater > River >... | reverse complement strand
GCGCGTCCGAGCGCTCGCCACGTCTCGTGCCGCCTCGTGGCTCACCGGGTGCCCGGTGACCGCGAGCAGGAACGGCTCGCGTTCCAGCGCGAGGAGCCGCAAGGGCGTCATCGCGGTCACCGAGGCCGTCCTCGGGACGTCGCGCAGCAGCGCGATCTCGCCGACGTACGCGCCCGATCCCTGCTCCGAGACGTGCTCACCTCCGCGTGTGATCTCGACCCTGCCCTCGACGATCACGTAGAAGAGGTCGCCGGGGTCACCCTCCCGGATCAACACGGCTCCGTCCGGCACCTCGATCGGGAACACATCGGCCAGGACGCGCTCCATCGCCGGAGCCGGCAGCGGCGCGAAGAAGGGGATCGCTCGCAGGAGGCGAAGGCGCTCGGTGTCGGGCGCCTCGGCGGATCGGTCGATCGACAAAAGGCGTCCCGACGAGAGCAGGATGACGACGGGCAGGAAGGCTCCGACCACCACGAGCGCCGCCTGGACGCCGTACGCCTCGATCAAGATCGCAGCCCCGACGGACCCGATGACCAATGCGAGCATCGTGAGGCCTTCCAGGACCCCGAACACCCTCGAGAGGACGTCGTTCGGCGAGATCCGTTGCAACAAGGTGCGACCGGACACGTCGCCGACGCTCCGTCCCGCCCCGGCCGCGGCGAACAGGACCGGAGCACTCACCGCCGACGGAGCGATGGCGACCAGCCCGATCGGCGCTCCGAACAGCACGGCCCCACCGGCCAGCGACGGCGTGAGGCGGCGTCGTCCGACGAGCGCGACGGTCGACGCCGCACCGACGATCGCGCCCGCACCGAATGCCGCGCTCAAGAACCCGGCCCCACTTGCGCCGATGTCGAGGAGCTCGATGGCGGTCGCCACGAACAGCACATCGAGTGCACCGACCACGATCACGCCGGAGGACATGAGCAGCACGATCAGACGAGGCCCCCGCGCCAATCGGAGCGTCCGGAACCCCCGGAGCGTCTCGCGCCAGACATCGGCCGCTTCGATGCGAGCATCGGGCGTGACGGTCGACACGTCGACGCGGAGTCCCGACACCAGCAGCGCACCGAGCAGCGTCACGACCGCGAACGTTGCGAAGACGGCCCACGGTCCCGAGGACGCCAGCAAGATCCCCGCGATGATCGGTCCGAGCATCTTGCCTGTGCCCTCGACCACTCCCGACACGACGTTCGCGGCGGTGAGGTCGGCGGGCGTTTCCGTGAGCCCGGGCAGGAGCGAATTCTGCGCGGGGCGGGTGAACGTGATGCTGATGGAGGCGATCGTTGCCGTGGTGTAGACCCACGCGACGGGCGCATCCACGTACAGGGTCGCCGCCGTCACGGCGATCGCGATGCCCTGGACGAGGTAGTCGAGCGCGAGCACGCGATCGCGCCGGAACCGGTCGCCCGCGTAGGCGGCCAACGGCGCGACGAACGCGGACGGGACGAGCAGGATGACCGAGACCTCCCCCATCGCGGCCGCCCCGCCGCGCTCGTACGCGTACACCAAGATCGCGATCCACGTCGCGAACTCGGTCATGTTGAACCCGAGGAACGCGAGTTCGACCCGGCGGAGGTTCGGGTCGGCCACGACGGTGCGGAAGCTCCCCCGGCGCTCGGTCATCGGAGGCAGGATGGTACCCCCGTTCGGCTGGTCGGATCAGTCGGCCTGATGGGCTTCTGTTTCCGGACGGGCCCGGTCGCGGAGGACCGCGGACAGCTCGGCCCCGAACACGAACAGCCCGCTCGCCAGACGCAGGAACAGGAGCAGGCCGACCACGGCGCCGATCGTCCCGTACAGGAGTTTCGCCCTCGAGACGTAGTAGGCGAGCAGCAGCCCTCCCGCGAGCTTGAACAGCCCCCACCCGATCGTCATCACCGCCGCGCCCGGCAGGTGGGATCTCCATCCGATCGTGCCCGGCGTGAGCACGGCGTACGCGAGGAGGAACAGACCGAACTCCATCGCGGTGGTCGCAACCAACCCGAGCACCCGGAACGGGATCTCGAGATCGTTCGAGACCCTGACGGCGCTGATGACCCCCGTGACGACGGGCAGCGCGCCGACCAGCACGACGAACCCCAGCGTGATCACGATCGCTCGGACCCCTCCCCGCACCCCCCGTTCGGGTCCGGTGCGGAAGATGATCGCGAGCGCTCGGGTGGCTCGCCGAGACAGGGCCGACGCGGTCCAAAGGAGCGCGACGAAGCTCACGACGCCGAGGGTCGCGCTGGCGTCGGTGAGGTTCGCGAACTGCTCATCCGTTCCCTCGGGCAGCTCGAAGGGCAACAGGTCCTCGGCGAGCCCGATCAACGCGAGGCCGACGAGCGACAGCGCGAGGGTGGACAGGAACAGCTGGTAGGCGAGCGCGGCCGCGTGCGTGCTCACGTCGTCGGCTCGGATCCGGGTCCGGATGGCTCGCACGAGCGATGCCAACCGTGACTGCGCTAGGGTTGCCATCCTCGGAAGCATGGCACGGAGGACATCGTGAACATCCGGCCCGCGACGCACGAGGACGACGCGTTCCTTCGAGAGATGCTGTACGAGGCGGCCGCGTGGAACCCCGACTGGCCGCGTGAGCGGATGATCGCCGCGCTCGCCGACCCGATGCTCGAGCGCTACCACCGGGACTGGGGCCGCGAGGGCGACGCCGGCGTGATCGCCGAGCTCGACCGCGAGCCGGTCGGGTCGGCGTGGTACCGCCTGTTCACCGCCGAGCAGCCCGGGTACGGGTTCGTGGACGAAAAGACGCCCGAGCTCGGGCTCGCGGTCGTCCCGTTTCATCGGCGCAAGGGGATCGGCCACACGCTCCTGCGCGCCCTGATGGTCCAGGCTCGAGAGGAAGGGTTCCAGGCGCTCTCGCTCTCCGTAGCCGTGCACAACCGGTCGAGGATGATGTACGAGCGAGCGGGGTTCGAACGCGTTCGCGAGGAGGCCGAGGGCGAGTCCTGGGTGATGCGGGCCGAGCTCGGCTGAGCCGGCTCAGTCCTGTCGGAGCCCGCTCAGTCCTCGTCCGAGCCTTCGACGACGTCCGCGGTGCTCCGGTCCCGGGTTCCCGCGGCACGGGCCGCCTCCTCACTGCGGATCTGGCGGACCCGGTGCCAGACGAACCACGCGACCGCGAGCACGAGCGCGATGGCGATCGCCCACGCGAACGGGCGGATGATCGCCTCGGCCCGGTCCCAGCGCTCGCCGAGGAGCGCACCGATCCACGTCAGGGCCAAGACCCAGGGGAGGCAGCCGAGCACCGTGTAGACGGTGAACCGCCAGACGTTCATGCGGACGACGCCGGCGGGGAGACTGATGAACGTTCGGATCACGGGCAGGAGCCGGCCGAAGAACACCGCGGCCTGGCCCCGCTGCTCGAACCACTCGTGGGCACGGTCGACCTCGTGCGGGCGTATCAACAGGTATCGGCCCCAGCGGTCGATCAGGGGCCGCCCACCCGAGTAGCCGGCCCAGTACGCGAGCCACGACCCCACGAGGTTGCCGAGCGTCCCCGCGAGCACGACCAGCCAGAACTCGAGCTGCTGCTCCGGTGCGAGGAACGGGGCGGTGACCAGCGCCCCGCCGAACAGCATCGTGACCTCCGACGGGATCGGGATGCAGGCCGACTCGAGCAGCATGAGGACGAAGATCGCGACGTAGCCGTACCGCGCGATCTCTCCGGTGACGAAGTCGGTGAGCAGGGCGAGCAGGCCGGTTTCTCCAGGTCGGTCGGGTCCGGCGGGTGGCCGAACGGGAATGGAACGAGCCTAGCAGCGTGTTGGACGAGCTCGAGAGAGCCGGCCCGCGCTCGCGGAGCCGTCGAAGCACGTGAGACCGCGGATGTCCCGGTCGGCCAGGTAGGGGCTGGTACCCTGCCGCGCGGAGGCCCCCTCCGTGCTCGCGGGGCCGTCCGTCCCCACAAGACAACGGGAAGTTGGCAGGTCATGAGCAAGACACTGGTCGTGGTGGAGTCACCGGCCAAGGCGAAGACGATCGAGAAGTACCTGGGCGGCGACTACGCCGTCCGGGCTTCGTACGGCCACATCCGCGATCTCCCGAAGAGCGATCTCGGCGTCGACGTCGACCACGGGTTCGAGGTCACGTACGAGGTTCCTGAGGACTCGAAGAAGCACGTCACCGCCCTGAAGAAGGCGCTGAGGGCGAACGAGGACCTGATCCTCGCGACGGACTACGACCGGGAGGGTGAGGCGATCGCGTACCACGTCGCGTCGCTGCTCGGCGTCGACCCGGGGCAGGCCAAGCGCGTCACGTTCACCGAGATCACGCGCGACGCGATCCTCGAGGCCTTCCAGCGGCCGCGCGAGATCGACCTGAAGCTGTTCGACGCTCAGGAGGCCCGCAGGGTGCTCGACCGGTTGGTCGGCTACAAGATCTCGCCGCTGCTGTGGCGCCGCGTGCAGCCTGGCCTGTCGGCCGGGCGCGTGCAGTCGGTCGCCCTCCGTTTGATCGTCGAGCGCGAGCGCGAGATCCGAGGCTTCACCGCGGTCGAGTACTGGAGCGTCGACGCCCGGCTCACGCCCGAGGGTCAGGACCGGCCGTTCCTCGCCCGCCTGGTCAGCGTGCCCGAAGGCCGCATCGCGAGCTCGCCCGACAAGAAGGGCGTGCTCCTGTCGACCGAGGCGGAGGCGGCCACGCACGTGGACCGGCTGCGGGAGGCCGACTACCGCGTGGCCAAGGTGGAGAGCAAGGAGCGGAAGGAGGGGCCGCGACCGCCGTTCAAGACCTCCACTCTGCAGCAGGAGGCGGCACGCAAGCTCGGGTTCGGCGCCCGCAAGACGATGACGCTCGCCCAGCGCCTCTATGAAGGAGTGGACCTGCCCGGTGAGGGCACGGTCGGGCTGATCACCTACATGCGGACCGACTCGCTCACCATCGCCGACGCGGCTCTGCGCGAGATCGCTGAGCTCGTGCGGACGGAGTTCGGCGCCGAGTACGCCCTGTCCGAGCCCCGCCGGTTCAAGACGCGGTCGCGCAGCGCGCAGGAGGCGCACGAGGCGATCCGCCCCACGTCCGCGCTGCGGACACCCGATCGGGTGGCGGCGGCGCTCGACCGCGACCAGCTGCGGCTGTACACGCTGATCTGGCAGCGGACCGTGGCGACGCAGATGGCACAGGCTCGGTTCAACCAGGTGGGCGTGGACATCGATGCGACCACCGGGACGGCCCGGTACCGTCTCCGCGCGACCGGGCGCACCATGATCTTCGACGGGCACCTGCGCGTGTACTCGGAGGGACGGGACGACGGACCGGACGAGGAGGGCGAGAGCCGGCTCCCGGAGCTCGCCGCCGATCAGCTGCTGGCGCTCCTCGAGGTCCTGCCCGAGCAGCACTTCACGCAGCCGCCGCCGCGCTTCACCGAGGCCTCCCTCGTCAAGACGCTGGAGGAGCTCGGCATCGGAAGGCCATCGACGTACGCCTCGATCATCTCGACGATCCAGGACCGGGGGTACGTCCGGCTGGAGGACCGACGCTTCTTCCCCAACGACGTCGGCGAGGTCGTCACCGACAAGCTCGTCGAGCACTTCCCCGACATCGTGAACGTGAACTTCACGGCCGAGATGGAGGAGGACCTCGATGAGATCGCCGAGGGCGATCTGCAGCGCGTGCAGGTGCTGCGCCAGTTCTACGTCCCGTTCGCCGACTCGCTCGACCGTGCGGAGGAGAAGTTCGAGCGCTTCGTCGAGGAGCTCGACGAGGACTGTCCCCGCTGCATCGAGGAGGGCAGGACCCCGCCGGGCCGCCTGCAGAAGCGGCTGGGGCGGTACGGGTTCTTCATCGGGTGCACGCGGTTCGCCGAGGAGGACGGCGGGTGCAAGTACATCCGCAACCTCGACGGACAGGAGCGTCCCGAGCCCGAGATGCTCGAGGAGACCTGCCCGGATTGTGGGCGCCAGCTGCAGCGGAAGTTCGGTCGGTTCGGTCCGTTCGTCGGCTGCTCCGGCTACCCGGAGTGCCGGTACATCAAGAAGGACCCTCCCAAGTCCACGGGCGTGACCTGCCCGCAGTGCAAGCAGGGCGAGATCGTCGTCAAGCGGACCCGGTTCGGCCTGATGTACGGGTGCGAGCGCTACCCCGACTGCGACTTCGCGGTCAACCACCCGCCGATCGCGGATCGACCGTGCCCCGAGTGCGGCTCGCTCCTGATCCGCAGACCGAAGAGCCTGCGCTGCTGGGGGTGCGGCGCCGAGCTGGATGACGCGTTCAACGTCACCAAGTCCGGCGATCCTGTGGCGGAGGCGGAGGCGAGGGCGGCGAAGGCGGCGGCACGCGAGGCCCGCGCGGCGGCCAAGCAGGGTGCGAAGAAGAAGACCGCCGCCAAGCGCACCGTCGCCAAGCGCTCGACGACCAAACGAACCGCCGCCAAGCGCTCCACGACCAAGCGATCCACGGCCAAGCGGGCGGCAGCCACGGTCACGACGTCCTCGGAGGAGACGGTGAGCACCGCGGACCGGGCCGCGAGCGCGGCCGCGGAGGAGTAGGTGTCGACGTTCGCCGACGAGGTCGCCGCACTGCGCGGGACCCGGCCGGCGACCTTCAAGGACCTCATCACCCATCCCGCCTTCTCCAAGCTGCTGATCGCGCAGACCGCGAGCTCCTTCGGGGATTGGGTCGGCTTCGTCGCGGTGACCGCGCTGGTGGTCAGCAAGGGAGGCGAGGCGGGCGCCTACGCGATCGCCGGCGTGATGGTCGCCCGGACGCTCCCCGCGATCTTGTTCGGCCCGATCGCCGGCGCGATCGTCGACCGGGTCAACCGCAAGACGCTGATGATCACCGCGGACATCGCTCGGGGATCGCTGTACGCGCTCATGCCCTTCCTCGGGCCGCTGTGGATGATCTTCGGGGTCTCCTTCGTGATCGAATGCTTCTCGTTGCTGTGGACGCCGGCCCGCGACGCGTCGCTGCCGAACCTCGTCCCGCGCCGCCAGCTCGCGAACGCCAACTCGCTCGGCCTGATCACGACGTACGCGACGCTGCCGCTCGGCGCCCTCGTGTTCACGTTCCTGTCGGGAGGGTCCGGCTTGTTGCCGTACTTCGAGGACAACCCGGTCTTCCTCGCGCTGTGGCTCGACGCGTTCACGTTCGGGCTCTCGGCCCTGCTCGTCAGCCGGATCCAGATCCCGCGGCCGGCGCCGACGTCGTTCTCGAGGCTCGACCTCTCGCGCGTGGGCAAGGACATCGCGGACGGTGTCCGGTTCCTGCGCGAGAACTCGCTGGCCTCGTCGATGACGCTCGGGATCGTCGCGGCCTTCAGCGCGGTCGGGGCCGTGCTCGCGCTCGGTCCCCTCTTCGCGACCAACGCGCTCGGCGCCGGCGATCCCGGCTGGGGCATCCTCGTGACCTCGTTCGGGATCGGGATGGGGATCGGGCTGGCGTCGTCGAACAAGATCGTGGAGTTCGTCCTGCGTGAGTACGTGTTCGTCTGGTCGATCATCGCGGCGGCGGGAACCCTGCTCGTGTTGGCGGCCATGCCCGCGATCGGGCAAGCGGCGGTCATCGCGGTGGTGCTCGGTGGGTTCTGCGGCTCGGCCTGGGTGAGCGGCTACGTCCTTCTCCAGGAGAACGTGACCGACGAGTTCCGGGGGCGGACGTTCGGCGCGCTCACCGTGCTTTCGCGGCTGGGCCTGTTCCTGTCGCTCACGATCTTCCCGATCATCGCCGGCGCGATCGGTGTGCATACCCTGACGCTGGGCGAGCGGACGTTCGACCTTTCCGGGACGCGGATCTCGTTGATGATCGCGGGGATCGGCGCGCTGCTCGCCGGCGGCCTGACCCGGAGCCGGCTCCGGAGGTTCAGGGTGGGGAAGCCGCAGCCCCTTGGACTGGTCCCGAAGCTCAAGCGCCCGCCGACGCACGGGCTGTTCGTGGCGTTCGAGGGCGTCGAGGGGTCGGGCAAGGGGACGCAGATCCGACTGGCCAAGGAATGGCTGGAGTCGCAGGGCGTCGAGGTGTTGGTGACGCGGGAACCCGGAGGTACGCCGATCGGAGAGGAGCTCCGCACGTTGCTCCTCGCGCACGACACCGGGCACATCGAGCCGAAGACGGAGGCCCTGCTGTTCGCGGCGAGCCGTGCCCAGCACGTGGCGTCGGTGATCCGGCCGGCCCTGGCCGCGGGCCAGGTCGTGCTCACCGACCGGTACATCGATTCGTCGCTGGCCTATCAGGGCTCCGCGCGCGGCTTGGGTGAGCAAGACGTGCTCACGCTCAACGTGTGGGCGACACAGGGGCTGTTCCCCGACCTCGTGCTCCTGCTGCACCTCGAGCCGGAGGCCGGATTGCTCCGTTCGCTCGAGGAACCCGATCGGATCGAGGTCGAAGGACAGGACTTCCATGCGAAGGTGTCCGACGCGTACCTGCGGATCGCGGAGGAGCACCCGGAGCGGTTCGTGGTCGTGGACGCCGACCGGACCCCCGAGAATGTCCACGAACAGGTGGTCGAGGCGCTCGGCAGGATCCTGAAGGAGCGTGAGGAGGACCGTCGTGACTGAAGCCCGCGAAGGCGCGTTCCCGGTCCTGGACCGCGTGCCGGGCCAGGAGCACGCGATGGCGTTCCTGCGCCAGGCGGCCGCGCGGCCGCACCAGGCGTACGTGCTCGCGGGGCCGGAGGGTGGCGGCAAGCAGCTCGCCGCACGGGCCTTCGCGGCCGCTTTGCTCTGCAAGGTCGATGGGTGCGGGACCTGCAGGGATTGCCGCCTCGCCCTGGAGGACCGCCATCCGAACGAGGTCGTGGTCGAGCCCGAGGGGCGCGACATCCACGTCGAGACCGTCCGGAGCGAGATCTGGCATCCCGCCTACCGGACCGCGCCCGAACCCGGACGCAAGGTGTTCGTGATCCGAGAGGCGGACCGGCTGAACCCCGCCGCCGCCGACGTCCTGTTGAAGGTCCTGGAGGAACCGCCGGCCGAGACCGTCCTGATGCTGCTCTCGGCCCGTCCCGACGAGCTGCCCGAGACCGTCCTGTCCCGTTGCCACGTGGTCTCGTTCCGTCCGTTGTCCGAGGGGTTCGTGGCGCAGACGCTGGTCGCGGAGGGGATCGACGGGCAGCGTGCGGCGCTCGCCGCGCGCCTAGCCGGGGGGAACCTCGGTCGGGCTCGCCGGCTCGCTTCCGGCTCGGACGGCATGTCGTTCCGCGAGGCGGCCCGCGACGCGATCGAGCATGCCTCGCGCGGACAGGCCGGTGCCCTCGAGGCGGCCGACCTCGTGCTCGTCGCGGCCGAGCGCTACCGCAAGGACCTCGGGGCGCAGCTCGAGGAGGAGCTCGCGCCGTTCCTGGACGAGCGCGGGCGGGCCGAGGAGGCCTATCGCGGCGCGATCCGACGGCTCGAGGAACGGCACAAGCGGCAGGTCCGGCGGGCGGAGCGGGACTACGTGGACCGTGTCCTGCTCGGGGTCTCGGCGCTGGTGCGCGACCGCGTGGCCGTCGCCGTCGGGGGAGGCTCCGAGGTCATGATGAACCCGGATCTCGAGCCGCCGCTCGGCGGCGTGCCCGCCGCCGCCGGGGCCATGGCCGCGGTCGAGGAGGCGCGCGCCGCGCTGGCCGAGGACCTGAACCTGAACACGCGTCTGGTTCTCGAGCAGGCGTTCCTTCGCGTCGGCCAGATCTCGTAGCGCCCGGCGGTTCGAAGTGTGGTGCTGGCATCACTGTCGCATCACGTACCCGGTGGGACGATGACCTCGAGGACAACGGCAGATGACGGTTCGAGTGCTCATCGTGGACGACCAGGAGCCGTTCCGGTTGGCGGCCCGGATGGTCGTGGACGCCACCGACGGCTTCGACGTCGTGGGCGAGGCCGAGACCGGTGAGTCATCGGTCGTGATGGCACGGGAGCTGTCTCCGGACCTCGTCCTGATGGACGTGAACCTGCCTGGCATCAACGGTCTCGACGCTACGCGTCAGATCCTGTCCGAGCCGTCGAACCCCGTGGTCGTCTTGCTGCTCTCCACCTACGAGGAAGAGGAGTACGCGCCGCGAGCGGCTGAGTGCGGGGCGGCCGCGTACATCCCCAAGGCGGTGTTCGGACCCGACAAGCTCGAGGCGGCCTGGGCTGCCGCCAACGGCTCGGCCGGCTAGCGCTCGACCGGCACGCGACCGAGGACGGTCGTTCCCTCGCCTGGAGCGGACCTGATCTCCAGCGACCCGCCGATCGCATCGATCCGGTCGGCCATGCCCTGCAGCCCGGTGCCGTTCGAGTCGCGAGTGCTGTCGAACCCCACGCCATCGTCGGAGACGGCGAACGTGAGCGTCCCGTCGTTCTGCGACAGCGACACCGTGGCCTTGGATGCGTCCGCGTACTTCGCGAGGTTGTTCAGCGCCTCGAGTGCGCAGAAGTAGACCGCCGCCTCGACCTCCTGCGGGTAGCGGTCGACCCCGACGGCCTTGACCGAGACCGGGACCGGCGACTTGCGTGCCTGGGACTCGAGCGCGGCTCCGAGCCCCTGGTCGGCGAGCAGTGGCGGATAGATCCCCCGCGCGAGGTCGCGGAGGGTATCGAGCGCATCCGCCGTGTCGGCTTGGAGCTGCGACATCAGCTCGAGCGCTTTCGAGGGATCCCGCTCGATCGTGCCCTCGACCAGCCGCTGCTTGACCTGGAGCGCGACGAGCTGCTGCTGGGCACCGTCGTGGATGTTACGTTCCAGCCGCCGACGCTCCGCGTCTTGTGCCGACACGAGCCGCTGCCGCGAAGCTCGGAGCTCCTCGAACAGGCGGACGTTGCGGAGCACGAGCCCCGCCTGGGCCGCGAGATCGCGGATGAGCCGCTCCTTGGACGGGTTCATCGGGTCGCTCGCCGGCATGGTCACCGAGAGGGCGCCGAGCAGCTGGCCCTGGTGGCGCACCTCGAACGCGGACTCGCTCCCGGGCAGGGGGGGAAGGTCGTCGCCGGACATCTGGAGCGGAGCGTCCTCGCCGCCCGGGGGCCAGCTCGCGGCGGGTCGAAGACCCTTGCCCACCCGAAGCCACACGCGCGCCGACTTCGCGCCGGTCCCCTGGCCGAGGATCTGTGCCATCCGCGGCAGGACGTCCTCGGTCGAGTAGGCCCCGGCCATGCGGTCGGAGAACTCGGCCATCACCTCGTACGGTTTGGCGCGCCCCCCGTAGACGACGCGGTCGGCGATCCGCTTCGACAGGCGGTAGAGCGGAACGAGCAGGAGTCCGACGATCACGCCGACGAGGAGGATCGCGCCCTGTTCATCGGAGGGTATCCCGACCAGCGCGCCGCCGGGGAACAGGAGCACGACCGTGCCGACGGCCGTCAGGACGATGACGAGGATCCCGAAGACGACCGCCTTCCTGACCACCAGGTCGAGGTCGTACAGGCGGTACTTGAGGATCGCCACACCCATCGCCGCCGGGACGCCGATCCCGACCAATGCGAATCCCGCGAAGGCGACGACCTGACCCGCGAGGGTGTTACCGAACGTCTCGCCGACGATGACGTTGGCCGCCACCGCAACCAGGAGGAGCGCCACCGTCGTGACGGCGACGTAGGCGAGCCAGCGGATCTGCTGGCGTTCCTCGCCCGCCGATCGCCGGTACCGCACGATCACGGCGGCGACGGATGCGGCGAGCGCCCCGAGGAGGCCGACCCAACCGATCCCGACCACCGCCTCGGGGAACCCCTCGATCCCGGTCGGGTTCTGGATGATGAGACCCGCGGGTGTGTCGGTGACGTACCCGACGGTCAGGATCGAGCCGAGGACGGTCATGATGCCGAGCGCGACCGTGGTGGGCACGAGCCAGCGCCATCGCGGACCGGGAACGTGCCCGGTCGGGAACAGCAGGCCGAGCAAGGGCAGGCATGCCAACATGACCGCGTAGATCCAGTTGACGATCCATGCCGCGACCAGGCCTCCGGGGAGGGAACCGCGGTTCGTGAGGTACGTGTAGTGCACGTATTCGGTGGCGAAGCCACCGATCACGAATGCGCCGCCGATAGCCATCATGAGCCATCCGATCGGATTGCCTGGGTTCCGGGACGCGAGGAGGGCACCGACGGTCGTGTAGCCGAGGATCATCGTCACCGCCAGGGGGGTGAACAGCGCGTCCTCGTCCAGCGTGTGATTCACGATGGAGAAGGCGAAGATGCCCGCCAGCAGGAACATCGCGGCCCCCCACAGGACCCACGGAGCTCGAGCCCGAACGCCCGTCATGCCGGCCTCCCGGTCGGGATCCTGCCGCGCACGATCGTGCCGGCGCCGGGAGCGGCCTCGACCTCGAGCTCGCCGCCGATCGCGTCGAGCCGGTCGGCCATGCCCTGCAGTCCCGTTCCGTGGGCGACGCCGGACGGATCGAACCCGACACCGTCGTCGGCGACCGTGAACGTGAGCGTCCCGTTCGCCTGCGAGAGCGAGACAGTGGCGCTCAAGGCTTCGGCATACTTGGCCACGTTGTTGAGCGCCTCCAGGCACGAGAAGTAGACGGCGGCCTCCACCTCCCGCGGGTAGCGCCCTACGTCGTCGCTCCGAACGGTCGTCGGGATCGCTGACTTCCGAGCCTGTGCGTCGATCGCGGCCGCGAGACCCTGGTCAGCCAGCAATGGCGGGTAGATCCCTCGAGCGAGGTCCCGGAGATCCTCCAGGGCGTGGGAGACCGAGGTCTGGAGCGCATCGAGCATGTCGCCGGCCTTGGCCGGATCGCGTTCGATCATCGTGCGGGCGAGCTTCATCTGCACCGCGAGCGCCACGAGCTGTTGCTGAGCTCCGTCGTGCAGGTCGCGCTCGAGCTTGCGGCGCTCCTCGTCCTGGGCCGCTACCAAGCGCTGACGCGAGGCTCGAAGCTCTTCGATCAGGCGAACGTTGCGGAGCACGAGCCCCGCCTGAGACGCGAGGTCGCGGATGAGACGCTCCTTCGACGGGTTCATCGGGTCGCTCGCGGGCAGGACGACGGAGAGCGCCCCGAGCAGCTCGCCACGGTCCCGAACCTCGACGGCGGATTCGCCTTCGAGCTCGGGCAGCTCGTCGCCTCGCAGTTGAACATCCCGCCGGCCGGCGAGGTCCCATGGCCACGCGATCTCGGCTCGGAGCTCTTCGCCCACACGGAGCCAGACCCGGGCGCCCGAGGCCCCCACTCCCTCACCGAGGATCTGGGCCATCCGCGGCAGAATGTCTTCGATCGAGTAGGTCTCACCGACGCGCCCAGAGAACTCGGTCAGCACCTCGTAGGGGTCGGCCCTGCGGCCGAAGACCAGGCGACGGGCGATCAGCCTCGACAGACGGATCAAGGGCCAGACGAGCAGCCCGGCGAGCACCCCGATGGAGACCGCGACGGGTCGGCTCACCCCCCCGAACGCCGTCGAGCTGAGCACACCGATCACGAAGAGCCCGATGCCCACGAGCAGCAACGTGAGGACGACGGCGATCAGCGCCTTCTTGATCACGACGGCGAGGTCCCACAGTCCGTGCTTGAAGATCGCGACCAGATACGCGGCCGGGATCCCAACGACCAGCGTGAGCCCGAACACCACGAAGAGGACGTCGAACGGGGCGACCCCAAGGATCCGGAGTTCCTCGGCGGTGCTATCGCCGGCCCAGGTGTCGGCGATCGCGCCCCCGACGAGGAGGAACGTGAACATGCGCCGGCCAGCGTGGCGACGAACACGAGCCATCGCATCTGCTGCCGCTCTTCGCCTGAGGAACGCTTGAATCGTCCGCGCACCGCAACGATGGTCGACAGCGACGCGACGAGAGCGATGAGCACGCCCACCGCGGTGATCACGCCCGCCGTTCCGGCGAGGGAAGCGATCGCGATCGGGTTCAGGTACACGATGCCGCTGTCCACGAGGTTGTTCAGCGGGCCCGGGTCGAGCGCGAAGCTGACGATCGCGATCCCGATCCCCACGAAGAGCGCTCGTTGCGCCCACCGCCACCTCGGGGTGGGTGGCCTGCCGTCCGGATACAGGAGGAACAACAGTGAGATCAGAGCGAAGGGAAGCAGGGCGTACTCGGCGACCACCGCCCACAGACCCAGCAGCGGGACCGAACCCGGATCGACCTTCACCCCCTTGACGAGGAGGGTCACCGAGAAGACCTCGAGCACGAAGAACAGGCCGATCGCGGTGAAGATCCAGCCGGCGGTATTGCGCGGCTGGCGAGAGACGATCAGGGCGCCGGTCCCGAGCCACGCTGCGCCGAGGACGAAGATCAGCATGTCGCCCCATCCGGCGTCGAATGTCTTGCCCGCGGCTCGGTGCGCTACGAGCTCGCAGTAGACGCGAGGGGCATCGCCGAGCGATTCGTCGGCGACCGCGTCGCCTGTGCAGTCTCGATCCGGATCGAGCGACGAGGCCGCCACGCGGATCGCGTCGGCTTGGTCGGCCGGGACGACCACGATCTCCCCCGGCTGCTGCCGGTGGAGCGTCGTGATCCCGATGACGATCGACGTGGCGATC
>Ga0209889_1000202_pt1 | contig 14400 bp, 10 predicted proteins | sample GWRWN1_0_10_FD_187233 | JGI IMG/M metagenome (GOLD analysis project Ga0209889, IMG submission 187233) | Riverbed sediment microbial communities from areas with no vegetation in Columbia River, Washington, USA - GW-RW N1_0_10 (SPAdes)... | ecosystem: Environmental > Aquatic > Freshwater > River >... | reverse complement strand
GGGCGTGGCCGTAGATCCGGCGGTACTCGGCGGTGAACTTCCGCCGGCCCACCAGCCGCCATGCGAGGCGGGCCGGGACCGGCAGCTTGGCGAGGAACTCCGCGTGCTCCTCCGGCGTCCGCCCGAGCAGGAGGAAGCCGTCGCCGACCGGGTCGGGGGGACCGGGATCAGGCACCGAGTTGGGCTTCACCACGATGCGATCGTCGGGGATGCCGAAGTCCCGCAGATGCGACGCGATCGCGTCGGTCAGTGCGATGTAACGGTCCACGGAGCGCCAGGTCGCGCGGTGCGCGGCGAGGGTGGTGGCCATCACCGCGCTCTGCGCCTTGGAACCTCGGTAGCAGGAGTGCACGATCGCCGGCGTCGGGAAGGCGCGCCCAACGCAGTCCGTGCAGATGTGGCCGTCTCGGAAGAAGACCCCGTTCGCGCATACTTGCCGGTAGTTGTGCACGGTCTGCACCACGGGTACACCGCACGCGTGTGCGGTGCGTACCACCCACGGCGACAGCAGCGGATACGGGTTGTGCACGTGCAGCAGGTCGGCCCGCTCCGCCCGCAAGAGGGTCCGCAATTCGTGCTGTGCTCGCCCGGCGTAGAGGGGCGACAGCGGCAGCAAGGCCTTCTGCACCAGCGGTAGGGTCGCGATCTCGTCGGACGAGCGCAGAAACGGCAGCACATCGACGCCGGCGGCGCGCAGTTGCACGATCTCCTGATCGACGATCGTGTTCTCGCCGGAGGGCTGGGCCGACGAGTAACGGTTGTGTGCGATAACGACCTTCATCGCCCCAGAAGGTACCGTGGGCGCGTGCCCGAACTGCCAGAGGTGGAGGCCCTAGCCGCGGATCTGCGCGCGCGGGTCGTCGGACGGCGCATCGAACGTGTCGACGTGGCCGCGATCAGCGCGCTGAAAACGTTCGATCCACCACCGACGGCGCTGCACGGACTGGAGATCACCAGGTCTGGCCGCCACGGTAAGTTCCTCGACCTCGCCGCGGGAGATCTTCATCTCGTGGTGCACCTGGCCAGGGCCGGCTGGCTGCACTACCGCGAACCGATCCCGGCGACGCCGCTCAAGCCCGGCAAGGGCCCGATCGCGCTGCGGGTGCGACTGGACGACGGCGCCGGCTTCGACCTCACGGAACAGGGTACGCAGAAGAAGCTCGCCGCCTACCTCGTCCGCGATCCGAAGGAGGTGCCAGGCGTGGCCCGACTGGGTCCGGACGCGCTCGCCGCCGATCCGGAGGCGTTTACGGCGCGGATCCGCTCCCGGCGCGGACAGATCAAGGGAGTGCTGACCGACCAGGAGGTGCTGGCCGGCATCGGCAATGCGTACTCCGACGAGATCCTGCACCGGGCTAGGCTCTCCCCGTTCGCGATCAGCGACCGGCTCACCCCCGAACAGATGGCGACACTGTACGAGGCGACCCAGTCGGTGTTGGCCGACGCGGTCGCGCGGTCGGTGGGTCAGGGGGCCGCCAGCCTCAAGGGCGAGAAGCGATCCGGGCTCGTAGTGCATGCCCGAACCGGCCTGCCGTGCCCGGTCTGTGGAGATCTGATCCGTGAGGTCTCTTTCGCCGATTCGAGCCTCCAGTACTGCCCCGGCTGCCAGACGGGCGGTAAGCCCCTCGCCGACCGCAGGATGTCCAAGCTCCTTCGGTGACCAGGGTGTATCGGTGTGCGGACTTCGCCTCGACAGCGGACCCGTCTGGGCACTAGTGTCGGCCGGGCGGCACCACCGGCGGCTGGTCATGGCACACTTGATTTATCTATGACCGCGCCGCGTCGGCGTGCCGCTCGTGCGTGAAACGGCGCGCGAAACTCCAGCGAATCAAGGTCGGCTGACCGACGCGGCGTGGGAGGGCACACCCCAGGTGACGACAAGCCTCCAACCCCAAGCCACCGATGTTCCGCGCCGGGGCAGGCATCGGTCGCGGGTAGTGGAGAGCGTCGAGATCGAGCCGAACAAGAACAATGGGGTCCCTCGCTCGTCCTGGTACCGCGCGGTCCGCCGGGTGTCGACCTGGCACCGCCCGTACGCCATTGCTCTGCTCGTCGTCGACTGCGCCGCCACCGCGTTGGCGAGCTTCACCGCCATCTCGCTCTTCGCTCAGGCGGACTCGGGTTTCCAGCACTCGCCGGAGCTATTCCGGCTCGTCGCCTACCTGCTGCTACCGCTCGCCTGGCTCATCGTGCTCTGGGGTCACGGTGCGTACGACCGTCGCTACCTGGGCGTCGGCACGGACGAGTTCAAGCGGGTCTTCCGTGCCTCGATCTCGGTTGCCGCGACGGTGTCGTTCGTCGCCTTCGCCACGAAGACCAACCTGTCCCGGCTCTCGGTGGCGACGGCCCTGGTCGGGGCCCTCGTCTATGTCATCCTGGGGCGCTGGCTAGCGCGACGCATGCTCGTCCTGGCCCGCGGCCGCGGCCGGGCGGTCCACCGGGTGCTGCTCATCGGGACGTTCGCCGAGGCGACCGACGTCTATACGGCGGTGAGCCGGGTACCGGGCGCGGGGCTCGTGCCGGTGGGCATCCACTTGACCGAGCGGTACGCGCAGAGCCGCGGGTCCCAGTCGCCGGTACCGGTCTTCGCCGGTCGGGACGTGATGAGCCTGGTCCGCGAACTCGGCGCGGACACGATCGCGGTGTGTGGGTCGGCCAGTTCCGAACCGGGCGAGCTTCGTCGCCTGGCCTGGCAACTGGAGGGTACTGGCATCGATCTCGTCGTAGCCCCGCAGCTCACCGACATCGCCGGCCCTCGGGTGCACATCCGGCCGGTCGAGGGACTGCCGCTGCTGCACGTGGAGGAGCCGAAGCTCTCCGGCCTGGCCTGGCTGTTCAAGAACCTGATGGACCGAATCCTCGCGGCCCTCATGCTGCTGGTGCTTCTGCCGCTCTTCGCGGTGATCTCCGCCATGATCTGGATGTCCGATCGGGGGTCGGCCTACTTCAGACAGGCGCGGGTCGGCCGCGAGGGAAAGACCTTCCACGTGATGAAGTTCCGCACTATGTACGCGGACGCAGAGGATCGGCTGGCCCACCTCGTCGATCAGAACGAGAGTGACGGGCTCCTCTTCAAGATTAAGAATGATCCCCGCGTCACTCCGGTTGGGCGGTTCCTTCGTCGGACCTCTCTCGACGAGCTGCCGCAGCTGTTCAACGTTCTCAAGGGCGAGATGTCCCTGGTGGGACCGCGCCCGCTGCCCGCGGATGACGGCGACTTCCTAGGCGACGTGCGCCGCCGGCTGCTGGTCCGGCCCGGCATGACCGGGCTGTGGCAGGTCTCCGGGCGTTCGGAACTCTCCTGGGACGACGCGGTGCGGCTTGATCTCTACTACGTGGACAACTGGTCGCTCGCCTTCGACCTGGTGATCCTCTGGCGCACGGTCGGCGTGGTCTTCGGCCGCAAAGGCGCCTACTAAGCCCCCTTTCTCGGCGCCCCTACTCGTCGATCATGACCTCCAGGTCATGATCGACGGCTTTTCGCGACGGCCAGGACGTGATCACGGCGATCTTGAGGCCTCCACGAGACGTTCACAACCTCGGCAAGCGCTCTGCACGGTCGATCCCTAGGCTGCCGGGCATAGGGAGCAATCAGCGCCGGATTCTGGTGGTCGAGGACGAGCGGACGATCGCCCAGTCCGTCGCTGCTCGCCTGCGGGCCGAGGGCTTCACGGTCGACCTCGCGTACGACGGCCCATCGGCCGTCGCCAAGGCTCGGGCGGGTAAACCGGATCTCGTGGTTCTCGATGTGATGCTGCCCGGCTTCGACGGCCTCGAGGTGTGCCGACGCATCCAAGCCGAGCGCCCAGTCTCCGTACTCATGCTCACCGCCCGCGGCGACGAAACGGATCTGCTGGTCGGCCTGGCCGTGGGGGCGGACGACTACCTCACCAAACCGTTTTCGATGCGGGAGTTGGCGGCCCGGGTGCACGCACTATTGCGGCGGGTAGACCGCGCTGGCCCATCGGGCGGTCACCGAGACGAGACCCCGATCGTGGTGGGCGACCTGGAGATCAACCGTTCGGAACGGCGAGTACGGCGGGCCGGCGTCGAGGCGCACCTCACTCCGACGGAGTTTGACCTCCTGGTCCACCTCGCGAGCCGGCCGCGGGCGGTGCTGCCGCGCGAGCGGTTGCTCGCCGAGGTCTGGGGCTGGGCCGACGCATCGGGGACGCGCACAGTGGACAGTCATGTGAAGGCACTTCGCCGCAAGCTCGGCGCCGACCTGATCCGCACTGTGCACGGCGTCGGCTACGCCCTGGAGGCCCGACCATGAGGATTCTCGGTCGCCTGACGGCGGCGCTGCCACGCCCACTCGACCCAGTTCGATCCATCAAACTTAAGCTGGGCTTGCTCGTGGTCGCGTCGGGCGCGGCCGGGTTAGCCTACTTCTGGTACAAAATCGGCTGGATCCCGTACGGCACATCGGCCGTGGCAATTGGGCTCGCCCTGCTCACGACGCTTGTCCTGGCACACGGGACGACCCGACCGCTGCGTGAGATGACCGCGGCGGCGAGGGCGATGGCCCGAGGCGACTACTCCCGAAGAGTACGGGCGACATCGCGCGACGAGGTCGGCGAACTGGCCCAGGCCTTCAATCTGATGTCAGCGGATCTGGCCGCCGCCGAACAGCACCGGCGTGAGCTGATTGCGAACGTCTCCCACGAACTACGGACGCCGATCACTGCGCTCCAGGCTGTGCTCGAGAACATTGTGGACGGTGTAGCCGACGCCGACCCCGCCACGCTTCGCACCGCACTCGCCCAGACCGAGCGCCTGGGACGCCTGGTGACCGAGTTACTCGATCTATCGCGGATCGACGCCGGTGTCCATGCTCTTGAGCTGACAACATTCGAGGTGCAGCCCTTCATCGACGAGGTGGTCGCCGAGGCGAGGGTGGTCGCCGCCGGCGCTGGGCGCGACGTCGATTTCACCTCGTCGGTGGTACCCGCGGACGGGCTGGCGGTCGCCGATCGGGATCGACTCAAGCAGGTCCTACTCAACCTGCTTGACAATGCCGCTCGCCATTCGCCGGACGGCGCGCGGGTCGACGTCGCGGTTCGTTCAACCGCTGGCTGCCTGGTGCTTGAGGTGCGCGATGACGGGCCCGGCATCGCGCCGGGAGAGCGGGACCGGGTCTTCGAACGATTCACCCGTGGCGAGCGCGCGACGAGCGGAGGCACCGGGCTCGGCCTCGCCATCGCTCGGTGGGTGGTGCGTCTGCATCAAGGCACAATCGCGGTGGCGGACGCGGCCCCAACGGGCGCGGCGACGGACATCGGAACTTTGGGCTGTCTGATGCGCGTCACTATCCCGTCCCAGGTTCAAGTAGCACGCAACATTCGGGATAGTGGCCTCGTTCAATGAGGAGTTCGGCCCCTTCCCGGATTGAGGCTACAGACGATCACTAGCAGTGCAGCTATACCCATCCTGAACGGAGCTGACCATGCCGGAGACCGATAGTCAGACGCCCCGCGACTTCGAGACATCTGCACCGACCACGCCCGCGGCGGCGGAGCTACCGACGACTGGCTCGAAGGCCATTGCCCCATCAACGCAGACTGTGTCGAAGGATCAGCTGCCGGCCGGATCGGCGTCGAATCAACCGGTCTCAGGTCCGCCGGTATCGCCGGCGCCCGCCCCGGTTGTGCTCGCGCCGATGGCGCCCGTCGCGGTCGTGGCGCGCCAGCCGACCTTCGGGCCACAGTGGCCCGGACCGGGTGGGCGGGCGGCGCCTGCAGTGCTCATCGCCGCCGGTGCGGCCGGACTGGCCGCCGCTGCGGCCGTGCCCTGGGACCGCCCCGGCGTTGGATGGCTGGCGACCGCACTGGTCGCCGCCGCGGCGACCGTTGGCGCGGCCTGGGCACGCGGTGCCGGTCCAGGTGCTGGTGCCAGGGCCGACGTCGTGCGCCCGGACGGGACACGGCGAGCGGGTGCCCGTACCGGAGGTATTGCCCGCGTCCTGTGGGCCATTGCGGCCCTGGCACTGGTGGGTGTCGGCGCGGTACGCGCGGCCTCGTGGCTCTTCGTGCTGTGCCTGCTCGCCGCGGGCGTATGCGGGTCGCTGTCCCTGGCGGGCGGGCGGTCCGTGCGAGCCCTCTTCCTGGGTACGGTGGCGGTGCCGATCGCAACGATGCGCGCCCTCCCGTGGACCGTTCGAGGGCTGCTCGCGATCCGCAGTCGCACGGGCGGCTCGGCGGCTCGGACGGCCGCCGCTGTCGCGGTCGGCGTCGCTCTCCTAGTGATCTTCGGGGCGCTGTTCGCCGGCGCGGACGCGGCGTTCGCAAAGGTGCTCCAGAACATCCTGCCCACTGTGGACGCTGGCGTGGTAGCTCGCTGGCTGTTCTCGTTCGCGGTGCTCGCTTTGGGCACGCTTGGGGCGTGCTTCCTGGCGCTGGCACCACCCGCCTTCGACGGCGAGCCCTCGCAACGAAGGTCGCTGCGCCGCATCGAATGGGCGCTGCCGGTCGGCGGGCTCGTGGGCCTCTTCGCCGCATTCGTGGGAGTGCAGGCCACCATCCTGTTCGGCGGGGGCGACCACGTCCTGCGTACCGCTGGGCTGACCTACGCGGAGTACGCGCGCAGCGGCTTCTGGCAGCTCCTCGCGGTCACCGTGCTCACCCTTGTGGTTCTCGGCGTCGCGGCGCGGAAGGCAGCGCGGGAGACCCCGGCCGATCGGATTTGGCTCCGTGCGCTTCTGGGTGGGCTGGCCGCACTGGCGCTGGTGGTCGTGGCGTCGGCGCTGAGTCGCATGTGGGCATACGAGCAGGCGTACGGCTTCACCCAACTGCGGCTGCTCGTCAGTGTGTGCGAGGTTTGGCTGGGCGTCGTTTTCGTCTTCGTACTCGTGGCCGGCATCCGCCTGCACGTCCACGCGATGTGGCTGCCGCGTGCGGTCGTCGGCACGGCCGTCGTGGCCTTGCTCGGAATCGCCGCGCTCAATCCTGATCGATTCATCGCGGAGCAGAACCTCATCCGGTACGACAGAACGGGCAACATCGACCTCGACTACCTCTCCCAGCTTTCGGCGGACGCCGTTCCGGTGCTGGATCGTCTGCCCGAACCACAGCGCGGCTGTGTGCTCATGGACATCGACGCTGATCTGGATCGCACCGGGCCCGACGAATGGCGCGAGTGGAACCTGGGGCGTACTCAGGCTCGCGCGACTCTCGCCGACTACCGTGCACCCGACAGAAGCCGGGAGAACTTCTGCCGCGACCTGCGGCGGTCGACCCGCTCCTGAGCGCGCGGAGTGGACGATGCTCAAGTGTGTGGGCACGGTACCGTCGAGCCCGGTGATGCCCTCGAGCGGCGTGGCCCGAGGTTCTGGTCGCGGTTACTCGTCGCCCTTAGCGTCCGCTGGCCGACTCGTTCCGCGAGTGATCTGCCTAACCGTGACACCAGAGTGGGGTGAGCCCGTATCTTCTGACATGCTTGGGGCGGCGGCAATGGGGTCGCGATGTCCGCATACCCTGCGGCACCTCCCCTAGGTCGGCCTCCCCGCCACGACGACCCTCACCACAGGGCCGGCCGAGGCTCGAGACACTGCGCGGCAGGGACACCCCGCTGCCGAGCACATGACGACAGGGAGACATGGATGTCGAAGGGCGATGGCGCCCGGCAACCCGCGACGGCTAACCGGTCGTCGGCGAGGGACGAAGGGCGGCGAAAGCCACCCGACACAGAGTTCGTGCAGTTGCTCACCCCTGATGGATCCAGGGTCGAGCACCCCGACTACGACGTCGACTTCACCGACGACGAGCTGCGCGGGCTCTACCGGGATCTGGTCATAGTTCGCAAGTTGGACGCCGAGGCTACCGCGTTGCAGCGCCAGGGCGAGCTGGGCATCTGGGCTAGCCTGCTCGGCCAGGAGGCGGCCCAGGTGGGTTCGGGACGGGCCCTGCGCAAGCAGGACATGGCCTTCCCGACCTACCGCGAGCACGGCGTGCTCTACTGTCGCGGCATTGATCCGATCATGCCGCTCGGCCTTTTCCGAGGCGTCGACCAGGGCGGCTGGGATCCAAACCAGCATAAGTTCAACATGTATACGATTGTGATCGGGGCGCAGACGCTGCACGCCACCGGCTACGCCATGGGCATCGCCATGGACGGAAAGGTGGGTAGCGACGACGGCGAGGCCGTCATCGCCTACTTCGGCGACGGCGCCACCTCCCAGGGCGATGTCAACGAGGCGTTCGTGTGGGCCAGCGTCTTCAACTCGCCCGTCGTGTTCTTCTGCCAGAACAACCAGTACGCGATCTCCGAGCCGCTGGAACGCCAGACCCGCGTGCCGCTGTACCAGCGCGCGGCCGGCTTCGGATTCCCCGGTGTCCGCGTCGACGGCAACGACGTGCTCGCGTGCTACGCGGTGACCCGTAAGGCGCTCGACGATGCCCGCCATGGGCAGGGTCCGACGCTCATCGAGGCCTACACGTACCGCATGGGCGCGCACACTACGTCGGACGACCCGACTCGCTACCGCATCGCGTCCGAGGTGGAGGCGTGGCAGGCCAAGGATCCGATCAAGCGACTTCGCTCGTACCTTGAGCGCACGCACGCCGCGGATGACACCTTCTTCGGCGCGCTCGAGGATGAGGCGGCCCGAGAGGCGGGAGCGCTGCGGGAGCGCGTGCTGTCGATGCCCAACCCGGATCCGCTGGAGATGTTCGACCACGTTTACCCCACCGGCTCACCAGAGATTGACGAGCAGCGGGAGACGTTCGCCCGGTACCTCGAGACGTTCGCGGGAGGTCACTGATGGCCACTCTCACCCTCGGCAAGGCGATCAACGAAGGTCTGCGTAAGGCGTTGGAGGACGACGCCAAGGTGCTCATCATGGGCGAGGACGTCGGCAAGCTCGGCGGGGTCTTCCGCATTACCGACGGACTGCAGAAGGACTTCGGCGAGGAGCGCGTCATCGACACGCCGCTGGCCGAATCGGGCATCATCGGCACCGCGATCGGCCTCGCCATCCGCGGCTACCGCCCGGTCTGCGAGATCCAGTTCGATGGCTTCGTGTACCCGGCGTACGACCAGATCGTCTCCCAGGTCGCCAAGATGCACTACCGATCCCGGGGCAAGCTTCGGCTGCCGATCGTCATCCGGATCCCGTTCGGCGGCGGCATCGGCGCGGTTGAGCACCACTCCGAGTCGCCGGAGGCCTACTTTGCCCACACGGCCGGGCTGAAGGTTGTCGCCTGCTCGAACCCAGCAGATGCCTATTCGATGATCCAGCAGGCCATCGCCACGGACGACCCAGTCGTGTTCTTCGAGCCCAAGCGCCGCTACTGGGAGAAGGGAGAGGTCGACACCTCGGTTGCCCACTCCGAGGCGTACCCGCTATTCGCCTCCCGTGTGGTACGGCGCGGCAACGATGTGACCGTCGCCGCCTACGGGCCGATGGTGAAGACGGCGCTCGACGCCGCCACGGCGGCCGCCGAGGAGGGGCGCCAACTCGAGGTGATCGACCTGCGTTCGCTCTCCCCGCTCGACCTGGGGCCGGTCTTCGAGTCGGTGCGCCGGACCGGCCGACTGGTCGTGGTCCACGAGGCAGCGCGCGCCGGTGGCCTGGGTGGCGAGGTGGCGGCTCGGGTTACCGAGGAGTGCTTCTACTCATTGGAGGCACCAGTGCTGCGGGTCACCGGGTTCGATATCCCGTATCCGGCCGCGCGCGTGGAGGAGGAGTTCCTGCCCGACCTGGACCGGGTGCTTGACGCAGTCGACCGGTCGTTTGGATGGTGAGGCCAAATGTCACGCGTTAAGGAGTTCCCGCTGCCTGACCTCGGTGAGGGTCTGACCGAGGGCGAGATCCTCAAGTGGCTCGTCGCCGAGGGTGACATGATCACGCTTAACCAGCCGATCGTCGAGGTCGAGACGGCCAAGGCCGCGGTCGAGATCCCGGCAAAGTGGGCCGGCAGGGTTGCCAAGATCTTCCATGGCGAGGGTGAGACCGTCGAGGTCGGCACGCCGATCATCGCCATCGATACGGATCCCAGCGCTGGGGCGCTGCCCCCGGACGATCTGGCTGATCGTGACCTGCCGGCGCCGTCGGCCGCCTCGCTCGCCGCGGTGGAGGTCGCGCCCGCAGAGGGGGCGATCGAGCCAGGCATGATCGGCGGGCCCGCACCGGGTGGCCGCACGGCCATCCTGGTCGGCTATGGCCCGAAGACCACCACGGCCACGCGGCGCCCCCGTAGGCAGGGCCCGACCGGCCAGGATCTTCGACAGGTCCCGGATGTCGGCGCCCAGCCGGCAACGGCTGACGACGACGTAGCGGAGGTCATGACGATCTTGGCTGGGGTCGGTGCTGCCGGGCCGGTCCTCGCCAAGCCGCCCGTCCGAAAGCTGGCCCGTGACCTCGGTGTCGATCTGTCCGGGTTGGCCGGCACGGGGCCGGCGGGCTCGATCACTCGGGACGACGTGCAGGCCGCGGCCACCGAGGGCGCTCCCGCGGCGGTGCCGGCCTTTGCGACGGCACCATCGACAGCGCCGGCGTTCGGGCCGGACCGCGAACAGCGCATCGCGATCAAGGGCGTCCGCAAGCTCACCGCGGAGAACATGGTGGCGTCGGCGTTCACCGCGCCGCACGTCACCGAGTTCCTGACGGTCGACGTCACCCGGGCGGTGCGGGCGCTGGAGCGCCTGCGCGAGGTGCCCGAGTGGCGGGGAGTACGCATCTCGCCGCTGTTGCTGGTGGCGAAGGCGGTACTGCTCGCGGTCAGGCGCCATCCGATGGTCAACTCGGCCTGGTCGGGTCAGACCGGCGAGATCGTGGTCAAGGAGTACGTGAACCTCGGTATTGCCGCGGCCACTCCCTGCGGCCTGGTCGTGCCCAACATCAAGGACGCCGGCCGGCTGTCCATGCGCGAGCTGGCCGAAGCGATGACGGCGCTGGTGACGACCGCAAAGGACGGGCGCACGACCCCGGCGGACATGTCCGGTGGCACCCTCACGATCACGAACGTGGGTGTCTTCGGCGTGGACACGGGTACGCCGATCCTGCCCCCGGGCGAGGCGGCGATCCTCGCGTTCGGCGCCGTCCGTGAGATGCCCTGGGTCCACAAGGGACGTGTCCGGCCCCGCCAGGTCACCACGCTCGGACTCTCTTTCGATCATCGGATCATCGACGGGGAGCTCGGCTCGAAGTTCCTTCGCGATGTCGGCGTCTTCCTGAGTGACCCGGAGGCCGCACTGCTCGCCTGGACCTGACCCGTACTGGCACGTTGATCGAGGCGTTCGCTCCGTGGCTCCGGCCACGGGACGGGCGCCTCAGTCATGCCTGTCAACTAATTATCGTTAGGACGTGGCCTAGATCACCGAAGAATCCATGGAATAATAGGCCTGCGTTCTTGTTTAATGTAAGTATGAGTTCGTTGATGGATCGAATCCGTAACCGTCGTCACGCTGACCGTCGTAACCGTGCGATCGACCAGGCCATGCGGAGCGCGCCCTCGTCGGCGCTGCGCCGCGAACTCCTCGAGATCGCCAACCGGTACCAGTAACCCCAGACCTTTCCCCCTCCCTCACATGCCGACGACCCGGTCGGGCCGATGGCCCGCCCGGGTCGTCGGCGTCCGCCCGGCGGCACACTCCGTTGAGCCGACCGGGGTAACCGGAGCAGGTCAGGGGCGGGTACGGTGTTGCTCGTCCGCCTCGCGGCGGCGCCGTGCACAGCAGGGCGTGCACAGATCGATCCTGTTCAAGGAGGCACCGATGTCCGAGGCTCCCTACCCGCCCGCCGAAACGCCGGCGGACGGTGATCGGACCATCAAGGTCCCGTCGCCCGGCGAGGCACCGCGCTTCTCGGCCTCCGCCTCAGTTCCTGTGCCGCCGGCCATCCCGCCGCAGCCGTCCCCGGCGCCTTATGCGGGCATGCCCGGTCCGGGGAGCCCAGCCGGGCAGGGCAGCCAGTATGGCCAGGGAAACCCGTATGGCCAGGGCAGCGCACCGCTGGGGCAACCGCCTGCCGCCAGCCAACCTCCAGCGAGCGGACAGGCACGGGTGGCCGCTAGCGCGTCGGTACCCATGCCGCAGACGCCCCAGCCCCAGCCGTCGACCGGCTTCGGCGCGCCGCCCCAGGGTTACCCGGCCCAGGCTGGCGTATACGGGCAGCCCGGCGGCGGCCAGCCTGGTGGCGGCCAGTATGGTCCGCCGTCCGCCGGCGCCGGCCAATACGGACCGCCCGCCGGATACGCCGGACCAGGTCAGTCCGGCTTCGCCGGCCCGAGTCAACCCGGCTTCTCCGGGCAGGCGCCGGCGAACTTCGGCAACTCGGCGCCCGACCGGCAAGGCATGCCTGCCCCGATGGGGCAGGGTGCGTATCCGCCGGCCAGCTACGGCCAGCCGGCGCCGGACCCCGGTCGACCGCGGGAGAACCAGGGCGCGCCAACGGGCGGCTGGCCGTACGAAGAGCAGGCGCCACCCACGCGCAAGTCGCGCCGCGGCCTCATCATCACGTTGATCGTTGTCGCCGTGCTTATCGTGGTGGGCGTCGGCGGGTACGTGGGCTGGAGCCTCACGAACCGGGGCGCGACCTTCGCGGTGGGTGACTGCGTCAAGGAGGACGGTGGAAACGCGGTGGCAACGGAGTGCTCGGCCACCGGCGCCTACCGGATCACGTCCATCGTGGATACCGAAAACACCTGCCCGGACGCGAAGCAGCCCTCGCTGGTGCTGACCGAGCGGGTCGGCGGCGCGCGGAGGTACGCCTGCCTAGCGCCCGCTGGCTAGCCGGACTCAAAGGCGCGGCGTCGATCGCCTTCCGGGGAAACTCGCTCGCGGACTGTCGTACCCCCACTAGAGACTCTGGAACATGCTCCGCAACGCCCTGCCCGCCAGTCGCGAAGCCCGTCGGATCCTCGTTGGAACCCTCTTCTCGGCGATCGGCCGGGGCCTGACGCTGCCGTTCCTGTATGTCTACCTGACACAGGTGCGCGGTCTCGAGGCCGGCACGGTCGGCCTGCTCGTTGGCTGGATGGGCGTGGTCGCGCTGGTGCTGGCACCAATCGGAGGGAGCCTGGTCGACCGCTTCGGAGCGCGCCGGGTCGTGCTTCCGCTGCTTGTCGTCGAGGCCGTGGGCACGGGCTCGCTGGCATTCGTGGATAGCGCCCTCAGCGCCTTCCTCGCGCTTAGTGTCGTGGCCATCGGGTTCGCGGCCCTATGGTCCGGGCAGACCACGATCCTGGCTTCCCTGGTCGACCCGGCCGAGCGCCAGCGGGTGTTCGGACTCTCGTTCACTCTGCTCAACCTCGGCATCGGGCTCGGCGGAGTGATCTCGGGAACAATCGTGGACGCGACTCGTCCGGCGAGCTTTCAGACGATCTACCTTGGCGACGCCGTGAGCTACCTCGTCCCTGCCGTCATCCTGCTGAGCATGCCGCACGTCGGTGGCCGCTTCGCCAAGGAGACTGTGACGGTCGACCTCAAGGCCAAGGGTGGGTACGCGCAGGTGCTGCGCGACGGTTCCTTCGTCCGCTTCTTCCTCTTCGGGCTGGCGCTGACCACATTCGGCTATGCGCAGATCGAGGTGGGGTTTACCGCCTTCTCGACCGAGGTAGCCAACGTGGCCCCACGCGTTCTCGGCTGGGCTTTCGCGGGGAACACGCTGCTCATCGTGGTGGCCCAGCTCTTCGTCGTGCGCTGGCTGGACGGCCGAAGCCGAACGAGGGCGCTAGCCGTGGTCGGCCTCATCTTCGCCCTGTCATGGGCTGTCCTGGCCGGCGCGGGTTTGGCCGGCAGCTACGCGTTGCCCGTCCTGGCCAGCGTTGGCGTTGTCGCGTGTTCCGTCATCTTCGCCATGGGGGAGACGCTCATGTCCCCGGTGATGCCGGCGATCACCAACTCTCTCGCCACCGACGAGTTGCGCGGGCGCTACAACGCCATGGGTTCGATGGTGTGGGGTTTGAGCGGCATCGTTGGACCGGTCGCCGCTGGCCCGCTCATCGGCACTGGCCGCGCCACGACGTGGGTGATGCTGGTCGTCGGCGGCTGTCTGCTGGCGTCCACGCTCGCGCTGCGTCTGCACCATCGACTCACCCCGGCGCAAGACGGCCGGGCCCCAGCCGCCACTCCTTCGCCGACGCCAGCCGCCGCCCCCTCGGCCTCGCCGGCCACACGCTCCCAGCCCCGAAGCACTCCGGTGAGCGACAGGCGCTGGACGCCCAGAGAGGTCTCCAGCCAGGTCCCGGCCCGATAAAACACCCGGTCCGCGCAGGCCTCCCGGGAAGCGCCGATGAGGCCAATGAGGGTGACCCCGAGACACGCCACCCTGATCGCGGTCACCGGGCGCTTTCACCGGGATGGTCAGTCATGCCCGGCCCCCATGATCCTGACGCCACACGCCCTCCGTCGTGATGACCAGCTTCGGCGTCATATCCTCGTCGAAATGACAACGCACCGCAT
>Ga0209889_1000200_pt1 | contig 14431 bp, 8 predicted proteins | sample GWRWN1_0_10_FD_187233 | JGI IMG/M metagenome (GOLD analysis project Ga0209889, IMG submission 187233) | Riverbed sediment microbial communities from areas with no vegetation in Columbia River, Washington, USA - GW-RW N1_0_10 (SPAdes)... | ecosystem: Environmental > Aquatic > Freshwater > River >... | reverse complement strand
TGATGATCGAGGTGCACCACCATGAGGTCGGCACCGCCGGCCAGGCAGAGATCGACATGCGGTACTCGACGCTGCTCGCGACCGCGGACAACGTCATGAAGTACAAGTACGTCGTCAAGAACACGGCTCGGCAGGCGGGAAAGACCGTGACGTTCATGCCGAAGCCGCTCTTCCAGGACAACGGCTCGGGGATGCACACGCACCAGAGCCTGTGGAAGGACGACGAGAACCTGTTCTGGGACGAGGTCGGCTATGCCGGCATCTCGGACACCGCTCGCTGGTACATCGGAGGGCTGATCGCCCATGCGCCGTCACTGCTGGCCTTCACCAACCCGACGACGAACTCGTACCGCCGGTTGGTCCCAGGCTACGAGGCCCCGATCAACCTGGTGTACTCGCAGCGGAACCGGAGCGCGTGCGTTCGGATCCCGCAGTACTTCAAGAACCCGGGCGCGAAGCGGCTCGAGTTCCGGACACCCGATCCGTCGTGCAACCCGTACCTGGCGTTCGCCGCGATGCTGATGGCGGGGCTCGACGGCGTGAAGAGCAAGATCGAGCCCCCCGAGCCGATGGACAAGGACCTGTACGACCTTCCGCCCGAGGACAAGGCGACCGTCAAGCAGGTTCCCGGCTCGCTCGAGGAGGTGCTCGATTCGCTGGAGGCGGACCATCAGTGGCTGCTGGAAGGCGGCGTCTTCACGCAGGACGTGATCGACACCTGGATCGAGTACAAGCGGGTGCACGAGCTCGACGCGGTTCGGCTCCGGCCGCACCCGTACGAGTTCTCGCTCTATTACGACCTGTAGACGGCCGCGACCCGAGAGCCGGCCCGCGGGCCGGCTCTCGGGTTCGGTGGGCGTAGCCTCCTCCTCGTGGCCACGCGTTTCGTCCAGACATCCCGCCCGATCGACCTCCGGCGGACGCTCGGACCGATGCAGCGCGGGCGAGGCGATCCCACGATGCGCATCGACCGGGGGATCGTCGAGCGCTCCTCGCGAACGCCCGTGGGAGCCGCGGCCGTCCGGTTCACCGAGGCCGCCGACGGCATCGAGGTCGAGGCGTGGGGGCCGGGTGCCGCGTGGATGCTCGAGCACGCCCCCGACTGGTGCGGCGCCGGGGACGACGACACGGACTTCGACCCCGCTCCGGGGCTGGTCCGAGACCTCTGGCGCCAGAACCGAGGTCTCCGGATCCCGCGGACGGGGCTGATCACCGAACGCCTCATCCCGGTGATCCTGGAGCAGAAGTTCACCGGCAACGAGGCGCGCCGCGCCTACCGCCGGCTCTCGGACGCGCTCGCCGAGCCCGCGCCGGGCCCGCTCGGACTCACGCTCCCGCCCGACCCCGTTCGGGTCGCCGAGCTTCCCTACTACGCGTTCCACCCGTTCGGCGTCGAGCGCCGCCGCGCGGAGGTGCTCCGAGCGGTGTGCGCTCGCAGCGCGTGGATCGATGACGCGTTCGACCTCACCCTCGACGCCGCCGAGGCACGCCTATCGACGCTGCACGGCATCGGCGTGTGGACCGTGGCCGAGGTGGCGCGGATCGCGCTCGGGGACGCGGACGCCGTGTCGGTGGGCGACTACCACGTCCCGAACATCGTGGCATGGGCATTGGCCCGAGAGCCGCGCGGCTCGGACGAACGGATGCTCGAGCTGCTCGAGCCCTACCGCCCGCACCGCGGCCGGGTGCAGCTGCTCCTGGAGTCGAGCGGGATCCGCGCGCCGGCGTTCGGTCCGAGGATGGAGCCTCGCGCGATCGATCGGATCTAGGACCTGTCTCCTCATTCGGCGGCCCACGTGAATGCGGCGGGCCTCGCCGATTCAGGGATGCCATCGAGTGATTCGAAAACCGTCCTTGACGGCTGACCGGAGGGACGAGTCGAAACGGATGAGGGAACTCGTCTCAGGGTGTCCGCGAAGGCCTCGGTCAGATGCCGACGTAGGCCGCGAGGTGCTCGCCGGTAACGGTGGAGCGGGCGGCGACGAGGTCTGCGGGTGTGCCCTCGAAGACGATCCGGCCGCCGTCGTGGCCGGCGCCGGGGCCGAGGTCGATGATCCAGTCGGCGTGCGCCATGACCGCCTGGTTGTGTTCGATCACGATGACGGACTTGCCGGCGTCGACGAGCCGGTCCAGCAGGCGGAGCAGCTGCTCGACGTCGGCGAGGTGGAGGCCGGTGGTCGGTTCGTCGAGGACGTAGACGTCCCCCTTGTCGCCCATCTGGGCGGCCAGCTTCAGCCGCTGCCGCTCGCCGCCGGAGAGCGTGGTCAGCGGCTGCCCCAGCGAGAGGTAGCCGAGCCCGACGTCGGCGAGCCGCTCGAGGATTGTGTGGGCGGCCGGCGTGCGGGCCTCGCCGTCGTCGAAGAAGCCCTCGGCCTCGATCACCGGCATCGCGAGCACTTCGGCGATGTTCCGGCGGCCCAGGGTGTACTCCAGGACCGATGCCTGGAACCGCCTCCCCTCGCACTCCTCGCAGGTCGACTCGACCGTGTCCATGAAGCCCAGTTCGGTGTAGATGACGCCGGCGCCGTTGCAGGTGGGGCAGGCGCCCTCGGAGTTGGAGCTGAACAGCGCGGGCTTCACGCCGTTGGCTTTGGCGAACGCCTTGCGGATCGGGTCGAGCAGTCCGGTGTACGTCGCCGGGTTGCTCCGTCGTGAGCCATGGATCGCGCCCTGGTCGATCACCACGACGCCATCGCGGCCGGCAACCGAGCCGTGGATCAGCGAGCTCTTGCCGGAGCCGGCGACGCCGGTGACCACGCAGAGCACTCCGAGCGGGATGTCGACGTCGACATCCCGCAGGTTGTGGGCCGACGCGCCGCGGATCTCCAGCCCGCCGGACGACGAACCCACCGACCCCTTCAGGGTCGCTCGGTCGTCGAGGTGGCGGCCCGTTGTGGTGTCGCTCCCCCGTAGCCCCTCGACGCCACCCTCGAAGCAGACGGAGCCGCCCGCCGACCCGGCGCCGGGGCCGAGGTCGACGACGTGGTCGGCGATCGCGATCGACTCCGGATCGTGCTCCACGACGAGCACCGTGTTGCCCTTGTCGCGCAGCTGCAGCAGCAGGTCGTTCATCCGCTGGACGTCATGGGGGTGCAGGCCGATCGTGGGCTCGTCGAAGACGTAGGTGACGTCGGTGAGCGAGGAGCCGAGATGACGGATCATCTTGGTGCGCTGTGCCTCTCCCCCGGACAGGGTGCCCGACGGCCGGTCGAGCGAGAGGTACCCGAGCCCGATCTCCGAGAACGAGTCGAGGAGGTGCCGCAGCCCGGTGAGCAGCGGGGCCACCGATGGCTCATCGAGGCCCCGGACCCAGTCGGCCAGGTCGCTGACCTGCATCGCACAGACGTCGGCGATGCTCTTCCCCTTAATCTTCGATGACCGGGCATCCTCGCTGAGTCGGGTGCCTTCGCACGCGGGACACGTCGTGAACGTCACGGCCCGCTCCACGAAGGCGCGGATGTGCGGCTGCAGCGCGTCGACGTCCTTGGACAGGAACGACTTCTGGATCTTCGGGATCAGCCCCTCGTAGGTCATGTTGATGTTGCTGACCTTCACCTTCGTCGGCTCACGGTAGAGGAAGTCGTGCAGCTCCTTCTTGGTGTACTTGCGAATCGGCTTGTCGGGGTCGAAGAAGCCCGATTCGGAGTAGATCCGAACCGCCCAGCCGTCCGCGGTGTAGCCGGGGATTGTGATCGCGCCCTCTGCAAGCGATTTGGTCTCGTCGTAGAGCTGGGTCAGGTCGATGTCGGTCACGTCCCCATTGCCCTCGCAGCGCGGACACATGCCGCCCAGCAGGGTGAAGGTCGCCTTCTCGGTCTTCGTCTTCGCCCCGCGCTCAACGGTGATCGCACCGCTGCCCCTCACCGAGGGGACGTTGAACGAGTATGCGTTGGGCGAGCCGATGTGCGGCTTCCCGAGCCTGCTGAAGAGGATGCGCAGCATCGCGTTGGCGTCGGTGGCGGTGCCGACGGTGGAGCGAGGGTTGGCGCCCATCCGCTCCTGGTCGACGATGATCGCCGTGGTCAGCCCGTCCAGCAGGTCGACCTCGGGCCGCGCCAGCGTCGGCATGAACCCCTGCACGAAGGCGCTGTAGGTCTCGTTGATCAGCCGCTGCGACTCCGCGGCGATCGTGTCGAACACCAGCGAGCTCTTGCCCGAGCCGGAGACGCCGGTGAACACCGTCAGCCGGCGCTTCGGGATCTCGACGTTGACGTCCTTGAGGTTGTTCACGCGCGCGCCCAGCACTCGGATCAGATCGTGACGGTCGGCATCGTGCAGCGTGGGCGACTGCGTGTTCTTCCTCGTGGCCATGCTCATCGTCTCCCGACCAACGATCCCGCCTCGGCGGACAGTGGCGAGCTCAGTCCTCAGCTCACCGCCTTCTTCACGAGCGCGCCGATCTTCTTCTCTTCGGCGGGGGTCAACTTCTTCAGCGCGAAAGAGGTCGACCACATGGCGCCTTCGTCGAGATTCGCTGCTTCTTCGAAGCCGAACGTCGCGTACCTCGAGTCGAACTTCCCCGCGCTCTTGAAGAAGCAGACGACCTTGCCCTCCTTGGCGTACGCGGGCATCCCGTACCAGGTCTTCGGCCAGAGGGCCGGCGCGTTCGCTGTGATGATCGCATGGAGCCGCTTGGCCATGGCGCGATCCGATCCCTTCATCGCGGCGATCGCCGCGAGCACCTCGCGCTCCCCCTCTGCTCGGTTCTTGCTCGCTCGCTCTTCTGCTTTCAGCTCCTGGGCACGAGCCTTCATCGCGGCTCGTTCCTCGTCCGTAAATCTCCCTGACGCCTTCCCGGTCGCGGTGGTGCTCTCGGCGGACTTCCGCGTGCCCTTCTTGGCAGGTTTCCTCTCAGCCATTGCGAAGCACCTCCTCCTGACGGCTCATCGAAGCTCCTGGATGCGGATCAGGTTGCCCGCGGGATCGCGGAAGGCGCAGTCGCGAACCCCATAGGGCTGGTCGGTCGGCTCCTGGACGACCTCGGCGTCGCCGGCCTGCAGCCGCCCGAAGGTACCGTCGAGGTCGGTGGTGGCCAGGTTGATGCTGGCGTAGGTCCCTTGGCCATCATCTCGGCGATGGTGCGGCGCTCGTCGTCGGTGACGCCGGGAGAGGCGGCCGCCGGGTACAGGACGATGGACGTGCCGGGCTGGTCGGGGGGGCCGTGATCCAGTGCATCCCGCCGTATTCGACGTCGTTGCGTACCTCGAGCCAAGGGTGTCACGATAGAAGACCAGGGAGGCATCCGGGTCGTCGTGCGGGAGCATGGTCTGGTAGATGGTGATGTCCATGGCGTCACACTAGCTGCGGCTCGTGACCCGGCGCTTCTCGATTCCTGATCGGTCTGGTCACCTGTTTCGCCACGCACGGGGGCATCCCCGCCATCGCGCCCGTCGCGTCGCGCCCGTAGGTGCTGGGCGACATGCCCACCAGCTCGGTGAACCGAGTGCTGAAGGTCCCCAGAGGCGAGCAGCCGACCTCGAAACAGACCTCGGTGACGCTGAGGTCGCCACGACGCAGCAGCGCCATCGCGCGCTCGATGCGCCGCGTCATCAGGTAGCTGTACGGCGATTCGCCGAAGGCGAGCCGGAACTGGCGGCTGAGGTGCCCGGCTGACATGTGCGCGCCTCGGGCGAGCGCCTCGACGTCCAGCGGCTGTGCGTACTCCCGGTCGATCCGGTCGCGGAAGCGGCGCAGCCGCGCGAGGTCGCGCAGGTGCTGCGCCGCGGCCGGTCTGCTGGTCACCTGTGAGATCGTGCCACGTCTCGCCGGAGTTGCCCTACAGGACCGCGTCGGCCTCCATCTCGACCACCCAGCGAGGATCCAGGAACCCGCTGACGACGATCATCGTGCTCGCCGGCCGGACCTCCGCGAACACCTCGCCGTGCGCCCGCCCCGCCGCCTCCCAGTCCGTGGCGTCGGTCAGGTAGGTGCGCGTTCGAACGACGTGCTCCGGACCCGCCCCCGCCTCGGCGAGCGCCGCCAGGATGATCTCGAGCACCCGCTTCGACTGCCCGTACGCGTCCGCGGGTGGTTGGCCTCCGTCCGCCATGACCGGCGCGGTTCCGGAAACGACCACGTGATGTCCATCGACCACCGCGCGCGAGAACCCGATCACGGGCTCGAAGGGCGAGCCGGAAGCGATCAGTCGGCGTTCCATCTTTCATCCTCCTCCTCGTAGAAGACCCGCTCCATCGCTCGCCGAGCACGGCGCGTGACCCGCCGGTAGTCCTCGAGGAGCGTCTGACGCGGATACTCCTCGTAGCCGAGCCGCCGCGCCAGCGCCAGCTGCTCCTGCGGAGCCGCGGGGATGGCCTCCGCGTGGACGCGCCGGTCGACCTCGATGGCGTCCTTCAGGTTCGACAGGAACACGAACGCCTCGCTCAGGGCGAGCGCCGCTCCGTCCTCGATGAACCGGAGACGCGCGAGCCGCTCGAGGGCGTCGAGCGTTCGATGCGTGCGGACCTCCGGATGGCGTCCGCCGAACCGCATCAGCGACAGCTCGACCGCGAACTGCACGTCGGCGAGCGAGCCGTAGCCGAGCTTGAAGTGGAACCTCGATGCTTCGGGAGGACGGACCCGTTCGTTTTCGATCCGCTCGCGCATCCGGCGGATCTCGCCCACGCGTTCGACGGGCAGGTAGTCCGGGTACGCGAAGTCGCTCGCGAACGAGCAGAACCGCCGGCCGAGACCCTCGTCCCCCGAGACGAACCGCGCGCGCAGGAGCGACTGGAACTCCCACGTCTCCGCGTAGCGCTCCCAGTACTCGAGGTAGGCGGCGAACGACTTGGCGAGCGGGCCGCTCCGGCCTTCCGGGCGGAGGTCGGCGTCGGGCTCCCACCCCGCGCTCCGGATCCCGGCGAGCACACGTTCGGCCAGACCGGCCCCCCGCCGGAACTCGTCGGGGCCTTCGCCCTCGTAGACGAAGAGGAGGTCGAGGTCGGATGCGAAGTTCAGCTCCTGTGCCCCCAGCTTGCCGAGCCCGATCACGGCGAACGGTAGGTCCGGCCCGGCGGCCTCGACCGCATCCCGAACGACCCGATCCGCGACCGCGGAGAGCTCGGCTCCGGTTTCGTTCGGTGCGAGCTCGCGCGTCGCGTAACGAGCCGCAACCGAAACGAGTTCGGCCTGCGCGTCGCCCGGTTCGGCGTCCGTCTGCATGGCGAGCACGCGCTCCGGCGCGCCCGCCAGCAGGTCGGTCGCGAACGAGCTGGAGGCCACCGCATGGGCCAGACGACGAGCCGTCGTCGGATCGTTCGCGATCGCGTCCGCCACGCGTTCGTCGCCCTCACTCGCCGCCACCACCCGCTCAAGGCGCACCAGCGCCGCGTCCGGATCCGCGGCGAGCGCGAGCGCCGGCGCCATGACGGGGAAGACGTGGGCGAGCACCTTCCCGAGGCGCGTCGACGGGTCGACGAGCCCGGCAAGCACCTCGTACGAGGTCGCGGGCCTGCCGAACCCCAACCCGGCGAGCAGCTCCTGCGTGGCCTCGCGGTCTCTTCCCGGACGCGGGGCCGAGGCCCCGGCGAACGACTCGAGCAGCGGCCGGTAGAAGAGCCGCTCGTGCAGGCCTCGAACCAACGAGGTCTGCCGTCCGTACTCGGCGAGGAGCTGTTCGCCCCCTTCCATCCCGAGCGATCGCGCGAGCACGGTTCGCGACGCGGTGTCGGCGGGAAGCTCGTGCGTCTGCAGGTCGTGCACGATCTGCAGACGATGCTCCAGCGTGCGGAGGAACCGGTACGCCTGCGCGAGCGCACCCGCATCGTCCCTGCCGACGTACCCCTCGTCCGCGAGGACCAGGAGGGCACGGAGGGTGTTGGGCTCGCGGAGGCGTTCGTCGCGACGGCCGTGCACGATCTGCAGGAGCTGGATCGCGAACTCGACGTCGCGGATGCCGCCGTGCCCGCGCTTCACCTCGATCCCGGTCTTGCCCGAGGCGCGCACGTACTCCTCGAGCCGGACCTTCACGCGCCGGACCTCGTCGATCTCCACCGCGGGGAGCTCCTCGGGGAACACGAAGGCCGACACGGCCTCGACGAACCCCGACCCGAGCTCCCCATCCCCGGCAACGGGGCGGGCCTTGATCAGCGCCTGGCGTTCCCAGGTCGCGGCCTGGGTCGCGTAGTACTCGCGCATCGCCTCGAGCGATCGGGACAGCGGCCCACGCTTGCCCCCCGGCCGGAGCGTCGGGTCGACGCGGAACGCGATCCCTTCGGCCGTCGTCTCGGCGAGCAGCCGAACGAACACGGCGCAGGCGCGCTCCGCCGCCTCCTGCCGCTCCGGTCCCCTCCCATCGTGGACGAACACGAGGTCGACGTCCGACGCGTAGTTGAGCTCCGCGCCTCCCAGCTTCCCGAGCGCGACGATCGCGACGCCCGAGGGCGCCGCGTCGGCGCACGCAGCGGCGATGCACGTTTCGGCGATGTCGCTGATCTCGCTCACGATCTCCTCGAGGGGCGCGGACGAGAGATCGCGGGCGGCGACGCGCAGCATCGAACGCCGGCGGAACCGCCTGAGCGCCTCGACCAGCCCGAGCCGTTCGACGTCGCCGGCGAGCTCGATCTCGAGCTCCGAACGGGGTCGCGCGCTCACATCGGCCAGCGCCACGGCCTCGCTGGGGTGCGCTACGAGGAAGTCGGCGGCCGAGGTCGAGTACCCGAGCAGCCTCGCCGCGACCGGCAGCACGTCGGACCCGGCCAGGATCTCCCTCGCCGCAGGATCCTCCGCGACGCGGGACAGCGACACCCGCGCGAGCTCGGGGTCCGGCGCGGACGACAGGAGCCGCTCGAGGGCGGGAGCCGACAGGTCGAGCACACCGCAACGGTAGACCCGGTGGACGAGCGCCGGCCTCGGGGCGGCCGAATTTACCGCGCCGTAACGGGGGCCGAACGACGCTCGGCTACCCTGCGGCCATGGCACATTCCGACGAGGTCGAGTACGTCCTGCGCACGATCGAGGAGCGCGGGATCCGCTTCATCCGCCTGTGGTTCACCGACGTCCTCGGGTTCCTCAAGGCCTTCACGATCACCTCGCAGGAGCTCGAGGGCGCCTTCGCCGAGGGGATGGGGTTCGACGGCTCGTCGATCGACGGGTTCAGCCGGATCCAGGAGTCGGACATGGTCGCCGTGCCCGATCCGTCCACGTTCCAGCTGATACCATGGAAGACCGAGGCGCAGGTGGCCCGGATGTTCTGCGACGTGCTGAACCCCGACGGCTCTCCGTTCGAAGGCGATCCTCGCTTCGTCCTGAAGAAGCAGCTGAAGCGCGCCGCGGACCTCGGGTACACGTTCTACGTCGGACCCGAGCTCGAGTACTTCTATTTCAAGAGCGTCGACGAGCCCGAGTTCCTCGACCAGGGCGGCTACTTCGACGAGACCCCGCTCGACCTCGCGACGGACTGGCGCAAGCGCACGGTCGCGTACCTCGAATCCATGGGGATCCCCGTCGAATACGTGCATCACGAGGTGGCGCCCAGCCAGCACGAGATCGACCTCCGGTACACGGACGCGCTCACGATGGCGGACAACGTGATGACCTACCGGTTGACGGTGAAGGAGGTCGCGCAGGAGTTCGGGATCTACGCCACGTTCATGCCGAAGCCCGTGCAGGGCGTGAACGGCAGCGGCATGCACACGCACCAGTCGCTGTTCACCGGCGATCGGAACGCGTTCTTCGGCGAGGGCGACGAGTACCACCTGTCGACGCTCGGCAAGCACTACATCGCCGGGGTCCTGTCGGCCGCGCGCGAGATCACGCTCGTCACGAACCAGTGGGTGAACTCGTACAAGCGGCTCGTGCCCGGTTACGAGGCGCCCGTCTACGTGTGCTGGGCCCGGCGGAACCGGTCCGCGCTCGTCCGGGTTCCGCAATACAAGCCGGGCAACGAGCAGGCCACGCGGATCGAGTACCGCTCGCCCGACCCCGCGTGCAACCCGTACCTCGCGTTCGCGTCGATGCTGGGCGCCGGCCTCGCCGGCATCGAGCAGGAGCTCGAGCTGCCGCCTGAGGCGTCGAACAACATCTACGAGATGAGCGAGGACGAGCGGCGCACCGCGGGGATCCGCTCGCTCCCGGCGGACCTGCACGAGGCGATCGAGCTCGCGAACGGTTCGAAGATCCTCCGCGAGGCGCTCGGGGACCATGTGGTCGAGTTCCTCATCCGCAACAAGCGGGAGGAGTGGGACGCCTACAAGTCGTACGTGACCCCGTACGAGCTCGAGCGGTACCTGCCCATCCTGTAGCCCCCCGGGCGGCCCGGATCCCAAGATTTCTCTCAGGAACCGTGCCTGTGTCGGCCAACCAGCCTACGTCGGTTTGCCAAAAGGCCCGCCACCCCGTACCTTTTGTCGGTTCACGGGCTTCCGGCGGGCCCGCCCGGGGCTGCCGAGCACCTGAGAGAAAGGTCCTCGTTCCATGCAAAGCACTCGTTCGTCCTCGTCCACGTCCTCCAGGTTCAAACACATCCGGAACCGGCTCGTATTCGCCTTGGCGATCGGCCTCGTCGCAAGCCTCTTGTCGTCGCCCTTCGCGAGCGCGCAGCCGCCATTCTCGATCGCCGTCCTCGGCAACAACCAGATCGACGACTACCTGAACAGCGCCGGCTTCTCGGCGACGCTGGTAACCGATGCCAGCCTGTCGACCGCGGGGTTCCTCGACGCCTACGACGCCTTCTTCTACACCCGGGACGGTGCATCCACCCCCGGAACGTCGCTGTCGGCCGCGGCAGCCGCCAACGTGCAGGCGTTCGTCGGGTCGTCCGGACGGGGCGTGCTGCTGAACGGCGACTTCGCCGACACACTCCTCGGGAACACCCCGGACACGGAGATTCAGCAACTCATCTCGAACGCCACGACGTGGGCGGCGAGCACCCACCACGGGTTCATCGGCGAGTACACGGGCGCCGTCGCCGGACTGACGACCAACTCGGATGCCCTCAGGCCCCTGGGGTTCGTCTCGGGAACCGCCGGCCTGCTCGGCAACGGTCCTGCCGAAGGGGATATCGTCAAGACGGCGGAAGGCGAGAGCTCGCCCGTGCTTGCCGGCGTGGACTTCACGACCACCGACCCGACGGGTGAGCTCTCGTTCGGATCGATCGTCACGGGTGTGGACTCGAGCCTGGTGCTCGCCAGGTACTCGAACAACGGCAACCCCGCGATCATCAACTTCGCGTTCGGGGCGGATCTGGAGATCACGAAGACGATGGACGCCGAGCTCCTCAACACCTTTGTGCTCACTGCCCAGAACGCAGGCCCGGACGCCGCGACCACCGTCTCGATTTCGGACGAGTTGGACACTCAACTGGAGACGGCGCAGGTCTGCCACGTCGTCACGGGAACCGAGACCTGCGATGACTTCCCCACCGGCTACGACGACTTCGGTGGAGTGATCGACGTCGGCACGATGTCGAGTGGAGCGACGGAGGTCTACAAGATCCGCGTGGACACGGATCTGTCCCTCCGGGACGGTCCCCTGTCGATCCCCAACACGGCGACGATCGCATCGGGCGACGTCGCCGACCCGAACACCGAGAACAACACCGCCTCGTTGAACGTGATCGTCGCCACCGTGTCGGATCCGCCGCAGATCAACGCGTTGGCACCGGCGAACGGCAGGGCGGCGCTCAACTTCACCCAAACCGACGATGGAGTGGGTAGTCCGGATGGAGGAAGCGCCATCACGGAGTACCGAGTGCTCGCGGAGACGGTCTCGCCATCCGGGTCGGACTGCCCGAGCGTCCTGTCCTCACCCTCGGTGGTCCTGACCGTGGGTCCCACCCCCAACGCGGCGGACGGATCGTTCAGTTACTTCGTGCCCAGCCTCGCGAACTTCACGAAGTACTGTCTCGCGGTCGTGGGAGTCAACGCTGTGGGGTCGAGTGATCAGTCGAACGTGGAGGATGTGATCCCGACCGACCAGGCCGACGCGAACTTCGTCCCCGCGGCCGGAAACCTCACGCTCACGGTCAACCCCGCCGGCGCGTCGGCCACGAAGACGACCCAGACGACGTACACGCTGACCGGTAGTGCCGACGATGCCGGCAACATCGTGACGCTGGCCGTCATTCCCCAACCACCACCTGGGGAGTTCTCCTGCTTCGCGACGGTCGACGGTGGCGTCTGTCCCGGCGGCAAGATCGTTCACTCGGAACCTGGGCTGGGTAACGACATCCACCTGGAGATCGACCAGATCGACACGACCGTCTCAACGCGGCGAACCGGAACGTTGCGCCACGTGTGCTTCACGTACCCGTGCGCCGGGAACACCGATCCGTACTTCCTCTACCAGGACGCCCCGCCTGCGGTCTTGGGTGTTGGATGCGCCGTCAACGGTGTCTACGTGATCGGGTCCTCGTTCAAAGACGGCCTCACGACTGCGCAAGCGGCCGGTTATGGCATCCCATGCGCGGTTCCCGCGTGGTCCAAGACCATGCTCGCCAATCGGGTGCTGAAGGTTCAGGAGCTCAACAACAAGACGCCCAACGGCAACAATGACGTCCAGTTCCAGGTCTGGATCGCTGGGGACCCGAAGCGGGGCCCGTAGAGATACGAAGCGCCATCACTTCGAGTGCGCCCTCCGGGGAGGGCAGCACACCTCATTCAACGGGCGAGACGGCGCTCAGAGCCGCGAGCGGCACCTCCGGCAGCGACTCCACGCCCAGCCGCCCAAGGATCGACCGGCTCTCGGCCCTGAGCTCGGGGTCGGGCGAGGTTCCCCGGAGCTCTGCAAGGCGAGCGAGCGCCTCGAGCGTCAGCGCGATCTCGAAGCGGGCCTCCCGGAGCCGGCCGACCCGAAGGCTCTCGTCCAGGGCATCTCCCGCCTCGCCCAGGCGCCCCGCCTGCATCAACGCGTACCCCCGGATCCGGTGGAGCATCGGGGTCTGCGTGCCGTCACCGGCCGCGGCCTCCACCGCCTTGAGGGTCTCGGCGGACGATGACAACGCCTGTTCCCAGTCTCCTCGGAGCACGTCGAGCTCGGCGATGCGGGCTTTGGTCTCCAGGACCTGCGCCCGCTCGTCGATCTGATGGAACAACGCCCGCGCCTGCTCCAACAGCTCCGAGGAGTCCTCGTACCGCCCGAGCCGCGAGGCAACGCGCCCGAGATTGCTGAGCGCGAAGGCCATGAGCGACTGGTGACCCTCTGCGCGGGACAGCCGAAGGACCTCCCCGAATAGCTGCTCCGCTTCGGACAGCCGCCCCTGGTCTGACCGGATCTCGCCGATGTTGTTCGTGCCGAGCGCGGCTCCGTCCGCATCGCCCAACCGAAGCTGGATCGCACGGCCGCGCTCGTAAAGCTGGATCGCTTCGTCCCACCTTCCCCTGAAGTAGGCGTCCGTTCCCATGTTGTTCAGCACGAATCCCTGCATCGCGAGGTCCTCGAGCTCCTCGTAGATCGCGAGTGACGTGGGCGAGTACACCGCGTCCTGGACGCGACCCTGGTCCAGGTAGACGAAGTCCAGAACGAAATACGCATGGGCCAGCGCGTTCTTGGCGTTCGAGCCCACTTCGTCGATCACTCGCCGGCACCATCTCTCGGCCTCTGCGTATCGACCTTGCAAGGCGCGGACATGCGCGTGCCACGCAGCCAGCTCCGCGAACTGTCGCTCTGCTTCATCGCCCGCGACTCCGTCCAACGTCTTCATCGCGCGGCGGATCGTTCGGATCGTTTGGGTGAATCGCCCGACCTTGTAGGGGATCTTGGCCTCCTTCAGGAGCACCTCGGCCTTTCCGATCGGGTCCTCCGCCAGCTGCCGCCGGGCCGACGCGTACGCGGCGGCGGCGTCCCTGAACTCACCCATCCGAAACGTCACGTCTCCGAGCGCCCCGTAGATCGAGAACAACTCGCTCGGGGGGACGGCGATCCGCTTTGCGGCGTCGATCGCCCGGGAGTAGAACGTGGCCGCTTCGCTGTTTGCGTATTTCGACGACGCCCGGTCCCCGGCGATCCGGGAGAACTCCCATGCTTCCGCGAACCGCTGTGCGTGGAGGAAGTGCAAGGAGAGGAGCTCCGCCTGTTTCTCCGCGAAATCGCCGGCGGCACGTGCGATGGCGTCGCCGGCCCTGGCGTGGAGCTCTCGACGACGCCGGTACGGCAGACCCTCGTAGGCGGCGTCTCGCATCAGGGCGTGGCGGAAGCGGTAGTGCCCGCCGCCCTCGTTGTCGATGAACTGAACCAGCCGATCCCACGTTCGACCGTCGATCTCGTCCTCGCCTTCGAAGAGCGCGCGGACGAGGTCGGCGTCGAAGCTCATCCCGAGGACCGATGCGTATCGAAGGATCGTCCGGTCAGACGCCGTGAGCCGGTCGATGTCGGCCATGACGATCCCCTGGATCGAGTCCGGGAGTCCCTCGACCGATCCGGCGCTCCGTGCGGCCTGCAGGAGCTCCTGCAGGAACATTGGATTCCCGCCGGAGCGGTCGCTCAGCTCGTCCACCTC
>Ga0209889_1000199_pt1 | contig 14437 bp, 13 predicted proteins | sample GWRWN1_0_10_FD_187233 | JGI IMG/M metagenome (GOLD analysis project Ga0209889, IMG submission 187233) | Riverbed sediment microbial communities from areas with no vegetation in Columbia River, Washington, USA - GW-RW N1_0_10 (SPAdes)... | ecosystem: Environmental > Aquatic > Freshwater > River >... | reverse complement strand
CCTCGCGCGACCCGAGCGTGTCTTCACGTTGATCGGGTCCGGCGACGTCGTCGGGCGTGGCGCCACACTGGTCGCCCGCAGCTGCCCCTACATGGGCTTGCTGCCGTTCCAGGCCGAGGACGATCGCGTGTTCTTCGGGAGGAAGGAGGACCTGGCCTCGGTCCGGTCACGGCTGGCGCAGGATCGATTTGTCGCCATCGTCGGGGCATCGGGAAGCGGGAAGTCCTCGCTGCTTCGGGCCGGGCTCGTCGCAGACCTCGCGCGCGGCGAATCGCCGGGAGCCGAGGCGTGGACCACCATCGTGCTGACGCCAGGCGCTCGTCCTCTTGCCGAGCTGGCCGCCCACCTCGGCCCGGTGTGCGGCGACAGCGCCGCCGATCTGCTCCACGACCTCGAGGCCGACCCGAGGGCGCTCGATGTCGCGCTCCGCGAGTCGCGCTCGACGCTCCCGGCAGGGTCGAGGGTCGCCCTCGTCATCGATCAGCTCGAGGAGGTCTTCACCCTCTGCAAGGACGAGCGCGACCGGCGCCGATTCCTCGACGCGGTCGTCGACGCCTCCTCGGCCGCCGACGCTCCCGGCGTCGTCGCCATGGCGTTGCGAGCTGACTTCTTCGGGCGCTTCGCAACGCACGACGGGATGGCGCGGCTGCTCGAGGTTCACACGCTGCTGCTCGGCCCCATGCGCGAAGCAGGACTGCGTGCCGCCATCGAGGGGCCGGCCGAGGTCGCCGGCTTGACCGTCGAACCCGGGTTGACCGACGTCATCCTCCGCGACATCGCCGGCGAGCCCGGCGGTCTGCCATTGCTGTCGCACGCCCTCCTCGAGGTGTGGTCACGGCGGGAGGGTCGAACCCTGACGATCGCCGGCTACCGGGCCAGCGGCGGCGTCGCTGGTGCGATCGCCCGTTCCGCCGACACGATCTATGAGCGCCTCGACCCCATCGAGCAGCGGATCGCCCGCGGCCTGTTCCTGCGGCTGACCGAGCTCGGCGAGGGGACGGAGGACACCAGGCGACGTGCCAGCTTCGAGGAGGTCCGCGGCCATGACGACACCGAGGCCGACCGTGTCGAGGCCGTCCTCGCCAAGCTCGCCGCCGCGCGGCTCGTCACCGTCTTCGAAGGCGCCATCGAGGTCGCCCACGAGGCGCTGATACGCGCGTGGCCACGGCTTCGGGCATGGCTGGACGAAGACCGGGAGGGCCTGCGGGTCCTGCGTCACCTCACGCACGCGGCCAAGGACTGGGCCGAGCGGGGCCGCGACGACACCGAGCTGTACCGGGGGCCCCGCCTGGCGGCCGCGCTCGAATGGCGAGCGGCCGGGCACCAGGACGATCTCAACACGCTCGAGCACGAGTTCCTCGACGCCGGGCAACGCGAGCTGGCGGACCGGGCCCGGGCACAGACACGAGCCACGAGGCGGCTCCGACTGCTGTTCGCCGGCACCGCGGTTGCACTGGTCATCGCCCTGCTCGCCGGACTTCTCGCGGTCGGCCAACGCGACCGGGCGAACGGCGCACGTGACCGCGCCGACGCCGTCGCCCACGCCGAGACGGTCCGCCGCCTCGCCGTCCAGTCCCGGTTGGCGCAGGAGACCGACCTCGACCTCGCGCTGCTCCTCGCGCTCGAGGCCAACGCGCGGGACGATTCGGTCGAGACCCGCGGCGCGCTGCAATCGGCGCTCCTCAGCAACCCGGAGTTGCTCGGCTTCCTGCGGGGGACCGGCGCTTCCTACGCGTCGGTCGCGTTCAGCCGGTCGGGGCTCATCGCTGCCGGAAGCGGACAGGGGTCCGTCGACGTGTGGACGGCTGACGACAGGGAGCTCGTCAGCACCCTGGAGGTCGGCCAGGGCCCCGTGGTCGTGGACTTCGCGCCGGGCGGTGCCCTGCTCGCCGCGATCTCCGGGGGCGACCACCGGCTGACGACGTGGGACACGGGCACCTGGGAGGTCGTCGGTGACCCACTGACCGATGACGCGGCCGTGGCGGACAAGGCGGCTTTGGCTTTCAGCCCCGACGGCCGCTTGTTGTCGGCCATCCTCAACTCCGGTGAGATCGCGACCTGGGACATCGCCACCGGGATGGAGCTCGGTGGACGTCTCGCGCGCGAGGACGGCGTGGCGTTTCGGGGTGTGGCGTACAGCCCCGACGGGCGCGTTCTGGCGGCCGCGACCGTCGCCGGGGGCGTGGTGCTCTACGACGCCGCGACTCACTCGGCCGTGGAGCCGACATTGGCCGCCGGTCCCGACTCCCCGGTGCTCTCGCTCGCGTTCGATCCACGTGCGCCGCGGCTCGTGGCTGCCGCCGCCGGCGGCAGCGGCGCGTACATGTGGGACCTGCGAACGGGGCAACTGATCGAATCGTCGGTCCTCGCAAGCATCCGCAACGCCAAGCTGGCATTCAGCCCCGACGGCTCCCGGCTGATCGCCGGGTCGACGACCGAGACCCTCGACGTGATCGATCTCCAGCACCCGGACGAACGGCTGGCGTCTGTCCACACGCAAGGCGGCGTCGTGCTGGACGCCGCGTACAGCCCAGACGGCCGCTACGCGGCGACGGCCAACATCAACGGCACGATCTCGATCGTCGACGTCAGCGGCGAGCGGAAGATCGGCCGCCCACTGCTGACCGAGCCGCTCCAGTTCGCGGTCTTCGGCCCAGATGGATCCGTGCTGGCGGCCCCCGACTACAGCGACGGGTCGCTGTCGTTGCTCGACGCCGACAGCGGCCGCCTCCTCCGAAGGCTCACACCGCCCGGGATGAAACCCATCGGCGCGTCGCTCATCCCGACTCCGGCGTTCAGCCCCGATGGCCGGCGCGTCGCCTACGGCGGGCTCACGGGCCAGATCGCCATCTTCGACGTCGCCACCGGGGACCTCGTGACGACCCTGAGGCCACCGCCGGCGACGACGGAGCACCTCTTCGTCGATCCGGCCCTGGTGCCCTCCTACGTCGGCCGCCTCGCCTTCAGCCCCGACGGCGCCAAGCTCGCATCGGTGGCGTTCGAGACGGCCACGATCTTCGACCTTGGCTCCGGGCGCCCCGTTGCCGACCTCAGCGGGTGGGACACGCTGGCGACCAACGTCACCTTCACCAAGGACGGCGAGCAACTCGTGGTCTCCGGCTACCAGGGCGTGACGCTCGTGTTCGACCCGGACAGCGGCGAGCAGATCGGCCCCCCGATCGGCAACAGCGCCGCGCCGGCGTACCTCGCCGCGCTCGGACCAGACGACCTGCTGGCAACATCGGACTTCTCCGGCACGATCCGGCTCATCGATCTGGTGACGAGGGCACAGGTCGGCCCGCCGATGACAGGCCGGGCCGTCGCCATCTCGAGCATCGAGGTCCTTCCCGCTGGGACCGAGCTCGTCGCCGGGTTCTACGGATCCAGCGGCGAGGCGCAACTGTTCGACATCCGATCCGGGAGGCGGATCGGCGATGCATTTCCCTCGCTCGGACCGTTCAGCGCGGCAACGGTCAGCCCGGATGGGCGGACGCTGCTAGCAGGGGACGGGACTCGCCTGGTGCGCTGGACGCTCGACCCGGCCCAGTGGCGGGCGACGGCGTGCGAGGTGGCCGGCCGGAACCTCACGACCGAGGAGTGGGACCAGTACCTGCCGGCCGGCGAGCCATACCACGAAACCTGCCCGACGCAGCGGTGAACGACGGGTTCGGGACGGATTCTGGATCGTCAGCCCGGCGATGCGGACTACTGCGCCTCCGCCCGGTCGTCGTGGGCGAAGGGCACGAGCCAGGCGACCGCGAGGCCGACGGACATCACCAGGGGGAACAGCAGCGCCTCGTCTCGAGCGGCGTGAGCCCGAGGCGAGACCGGCCGAGAGGGTCGGCGACCAGGGCGACGAGGGCAATCGCGGTGTGGCGGAGCCCAACCGTCCACAGCCCGACGGTCGCCCGACGATCGGACGGGCGCAGGGCCCGGTCGACGAGCACGGTGAAGATCCCGGCCGCGCCGAGACCCCGACGTTTGGTTCTCACGGTGGTTCTCACGGACGTGGCCCAGGAGTTAGATGCTTCGCCGCTGTGGCGCCGTCTGACGCGAAAGTGCGCAGCTGGCAGAGTGGACCCATGGAACCGGGTGTGCCGGAATACCTCGGTGGGATTTCTTCACCCGAGCGTCGACGCGATGCCGAGACGATGGTCGAGCTGATGCGTCGCGCCACCGGCGAGGAGCCCCAGATGTGGGGAAGCATCGTCGGGTTCGGCCGGTACCACTACAGGTACGCAAGTGGCCGCGAGGGCGACACGGCAGCCGCCGGATTCGCCGCCCGCAAGGCGGCGACAACCGTCTACGTCGTCGACGGGGTGGGGGCCCACGTGGAGCTGCTCGAACAGCTCGGGCCGCACACGACAGGCGTCGGATGCATCTACGTGAAAGACCTGACCGCAGTCGACCTCGAGGTTCTCGAGACCATCGTCTCCCGGTCATACGCCGCCCTCACCGCCGGCGCGTACACGAAGCGGGCCCGCGAAGGCGGCAAGAGCTAGCGAGACGGCCAATACGAAGCGAAGGAGTACCCAGCCACTTTGACTCGGCGATGGCGCCGTCCCGATTCGCGTGCCCGATACCGCGCCGAGCCCGGCGACCGCGTCGTCGAAGTGCCGTTAGCCCCGCTTGCATGAGCCAGCGCTGTCGTTGCTCGCGACCGTCCCGGCTGCGACATATCGGTTGCACTTCTGGCGCGGGCCGTTGCCGGCACCGCCTGGTTCAGCCCGTGAACTTGGTCGCGCGTAGCCGCTCGGTGGCGTCGGTGACGATCCGCTCAACGATGACTCGGGCGGGTTCGATGGTGTCGATCAGCCCCGCGGTTTGGCCGGTGTAGAGGAACGCGTTGTCGGTGTCCCCGGCTTCGAGTGCGCGCCATGCGGATGCTGCCGCCTCGGCGTGGCGGTAGCGCAGCTCGCCCTCTCGGCCGGCCCAGGTCTCGTAGAACCGGTTGCGTTCGATGCGCGCATAGGCACCGGGCCATACGGTGGCGTTGGCGACGTCGGGCAGCTCCGTTACCACCGTGTTGTGGCCGTCGCTGTCGACGAGCACCTGCTTGTACGCCTCGGGGATCGACGCTTCGGTCGTCGCCAGAAACCGGGTCCCGAAGAGCGCGCCTTGCGCGCCGAGCATCAGGGCTGCGGCGAGGCCGGCGCCGTCAGCGAGCCCGCCAGCAGCGATCACCGGGACGGGCGCGATGGCGCGGGCCACCATCGGAACGAGCACCATCGTCCCCATCAGGCCGACGTGGCCGCCGCCTTCGGTGCCTTGCGCGACGACCGCGTCGGCTCCGGCCTCAGCCGCTCGTGCGGCCTCAGGCACGGTGGACACCATGTGCAGCACCTTGGCTCCTGCCCCATGGGCCTGGGTGAAGAGCTCGGCGAGCGGCTGATCGGCCCTGGCCCACGCGGTCGACACAACCGGCGGACGCGTGGTCAAGGTCGCGTTCCATTCGGCCTCACCCGCCCGGAACAAGAGAAGGTTGAGGCCAAACGGCCGATCGGTCCGGTCCCTGATGCTGGCGGCCAGGTCGGTGATCTCTCCGGGTGGGCGGCCACCGCAACCCTGGATGCCGAGCCCGCCGGCGTTGGAGACCGCGGCGACGAGATCAGGGTTCGTCCCCAAACCCATCCCGCCGAGCACGACCGGATGGGTCATGCCGAACATCTCGCAGACGGGAGTTGTCAGCATGTCGACCGCGTGACGCCCTCGTTTGAACGCCGCATTCCGCTCGGATCGTAGACGCGCCGAAGAGCGACAAGCCGGCCGTACACAGGTAGGGCAGATCGTTGTGGGCTTCAGGTGGTGGCTGCACCGGCGTTGGCCTTGTCAGCGATGCCGTCGAGCAGGTCCACGAACTGTTCAGGCAACGACATGAACGGGGAGTGATCCGTGTCGAGCGTCACGACCTCACCGGCCCGAGTTGACATCCATCTTTGGAAGTCCGGGTGGATGGCGCGATCGCGTACGCACAGCACGTAGGTCGACGGGATCGACTTCCACGGCTCGGCGCCGGTCGGCACGGCCAAGCAGGCGGCCGCCGTCGGCCGGAGGCGACGCGCCGCTTCCGCCGCCTCGCCCCGGTCGCACTCGTTGTAGAAGCACCCGACGGCCGTCTCGGGCCGGACAACGAAGTTGCCATCAGCGGTGAGCTCGACCTCAGCGTTGATGGGGGTAGCTGGGAATTCGCTCAAGCGCTTCAGGTAGACGTCACCGCCATCCACCATCATGGCGGCCACATACACCAGGTGCTGCACATCGGGGCGCTCGGCCGCAGCCTTGGAAATCACCAGGCCGGCATAGGAGTGACCCACGAGCACGACAGCCTGAGCCCAGTCGTCGAGAGCCCGCCGCACCGCCGCGGCATCGTCGTCGAGTCCGGTCAGGGGAAGGTCGACGGCGACAACGTCATGGCCACGACCGACGAGATCATCCCTGGTCCGACTCCAACACCACGCCCCGTGCGCGAGGCCGTGAACCAGCATCAACGCCCCCATCGGACCTCCTCACACGCCCGACGCGGTCAACAACGACACGGTAACCATGCACGCCATCCGGCGTGTCGTCCACGCCGAGCACCAACATCGGGTCCCATCGGAGAGCCGACCAGAACGACGGTTCTCGTACGGCACGAAGCGCGGCTCGCGTTGGAAGAGCCCGAGGCGAGCGTGGCGCGGTAATCGACACCGATCTGCCGATCTCGCTCGCCGTCGTTCTGTACTGACGATCGGATGTGGACAACGTCGTTGTGTCGCGGTGATATGTGTTGATCGGCGTAGCGCAGATCGCATCAGTTCGGTGTGGGGATTATTTGCCGAGGGGGTGGCGACCGTGGTCATGCCCAGTGGGGCCGACGGACGAGGTCCTGGCGAGCACTGGAGGCAGCGATGCTTTGTCACGAACTCGTTCGGCCAGCACCGAGCGGACCCTGAGGGCGAGACCGCTCAACGCACACCCATCACGATGTGGTCCGCAGATACCGACCATGGCGAAGGGACGTGGCCAACGATCCTCGGCCCGCTCCATAAACTCGTTGACGGGTTGTATGAGGCCTCGATCCGGTCGTTACAGAGCGACACGTTCATCCACGCGCACGCCTCTGGCCGGAGGGCGCTCATAGGCGTTGCCGAGTCGAGCGGGTCTCGCGTGGCGGCCTTGGGTCCCTGTTCGTGAAGATCCCACGGTTCGAGTACCACCGATCCGAGAGCCTTGACGAGGCGCTCGTCCTGCTTGCGGAGCACGGCGACGACGCGAAGATCCTCGCGGGCGGCCAGAGCCTGCTGCCGATGATGGCGCTGCGTTTGGCGGCCCCTGCCCATCTGATCGACATCGGGCGTGTCCGGGGGTTCGAGACGGTGTCACTCGGTGACTCGGGGGCGGTCAGTTTGGGTGCCCTCGTGCGCCAGGCCACCGCGGAGCGGTCTCCCGACATCGCCCGACGCGCGCCGTTGATCCACGACGCGGCCCCGCATGTCGCCCACCGGGCCATCCGGACCGTCGGAACGGTATGCGGCAGCATCGCTCACGCTGACCCCGCCGCCGAGATGCCGGCGGTGGCGCTGGCTGCTGGTGCGACGATGGTGGCGAAGTCGACCAGTGGCACGCGTGAGATTGCAGCGGACGACTTCTTTCTCGGCTACCTCCACACCGCCCTCCGGCCCGACGAGTTGCTGACGGAGGTCCGCTTCCCGGTGTGGCCCGCCACCGCGACCAGCGCGGTCGTCGAGGTCAGCCGCCGGCACGGCGATTACGCCCTGGTGGGACTCGCCTGTCGAGTGGAGATCGATGGAGTGGTGATCACCGACGCTGCCTTGGCGTTTTTCGGGGTCGGCACCACGCCGGTGCGTGTCACCGAAGCCGAGAGGGGTCTCGCCGGCCAACCGATCTCCGAAGACCTCGTCGCCGAGGCCGCCAAGGTCGTTTCGGCCAGTCTCAGCCCGGGTGCGGACATCCACGGCAGCACGGAGTATCGGCGACACCTGGCCGGGGTCTTGACCCGCCGAGCGCTCACCCGAGCGACCACCCACATCGGAGGGCGCACATGACGACCGTCCCAGTCGCGTTCGTGATCAACGGTAGACGAGTCGAGTTCATGGTTGAGCCCCGGCGCGCGCTCGCCGACGCCATCCGCGACGACCTTGGACTCACTGGCACCCACCTCGGATGCGAGCACGGCGTATGTGGCGCCTGCACGGTCCTCGTCGACGGCCAGCCGGCTCGGTCATGCCTCATGCTCGCGGTCCAGGCCGAGGGAGCCGATGTCACCACCATCGAAGGGCTCGCCCACGGAGACGAGCCGCACCCCATCCAGCGGGCAATGCGCGAGGCACATGGTTTCCAGTGTGGGTTCTGCACCCCCGGTTTCCTGATGAGCGCCGTCGCTTTGCTGGCAGAGAACCCCGCCCCCACAAGAGACCAGATCCGAGCGGAGCTCAGCGGCAACCTCTGCCGCTGTACCGGCTATCAATCGATCATCGACGGCGTGGAGATCGCCGTTCGGCTGCTCGCCACCACGTCCGACGGAGCTGGAACGTGAACACGCCACCTGGCCTGTCGGGACTCGTTGGACAGAGCGTCACGCGGGTCGAAGACGACCGGCTCCTCACGGGTAGGGGTCGCTACGTCGCCGACGTCGACCCGCCGGGGGTTCTCCACGCGGCGTTTCTTCGTAGCCCGCTCGCCCATGCGCGCATCAAGAGCATTGAGGTCGCGGCGGCGAAGAGGGCGCCCGAAGTCGTCGCGGTGTTCACCGGTGCCGACATGGCGCGGCTTACCCGCCCGTTCCCGCCGTTCTTCATGCTGCCTGGTCTGTACAACCCGTCCTTTCCTGCGATGAGCGCCGACAAGGTGCGCCACGTCGGCGACCTCGTTGCGCTGGTGGTCGCCGAGTCGCGCTACGCCGCCGAAGATGGCCTGGAGCTCATCGTGGTCGACTACGAACCGCTGCCACCGGTCGCCTCTATCGCTCAAGCCCTGAGCCCGACGTCGGAGCCGGTGTGGGAGAAAGCCGGAGGCAATGTCCTCTACGACTTCACCGACACGTTCGGAGACGTTGACGCCATATTCGCTGCTGCCGACCGGGTGATCACCGAACGGTTCTCGTGCCACCGGCAGTCGAACCAACCGATGGAAACCCGCGGCACCGTGATCGAGGTCGATCCCGACGACAGCCACCTCACGGTCCATAGCGCCACCCAGTCAAGCCACCTCCTGCGATGGATGATCGCCGCGCTCACGGGCAAGCGGTCGACGTTGTCCTCGCTGAGGCGCTTCGTCACCAATACGGAGCGGCGTCGCGGTTTCGTGACTGCAGCACGGGAGTTCATCCGAGACAACGCCCAGGAGCTGCGACGCCAGGACCCCGCGGGCATGCGAGCGCAGTTCAGCAAGGACCGGACCTCGGTCATCGGGGTCAACCTCCTCGGGATCAGCCTCCTCGGCAAGGACGACTACCCCACAGTCAAGGCCCACGACATCGGCGGCGCCTTCGGTTCGAAGGGCCAGGTCGCCCGCGAGGACATCGCCTTGGCGGCGGCCGCCATCGAGATCGGCCGGTCCGTGAAATGGATCGAGGATCGCGTCGAGAACCTCACCGATGGCGGACAGGCCCGGGAGGAGGACCTCGCCGTCTCGATCGCCGTCGACCACGACGGAACGTTCCGGGGACTCAAGGTGGACATCACCATCGATCAAGGCGCCTTCCCAGGCTTCCCGGTGGGAGCGCCGGGCTTCACCCGCATCATCAAGACGATGCTCCCCGGCTCGTACCACTGGGACGGGTTCGAGATGCGCTCCCGGGTCGTCGCCACCAACAAAGGAAAATACGTCGCCTATAGAGGTCCGTGGGCCAACGAGACATGGGCGCGCGAGCGCATGATCGACGTCGTCGCCCGGACCCTCGGGCTATCGCCGACCGAGGTGCGGCTCAAGAACATGATCGACGAGTCGGACATGCCGACCGCAATGATCACCGGTCCGAAGATCGACCAGACCATGTCGACGAAGAAGACCCTCGTGCGTGCCGTCGAACTGATGAACCCCCAGGCGTTCCAGAATGACCGCCAATCCGCCGCCGCCGAAGGCAGGTACCTGGGGCTCGGCATGGCGTGCTACCACGAGGCCGCTCCCGGACATTACGAGTACTGGGACTCAATCAATCCCGGCACGAACCTCCTGCTCGCTGAACGAGCGCGAACGACCGTGGACCCGGATGGCGCGATCACCGTGTACACGTCGCAGATGCCCCACGGCCAGAGCCACGAGACCACCTTCGTCCAGATCGTCGCCGACGAGCTCGGGGTGCCGCGTGAGGACGTCCGGCTCGTTTGGGGCGACACCGACAAGACCCCATTCACGATCGGCGGCACCGGCGGCAGCCGGGGTGCTCCGATCGGGGGCGGCGCCGTCCGCAAGGCGTCGCGGGAGGTGCGGCAGCTGATTGTTGAGCGGGCTGCGCAGATGCTCGAGGCTGCGACCGAGGACATCGGCATCGTTGCCGGCAACGTCCACGTGAAGGGCGTGCCGTCCCGCGGTCTCACGTTCGCCGAAATCGCACACGAGGCAACCGTCGCCAAGCGCGACCGGACCGAACCGGCCTTCGACGTCACCTCTACCTACCGCGGCCACACCGACTGCGGCTGGTCGACGGCGACTCACGCCTGCATCGTCGAGATCGACCTCGAAACCGGACTGGTCAAGATCCCGCGGTACGTGGTGGTCGAGGACTGCGGTCCGGTAATCAACCCAGCCGTCGTCGACGGTCAGGTGCGAGGGGGTGTCGCTCAAGGCATCGGGGCGGTGCTCTACGAGCACTGCGCATACGACGACGCGGCGAATCCCCAGGCGACGACCTACATGGATTACCTCATCCCTACTGCGATGGAGATCCCCGATATCGAGGTCCATCACCTCCAGACGCTCAGCCCGGGCGAGAACGACTTTCGGGGCATCGGGGAGGGCGGGATGATTGGAGCCCCCGCCGCCATAACCAACGCCATCGAGGACGCACTGGCGCCCTTCGGTGCCCGCGTCACCGACCAGTACCTGCCCCCGACGCGCATACTCCAGCTCGCACACGTGATCGGCCACGACTGAGCGCACATCGCAAGCGGGGCAGGATCGCAATAGTCGCCAACTCGGCCAGTAGCCGCTGGTCGCACCTCGCCAGTGTGCTCGCCGGCTCGATGTTACAGAGCGCATCGCCGAGCCAGTACGAGAGGTCACGGTCCTCGCCGAACCAGCAAACCCCACCCATTGGCCGCGCAAGCAGTCCGGCTCCGGCGCGTCTGAAACCCGCCCGTCGCCAGGGGGTAAAAGTGCGCCGCCGTCGCCCCTGATTGTCCTCCCGGGCCCGCTTCTTCAGGAGGAACGGCGATCTGTACACAGAGGTCGAACCGATTGCCACATGGGCGATTGAGTCTCGCGTGGCGATGTGAGCGCGCTCTGGTCCGCGAGGCCAGGGCTTCGTAGGCAGGTTCGGTGCGTCTCGCAGGCTGCGGGGCGACTTGGCCGGCCGGGCCGGGTAGCCGCGACCGCCCGTTTGGGGGCCAAGGTGCCGTGGGTCGACGTGGCGGTGCATCTGGCCGGGGGCCGGTGTGGCGCTTGGGCGCGCCGGCGGTCGCAGATGCGTAAGCTCCCGCGGTGTCTTCTGGGTCTGCGCTTCATGTCGTTTTGGGAGCGGCGGGTGGAACCGGCTCGGCGGTTGTTGGGGAGCTGGTTATCCGTGGACTGCCGGTGCGGGCCGTGACGCGGTCGGGTGCGACGGACGTGCCGGAGGGTGTCGAGCAGGTCGCGGCCGACGTCGCCACGCCCGATGGTGCCCGCCGGGCGTGCGCCGGTGCGGCCGTCGTTTACCACTGCGCCCAGCCGCCCTATGCAAAGTGGGTTGAGTTGTTCCCGGCGCTGACCCGTGTTGTCCTCGATGGCACGGCAGAAGCGGGCGCGAAGCTCGTGTTCGCGGACAACCTCTACGTGTACGGGCCGCCCGAGGGTCCGATGACCGAGGAGACACCCCAGCGGGCACAGGGCAAGAAGGGCCGCATCCGCATCGAGATGGCGTCAGCCATCCTGCGGGCGCACGGCGATGGGAGGCTGCGCTGCACGATCGGCCGCTCCTCCGACTACTACGGCCCCCGCGGCACGGGCACCACCGTGGGCGACAACCTCATGAAGCCGGTGCTCCGGGACAAGCGGGCGCGCTGGCTCGGCTCACTCGATCAGCCCCACACGCTCAACTACCTGGAGGATATGGCGCGCGCACTCGTGACGCTGGGTGAGCGCCAGGAGGCCGACGGCCAGGTGTGGCACTTGCCGGCCGCGGAGCCCCTCACCGGCAGGCAGTTCCTGACGCTGGTGTACGAGGCGGCCGGGCTCGCGCCGAAGGCAGGCGTCGCGCGTCGCCCGATGATCAGACTGGTCGGCGTGTTCAACCCGCTCGTGCGGGAGCTGAACGAGACGCTCTACCAGTTCGAGCGGCCGTTCGTCTCGGATGCTTCGAGGTTCCAGGGTGCGTTCGGACCGTTCGAGCCAACCCCGCATCGGGACGCCGTGCGGCGCACCGTGGAGTGGTTCCGACACTGGTACGCCGCCTGAGCCGCCCCGGCCCGACCGCGGGATCGTCGCGGGCGGATGGGCCCTGGTCCGGGCTCGTTGTGCCTGATCGGTGACGGGCACCTAGCGTTCGGTGAAGACTTTCGCACCGCGGGAGATGCTGGGGCCGCGGGTGCGGACCGGGCACGAAGCCCCTAGCGGGCGACCCGCGGTCACCTCGATGGTGTCGGCCATGGCGGCAGCCTGCCGCTGATTCATCCTCAAATGAATTCAGCATTGCCTGAATACAGGTCAGGCTGTACTGTCGCGGCCATGGGCGACACTGAAGCGCGAGCCGGCGAGACGCTCGAACGGGTCGGGACTGCGCTCGCGGATTCAACCCGGCGTCGAATCCTCCTAGCGCTGCTCGGCGGTCCGACCTACCCCGCCGGCCTAGCCGAGCAGCTCGGCGTCGGGCGGACGAACGTGTCTAACCACCTGACCTGCCTACGTGGCTGCGGACTCGTGCGGGCGACAAGGGAGGGTCGCCAGGTTCGCTACGACCTCGCCTCCCCGCGACTGGCCCACGCGCTGGCTGACTTGGTCGATCTCGAGCTCGAGATCGACGACGTGCACGAGGATCTCGATGGCCGCGCCTGACCTCCAGACCCATAGCGACACGGTGTCGCTCGGTCCCAGCCGCAGTCAGCGTGACGCTGCCGTCGCACGAGCGCGTCGGCTCAATGTCGCCACTATCGGCTGGAACAGCATCGAGGGGTTCGTCGCCGTTGCCGCTGGAATCGCCGCGGGCTCGGTCAGCCTCGTCGGGTTCGGGTTCGACTCCGCGATCGAAGTGTCCGCCGCACTGATCCTTACGTGGCGGCTGGCGCAGGAACGCAAGGACGGCTGCACCCAACAGTCCGACCGGCGCGCCACCAAGGCGATCGCGATCAGCTTCGTCGTCCTCGCGACCTACGTGGCAGTAGAAGCCACCCGCGACCTCGCCACCGGTGCCGAACCCGACGCCAGCGCGCCCGGCGTCGTCCTCGCCGCACTGTCGCTGGCCGTCATGCCGTACCTGGCACGAGCCAAAGCCCGCCTCGCCCCAATCCTCGGGTCAACCGCAGCCGCCGCCGATGCCGCCCAAACCAACCTGTGTGCGCTGCTCTCCGCCGTTCTGCTCGTCGGCCTGACTAGCAACTGGCTGCTCGGATGGTGGTGGGCCGACCCGTTGGCCGGGCTCGGAATCGCCGTGCTCGCCGCCGCCGAGGCGCGCCGCGCCTGGCGGGCGAAAGCCCTCGACGACACCTGTTGTGCCTAGGACCATGCCGTGGCCGTTGCCGCCCTCGCCCTCTACATCCTCTGGTTCATCCTCGCCTTCGGCGTCCGAACCCTCATCGCCGTGCGCCGCACTGGTGACGCTGGGTGGCGCGGCCTGTCCGGCCGACCGTTCAGCCTCGAGTGGTCCGCCGGGGTCCTCTTCACTGCTGCCCTGTTCGTCGGTGTGGCTCCACCTGTCGCGGCACTCCTCGGAACCGATCCGGTCATCGACTCAGCGGCCCTGTCGTGGGCTGGCGCCGTCACGGCCGCCGCCGGAGTCCTGCTGACCCTGGCCGCCCAACTGTCGATGGGTGACGCCTGGCGGATCGGTGTCGACGCGTCCGAACGAACGCCCTGGTCACCGAAGGCGCCTTCCGCATCGCTCGAAATCCGATCTTCACCGCGATGGTCATCACTGCGATCGGCCTCACCATGATGGTCCCAAACCCACTCGCCCTCGCCGGCTTAGCTGCCCTGCTGGTGGCGCTCGAACTCCAGGTCCGCGGCGTCGAGGAGCCCTACCTCCGGACCGTCCACGGCAACACGTACCTCAGCTACGCGTCCCACGTTGGCCGGTTCCTGCCCCACC
>Ga0209889_1000197_pt1 | contig 14527 bp, 12 predicted proteins | sample GWRWN1_0_10_FD_187233 | JGI IMG/M metagenome (GOLD analysis project Ga0209889, IMG submission 187233) | Riverbed sediment microbial communities from areas with no vegetation in Columbia River, Washington, USA - GW-RW N1_0_10 (SPAdes)... | ecosystem: Environmental > Aquatic > Freshwater > River >... | reverse complement strand
CGTCTACGCCATTCATCATGCCTTGAGGCAGCACGGTTTGATGTTGGCTAACTTTGGAACCTACGGTCCGGCTGTGGTGATTGGTGCTATGGTGAATAAGGGCGGAATCGGCTACGGCATGACGCGTTACGGGTGGATCGCAGACATGGTGCTCGGATTGGAGGTCATTCTGGCCAATGGCGAGACCATCCGGCTCGGTGCTCTTGCCAATCAGGAGACTACCTTTGGTCCCTTTCAGAAATGGATCCACCTGCCTGATCTTTTGGGTCTATTCACTTTGGCGGCCGGTTCCATGGGAATCATCAGCAAAGTTTGTCTGCGGGCCATCCAAGGACGGCGCGAATGGTTGCACGATTACTGCTACACGTTTCGCCGCGATGAGCTCAACCGCGCACAAGATGCTCTGATTCAACTGGTCAGGGGCGAGGTGGTCTATGATATCCATTTCACCGATCGCTGGCAGTATCACTGGCCGATGGAAGAAGGGCTGTACGATAAGAGCAAGATTCCGGACAACGCCTGGTTTTTTTTGAAGACGGTGATTATGGCGCGGGATCCGGAAGAACTTGCGTTCAAGGAAAGACGAATGCGGCGAATCTACCACGAGGCAGGCGGTGTCGACGTGCCGGAGATCGCCGAGAAAGGGATGGGCGCAAAGGCGCAGCAGCATGGGCTCCACGGCTGGCCGGATTATCATATTATGGGGCCGGACGGTTGGTGCGGATCGGTAGTGCGCCACAGCGGTATGTTCGCCGTGACCTCTAAGATGTATCCATTGACCTTCCTTCAAGAGATGTACGATCTCGATGAGGCGGCCAAGCGCGCATGCGGCCTCTGGGACGCCGAGCATTCACCTCAGCACGACAGTTATGTGACTCGTGACTTGGCGATCAAGGAAGAATATTTTGTCTTTTACAATCCCTACGATGAAGAGGACGTGGGCAAGTTGCGCAAGTGGATGGGCTTGGTGCAGGAGTTCAGCAACAAACGCGGGGTTGTGTGGACCGCGCCGACGTTAAGCACCAAAGGTCCCTATCCGTATGAACGTCTGACCAATCTTTACGACCTGGTGAAGGAGATCAAGCAGCTTGTCGATCCCAATAATATTCTAAATCCTGGAGCGTTGTATTAGTTTTAGTTAAGGAAGGAGAAACTCGATGGCGGGAACAAACGGAAAAGATTACTTTGGGAAGAAACTATCACCGCAAGAAGCGGAGGCGGTCGTCGCAGAGCTGAAGAGATATCTGCTGGGTCTGGCGGATCGATGGCTTTTTAAAGGGCGCTTTCATACGGAGTTGGAAAAAGGGACTCTGCCCATGGAAGCGATCCAGGTGTTCTGGCAGAACTGGTACGGCTTCGTGGCCGAGATTAATAACTTTCACGGCGTCGCTTACCAACGTCACTTGCCTTTCTTCAAACGCCACCCTGAACTGCAGAAGCATTTCGCCAACCATGTGGCGGACGAGATGATTCATCCGAAGCCGCCCGGCCACATTCGCATCGTTCTGGAACAGGGACGAAACTTCGGGCTCACCGAGGATCAGATGATCGATTATGAAATGCTTGCCGAGTGCCGCGCGTTTCTCGAGTATTACCGCGGGGTTCTCTATGAAGGAACCATGGCTGAATGGTGGGCCTCTTTCTGTGTGGAAGAAGCTGTCGGCCACTGGGCCAGGTTCTTCGGCGGTGCGCTGCGCAAGGCATACAAAATCCCGGAAGAGAAAATCGTCTACTTCCGCGTGCATGCCGAAGCCGATCTCGAGGAGCATGCCGACGGCGTTATGGCGCACGCGGATCTCGATTGGACGGTGCTGAGAAAGATGCTCGAAGAGGGCCGCGCGGATACTCGACCCGGCTTTAGCCTGGAGTATTGCCTGCGCATGGGTACGGCTTATTTCGCTTGGTTCTTCGAAGGAGTGTATCAGTACATCAACAAAGAAGGGCTGTACAAAGTGTGACGACTCAGCCGGGCAAAACACCAGAAGGATTGTCCCCGCGTCCGTTGATGCGAATCCTGGGAGATTTCGCCAATAGCCAGATCCTGGACGCAGCCCTTGAGTACGATTTCTTCACTCTGATCCACAAGGGGTCTCAAACGGCGGACGAAGTCGCTCATGAAGCCGGGACCCACCCACGGGCGACGCGCATAGTGCTCGATGGCCTGATCGCCCTGGCGCTTATCGAAAAGAAAGATGGGCGCTACTCGCTTGTGCCTGTGAGCGAAACTTTTCTCGTTAAAGGCAAGCCTGCTTACATGGGGGACTTCCGTCACGTAGCCCTAGCGCTTTGGGATGGCATGGCCCATCTTAAGGAGTCCCTCAAAACCGGCAAGCCTCTGAGTCGAATGGACACCAGGGGCGAGCTTCAGGTTTGGGAAAAGCTCGTCATCGGGATCATTCCGATTGCCGAGCCGGTTGCCAAGGCGCTGTGCGATATTTTGGGCATTGGAACGGAACGAAAAGGGCTCCGAGTTTTGGATATCGCCGGGGGCTCGAGTATTTTCGGCATGACGATTCTCACGCGCGATCCATCCGCGCTAGTCACGCAACTGGATTGGCCCAATGTCAATGGCGTGGCGAAGAAACTCAATCGCGAGCGCGGCCTGGAAGGAAAGATCCGCTTCATCGACGGTGAGCATCGCTCAGCGACCCTTGAAACCAATTATTACGATTTAGTTCTTGCCAGTAATTTCTGCCGCTTCGAATCGCCAAAGGGGAATCGGGAATTGTTTCAGAAAGCTTACGCCGCGCTGAAACCGGGTGGAAGCCTCGTCGTCAACGACTTTCTCCCCAACGAGGAGCGCACCGGGCCCACCTTTGCCTTACGCTTCTCTGTTTACACGCTAACGCACACGCCCGAAGGCGAATGCTGGACGCTATCACAATATTCCGATTGGCTTAAAGCCGCGGGCTTCAACTCTATTGAAAGTCACAGCGATATACCCAAGGCTCTACCGGGGACAACTTTGATCATCGCCAACAAATAAGGCCGGATGGCTGAGACAAATTTCTCACCCTCGTTTTTCTTTTTAAGCAACCACAAATCAGACTAATTCAGGAAAGCTAAATTTTCTCTTCCCCAGCCGGCGTGCGCCCTCTTTGCTAATAACTACGGTGTCGCCGCAGCGAATCGAATCGGGCGCGTCTGCCGGCATGGCGCCGGGCTTGAGGACGAAAACGTTGCCTTCAACTAAAGGTAAGTCGAGATGCATCAGATAAGTGGGAGAATTGTAAACCTGGCCCTCCACCTCGCCGGTGATTTGCGGCCGGTCTTCGCCGATGCCCCGGCCATGGAGCAACATGCCTTTGGGTATGTGGCCGGACTCTTGGACGAGCTTTCGATAGCATGTCACTACCTCACGAAAGGTCACTCCCGGTTTCATGAACTTCACCAATTCGTCAAAGACTTTCACGCTGACATCGAAGGCGTTTTGCAATTCTCTTGGGATCCTACCGAGACAGGCCGCTTGCACGGTCTGAGCGATGTAGCCGCCGTATTTCGCTTCAAGCTCCGTATTGATCATGTCGCCGGCTTGCAGCAGACGATGGGGCGCAATGCGCGAAGCCCATGGGACATCGACGCCGGCACCCCAGTGGGTCATTGACGGATAGTCGCCGCCGTTGGCAATGATCGTATGCCAGATGGTTGCCACCATCTCGTTCTCCATGACACCGGGTTTCGCTTTCCCAAGGATGGCTTCGACCACCTTGTCGAGGATGGCAGCGGCACGTTCTATCCACGCGACTTCTTCCGGCCCCTTGACTGAGCGGGCATCTTGGAGCAATTCCGTCGCATTCTCAAATTGCGCCCCGGGAAAAGTCTTTCTTAGTTTCTCGATCATGCCGCTGACGACCGTCCCTTCCGGCGCGCGGAGCAGACCGCTCAAGCCGGACACGCCGATACATGCTTGCCCAAGTCTAAGCTCCTTGATGCGCTCGGCCATGGGCTCCCCCCAGGATCGCCGCGAGGCGCGGACGTCGGTTACCCAGTCCTGGGCGATGCTCCACCATTCCACCTCGTTACCGCCTCGAACAAAGGCGGTCACTTCGCCGGACTCCGGAAAGACCACAGCAACCTCGGTTTGGTGGCCGCCGATATGCGTGAGATAACGAATATCGGCTTGAAATTGATCCCAGTGGCTTTGGTTGGGAAAGCCGATAATAGCGTCAAGTTGCTGTTGACGCATGAGTTCACGCACTCGGCCCCAGCGGCGTGTTCGTTCATCACGGCTGAACTGAGGCAGGCCAAAGCCTCTTTCACCGCTGTTTATCATCGATCTCTGGCTCCTTTCCATCGCATTGTCCTTAGCTTATATGAGCTTCATCGGTCCGGTTCAAGAATAGGGCTGGAATTGCGAAGTTCCAGGTGCTAGACTCCGGCCGTGTTAATCGGCGTTCAAACTTCACGCTTGATCTCCGGCCAGCTCCCGCAATAATTTCCCTTTCTAAGGGAAAACCCTATGCAGTATCTAGCGATCTGCGAAGACGATTTGTTATTTCACCTGATGCGCAACGTTGCATCCAAGCAGGCGGAGGTTTTGTTTTTGGTGCAGGATGCGGCGGTGGCGAAGAGGATCAAGCGCCAGGGCGGGAAGGTTCGGCAAGGAGATCTCCTTAAAGAAGACACCTATAAAAGAATCAAGCTGCACCACGTAGATCAGGCCATCGTGTTCGTTCGCGAGGCGGATTTTCAAGATCGAGTCTGCCGCCTCTTGAGAACCCTCGACAAGAGTTTGTCGATTGTCGCTCTCACTCCCGATAAGAATGGCGCAAAAGAGCCCGAGGATTCGCTCTTTAGCCAGCTCCAGCTGCCGGATATCTTCGAAGAGTTTTGTGCCACCCGGCTGCTCGATACATTGAACAGAAAAAAAGTCGAAAGGATTCGTTCGCTTTTTAGTGAGAAAAAGATTCACATCTTAGTCCAGCACGACCCCGATCCGGACGCCATCGGCAGCGCGCTGGCCTTGCGCGAGCTCCTGGGACGCAATCGTATTACGACCCCGATTGTGACTTTCGGCGAAGTGACTCGGCCGGAAAATCTTGCGATGATCCGTTTCCTCGATATTCAGATCGATCGGATCACCTATGAAGATCTGCACAAAGACGGCGCGCAGCTGGCTCTGGTCGACGTCCAGCCGCCCTATTTTGACAAGCCCCTCGGAAGAGTCGATCTGGTCGTAGATCATCACCCGAAGCGGACCCCCTTCAAGGCCCGCTTTACCGACCTTCGCACCGGCTATGGCGCGACGTCCACGATTTTTACAGAGTATTTGCGGGCGATCGGGATGGAACCGTCGCAAAGGCTGGCTACCGCGCTGCTCTACGGAATCAAGACGGATACGCTCTTCCTCGAGCGGGGCAGTATTCTTGCCGATCTAAGCGCCTTCACGTTCCTTTATCCGTTTGCCAACAAGGCGATGATCACGCGGATCGAACGGCCCGCCTTGCCGCGCGAAGATCTAGAAGCGCTCGGCCGCGCGCTCAGCCGCCTGCAACTGGATGACGGCGTGGCTGTGATCCATATGGGCGAGATCAACCGAGAGGATGTTATCCCGCAGATGGCGGAGTTTTGTTTACACATCGAAGGGGTCGAGTGGGGAGTCGTATCCGGGTTGGTCAAGGATCGCGTGGTCATCTCCGTGCGCAACGTCGGCTATGTCAGGAGCGCCGGTGACATCATGAAGAAGCTCTACGACGACATCGGCAGCGCCGGCGGCCATCGCGCGATGGCCAAAGCCGTGATCCCCCTGGATCGGTTTAAAGAACGTTATGGCGAAGTAAGCGAGAAAGTCATTCGGCAAGCAATCGTGCCGATGATCGTCGAGCGCGACGAACAAACAGCGCATGGCTAATGACCGGGGGACTTACCGCGAAATCGAACATACCGCTGATCTGGGGGTTGAAGTCACCGCCGCCGACCTGCCCGGGCTGTTCGCTGTAGCGGGGGAAGCGCTTTACGCGCTGATCGCCGATCCCGCAACGATTGAAAGCCGTGATGAGATAAGTATCTCCGCAACGGGGGACAATCCCGAGGATTTACTCCATGCCTGGCTGTGTGAGCTCCTGGCGCTTTTCAATGTTCAAGGATTCGTCGGCAAGCGCTGCGAGATTGCTCACATCAGCGATGGACAGGTTCAAGGGCGAGTCAGCGGCGAGACATTGGACCTCAAACACCATGCCTTTCACACCGAAATCAAGGGCGTCACGTACCACGACTTCAAAGTGTGGCAGGAGGCCGGCGCGTGGCATGCCCGGATCATCTTCGATGTCTAAAGCGCTTCACCCTATCGCGCTAGAAGAATTCGGTCCGAGTGATTAAATGGCAACTGAGGAAATAAGACTCAATCGCCTGGAAGACTACCTCTGGGAAATTCCTCGCCAGGGCGGCATGAGAGTGCCCGGCCGTATCTACGCCAGTGAAAAACTAATGGCCGGCCTTAGGTCGGATAATAGCCTGAAGCAGGTCATGAACGTCGCGCACCTCCCTGGAATCGTCGGCTATTCTCTCGCCATGCCGGATATCCACTGGGGTTACGGCTTTCCCATCGGCGGCGTGGCGGCAGTCAGCGTCGATGACGGCGTCATCTCTCCCGGCGGTGTCGGCTACGACATTAACTGCGGCGTTCGTTTGGTGCAGACCGGTTTAGTCTTCGAACAAATCAAAGACAAACTAACACGCATCGTCGAAACTCTGTTTTCCTTGATCCCTTCCGGTGTCGGTTCCGAGGGCGCCATTGCCAAACTCTCCAAGCCAGAGGAGAAGCGTTTGTTGCGGGAGGGCGCGCGGTGGGCTGTGACAGAGGGCTACGGCCACCCTGAGGATCTCTCGCACATGGAAGAAGGCGGAAGACTTAAGACGGCGGATCCGGAACTCGTCAGCGATCGGGCTTTGGAGCGCGGTCTCAAACAGGTGGGCACCTTGGGCTCGGGAAATCACTTTCTCGAGATCGGGAGGGTGGAAGAGATCTATTGGCCACAGGCTGCGCATACGTTCGGGCTATTTCCCGATCAAGTGGTCATTTTAATTCACACGGGTTCGCGCGGCCTGGGTTATCAGACCTGCGAAGACTCACTCAAAGTGATGAACAAAGCGATGACAAATTATGGAATTTCACTTCCGGATCGCCAACTGGCGTGCACGCCGATTCAATCGCCCGAAGGCCAGGACTACCTCGCAGCCATGGCTGCCGCGGCGAACTACGCCTGGGCCAATCGACAAGTGATCATGAGTCAGGCTGAAAAGGCTTTTATGAAAGCGCTCAATATCAGCCCCAAGGACCTCGGCTTCGCGTTGCTTTACGATGTCTGCCACAACATTGCCAAGATCGAAGAGCATACAGTCGATGGGAAGAAGCGGCGTCTGTGTGTGCACCGCAAAGGGGCGACGCGCGCTTTTGCTCCGGGTCATCCACAAATCCCGGCCGACTATCAGAATATCGGCCAACCCGTTCTCATCCCCGGAGACATGGGACGCTATTCATATTTGCTGGTCGGAACTGAGAGCGCGATGGAAAAAACCTTCGGTAGCACCTGCCACGGCGCCGGCAGAGTGATGAGCCGGGCCCAGTCAAAGAAGCAAAGCCAGGCTATCAACATCGACCAAGAGATGGCCCGTCGCGGTGTCGTGGCCCGCTACCAGGGACGCGGTACCATGGCTGAAGAGATGCCGCACGCCTACAAGGACGTGGCGGATGTCGTGGAGACCATGGATCACGCCGGGATTTCAAAACGGGTGGCGCGCTTCCGACCGGTGGGCGTGATCAAAGGATAAACTTGTAGGACGCCCTCGCCGTTCTCTCGTGGCACCCATGGAGTTCAAGGTTCAACGTTCAATGTTCAAGGGCTGAGACGTTGAACCTGGAACTTGAACCTTGAACCTCCGTGTTACTTGACAACTAGCGTCCACGCGGAATAAGGGTTGATTAAATACAGAAGGAGGTTTCTATGCCTAAGATAAAACATTTGGCCATTCGCACGGAGGACACGGGAAAGTTAGCCCAGTTCTATATGGATGTCTTTGAGATGCAAATGCTGCACAAAGGCAAGGACGAAGGCGGCGCCATCTTTCTCACCGACGGTTACTTCAACCTCGCTATTCTTCCCAACCATGAGCAAAATGCCCCCAATGGTCTCTACCATTTCGGCTTTGAGGTAGAGAACGGCGAGAATATCGTCGAGCGAATGAAGAAGGTCAATCCCAACAAATTGCCGAAAGCCCGGCCCAACGGACGGCCCTATGCCGAGACCCGCGGTTCTGACCCCGATGGTAACTACTTCGATATTTCGGAACACGGCTTTTCGGTGGCTGTACCCTTGGGCGAAAAACCCAGCAGTTAATTTCCTGGATCGCTAAGAACTTTTCGTTCTGTTCGCATGGCAGCGTGGGGAGCCCTTGCAACGGCTCCCCACAATTAGAGCGAATGCTTTCGCGGAGGCTCGGCCGATGAGTAGTGTGAGAATTCGTAGCGCTTTCCGCGCGTCCCCTTGTCTGCTCCTGGCGAGTCTGCTGCTGGCGTCCCTCTGCGCGCCCCAATTCGTGAACGCGCAAATCAAGTCAAACCTGTCGTCCAGCGTCACCAGCGAAAGCATGACGGCCGTGTGGGTGGCGCGCGAGCGTAGCCTGTTCAAAAAACATGGGCTCGACATGCAATTCATTTTGATGCCGCGCAACCCTTTGGCCGTTGCCGCGCTAATCGCCGGGGAGATCGATGCGGCGATCATTGGCCCAGGGCATCTGGTTAACGCCGGTCTCAGCGGCGCCGATCTCATCGGTATTGCCAATTTTCATCAAAAGCTCGACTATCGACTCAACGCGAGGCCCGACATCAAGAAAGCGGAGGACCTCCGCGGCAAGCGAGTCGCCATTAGCGGTCCCGGTTCGACTTCACATTTGGTCACATTGTTGGCTTTGCAGGGCCTGAATATCGATCCGGCGCAAGGGCGGATCGCTTTCTTGACGATTCCGGGAACCGAGATCAACCGCCGCTTGGCGCTTGAGACCGGCGGCGTGGATGCGACGTCACTGAGAGGCGCCGTGGGCGATCTCTACGGCCACAAGGGCTACAATGTACTCTACAACCTCAAGACGACAGGCGCGACATTGCCACAGAATATGCTGGTGACCACGCGGCGCACCGCCGCCGCTAAACCACAGGTGATCGAAGCCTATTTGAAAACGATGATCGAAGCGATCGCGGTTACTCTCGATCCGGCCAACAAAGAAATGGTGACGCGGTTGCTGGTATCGAACCTTCGGTTAACGAGCCACGGGGACGCGGAGGAGTCCTACCTTGCAGTGATCAATTCTTACGAACGGGCGCCGCACACGAGCCTCGAAGGCATGAAGCGTCTGCAGGTGCTTTTGACGCAGATCAATCCTAAGATCGCGGACGTTCGCGTCGAAAATGTCATCGATAGTTCGTTCATGAATAAGCTCGAAAGCTCGGGCTATATCCAGAGCGTCTACAAGAAGCACTGATGCGCTCGCGCCGTTCATTCCATTCGTACGGTTTATTATTCCCTGGAGATTACGAACTGTGAGGACTGAAAACATCCCGGTCGTCGTTGTCGGCGGCGGCAGCGCCGCGTTCGAAGCGGCGGTGGCGGCCAGACAAGCGGGCGCGCCGCGAGTCGTCATGTTGGAAAAAGCACCGGAGCCGGAGTTCGGCGGCAACGCGCGGTTTTCCCACACCGGCTTCCGTTGGGTTTTTTCCGGCGCCGAAGAGATTCGCTCGTTCCTGCCGGAAGTGGACAACGCGTTGTTTGAAAAACTGCATCTTCCCGCCTACTCGGCTGAACAGTTTCATGCCGATCTTGAGCGGGTCACCCGCGGGCGGATCGACAAGCCGCTCGCCGACGTTCTGGTGCAGCAGTCCAATGCGGCGATCCATTGGATGCGCGAGCTGGGCATCCAATGGGAGATCGACAGCCACGTCATCATCGATGGCCGCTACTACTTCGAACCTGGTCTGGTGATCCATCCGGTGGGAGGCATCAGCGGTGGTCTGGGACAGCTGGGCCAATGGCGCGAGATTGCGACCCGAATGGGGGTCGAAATTCGCTACGAGTCGCGGGTGCGGGAGATGCTCGGCAACGACCGGAGAATTGCAGGCGTGGTGGTTTCCGATCCCAACGAAGAATACGAGCTGCGCAGCGGTGCGATCATTCTTTGCGCCGGCGGTTTTCAAGCCAATGCGGAAATGCGCGCGCGCTATCTCGGAGCCAACGCCGACCTGATGAAAGTGCGCGGCAGCCGGCACGATACGGGAGAAGTGCTGATGATGGCGCTGGGGCTGGGCGCGAAGGCGGCGGGACACTGGCAGGGCGCCCACGCAACGCCCATCGACTCGACCTTTCCCGACGTGGAGATCGGCAGCAAGGCGAATCGTTACGGCTATCCTTACGGTATTACCGTCAATTCGCTCGGCCAGCGCTTTTTCGACGAGGGCGAGGCGCGCCATTCGTACACGTACGCGAAGACGGGTTGGGCGGTGCTCAGTCAACCAGGAGCTTTGGCGTATCAGATCTATGATCAGAAGACGATTCCCCTGCTCGGCACCAGGTATGAGTTTTCCACGCCCATCGAAGCCAACACGATCGATGAGCTGGCGCAGAAGATCGGCATCGAGCCCGCGGTGCTGAATCACACGATCAGCGAATTCAACCAGGCCGCGCGCAAGGATATTCCGTTCGACGCCACCAAGCTCGACGGCAAATGCACCGAAGGCATCGCGCCAAAGAAATCTAACTGGTCAAACCCCATCGACCAACCCCCTTATTGGGCGTTCTCAATCACGGGCGGCGTCACCTTTACCTTCGGCGGCTTGCAGATCAATGAGAGCGCGCAGGTGCTCAACACCTCGGGTAATCCGATCAGAGGACTCTATGCTTCCGGCGATATCGTTGGTTTGTTTTTCCACAATTACCCGTCGTGTACCGGTCAGACACGCAATGTCGTCTTCTCACGCTTGGCGGGACGGCACGCCGCGGCTCAGGGGTTATAGGCCTGTTCGGGATTTCAAAATAGAGCGGCCGTTGATCCATACATAAAGAGTGACAAATCTTAAGAAGATAAAAGAAGGTTGACGTGGCTAGCCGGGAAATTCACAGTCGTAGCCGCGACAGAAACGCGGCGCTTTTCGGGTTATTCCTATTTGCCGCAGTCGGCCATTCGTCGTCGTTGGCTCAGGAAGCTAAGCCCTTCTATGAAAGAAAGACCATCCAGTTTCTCGTCTCAAGTGGACCCGGAGCGACAACAGATATCAGCGCCCGCCTCGTCGCTCGCTATTTGGGCAAACATATTCCAGGCAATCCCGGAATTATAGTGCAGAACATGCCAGGAGGAGGCGGCCTCGTCGGAGCCAACTATCTATACAACGTTGCCAAACCGGATGGACTTACAATCTTAGCCGTGAGCCGGGCAAACTATTTGGATCAAATGGTCGGAAGGCCCGAGGTCAAGGCTGATTTTCGCAAATTCAGTTGGATCGGCAGCTTCAACAAATCGCCGATGATGGTCGCCTGCCGGACCGATACGCCGTATAAAAGCATCGCTGCGATGCGCACCGCTAAGGTGCCGCCGCGGTTCGGTCAGTCGGGCACCGGGAGCATCAGCTACGTGTTCGGCAGTTTGATCGAGAAAATCCTCGATCTAAAGATAAAGAATGTCACAGGTTTTCAATCGGGCCGCGAAACCGACCTGGGATTGGAGCGGGGCGAAGTGGATTGCCGTGCGACCTCCGACATCACCGTGATCCGTGCACCCTGGAACCTTTGGGTTAAAGAAAACTTCGTCACCTTTGTTCTTCAACAAGGACCGGAAAAGAGCGCTTTGTTGCCGCCAGTACCCACAGTGGCTGAATTGGCTCCTCCCGAGTCGAAACCATTGGTTAAGTTGATGGATGTCATGCTCGCATACACGGATTTTGACCGGCCCTATGCCGCGCCTCCGGGCGTGCCGAAGGAACGGTTGCAAATATTACGCGAGAGCTTCGAAAGAATGCTAAAGGACACCGAGTTTGCCGCCGAGGCCAAGAAGCTGCTTGACTGGGATGGGACGACTTTTCTGAGCGGCGAGCAACTTCAGAAAAAGATCGACACGACAGTTACTCAACCTCCGGAGATCATAAAACGGGTGAAAGAAATTTTGGAGGAATCGTAATTTCTTATTTTGGCTTCGCGGATCGTTTAAGGAGACTCGATGAAAGAGAAATATCCGCATCTAATGTTCTTTATCGCCGTGCTAACGCAGCTGGGTCTTTCTCCGAACGCTGTTTTTTCCCAAGCTCCTTTTTATCAAGGCAAGACACTAAAAATCATTAATAACGATCCCGGTGGTACGGCCGGGATGCGCGTTAAAACCGTAGTTCCCTACCTGCGAAAATATATTCCGGGAAATCCGACCATCGTCGTCGAATTTATCGAGGGCGGAGGAGGGCGCAGAGCGGCAAATCATGTGTTTCGCTCCGCCAACCCCGACGGCCTCACCATCGGAGCTCTGAGCAGTTCGGTCATTGGGTTGAACGTCATGCGGGAAACCGGTGTCATGTACGATATCGACAAATTCATCTACCTCGGCACTCCGGTGAGCGAGAACCACAATGTCATCTACACTCGACGGGAGCTCGGTCTTAATACTTTGGAAAAACTGAGAGCGGCGAGCGGAATTAGAATCGGCGCCCAAGAGGTCGGCGCCGTCGCTTATATCTCCGCAAGGCTTTTTGCATACTTTCTGGATTTGAAGGCGCCGAAATTCGTCACCGGCTATTCGTCGCTCGAGGCCGATGTCGCGCTGACGAATGGAGAAATCGATTCGCGAGCGAACAACACGACTTCGGTGTTGAGGCGCAATCGGGAATGGGTGGAAAAGGGAATCATGGATTTTCACGCGATCTTGGCCGTGCCGAAAGCAGAAAAGCATCCGCACCCACGCTTTGCCCAACTCCCGGAGATCGAGAGCTTTGCTAAAACAGAGAAAGAAAAAAAGCTGTTGTCGATGTGGCGAGGCTTTAGAACGGCCACATCGCCTTTCGTGTTACCACCGGGAACGCCCAAAGACCGGGTGGAAATTTTGCAAGATGCGATGCGCAAGGTATTTAACGATCCGGAGTTTCGCGCAGAATTTCAGAAGCTCGTCAGCGACGATGTTTCCCCCTTGACGCCGGAAGAGTTGGCGAAAGTCATCCGGGAAATGCCCCGCGATCCCGAGGCCATTGAAATGCTGAAGAAGTTTTCCGGGGTTGACCCGTTACCTTCGCGCTAAACTATGAGACCGCGACGACGGCAGCGACATATTCAATCGGCGCATTTGGCCGCAAAATGGTCCCAAGCCCGTTCGATGGAGCTGGGCTTGAAAGTCCGTTTGGCGATCTTCTCGGCTTCGTCGCGCTCCATGAATGGCGGCGTGCCGAGTCTCATGGCTTCGGTTTGTAGCCGCGCCGACTCCTCCAAGAAAAGCGCCAGCATGCAGACTTCGCGAATCGACTGGCCGACCACGACAGCGCCATGGCCGCGCAGCATCAGCGCCTTGGCGTCGCCCAGCAGCCTGGCCATTTCGCCGGCCCGCGCCGGCGATTCGACCTGCCCCGTGCCGGTATAGAGCGGTACGCCTTGGTAGAATATTGCGCTGTAATTGTGCATGGGCCGAATGGTTTGGCCGATGACGCTCAGAAGAATGACCGCCGGCGAGTGGAAATGAAAGACCGCTTTGACATCGGGACGAACTTTGTAGATCGCCTGGTGCAAGGAAGACTGCGGCACCGGTTTTTCGAAGTCGACGAAGAACAATTCGTCTGGCTTTACCAGCGCCGGACTCTTGCGCGGCATGAACATCATTTCATGGCCGTCGTCGCTGCGGGCGCTGAGATGGGCAAAGGCGTCGCTCAGTCCCTCACGGTAGATGATTCGCAGCGCCATGATAAAATCGCTTTTGACGGCGTTATAGTTTTCGTCGTTCATATTTTCGTCTCCCTTCTCCCTCCTTTCCCTCACGCCGAAAAATAAGTCAACACCCAGGACGTTGCCGTCGCGCTTCTTCCTCGGAAAGCGGCGTAGTCGAACTTTGCAATTTCGCGCACCGAGACAGCCAACGAGAATTGCCGCCGTTCAAGCCGATATTGCAGATCCTTGAAAAACCCCGTTATATCTAAGCCCGCAACGGTTTTGGATCGATCTAAGGTCTTGCTTATCTTTATCGAGAAACTTCCACCGAAGACGTAGAGATCTACTATGGTCCGACCCGTTGGAGAAAGTCAGCTTTGAGTAGCAGACCGTAACGGTTTGACTTCAAACTAACTTAACCGTGAGAGGATTGTAGGAATAGAGCCACGCGTTTCGGTCCGCGCCTTCGTCCCGCTTCGCAAACGAAGCGCGAATTTCATCGACCGTGCGTAGATGAAACAACGTACGGTTGGCGGTTGATTGGTTGACGATTCGTACCGTCCGGTCGACGCGGTTGCGCTGGTAAAGTTGTAACGCATCGGGAATCGAATCGGCGTGATCCAGCGCTCGCGTCAGCACTGCGCCGTCCT
>Ga0209889_1000194_pt1 | contig 14559 bp, 13 predicted proteins | sample GWRWN1_0_10_FD_187233 | JGI IMG/M metagenome (GOLD analysis project Ga0209889, IMG submission 187233) | Riverbed sediment microbial communities from areas with no vegetation in Columbia River, Washington, USA - GW-RW N1_0_10 (SPAdes)... | ecosystem: Environmental > Aquatic > Freshwater > River >... | reverse complement strand
CTGGTCTTCGTTCGGCGTAGCGGCCGCGGAGTCGCCGTTGGTGGTGGCCTCGGAGGTGGCGGCCGGGTAGGCATCCGGTTCCACCGGCTCGACGCGGCGCAGGACCGCCTGACGGGCGACCCGCAGCGCCACGCCGGGGGCAACCTCCAGCATCAGGTCCTCGGCGCCGAGCTCGGTGATGCGCCCGTGGATCCCAGCCGTGAGAACAACCTCGTCGCCTTCCTCCAGGCCAGCCACCAGCTGCTGGTGCGATCGGACCCGCCGCTGCTGGGGGAGGATGAAGAACACCCACAACAACACGAAGGTGACGGCGAGGACGATCAGCGCTTGCATAGGCAGCCGGTTGAGGTTAGCCGGTGCCCCCCGGTGAATCCCCATCGCGGCCGGCGGTATGGGCCCGGTCGGGCCAGTGCTCTGCCAGCTCGGCTCGCAGCGCGACCAGGGAGCCTTCGGCGATCGCCCGCCGGATCCTGCGCACCAACTCGAACGTCCAGTGCACGTTGTGGATGGTGAGCAGCCGGGGCGCGGTGGGCTCGTCGACCGACAACAGATGGCGCAGGTAACCCCGCGACCACCGGGCACACACCGGGCAGGCGCACGCGTCGTCGATGGGCCCAGTGTCTGCCGCGAAGCGCCGATTCCGCAGGCTGAGGCGTCCCGAAGACGTCAGCATCGTGCCGTGACGCCCCAGGCGTGTGGGCAGCACACAGTCGAACATGTCGACACCGAGCCCCACGACGTCCACGATCCCGAGGGGATCGCCCAGCCCCATGAAGTAGCGGGGATGGTCCTCGGGCAAGCCCGACATGGCGGCGGCCAGCGCCGGCAGCATCTCGGCGCGGTCCTCCCCCACCGACAAGCCGCCCACGGCGTAGCCCTCGAACCCCATGGCCACCGTGCGTGCGGCGCTCTCGGCGCGCAGGCCCGCGTCGACGCCGCCCTGGACGATGCCGAACTGGCTGAGGTCCGGGCGCTCGTGGGCCAGGAATGTCTTGCGCGCCCGCTCGGCCCACAGAGCCGTCCGATCCACTGCCGAGCGGATGACCTCGGGTGGCGATGGCAGGGGCGGACAGACGTCCAGCACCATCTGGATGTCGCTACCGAAAAGCACCTGCGCGTCGACTGCGCTCTCGGGGGTGAGGTGGTGCGGGCTCCCGTCGTAGGCCGAGGCGAAGGTGGCTCCCTCGTCGTCGACCTGGGGCTCGAGCGAGAACACCTGGTAGCCCCCAGAGTCGGTCAGGACGTGGCGCCGCCAGTCCGTGAAGCCGTGGAGCCCACCGCACTGGGCGACGACGTCGGCACCGGGACGGAGCATCAGGTGATAGGTGTTGCCGAGGATGACCTCGGCCCCCAGGTCCTCGAGGTCGGCGGACGACAACGTTCGCACCGCCCCCCGGGTCCCGACGGGCATGAAGCACGGCGTCCGGAACGGGCCGCGGGCGGTGCTGACCGTGCCCGTGCGGGCCGTGCCACAGCGGGCGTCGATGGTGAAGTCAAGAGCCATCGGTGCCTACAGCCCTCGGTCCAGCAACATGGCGTCGCCGAAGGACAGGAACCGGTAGCCGGCTGCGAGGGCATCGACGTAGAGGGCGCGCCACCGAGGACCCACGAAGGCGTCGATCAGCACCAGCAGCGACGAGCGCGGCAGATGGAAGTTGGTGAGGAGCACGTCGACGACGCGCCAGCGCCAGGGACGGTGAATGAACAGCTCGGTCCGCCCCTCGAGCTGGCCCGACAGCGCCGCCGACTCCAGCGCCCGCACGGTGGTGGTCCCCACTGCCACGACCCGTCCACCCGTGGCCCGGGCCGCCTCGCATGCCGCGAGGGTCCCGGCGGGGACCTGGTAGCGCTCGGCGTGCATGTGATGGTCCTCGACCTTGTGGGCGGAGATCGGGCGGAAGGTGCCCATGCCCACCACCAGGTCCACCGTCTCGATCCGCGCCCCGCCGGCCCGGCAGCCTTCGAGGACGGCCGGTGTGAGGTGGAGGCCGGCGGTGGGGGCCGCCACCGAACCGGGCCGATCGGCAAACACCGTCTGGTAGCGCTCGGGATCGGCCAGGGGCCTGGTGATGTAGGGCGGGAGCGGCACGACGCCGTGGCGGTCCAGGGCCGCCAGCTCGTCGACGGCACCCCCAGCCGCCAACTCGACGAGCCGGGTGTCCTCGCCCGGTCCTGGGCCACGGAAGTGCACGCGCAGGTCGGCCCCGGCGGCCAGCTCGGTCCCGGGCGCCACCTTGCGGCTGGGGCGAACCAGGGCCTCCCACTCTCCGGTGGGCAGCCGTTCGAGCAGCAGCACCTCCACCGGTCCCCCGGTCGGCTTGCGGAGCCGCAGCCGGGCGGGCAGCACCCGTGTGGTGTTGACCACGACCACGTCGCCGGGGCCGACGAACGCCGGTAGGTCGGCGACGGTCCGGTGCTCGGGCGTTCCCCCGGGCCCTCGGTCGACCAGCAGGCGGGCGCGATCACGCGGTTCGATCGGCGTCTGCGCGATCGAACCCTCGGGTAGCTCATAGTCGAAGTCGGCCACGTCCATGGGGTGTGGCAACGCTACCGGCGACCTCGTTGACGATCAGCCCCCGAACAGCGTGGGTGTGGCGCCGGTCGGCCCGCCTGATGGCGGCGGCGCCAGGCCCAGGTGCTCCCAGGCCGCAGGCAGGGCCACGCGCCCCCGGGGGGTGCGCATGAGCAGGCCCTGCTGGATGAGGAAGGGCTCGTACACGTCCTCGACCGTCTCGGTCTGTTCCCCCACGCTGATGGCGAGCGTGGACAACCCCACCGGACCTCCGCCGAAGCGCTCGCACACGGCCGACAGCAGTGCCCGGTCCACCTTGTCGAGGCCCCAGCCGTCCACTCCGAACAGGGCCAGGCCCTCCTCGGCGGTCCGTCGGTCGACCGAGCCGTCGCCCCGGACCTCGGAGAAGTCGCGTACGCGCCGGAGCAGGCGGTTGGCGATGCGGGGCGTGCCGCGGGCCCGGCGGGCGATCTCGATGCAGCCGGGGTCGTCGATACCCACGTGGAGGATCCCCGCCGTCCGCCGGACGATGGCCTCGAGATCGGCGGCGGTGTAGTAGTCGAGCCGCGCAACCAGGCCGAAGCGGTCGCGTAGTGGGCCGGTGATCGAACCCGTGCGGGTGGTGGCGCCCACCAGGGTGAAACGGGGCAGGTCGAGGCGGATCGATCGGGCCGCCGGGCCCTTGCCCAGCACGATGTCGACCTGAAAATCCTCCATCGCCGGGTAGAGCACCTCCTCGACCGGGCGGGGGAGGCGGTGGATCTCGTCCACGAACAGCACATCGCCGTGGTCGAGTTGGGTCAGAATCGCCGCCAGGTCGCCCGCCCGCTCGAGTGCCGGGCCGGAGGTGACCTGCAGGTGGGCGTCGAGCTCGTTGGCGATGATCGTGGCCAGGGTGGTCTTGCCAAGCCCGGGAGGGCCTGAGAACAGCAGGTGGTCGGGCGCCTGGCCCCGACGGCGTGCGGCCTCGAGCACGATGTCGAGATGGGCCTTGAGCTCGGTCTGGCCCACGAACTCCGCCAGGCGACGCGGGCGCAGACCGCTCTCGGCCGCCGTCTCGTCGGGCTGGGATTCGGGATCGAGCAGCTCCTCACGCATCGAACTACCCCTGGCGCGCCGTCGCCAGGTGTTTGAGCGCCTGGCGCAGGAGTTGCGAGACGTCGCCGTCGTCGGGCAGCTCGGCGGTTGCGCCGTGGATCTCGTCGGCCGAGTAGCCGAGCCCCGCCAGGGCCTCGCGCACATCGGATCGTACCGACGGTGGGTGGGGGGCGCCGTTGCCGTTCGGGTCGCGTCCGAGGCCGGCGGCGACACGGGGATCGACCAGGGGAATGTGCAGGCGGGACTTGAGCTCGACCAGCAGGCGGGCCGCAGTCTTGCGGCCCACGCCCGGCACCAGGCACAGCGCACCGACGTCGTCCTCGGCCAGGATGCGGGCCAGCGCCACCGGGTCGTGGACCGACAGGATCGCCAGCGCCAGCGACGGCCCCACGCCGTGCGCACCGAGCAGCGCCTCGAAGGTGATCCGCTCGTCGCGGCCACCGAACCCGTAGAGCGTGTGGGCGTCCTCCCGCACGTGATGGTGCACCCACACGAACACCTCGTCGCCGACGCCGCCCAACGCCACCGCCATGGTGGCCGCGACGATCACCCGGTAGCCGACGCCGCGGACCTCCACCAACACCTCGCCCGCGGCCCCGTCGCCAGCCGCCCGGTCGAGCAACCGGCCCCGCAACGACCCGATCACCGCGCGCCCACCCGCTCCCGCAGCGGCGCGTGGGCGAGGTGGCACAGCGCCACCGCCACCGCGTCGGCGGCGTCCACCGGGCGAAGCGGCGTGGCGATGCCGAGCAGCGTCTGCACCATGCGCTCCATCTGGTCCTTCTCGGCCCCGCCGTCGCCGGTGATCGTCTGCTTGACCAGGTTGGGCGAGTATTCGGCCACCAGGCAGCCCGCAGCCACCGCCTCCACCATGGCCACCCCCGCCGCTTGGGCCACCGGGATCGCCGTGCGGGCGTTGGCCTGGAAAAGCACCCGCTCGATGGCCATCACCGCCGGCCCGTGCTCCCGCAGCAACGAGCGAACGTCGGCCTGGAGGGCGGCCAACCGCTGTGGGACATCCGAACCGGGGTCGGTGCGCAGCACGCCGGCCGCCACCGCCCGGGTTCGACCGCGCCCGAGCCGCTCCAACACGCCGTAGCCACACCGCGACAGGCCGGGGTCGATGCCGAGCACGAACACGAGTTCGGAAGCTAGCCGACCCGCACCCCCGCCAGGTGGATGCCCGGCGACCTACGCCGATGCGCTGCGAACCGCCTCGACCACCTCGTCGGTGGGCCGGAACCAGAGGCCCGCCACCGCCCGGTGGGCGTAACGAACCGTACCCTGACCATCCACCACGAAGATCGACCGGCGGTAGAACCCGACCGGCCCGAGGATGCCATAGGCCTTTCCCACCGCCTTGTCGCCGTCGGCCAGCAGGGGGAAGGCGAACCCGCCCTGGTTGGCGCTGAAGCCGTCGTGGCTCTCCACCGACTGGGGACTGATTGCCAGCACCTGGGCCTCGACAGACCGGAACTGGTCGATGTCGGCCGTGTAGCTGTTGAGCTGTCGGGTGCACACCGGGGTGTTGTCGCCCGGGTAGAAGACCAGCACCACCGGCTGTCCAGTGAACTCCGACAACGTGTAGTCGCGGTGCCCATCGGGGGTGCCATCGGTGCCCGGCAAGGTGAAGTCGGGCGCTGCCCGTCCCACCGACACGTGCTCGCTCACGGTGCGGCCTCCACGGTCTCGAGGATGGTGTCCGGGATGTCGAAGTTGGCGTGCACGGCCTGGACGTCGTCGTGCTCGTCCAAGGCGTCGATGAGCCGCAGCACCTTCTTCGCCCCCTCGGCGGTGTCGAGCGGGATGGACGTCTGCGGCACCATCGTCAGGTCCGACGATTCGACGCCGATGCCGGCGCCCTCGAGTGCCGTGCGCACGGCGTGCAGCTCGGTCGGCGGCGTGGTGACGCGCCAGGAGTCGCCGTCGTCAACGATGTCCTCGGCCCCGGCATCGATGGTGGTCAGCATCAGTTCCTCCTCGTCGACAGAACGAGGAACGAGGATGGTCCCCTTGCGGTCGAACTGCCAGGCAACCGCGCCCGGCTCCGCCATCGAACCACCGTTCTTGGTGAAGACGTTGCGGATATCAGCGCCGGCCCGGTTGCGGTTGTCCGTGAGTACCTCGACCATCACCGCCACGCCGCCGGGCGCATAGCCCTCGTACGTCACCTCCTCGTAGGTGACTCCGTCCAGCTCTCCCGTCCCCCGTTTGATGGCCCGGTCGATTGTGTCCATGGGGATCGAGTTGTCCCGGGCCTTCTGGAACATCGTGCGCAGCGTGGGGTTCGCCTCGGGGTCGCCGCCCCCCTCACGCGCTGCCACCTCGACCTGGCGCAGCAGCTTGGCGAACAGCTTGCCGCGGGCCTTGTCGGTCGCCGCCTTCTTGTGCTTGATGGTGGCCCACTTGGAATGGCCGGACATCACACCACCTCGTCGAAAGCTTGCGCGGACAGATCACGTCTGCTCGTCCTCGGCGGCTGCGCCGCCGAGACAACCACCTTGTTCTCCGCTCTTGGCGCCTTCGGCGCCGGGCCGCTCGGGCCGAGGCTGCGCCTATCGGCGCAGCCTCGGAGGAAGAGCTCGTGGAGCCGGAGATCGTCACCGAGCTCGGGATGGAACGCCGCCACCAGCACATGGCCCTGGCGGCACAGGACGGGCCCGCCGTCGACCGCGGCCAGTACCTCGACGTCGCTGCCGACGGCCTCGACCACCGGCGCCCGGATGAACACCGCGTGCACGGGGTCACCGTCGACACCGGCCACGTCGAGATCCGACTCGAACGAATCGACCTGTCGGCCGAAGGCGTTGCGGCGCACCGCGATGTCGATGGCGTCGAAGCAGCGCTGGTCGTCGCGGCCGTCGAGGATCTCCCGGCCGAGCAGGATCATGCCGGCGCAAGTGCCGAACGCCGGCATCCCCGCCGCCAGCCGCTCGGCCAGTGGCCCGAACAACCCCGAAGACTCGAGCAGCATCGACATCGTCGTCGACTCGCCGCCCGGCAGCACCAGGGCGTCGAGGTCGTCGATGTCAGGCGGTAGGCGGCACGCCACCGGCTCCACGCCGAGCCGTGACAGCATGGCGGCATGCCGTGCTGAGGCGCCCTGCAGGGCCAGCACGCCGACCTTCACCTGGGGGCCTCGCTGCCTCGCACATGACGGTTCGATTGTACGGGCCAGCCCCCAGCGACGAGAATCGATCACCGACTGGGACGTTTTGGGGGCACTCGACAGGCACTCGACCGACGACCGGAGGTTCTCCGTGTACGCCAAGACCCGCGGCATCCGGCGGCCCGAGGTGAGCGGCCGCACCACCGGCTCGAGCGCCGGCCGTCGGGCAGTTCCCGAGGCCGAGCCGCACGGCGAGGCCCAGGGCCCGAGCGGCCCGGCGCGGAGCGCCGAGAGCGGAGAACACGGCGCCGAAGCCCGAGCGGCCCGCTGCGCAGCAGCAAGAGCGGGAGACACGGCGCGCAGGGCCACGGCGAAGCGGTGGTCCTGCGCGGCCAGTGGGTTGGCCCTGGTCGCCGCCGCCTGCGCCGGGAGCTCCGACGCCACCTCGGACAGGGCCCACCCCACCTTCGAGCGGGCCGCCGGGTCGTCCATCGCCTACGAGGAGCCGGTCGCCGACGTGGCCGACCTGCTGGCACCCGCCGCCGAGGGGCAACCGTGGCTCATCCTGGGATCGATGTTCGACCCCAAGTCCGGCACCACGGTGGCCTCCACCTGGTCGGCGGACGACGGCCGCAGCTGGGAACGATCCGACGTGGAACCCGCTCACAAGGGCGTCAACGAGGTCATGATGGCCGGGCAGCGCGACGCCGACGGCAACGTGCTGGCCGTGGGCTGGGTGGGCGACGAGCCCGAGTCCGACGCCGCAATCTGGCGTTACCAGGCCGCGGGCGACGACGAGGGCTGGACGCTCAGCACGCCCAAGGCCATGCGGGGCGAGCACGAGCAGTGGGCCTTCGACGTGGCCAGCAACAAGACGGGCACCCTCGTCGTCGGGGGCGAGAGCGCCTGGGGTGAGGTGCGCCCGCTGCTGTGGTTCAGTGCCGACGGCGAGAGTTGGCACCGCGTCGACGGCGGTCCCGGAGGACCGTTCGATGCCACCGGCGACGAGTCGATCCGCGGCATCGCGGCCGTGGCCAACGGGTTCGTGGCCCTCGGGTCGGCCACCGGCGACGAGCAGGACGGTGCCGCGTGGTTCTCGCCGGACGGCACGACCTGGTCAAGGGTCGAGGCGCCCAGCCTCGGCGGTCCCGGCCGCCAGGCGGTCGAGTCGGTGGTCTGGACCGGCGACGTCGTGGTGGCGGGTGGCTACGTGACCGACGGCAATGGTCAAGGCCAGCCAGTGGTCTGGCGCTCGAGTGACGGCGCCAAGTGGAGCAACCCCTCCGCACCGTTGGCGCTGGACGGCGACGGGCGGACCGCGGCGGCGGACTACAGCGTGACGGGCCTGTCCTTCGACGGCGGCGGGATCACCGCCAGCGGCGGCAACAGCTGGCGTCCGCACACGTGGTGGTCCACCGATGGGGGTCAGTCATGGCAGCTCCTTCCCAACCCGGTGCATGCCGGGCTGTTCGGCGACGGCGTCGCGCTGGTCGACTCAGCGGGCGCAGGGAAGGTGCGCGTGGCGATCGGCAGCGAGCCCAGCGTGCTCTACATCGACTCGGCCAACCGCTGGCAGGACGCCTCGGGGGACGCGTTCCCCAACGGAGGGGCCCAACCCTTCGCCACCTCGTTGGCGGTCGGCTCGAAGGCCACGGTGGCGGCGGGATACCGCCACAGCGCCCCCAAGGGTTCGACCCGCGAGGCATTTGGCGGACAGATCTGGCTCGATCGCGGCGCCGGCGGCTGGGAGGCGATCGACAGCAAGAAGCTGGCCGCCGGTCAGCTCACCGACGTCGTCCCCTACAAGGGCGGGTTCGTCGCCGTCGGCACCGAGGACTTCGGCGTCGCCGCGGGGCGTCAGTTCCTGGGCGACAGCCAGCCCGACGGGCTGGTGTGGACCTCGCCCGACGGCCGGAAGTGGACCCGCCTCGGCGTCACGTTGTCCGCGGTCACCGAAGGGGATCTCGAGGTGATCGAAAACCCCGACGCCAACCAGGCGCCGGTCATCGCGGGCATCCTCGCCAGCCAGCCGCCCGAAACGGTGGAGCCGGCCGGCGGCCCGGGGGTGCGCTCGCTCGACGCCGCCGCGCCCATCGGCAACGGGTTCATCGCCGTGGGCGTGGCCTACGTGGGCGGCGACGCCGACCCCATCGTGGTGACGTCCCCCGACGGCAAGGCGCTCAAGGGCGAGAACGCCGGGGCCGGTGGTGCCGGCACCCAGCGCTTCCGCGACGTCTGCGTCGCCAACGGCACGGCTATCGCCGTGGGGAGTTCGGGCAGCGCAGAGGGATCAGACGTTTTGGTGCGCTACCGCGCCAAGGACGGCAAATGGTCCAAGGTGACCGACGACGGCTCGTTCGGCGGCGGTGGCAACCAGCAGGCCTACGGCTGCGCGGCCGGTGACGACGGCTTCATCGTCGTTGGCTCCGACGACCGCAGCGGCGATGCCGACGCGCGCGTGTGGACCTCCGAGGACGGGCTCGAATGGACCCGGGCCGAGTCGGGCATGTTCGGTGGCGGCGGCGACCAGTGGGCCAGCGCTGCGGCCGCGGTGCCCAGCGGGGGCTGGCTGATCGGCGGGACGGACACCGCGGTGGGCGACGGGGACGTGGCCCTGTGGCGCGTGGCGGACAACGGCGACATCTCCCGCCGGGACCGTGGCGAGCCCGAGCTCGGCGGCACGGGCCGGCAGTCGGTCACGAGCATCGTCGTCGACGACGATCGGGTGCTGATCGCCGGCAACGACTTCGGCCGTGCCGGCATCTGGGAGTCCGACACGATCGACCGGTAGCGCTACCTCACGCGTTCTCTTCGCGGGATCGGCCGCCGTGGCGACCATTCCCGCGTAGAAAACGCGAAATCACCACCCCCGCTCGGCCAGCTTGGTGTCGAGCTGGGCGATCTCCTGGCCCCGCATCGCCTCGCCCAGGCCGCGGCTCACCTTGGCCAGGATGCCGGGATCGTCGTAGTGGGCGGTTGCCTCGACGATTGCCTTGGCCCGCCGCGCAGGGTCGTCGCTCTTGAAGATGCCCGAGCCCACGAAGTTCGCCTGGGCGCCGAGCTGCATGACCAGTGCGGCGTCGGCCGGGGTGGCGATGCCGCCGGCGCAGAACAGCGGCACCGGCAGGATGCCGGTCTCGGCGATCTCCTGGACCAGACCCACGGGCGCCCGCAGCTGCTTGGCCCAGTCGTAAACCTCGGCAGAATCGGCCTGTGTGATCCTGCGAATGTCGCCCAGGATCGAGCGCAGGTGGCGCACCGCCTCGACGATGTTGCCGGTGCCGGCCTCGCCCTTGGACCGGATCATGGCCGCCCCCTCGCTGATGCGCCGCAACGCCTCCCCGAGGTTGGTGGCGCCGCACACGAAGGGGACGGTGAACGCCCACTTGTCGATGTGGTGGGCCTCGTCTGCAGGGGTCAGCACCTCGGACTCGTCGACGTAGTCGACACCCAGGGCCTGGAGGATCTGGGCCTCGACGAAGTGGCCTATGCGGGCCTTGGCCATGACCGGGATCGTGACGCTGGCCACGATGCCCTCGACCAGCTCGGGATCGCTCATGCGGGCGACGCCGCCGTCGCGGCGGATGTCGGCGGGCACCCGTTCGAGGGCCATGACGGCCACGGCGCCGGCGTCCTCGGCGATCTTGGCATGCTCGGGGGTGACCACGTCCATGATGACGCCGCCCTTGAGCATCTCCGCCAGGCCGCGCTTCACGCGCACCGTGCCGGTGTCATGGGCAGGAATGGGGGAACCTGCAGGTTGGCTCATGCGCCCAGTCTACGGGTGGCAAAGGCCCAGGTCCCCAGCCACTTCCCGGTCCAATCGTCGGAGTCGGACGGCTCACGGCGGGGGCCGGGGGGTGTGGGGGGCGGAGGCTCCTGCCGGAGTCCCCCACTGTCGCTCGATCCGTGCTTCGCCGGTCGAGCGACCGGAGATCGACGCCGCCGACAGGCGGCGGCCCAAGAGGTAGGGGGGAGGTCGAGGGGGGAGGGTCTCCCTCCCCCCTCGAAATTCACAGCTCCCGGAGTAGGGCGATGCGCTCCTCGAGCGGTGGGTGGGTGTCGAAGAGGCGGTTGAAGCGCGACAGCCGGCCCTCGCCCTGCGTCTGCGCCGCCGGCTGCTCGATCCACAGGTGGGCGGTCGCCCGGCTGGTGGCGTGCACGACCGTGGAGTCGTCCCGCAGCTTCTCCAGCGCCGATATCAGCCCCGGCGGGTAACGGGTCATCTCAACGCCCGACACGTCGGCCAGCGTCTCCCGGCGCCGGCTGATGGTCCGCTGCATCACGGTGGCGATGAGCGGCGACAGCAACAGGAGCACGAAGCCGACCGCCGACAGGATCGCCAGGGGGCCCTGGTTGCCGCCGTGCTCGCGGTCGTAGTCCCGGTGGGGGTTGCGGCCCATGCCCCACCACAACATGCGGATGCCGATGTCGGCGAGCAGCGCCACGACACCCACCATGGTGACCGCCAGCGTCGACACCAGGATGTCGTAGTTCTTGACGTGCGACAGCTCGTGGGCGAGCACGCCCTCCAGCTCGATCCGGTTCATCTTCTCGAGCAGCCCGGTGGTGACGGCGACGGCGGCGTTGCGGGGGTTGCGGCCGGTGGCGAAGGCATTGGGTGCGGGGTCGTCCACCACGTAGAGACGGGGCTTGGGCAGGCCGGAGGCGATGCACAGCCCCTCGACGATGTTGTGGTAGCGCGCGAACTCCTCGACGGACGCCGGTCGGGCCCGACTCATCCGCAGGGCCACCGCGTCCGACTTCCAGTAGGCGACAAAGCTGGTGGCGGCCGCGATGACCACGGCGACGGCGACGCCGATCGGCCCGCCGCCGATGAGGTAGGCGAACGCGATCGCCACCGCGGCGACGAGGATCACGAACCCGGCGACGAGCACCCAGCTACGGCGCTTGTTGGAGGTGACCTGGTCGTACACGAATGACCGACCGCGAGCGACGACGCTCAGAACTGCACCTGGGTCGGCCCGCGCGATTCGTCGTCGGCCTCGAAGTACTCGCGCTCCGAGAAGCGGAAGGCGTTGGCCAGGACGTTGGAGGGGAAGCTCTGGATCTTGGTGTTATAGCGATACACGGTGTCGTTGTAGAACTGGCGGGCGTAGGCGATGCGTCCCTCGGTGCCGGTCAGCTCCTCCTGGAGCTGGGCGAAGTTTTGGTTCGCCTTCAGGTCGGGGTAGGCCTCCGACAGCGCGAACAGCGACTTGAGCGCCCCCGTGATCTGGTTCTCGGCCTCGGCTTGGTCGTGGGGACCGGTGGCGCTCATGCCGGCGTTGCGGGCCTCGATGACGGCATCGAGCGTCTCGCGTTCGTGGGCTGCGTAACCCTTGACGGTCTCCACCAGGTTGGGGATGAGGTCGTAGCGCCGCTTGAGCTGCACGTCGATCTGCGCCCAGGCGTTCTCGATGCGGTTGCGCAGCGAAACCAGCCCGTTGTAGCTGAACACGACGTAGAGCCCGATGAGCACGACGATGACGAGGATGATGATCAGGGCGAGCACGGGCGCATCCTAGGCCGGGGCCATCGATCCACACGGTGCACATCAGCAGCACTGTTTCGGCGCCGTTTCCTCGCGCCAACCGCCACAAATCGATCACGAAGCGGATCTTGGGGTCAGCCGACGAGGCGCTGGTAACGCTCGACGTACAGCTCCGCCAGGTCGACCATCGAGAACGCCTGGGCGCGCAGCTCGGCGGCCGCGGTGAGATCGGCGCGCAGGCGGCTGTCGCCGAGCGCCCGCAGCAGAGCCCGACCCAGGGCGTCGCTGTCACCCGGCGGCGTCATGAGCGCATCCACGCCGTCGGTGGCGACGTTGCGGTAGCCGTCGAGCTCCGACGCCACCACCACGGCTCCCGCCGCCATGGCCTCCAACAGCACGACCCCGAACGACTCGCCGTGCAGCGACGGCGCGCAGAACACGTCGGCGCCCCGCATGCGTGAGGCCACGCCCGCCTCGGTGAGCCGGCCCAGCCACTCGATGCGGGGGTCGCCGCTGTAGACGGCCCGCAGCAGCTCGGTTTGGGGGCCGGTGCCGCCGACCCACACCCTCACCTCGGGTGGCAGCAGCCGCAACGCGTCCAGCAGCACCGCCAACCCCTTGCGGTCCTCGTGCCGGCCCACGAAGAAGATCGTCGGCCCGGTGGTGGGGGTCGGCGTGGCCTTGGCGAACCGCTCGACCTCGATGCCGTTGAACAGCAGCTCGTACTCGCCGCCGAGGGCCTTGCGGGCCGTTGCCAGCGCGTCCTTCGACACGGCGCAACGCAGGTCGAGCCGGCGCGCCAGCCAGCGCACTCCCGGCTTGAGCGCGGCGTAGGCCGCGCTGTCACCCGAACGGTGGAACGTTCCCACGATCGGCGCGTTGCGGAACAGCAGCGCCGTCATGGTGGGGCCCGGAACCAACGGCTCGTGTAGGTGGATGACTTCGAACGCCTCGTCCCGGAGGGCCCGAATGGTGCGCAGCTGGGCGGCGGGGTCGGGTGCCAGGGGCGCCACCGAGCCGTTGGAGGCCGTCGGCACGCTCTTGCCCAGGGGAGTCACACCGCCGTCGGGCGGCGGGCCGTCGCACGGTGCCAGCACCCGGACGTCCTCGCCGAGCCCCCGCAGGGTTCGAGCCAGGCCCAGCACCTGCGCCTGGACCCCCCCGGGCACCGTGAGGCTGTAAGGGCAGATGAGCCCGATGCGCACATCGAGAACGTTACGGGTCGGTCGCAGACCGACGCCATTAGGGGGTCGCGAGTCGGCCGCAGGCCGACGCCGCCACGGGGCGGCGGGTGGGGGTCGGGCCGGAGGGTGGGGGTCGGGCTGGAGGGTAGGTGGCCGGCCGGAGTGGGGCGAGCCGAGCGCCGTGCTCGCGTCACAGCTTGACCCGGCGGGCGCCGGGACGGTCGCTCGGCCAGTTGGGCTGGAGCAGGTGCCATTGCTCGGGGGCACGGCGAATCAGGCCTTCGAGCTCGCCGGCCATGGCCTGCGTGATGCGGGCAACGTCGTCACGGAAGGATCCCCGGCGCTCCGCTGGGATCGGCGGGCGCACGACAGCATGGTGGTGTCCCCCACCCTGGTCGTAGACGCCCGTGGGGATCAGCGGCGCACCCGTCCGCAGGGCCAGCACCGCAGGGCCCGAGGGCAGGGTCGTCTTCTCCCCGAAGAAGGTGACCTCGGCACCACCGCCGCCGATGTCGCGATCGCACAGCAGGGCGATCACGTGCGCCTGCTTGATGGCGCCGACGATCGAGGGACCGGCGTCGGGGCCGAGGGGCACGATCTGCATGCCGATGCGCTGGCGGAACTCGACGAACCAATCGAACAGGGCCGGCGGCTCCAAGCGTTCGACGACCGCCGTGACCGGAACCTTCTGGACCCGCGTGAGCCAGTAGGCGCACCACTCCCAGCTCCCGAGGTGCGGCAGCACGAGCAGGGGACCGACGCCGCGCGCCAACGACTCCTCGACGTGCTCGTAGCCCTCGAGGGTGAGGCCACGGTCGAGCTCTTCGGGGCCGATCGTGGGGAGGCGGAAGGACTCGCCGTAGTAGCGGCCGTAGGAACGGAACACCTCGCGCACCCGCCGCTGCAGCTCGAGACCCCGCAGGCCGGGGTCGACCCGGCATTGGTGACGCTCGACAATGGCGCGCTGGTCACCCGGCCGCAGCGCCGCCAGCCCCGCCACGCCGGGCGCCAGGACGTCGATCAGCGCGCCCGGGAGGACCTGCGCGATCGCGAATGCTCCTCGATATGCGGGGGTGACGACATCCATCACGGCGTGATCGGCGGGATCGGTGGACGGCGCAGGGCGGAGCCTTTGGTCAGCCGGTGCCAGCTCAGCGGCGAC
>Ga0209889_1000193_pt1 | contig 14568 bp, 9 predicted proteins | sample GWRWN1_0_10_FD_187233 | JGI IMG/M metagenome (GOLD analysis project Ga0209889, IMG submission 187233) | Riverbed sediment microbial communities from areas with no vegetation in Columbia River, Washington, USA - GW-RW N1_0_10 (SPAdes)... | ecosystem: Environmental > Aquatic > Freshwater > River >... | reverse complement strand
ATGTTCTCGGGGAACCCGCCGGTGACTAGGTCGTAGCCCTTCTGCGCCTGGACGAACCTGGGGTAGGCCGTCTCAGTACGCCGCGCGCCCGCCGCCGCGGCCACAGCGGCTCCACCCGCCAGGCCGATGAGCAGCGCCAGGCCCAACCATGACCGCCAGCGGGCCCGCATCTCTGAGCGAAGCCGCATCCAGACAGCGTTCATCTCACTGCGTCCCAAGGAGTGGGGTTGGACGGCCCGTAACCACCCGCGCGCCTGTGCTCTTCGCCCGCGGACGACGGGCTCGTCCCCGAAGCTGGGCCGTGGCCCGCAGCCAGACCGCGCTCACCTCGCCCCCTTCGTCGCCAGCGGCGACCATTGTTCCCATACCTGCACCGTGCCGGAAAGGTGGCCACCATCCCTTCTCGGGGTGGTGCACGCCTCACCCGGACAACGCTGCTGGGAGCCGAGCCGAGCGACGTCGCACTGGTCGGGTCGAGGGTGGGCTCTACTCGGAGCGCAGCACCGTGGCTGGCCGGATCCTGGAAGCGGCCCAGCCGGGGCCGGCTGCGACCAGGTTGGCGACCAGCAGGGTGCTGGCGGCGATCGCGAGCACAGACGCGGATGGAACGACGAGGTCTGCCGCGACTCCGAGCTGCTCGGCCACCAGCCGCCAGGCCCAGCGGCCGCCCGCCACGCCGAGGGGGACGCCGATTAGGGTGGCGACCATCGCGAAGACGGTCGCCTGCCAGGCCACCGTCTGGGAGACCTGGCCGCGGGCGAAGCCGAGCGTCTTGAGGATGGCCAGGTCCCGCCGGCGCCGTCGGACCGCGGTGATCAGCGCGTGAGCAATGGTGCCGAGCGCCAGCAGGGCCACCAGGCCGGCAAGCAGCCCGGGCAGGTAACCCACACGCTCGAGGTTGGTGAGGTCGGGCTGTTTGAGCGGGAACAGGACGGTGTCGGGGAAGTCGCGCTGCAGCCGCTCGATCGCTCGGCGCCGGTCGCTGGCAGGGTCGAGGCGGACGAAGAATGATTGCGGGCTGACCGGCACGCCCGGCGGTCCGAGGCGCCGCCACAGGTCGACGTGGACGATCCCTCCTCTGCCGGGCGCGACCGCGGTGGTCGCGAAGCCCATGTTGTTGACGATCACCTGGCCCACGACCCGCAGCCGCTGCGAGGCGGTGGGAGTGCTTGCCACGACCGTGTCGCCGATCCGCTTGCCAAGCTCGCGCATGGTGACACCGCCGAGCGCGAGCTCGTCGGGTTGGGTTGGCGCGCGGCCCTCGACGACGGCCGGCGCCAGCGATCCCTTGCCGGGCGCGAACGACAGCACCGCCACCGGCCGGCCGTCGATGACCGGGTCCGGCGAGCCGGTGACGCCCCCAGCATAGGCGGCCACCGTTGGGTTGGCGGCGAGCGTCCTGGCCGCCTGCTGGGAGCCTTCCAGGTCGGCGAAGTTGCCCACCTGCACATCCCAGGTAACGCCGTAGGCACGCTGGTCGCCGAGCAGTTGGCGGAGGCCAGCCGAGAAGGTGACTGCCACGGTCAAGGCGCACACGCCGGCGGCCGCCAAGGCGACCGCCGAGCGGACGGGCACGGCGGTCCGTCCTTGGCCCGGCTCCAGCGCCAGCCGGGTTCCGGTGACCGCAGTCGGCGGCAGGCCAGCAGCCGCCAGCATCGTCCCGACCCGGGAGGGCCGCTCGGCCCGAGCAGTCTCGGTGACGCCGAGCTGGCCCGCCGGCGCGCGGGCGGCCCGCCAGCCGGCCACCGCGGCGCAGGTCAACACGCCCACGGTGACCGCAACCGCACCGACAGCCAGTACGGGCCGGTCGACGGCGACCCCCGCGTCCAGCTCAGCTCGTCGCGCCACCCCCAGCGGCGTCGCCGGTGATAGCGCCACCGCGCCAGCGGCGGCCAGCACCGCCCCGGCCACCGCGACGGGCGCCGCGCGCACCATGGCCACCCCGATCAGCTGGACCCGAGTCATACCGAGGGCCCGCAGGATCGGGGACTCGGTGGCCTCCAAGAGGATCTGGCGGCCGAGCGTCTGGCCCACCAGCAGCAGGGCAGCCAACGCAGCCAGCAGTGCGAACCCGGCCAGCGCTGCCGACTCCAAACGGATCGCCCGCCGGGTCCCAGCGGTGACCATCTCGTCACTAACCACCCGTTCGCTGTCGGCGGCCAGGTCGCCGAACAGGCGGCGCAGATCGGCCCGGAATCTCGGCAGGTCGGCCTGGCCGTGGCGCAGCGCCACCGACAGGCCGATCCCATAGCGGGCGATGTCGGGCCCGTAGCGCCTCCAGTAGGCAGGCGTCAGGTACAGCTCGCCCGTGTTCACGAACAGGTTGTCCTGATCGGTCACCACCGGCACGAGATCCTTGGGGTAACGCACGATCCCCACCACCCGCAGGTTGGCCACGGCACCCTCCGGCGCGACCGGGCGGCCCTCGCCGGCCGGCCCCAACTGCTGCAACGTGAAGGCGCCCACTCGGTAGCGGCCGCCGACGCGAAGGTGGCGGCGCGCGGCCAGCTCCTCGTCGACGGCCGCCTCCTCAGGCCGGCGCTCGTCGGGCAGCCGGCCGGCGACCACGATCGGACGGCCGAACGCCACGCCGCCGCCCGGGTCGAGCGCCACCACGCCGAGCTGGCGGTGCCAGCGGCCGGGGTCAACAGGATTCGCGCCTGCCAGGACAAGCGCCCCCACCGACGCCCCAGACACCCGGACCACCTGGCGCACCTCGGGAAGGGCAGCCACCCGGCGCCGCGCCGCGGCCAGGTCGTCGGCCGGGTCGGTCAAAATGGCAACGTCGGTGTCCATCGTCCGGTTGGCGGCAAGGAAACGCGGCAGCGCCGCCTCTGACCGGCGGACGCCGGCCGTCGCCGCCAACACCACCGCGCCACCCAGGCCAACCAGCAGCGCGAGCAGCAGGCTGGCCATCGCCCGCCCACGCAGCTGCGATCTCGCCCGCACCCACAGCACGCCCATGCTGGCCCCCTCCATCGCCTGCCGCCATTGTCGATACGACGGTCGACCGGGAGAAGGAAGCTAGCCAGCCCATTCCTAGTGGTGGCAACCCCAGCCGAGAGGATGAACGCGGCAGGCCGCCAGCGCCCACAGGATGCCACCACCCACCGGGCGCCACGGGCCACGTGGCGCCTCACTCGCAGCGAAGCACAAACGCCGGACGGTCCGGTCGGCCAGCGGCGCAGGAAGAGCGGCGACCAGTACTGTTCCTGGCAGGGCGAGCCGCACCACGAACGCCTAGGTGGCGGGGACCGGCTCCAACTCCGAGCTGGCCGGCGAACAGCTGCCAGGCCCAGCGGCCGCCCGATCAGCGCTGCGCCGGCCTCCAGCGTGGTTGCCTGCCAGCACCTTGCCGCCCAGGCAGGATTGGGCAGGCGCCCGGCCAGCAGTTTGGGCCGGTCAACATCGGGCAGGTAGCGGGGCCGGCACCAGCGAAGCGGCAATTGGATCGGCACAGCGTCGCGGCCGGGCGCGTGGATCGTCACCGCGGCAATCTTGGCCGCCGCGGTGACCTGGGGCAGGTGCTCGATCTCGTTGACGACCCGCTCCGACCGGCTGGGCTCCGGAGGGTGGCCTGGTGGATGGAAAGGGATGCCGGCCCGCGCCGGGTAGCATGGCTGCTGTAACGATCAGGGTGAAACAGAGCAGCTCGGCCGGCGGGTGCGCACTTGCGTCCGAGCCAGGATTCAAACTGCCGCCATCATGCAGCTCACCCCGGACTATCGTCGGCTTTGGCCGCCATCGTTTTGGTTGGCAGCGGCAATGAGGCTGCCTCCCAGTCTTGTGTAGTGGCAGCACCACAGCCGATCCACTGGTGGGCTTGCTTGCTCCCCGTCTCTCCGATGCCGCTGAATGGCCCCCGTAGGTTCGCGCTGGAAGGGGCGGCCGTATGTGGCGAGTAGCGCTTCGGGATCTCCAATGGCGGCGACGACGCTTCGTCATCGCCGTCCTGGCGACCTCGCTCGTGTTCGGCATGACGCTGCTGATGACCGGTGTCAACGCAAGCCTCTACAACGAGGGTCGGCGGATCGTGGCCGCGGTCGGCGCCGACGCCTGGCTGGTCGCCAGCGGCGCGCCCGGCCCATTCACGACTTCGACCCCGATCCCGGCCGCCGCCGCCGACCGGGTCGCGGCCGTGCCAGGCGTCGTCCGGGCCGACCCGCTCGTGATTCTGCATTCCACGATGCGGCTGCCCGCCGTCCGCGACGTGAACATCATCGGCGCGCCACCAGGCGGGCTCGGCGCGCCGCCGCTGGCCACTGGGCGCGCCGTCGCCGCGTCTGGGGAGGTGGTGGCCGACACCGCGCTCGGGCTGCGCCCGGGCGACCGGATCGAGCTGAGCGGCCGGCAGCTTGAGGTTGTCGGGCTGGCTGATCGGGTCACCTACTACTTCGGGACGCCAACGCTCTTCCTCGCCCTGCAGGACGCCCAAGCGCTCGCGTTCGACGGGCAGCCGCTGGCCGTGGCGATCGTCACCGAGGGCATCCCGCGCGGCGCTCCTCCTGGTCTCGAAGTGCTCTCCAACCGGCAGGCAAGGGTCGACCTGGAACGGCCCCTGGCCAGCGGCACCCAGTCGATCGCCTTCATCAACGCGCTGCTGTGGCTGGTGGCGGCCGGCATCATCGGCTCGATCGTCTACCTTTCTGCGCTTGAGCGGCAGCGCGAGTTTGCTGTCTTCAAGGCCACCGGCGCCTCCAACCGCTCGCTACTGTTCGGGCTTGCCCTGCAGGCGGTCGTCCTGTCGGCGGCGGCGGCCGTCTTGGCCGTCGGGATCGCTAGGCTGCTCGCCCCCGGGTTCCCGTTCACCATTGAGATTCCCCCGCAGGCGTTCCCGAGGCTGCTGGGTGTGGCCGTGCTGGTCGGCCTGGTGGCGAGTGCGGCCGGGCTGCGGCGAGCCGTGGGTGTGCAGCCGGCCCTGGCCTTCGGGGGGCCGTGATGGCCGAGATGGCCGATGTCGACATTCGCGACCTCACCATCGAGTACGCGAGCGGCGGCTATGTCGTCCGCCCGATCGACCACCTTGACCTCACAGTCCAGTCGGGCGAGCTGGCGCTGCTGCTTGGGGCGAGCGGCTCCGGCAAGACCACGGTGCTGTCGGCGCTGGCGGCGATCCTGCGGCCTGCCTCGGGCACGATCCGGGTCGGCGACGTCGACGTCACCGGCCTCCACGGGGCCGCCCTCACCCAGTACCGGCGGCATCAGGTCGGTGTCGTGTTCCAGACTTTCAACCTCGTGCCGAGCTTGAGCGCGCGGGACAACGTCCAGGCGCCGCTGTGGGCGGCAAGGATGCCGGCCAGGCAGGCGCGTACCCGCGCCGAGGAGCTGCTGGACCGCGTCGGGCTCCGCGAGCGGCTCGGCCATCGTCCGGGCGGCCTGTCGGGCGGCGAGCAGCAACGGGTGGCCATCGCCCGGGCGCTCGCGCACGACCCGCCGCTTGTGTTGGCCGACGAGCCGACTGCGCACCTGGACTATATCCAGGTGGAGGGGGTGCTCCGCCTGCTCCGGGAGCTGGCCGAGCCTGGCCGGATCGTGGTGGTGGCCACCCACGACGAGCGGCTGCTCCCTCTGGCCGACCGGATTGTGCACCTGAGCCGGCCGGTGATCGGCGAATCGCGACCGCCCGAACGCCTTAGCTACGAGCCGGGCGAGGTGGTCTTCGAGCAGGGAGCCCGCAGCGACCTGGTCTACACGATCGAGGACGGCGAGATCGAGATCGTCCGCCAGCGGGTCGATGGCACCGAGGAGCTGCTCGCCTTGCTCGGCCCCGGCCGGTACTTCGGTGAACTGGGGCCGCTGTTCGGCTTGCGGCGCTCGGCCACCGCCCGGGCCGTCAAGCAAGCCGCGGTTACCGGTTACACCGCGCGGGACTTCCGTGACCTGGTCGGTTCGGCCCGGATCGCCGAGGCGATCAGACGAGCCTCGCCCTGACCCATCCGGCCCTGGTGCGCCTCTCGTCGCGACTCGCGCCCAGCGCGTGGGAGCAGGGGGATGGAGAGGGGGGTCAGCACCCCGCTCGATCCACGGGCGCACTACCTTGCCCTACACGGGCCGGATGGCGCGAAATACAGAAGACACTCGCATCTGAGGGGGCAACCTCGACATGGCCACGGCTTGGAGTCCCGCTGAGCGGAAGCCGCTCCGCGCCTCACCGACCGAGGATCCAGCCATCACCGTGTTCCTCGCCGACGACAACCTGCTGGTCCGGGAGGGCGTGCGGGCGCTGCTCGCGCTCGAATCCGACCTGACGGTGGTCGGGACGGCCGCCGACTACGACGAGCTGATCCGGGGGGCCGAGGCGGCCGCCCCCCAGGTGATCGTCACCGACATCCGCATGCCGCCGGCCTTCCAGCGGGAAGGCATCGACGCCGCCAAAGAGGTCCGAAAACGCCACCCGGGCACCGGGGTGGTGGTGCTGTCCCAGTACGACGATCCCGACTATGCCATCTCGCTGCTACGCGAGGGGGCGGAAGGCTATGCCTATCTGCTCAAGGACCGCATCGACCAAGGCGAGCAGCTGGCCACAGCCGTGCGGGCGGTGGCCGCCGGCGGCTCGATGCTGGACCCAGCGATCGCCGAGGCGATGGTCGCCCCGATTAGCGGCGGCGGCCTCACCCCTGATGAGGAGCAGCTGCTGCAGCTGATGGCCGGGGGCCGGCCGATCAAGGCGATCGCCGCCTCCCAGCGGACCACGCCCGCGGCCGTCTCAGCCGCCATCGAGGATCTGTTCCTCAAGCTGGCCAGGCAGGTGACCGCCCGGACCGACGGCGCCCTGCGCCGGCTACGGCTGCTGCACCAGGCGATCGTGGACCGCGAGGAGCACGAGCAGACCCTCAGCCGCCTGCTGCCGGCTGGGGTGGCCGAGAAGCTCCGCCGCGAGGGCCGCCACATCGGCCAGAGCGAGCGGCTGGTGGTGACCGTCCTGCTGTCGGACATCCGCGGCTACTCCACCATCGCCGAGGACGCCGACCCCACCCGGCTCGCCGCCCAGCTCAGCGAGCACCGGGCCGTGATGTGCCAGCCGATCATCGCCGCCGGAGGCACCGTGATGGCCTTCATCGGCGATGCGGTCATGGCAGTGTTCGGCGCCCCGTTCCCACAAGCCGACCACGCCGACCAGGCGCTGGCCACCGCCCTGGCCATGCACGCCAGGCAGGCCGACCTGAACGGCCGCTGGGTGGCTGCCGGCCTGCCCGCGTTCCGGCTCGGGATCGGCCTGTCCACCGGGGAGGTGGCCGCCGCGCTGCTCGGCTCCGAGGAACGGCTGGAGTACACGGTGATCGGCGACACCGTCAACCTCGCCCAGCGGCTGCAGCAATGGGCCGGCCCGGGCCAGACCGTGCTGAGCGAGCCCACCTGGGCCGCGCTGCGACAGCCGGTGGAGGCCGACCGGCTGCCGCCGACGCAGGTCAAGGGCCGCCACGCGGCGGTCGGCGGATACCGGATCACGGCAGGAGCCGCAGACGGAGGATGACCATGGACCAGCCAGAGCGACCCGACCGCGTGGTACGCGTCCGGGGGGTGCGCAAGACCTACGAATCGGAGGGGATGCCGGTCCGCGCGCTGCGCGGAGTGGACTTCGAGATGGCACCCAGGGAGTTCGTCGCCGTCATGGGTCCGTCCGGCTGCGGCAAGTCCACCCTGCTCAACCTCATCGCCGGCCTGGACACCCCCAGCGAAGGCGAGATCGCCATCGCCGGGGAACCTCTGGACGGCAAGGACGAGAACGACCTGGCCCGCATGCGCCGCCGCCACATCGGCATCGTCTTCCAGTTCTTCAACCTGCTGGAGGGCATGACCTGCTTGGAGAACGTCGCCTTGCCGGCGATGATCGCCGGCAGCTCCCGCAAGCAGGCCGAGCGGCGCGCCCGCGACCTGCTGGACCTGCTCGGTCTGGCCGACAAGGCCGGCAGCGTCCCCGGGGTGCTTTCCGGCGGGCAGCGTCAGCGGCTCGCCATCGCCAGGGCCCTGGCCAACCAGCCCACCCTGTTGCTGGCCGACGAGCCGACCGGCGCGCTGGACTCGGCCGGCGGCGCCGAGGTCATGGAGCTGTTCCGGCGTCTGCACGCCGGCGGTCAGGCCATCCTGCTGGTCACCCACGATCAAGAGGTGGCTGAGGTCGCCGAGCGGATCGCCTGGATGCGCGACGGCCGCATCACCGACGGAGAGGCGGACCGGCCCAGCGACCCGGCGCTGGCGGGTGATCCCCGGCCATGACCGGCGCTCGGGCTCGCGCCGCTCCCGACGGAAGATTGCGGCGATGACCGCCGTGTGGGTGCGGGCCCGCGCCCAGCTGCGCCGCCGCTGGGCGGCTGCGGTCGTGCTGGCCGTGCTCAGCGGCCTTGCTGGGGGCGTGGTCCTGGCCGCGGTGGCCGGGGCCCGTCGCACTGAGGCCGCTATGGGGCAGTTCCTGGCTTACAACCAATCGATGAACGTGTTCGTCCTGGGCGCGGGGGTCGACCTCGACGCCGTCCGGCGTCTGCCCCAGGTGGCCGTGTCCGGGAGCCGCTACTACATGGCGCTGGTGCCGCCCACGCCTTCCGGCCGGCCCGACACAGCCGCCTTCGGGAGCGTCAATCCCTGGGCGCCGGCGTCCGGCCCGCTCTGGACCGAGCTGGACCGGCCGCTCCTGGTGGCCGGGCGCCATCCCGATCCGGCCCGGCCGCTTGAGGTGGCCGTCAATGAGCGCCTTGCCCACCAGCGCCGGCTCCGGCCCGGCAGCACGTTCGCCATGTGGGCCTACACACCCGAGCAGCTCAGACGGGCCAGAGGCCCGAAGGACCTTGGTCTGCCCGAAGGCCCGGCCTTCAGGTTCGCGGTCACGGGCATCGAGCGGCAGCCCACCGACCTCAACCCGCTGGCGGCCGACACCGACGTCGAATACCTCGGAACCCAGGACCTCTACCTGACACCGGCCTTCTGGCGCCAGTACGCCGGCAAGGCCGGGGCCTTCGACGAGCCGTTCCTCGGCCTGCGGCTGCGCGGAGGCGAGCGGGACTTTCCCGCGTTCAGCGCGGCGGTGCGCCGACTGCCCGGCGGCGCCAAGGCGGTGATCGGCGCGGGTTCCGATTCGGAGGCGGTCGCCGCGGACGCGCAGCGCGGGATCCACCTGCAGGCCGTCGCGCTGCTGCTGTTCGCCGGGCTCGCCGCCCTCGCCTCGCTGCTGGTCGTCGGCCAGGGCCTCGCGCGGCAGGTGCAGCTAGACGCGGCCGAACATCCGGCCCTGCGGGCGATCGGCATGACCCGTACGCAACTCGTTGCCGCCGCGTTGGTGCACGCCAGTCTGATCGGGGCCGGGGGTGCGGTGCTGGCCGCCGCGCTCGCCGCTGCGCTGTCGCCACTTGCCCCGGTCGGCCTCGCCCGGCAGGCGGAGATCGACCCGGGCTGGTCGATCGACCCGCTGGTGCTCGGTTTCGGCGTCCCGGCAGTCCTGCTTCTGGTTCTCGCCCGGGCCGCGCTGGCCGCTTGCTGGGCGTCGCGGACCCCGGGCGGCTCCGGCGCCTGGCAGCGCGGCCCCGAGCGACCTTCGCCCGCCGCCGTGCGTCTGGCCCAGGCCGGCGCCTCGCCGAGCGCCGTGGCCGGCGTCGGCATGGCGCTGGACTCAGGGCGTGGGCCGACCGCGGCGCCGGTGCGCAGCGCGCTGGTCGGCGCGACCGTCGCGGTCCTGGCGATCACCGCCTCGTTGACCTTCGCTGCCAGCCTCGACCGCCTGGTGCGCTCACCGGTGCTGCAGGGCTGGAACTGGGACGTGCTGGTCGGCAGCCCCCACGACGGGACGGACATCTCCGCCTCGGCCAGGCGCGTGCTGGCCGCCAATCCCCTCATCGGAGGCTACTCGTCCATCGCAACGGGCATCCAGTCGATCCGGGTCGGCACCCTCGACACCGCCGCCGTCGGGCTGGACCCGCTGCGGGGCGCGGTGCTCCCCCGCTTCTTCGCGGGCCGCCAGGCACAAACCGTCAACGAGATTGTGCTTGGTCGCAGCACGCTGCGGCGTCTCGGCAAGCACCTGGGCGACGTCGTCGAGGTCCAGGCGCCCGGCGGGCAGCGCAGCATGCGGATCGTAGGCGAGGCGCTGCTGTCGCCGGTCGCCTTCGGCTCCACCACCCCCCCAACGATGGGCAGTGGCGCGGTCCTCACCGTCGCGGGCCTGCGCGCCCTGGAGCCGGACGTCGTCACCAACCTGCTGCTGGTCAGCTACGCGCCCGGCGCCCACGAGGAGGAGGCGTTTCGCAGCCTCCAGCGCGACTTTGGCCATAGGGTGCTGCGCCCGCTCCCCGTCGACGCCGTCGCAAACGTGCAACGCGTGAGCGGTCTTCCCCTGGCCCTGGCGGCGTTGCTTGCCGTGCTCGGTACCGCGACGCTCGGCCACACTCTGGTGATCTCGACCCGGCGCCGGCGCCGGGACTTGGCCGTGCTGAAGACGCTTGGGTTCGTTCGCCGGCAGGTCTGGGCCACCCTGGCTTGGCAGGCGACCACGATAGCGGTGGTCGCGCTGCTGGTCGGCCTGCCGCTTGGGGTGGCCGCCGGACGCTGGGCCTGGATGCTGGTCGCCGAAGGGCTGGAGTCGCCGGCCGGCCCGGTCATCCCAGCGCTCGCGCTGCTGCTGGCGGTCCCGGCCGCGGTCCTGGTCGCCAACCTGACCGCTGCCCTTCCTGCCCGAGCGGCGGCGGGCACCCGACCCGCCGTTGTGTTGCGATCGGAGTGATCATGGCCACCATGGACGGACCCGCGGTGCTCGGCCGCCCGGCCGATGGGCGCCGAGCACGGCGTCTGCAGCTGGCGGCCGCCCTCGCCCCGGTCGGGACCGCGCTGGCGCTCGGCGGCCTGTTGCTGGTCGCCGACGACGGCTACAGCGCGGCCGAGGTGGTGCGGGTCGGACTGGTGGTGGCCTGGGCGCTGGCAGGGCTAGCCCTGGTGCTGCGGCCCGGGCAGCGGCGCCTCGGCGCGGTGGTGCTGGCCGCAGCGGCGTTGGGCGGCGTCTGCGTGCTGTGCAGCGGCATCCTGCATCGCGACCCGGCCGGTCCGCTGGCCTCGGCGGCCGCCCTGGCCCGTCCGCTGGCGGCCGGGCTGCTGCCCGCCGTGGCCCTGCATCTGATCGTCGGGCTGCCCGACGGGCACCTAGTCAGCCGACCCCGCCGGCTTGCGGTGGCCCTGGCCTACGCGGTCGGCGCCGCGCTCGGGCTCGCCCTGTGGGGGCAGCGTCCAGCGCTGCTGCTGTGGCCGGTGGTGGTGGCCGGCGTCCTGGCGGTCGCCGTCGGCGTGCCGGCGTCGCACCGGCGGTTCCTCGCCACCTTTGGCACGGCGCGTCAGCGGATGGAGTGGGTTGGGCTGGCCGTCGTCGTGGTCGCCGAGGCCGCCCTGGTGGTCACTGCCATGCGGGTGCTCGCCGGATGGCCGTCGCACGTCCCCGAGGTTGTAGGTGCGGTCAGCGTGCTGATCCCCTTTGCTCTGGCCGCCGGCGCTTCGTCTCGCCTGGTCGGCCGCGTGGACCGGTTGTTGGCGCACACGGTGTCGCTTGTCGGGCTGAGCGGCCTGGTGGTGGTCGTCTACCTGGTGGTCGTGCTCGGGTTCGGCCAGGTACCCAGCGAGCGCGAGCGCGGGCTGCTGCTGCTGTCGATGGTGGCCGCGGCGGTCTGCGCGCTGCTGTACCACCCGGCGCGCGAGCGGCTTGGGCAGGTGGCGAACCGGCTCGTCTATGGCGAGCGGTCCGCCCCCGACGAGGCCCTGCGCACCTTCGGCACTCGGTTGTCGCGCGCCATTCCGCTCGAGGAGCTGCTGCTGCAGCTGGCCGAGTCGCTGCACAAAACCATGGCGCTGGAGGCCGCCGAGGTCTGGACCGGATCGGCGGGGCTGCTGGAGCGGGCCGCATCCGTGCCAGAGCGCGGGCCGGCCCGGCTGACCATCGGCCCCGTCGAGGCGCCCGTGGTCGCCCGGGCCGGCATCTCCGGTCGGGCCTGGCTGGCGGTCTGGCTGCCTAGCCTGCTCGACGGCCGTCAGGACGCCGCCATCCGTATGGCGCCGGTCGCCCACTCCGGTGAGCTGCTCGGGCTGCTGGTGGTCGTGCGCCGGGCAGACGAGCGCTTCAGCGAGGAGGACGAGCGGGTCCTGGCCGAACTGGCCCGCCAGGTGGGCCTGGCCTTGCACAACGTGCGGTTGGACTCCGCCCTGCAGGCCTCCCTGGACGAGGTGCGCCACCAGGCGGAGGAGCTGCAGGCCTCCCGGGCCCGGATCGTGGCCGCCGCCGACGCCGCACGCCGCCGGATCGAACGCAACCTGCACGACGGGGCGCAGCAGCGACTGGTGGCCCTGGCGGTGAAGCTCCGCCTGGCCAGCCGGCTAGTCGACACCGACCCTGGGCAGACCAGGGGCATGCTGGACGAGCTCCGGGACGAGGTGAAGGACGCGGTGGAGGAGCTCCGCAGCCTCGCCCACGGCATCTACCCGCCCCTGCTCATGGACCAGGGGCTCGCCGCTGCGCTCGGCTCGGCTGCCCAGCGGGCCACCATCCCGACCCGGGTCGAGGCAGGATCGATCGGGCGCTATTCCAGCGAGATGGAGGCCGCGGCATACTTTTGCTGCCTGGAGGCGCTGCAGAACGCGATGAAGCATGCCGGGCCGGCGGCGACGGTGATCGTACGGGTCTGGGAGGAGGCCGGCGCCCTGCGTTTCTCGGTGAGCGACGACGGCGCCGGGTTTGACCCGGCCGCCAAGGGCGCCAGCAGCGGCTTCGTTAACATGCGCGACCGCCTAGGGGCGATCGGCGGCTGGCTGCAGGTGGAGTCCTCGCTCGGGGCCGGCACCAGCGTCCTCGGGGTTCTGCCGCTGGCCGGTTAGCTGACCGGTTCGCGCTCGGCCCAGATCCGCTCCAGGACCTCGGGCTCGAAGTCCTCCTTGTGGAGGTAGCCGATCGCTCCGCAGTCGCGGGCTTCGGCCGGCAGATCCTCGACCCGGTAGGTGGACAGCAGCAGCACCGCCGTGCCGGGGTGGGTGGCGCGGATGCGGCGGGTCGCCTCGATCCCGCTGATACCGGGCAGGTGGATATCCATCAGCACCAGTGCGGGCGCCAGTTCGTCGGTTCTGGTCACTGCCTCCTCGCCCGAGCCGGCCTCGCCCACCGCCGCGAACCCGGGGGTCACCGCCAGCACAGCCCGAGCCGCGCTACGGAAGAACGCCTGGTCGTCGACGATCAGGACGGGAACAGATCGACTCGTCATCTTGCCTCATTGTGTCGGCAGGGGAGCGCTCATGCCCACCATGCTTGCATGAGCGCCGAAGGTGGTGGCAGCACCACCGTCGGTCAGTCCTGCTCGGCCAGGAACAGCAGCACCGCCTTGACCCGCCGGTGCGCGTCGCGGGCCTCCGGCAGCCCCAGCTTGGCGAAGATCGAGTTGATGTGCTTCTCCACCGCACGCTCGCTCAGCACCAGCGCCTCAGCAACCGCTGCGTTGCTCCTGCCCTCGGCGAGCAGGGCGAGGACCTCGCGCTCGCGGGGAGTGAGACGGGCCAGCGGCGACGCCACGGCACGGGACTTGGCGGCCACGAGCGTCTCGACGACCTTAGGGTCGATCACCGACCCACCCCGGGCGACCTCCCGGATCGCAGCGAGGAGCTGGTCCAGGTCGGAGATCCGCTCCTTGAGCAGGTAGGCACGACCCTCGGTGCCGTGCTCAAGGAAGCCCAAGGCGTACGCGGGGTCGGCGTACTGGCTGAGTAGCACCACCCCGGCGGCCGGCCGGGCCTGCCGCAGCCGCTCGGCTGCTCGGATCCCCTCGTCGGTCCCGGTCGGCGGCATCCGGATGTCAGTAAGGACGACGTCCGGTTCGGCGCTGCCGATGGCCGACAGGAGCGAGTCGTAGTCCTCGCAAACGGCCACCAGGTCGATGTCCGGTTCGGTCTCGAGCAACCGCCGGACGCCCTCACGGACGAGATAGCTGTCCTCGGCGAGGACCACCCTGATAGGCACCAGAGATCGCCCCCTCAACCGACAGCCCCGCCCAACTTGGCGAAGCCTAACACCGGGCACACCGCCAGGCCCGCGCTGCCTCCCGAACATCACGCTTGCCCAGAACACTGAGCAAAGTAGCACCACGCCAGCCCGCGATCATGCACGCGTCATAACGGATGACGGCCCCCGTCGCGCTCTACTCTCGACTCGAAATCGTCCGAGGACAGCAGTGCGCCGCAGCGCAGGCTGTCATGGACGAGTTCGCCAAGGGGCGGGCCGGAGCGGCGCGCACCGGAGCGACCGATCCCGTCCGTGGGCGTCGCCCATCACCACGATGGCCGCTTCGGTGTGGCGGCTGGCGACACGAGCCGACGGGTGGGCTCGGGTGCGACCGTGGTCGGGAGCTTGCCACGATCGGCGATCTTGCGGCGACCGGATCGGGCCACTACTCCGCAATGTCCTAGCCAGAGTTACTTGGGGAGCATCTGGTTCATGCCGCTAGGATTCCGACAGCAGGCTGCTGGAGAATGCTGGAAAACGGCCCTTGCCCAGGCCGGCCAGTAACCATTTCCGCTGGTGGGCCTGCCAGGACTTGAACCTGGGACCTCATCCTTATCAGG
>Ga0209889_1000192_pt1 | contig 14585 bp, 16 predicted proteins | sample GWRWN1_0_10_FD_187233 | JGI IMG/M metagenome (GOLD analysis project Ga0209889, IMG submission 187233) | Riverbed sediment microbial communities from areas with no vegetation in Columbia River, Washington, USA - GW-RW N1_0_10 (SPAdes)... | ecosystem: Environmental > Aquatic > Freshwater > River >... | reverse complement strand
ACGGTCGCCACCAGGATCGGCGTGCCGCTGCCGTCGGAGGCGGTCCAGGCCATCCAAGGCCTGCACGTGTGGGCCTTCACGGTCAAAGACGACGCCTACAAGCAGGGACCGCCACCCAGTAGATCGTCATGACAGCGCCGCGCATCACGGCGCTCTGGGTTGCTCGCGTGCGCGGCTGACAGGGCCGCGAAGGCGTGGCGACGGCGGTGATTTCGCCGGAATCGTCGTTCATTTCTGCGGAATGCTGGAGCGAGGCCGTTGCGGGCCTGTCGGTCGGGGTCGGCCGCGGGGTCGCAATGTGGTGTAGAGCGCGACCGTCTCCGGGTGCAGTTCGTCGTCGATTAGCTCGAGGTCAGCGTCGAGCACGCTGAGCAGCTCGTTCCAGACGGCGTCGACCCCGGCGGGGTTGCCGGCGGCGTGGGCGGCGCGCATGAGCACGCGGTACAGCCGCTCGTCATAGGGGCTGGCGAGCAGGCCACGGCGAGCGGCCCAGTTGGCCCCCGGGTGGTCGCCGAGGTCCAGGCAGCGCAGCGCGAGGCGTTCGGCAACCTCGGCGATGACGGTCTCCATCTCGGTCTGGTGCACCACCGCCCACTCGTAGCCCCTGCCGGTGGGGGAGGTGAGCGGCACGCCGCGGACCAGCTCCAACGCCTGACGGAGGGCGTCGAGCCCGTCTGCGGCGTCCTCGCTGCGGGCGACGAGCGTGTGGAAGCGGGCCCAGTCCAGGCCGAGCTGGGGGCTGAGCCGGTAGCGGCCGTCGTGGGCGTCGGGCAGGTAGCGGGTGCCGTCGGCGGCGCGGCCAAGGCCGCTGCGCGCGGCGGTCACGGTGGTGTGCAGCGTGCCGCGGTTGACGGGCCGCTCGGGCCAGAGCGCCTCCCAGACCTCGTCGGGGGTGGCGCCCTGCGGGTGCAGCGCGAGGTAGGCGATCAGCTCGATGGCCTTGCTCCGTTCGATCCTGCGGACACCGGCGAGGTCGACGCGGCCGAGCACCCGCACCTCGACAGCAGCCTCCTCGAGGTCGGCAGCCGCCAAGGGCTGGAGCGTGTCGTAGGGGGGCGTCGAGGGTGCAACGCCCTGGACGTCGGCGGCCGCGCTGAGCAGCGCGCCGATCGCGGCGTACTCATCTGGGCGCAGACGCTGGGGGCGCAGCTCGAGGTCGAGGGCCGGGACCCGCACGTGTGTCTCGCTGACCTGCAGACGCCAGGCGGCCTGATCTGCATCGCCGGCCAAGACCGCCGCGACGGTGGACCTGCTCGGGTGCGCGGTCAGCGCCGCCAGCCGCTGGAGAGCGGCCGGTGCCGGCGGCTGCGCGAGCAGCACGACGGTCGGCATCCAGCTGTCGGCGGCCACGCCGGCAACCCGGCCACCGAGCACCGAGCCGCAGCCAAGCCGGTCGACCAGCTCGCCCGCCTCGTGGGCTTGCCGCTCCAGATCAGCCAGTGCCTGGTCGAGGGAGTCGGTGCGGCGGACCCGCTCCAGCAGGTCGAGCTCTGGGCCGAAGCCGATCAGCAGCACCTGGACGAACCCCGAGGACGACCCGGCGGCCAGTTCCACCGCCATGGCGTCCAGCAGCGGCCGGGTCGCCGACGCCGGACCGGCCAGCGCCGTCAGCCCAGCCGCCTCCAGGTTGACCAGCAGCTGGCCCTGGTCGCTGGTACCGAGCGTCACCAGCCCGGGTAGCGGCGCGAGCGCGTCGGCTCCGGCGGCCTCCAGGTCGCCGAGGGTGATCTCGCGGGGCAGCGTCCACCGTCGCGGGTCGGCGGCCAGCGCAAACGGGGCGGGGGCGGCGTCGCTGGGAGCGCGCAGCATCACCTCAAGCGTTGTCGGCCCGAGCAGGACCGCATCGACGGTGGGGGCGGGCAGCCGGTCGCGTCGGATGCCGGCCGCCATGGCGCGAAGCGCTGCGTCCAGGAACCGGGCCGACTCGGGTTCCGCGGCCACGCGGAGCTTGGACTCGGTGCGGGCGGCGTCGCCGTCGGGGAGGCGGATGCGGCGGCCTGGTGGTCGCCGCCGCTGCTGGATGCGTCGCAGCCGCGTCAGGGTGGCGATGACGCCGGTGGCCAGCAGCCCGCCAATGGTGACGGCGACCAGCAAGGGCGCGACCATCGGTGGATCGTCGTCGTCGCGGGACACTGGCGATGTCGTCGGCGGAGTCGTGGGTGGTTCGGGCGCCGTGGTGGCCGGAGGTGCCGGGGTCGGGTGCTGCTCGCGAGTCGCCGGGGGGCGGAGCGGCGGCGCCGTGTCTGATTGGTCGCCGTCCTGGTCGCTGCGGTGGCGCGGTGCGGGGGCTGCGCTCGGTGACGGTGCGGCCGGCAGACCGCTGGCGTCGGCCGGCATCAGCAGCCGCCATCCGGGATAGATCCAGTGCGGGTCGGTGAGGCGCCTGCCGTCGGGCTGCTCGCGACCCCGGTTCAAGCCGAAGATATCGCGCCATCGCTGCCCGTCGCCCAGGTGCCGCTCCGCGATGCCCCACAGCGTATCCCGGTGTCGGCCGTGCGGAGATTTGACCACGTAGAGCCGCAGCGGTCGGTCCTCTGCGGTAGGGGAAGCAGCCGCGAGCGGCTGGCCCGGCGGTAGGGTCGTCCGGGCTGAGGAGGGCGCCGCGAGCGCCGCCGGCGTGACGTCATCGACCACCACGGCCGGTGGTGGCGGTGAGGCCGTGGTGGGGCGGGTGGCGGCGGCGGTGGGGGACAGCAGCGTGAGCGCCGTCGCGATGAGCTGCGAGGCGATCGCCTGGTTGACGGCGCCAAGGGGCACGCGGCTCGGCAGGCCGTGGCGCAGGGCGGCGGCCACCTCGACCGCGGCGCAGGCCAGGAACTGCAGCCAGTACAGCCACGCCCCGGCCGCCAGCAGCTTGGGGAAGAATGTGTCGGGAAGGGGCCGCTGGAGCGCCGCGCGGATCTCTGGGAGCGAGGGCACCGCGTGGGGCAGGGGCCACCCGACCAGCCGCCAGAGCGCCAGCGGGATGCCGACCAGCAGCACCGCGAGCGCCAGCAGCGCGAGCAGGCCCTGTAGCAGGTCAGCCCCGCGGCGGCGTCGGGGGGTGCGGGCTGGCAGGTAGCTGGCCACCGTTAGAGGTCCTCCGTCACCACGCCGTGGACGTTGCGGGCGGTCGCCTCGCCGGTCCCGGTGAACTGGGTCTTGCCGACGATGCCGAGGTACACGGTCGGTACCGACCAGCGCACCTGCACCCGGACCGCGTCGGCGCCGGTCGCCGGGTCGGCCACGATGCTCACCTTGCCGGCCTGGCCGGTGCCGGCGAGGAACGCGCGGGCGGCCTGCAGCGCGCGGGGCCGGTCCAACCGCCAGGGGCCGCCGGCGCGCACCGAGGCGACGTCGACCTGTTGGGCGCCCTGGCGGGCGGCCTGCTCGGCGAGGTTGATCGCGCGGGTGTGGACGACGAACGCGCGGGCCGGGTCGTAGGCCATGCCGATCAGGATGAGCACGACTGGGACCATCGCGAGCAGGAACACCGTGACCGAGCCTCGCTCGGCGGCCCGCCCACACCACCGGGGCCGGCCGCTCACTCGGCAACTCCGCGGTAGACGTCGATTGGCGCCGGGTAGCTCGCGGTGAGGGTCTTGGCGCCGGGCACCTTGAGCAGCGCCAGATCGGCCAGCGGGACGCGGCACGTCACCGTGACCGTGACCATCCCTCCTGGGGCGAACCTGGAGGTGTCGGTCGTCACGGTGAACGAGGCGCACCGGACCCGCTGGCTGCCCGCAAGGTCGCCGGCCACCGCCCGGCCGGCGGCCACCTGCGCGCCGCTGGCCGAGCGGGCAAGCGAGGCGGCGCGCACCCCGTCGCGGGCGGCGCCGTCCACCGCGCTCCTGGCGTTCAGCATGCGCCCGCTGAAGATCACCAGGTACACGACCATCATGAATACCGGCGCCAGGATGAGCAGCTCTACCACCGGCGTGACTCCACGCTCGTCGCGTCCCCATCGCCGCCTGGTCATGGGCTGTCGGGTCCTCGGAATTTCTCAACCTTCCCTTCGGAGACCTGTTTGATCGGCGGATGGAGCCAGGGCACCACCGAGTAGGCCCGGCCACGGACCTCGACGCGGATGGTGTCGCTGTTGCGGCGGACGTCGACCTGCGGGTCGAGGACCGTCCCGGGGCTCAGCGCGTTCAGGATCTTCCACGCCTGGGCGCGGCCGAGGGCGTCGCTGCCGTTGCGGGTCCGCGCCAGCCGGGCGCCTTCCTGGGCGGCGTGGGCGGCGACCTGGTTGGTGCGGTAGGCGACCGTCGCCTGGACGGCGAGCAGGATGAACAGGAAGAGCAGGGGAAACAGGATCACCATCGCGATGACGCTTGTGACCCCCTGCTCCTCGCGGTGCAGCGCCCGCCGCGGTCGGCGCACCATGCCGCCGATCAGAACTGCTGGCGGTTGGCCGCGCCCTGGGCCTTTGCTTTCAGCACGGCGAACACCACCGCGGCGATCGTGATCACGGCCGCGACGGCCAGCAGGATCGCGACGATCTCGGTGACGCCGTCCTGGTTGCGGTGTGCGGTGGCCAGTCGGGCGCGCGCCATGGTGGCCAGGGCGCCGATCAGGGTCCACTCGACAGGCATGCCGTGCCCTTTCTGCTCGTGCCGATCAAAATCCGGCGATGGCCCGCATGAGTGCGGGGAACGTGACGAAGGTGACGAAGCCGAACAGCAGCATGAGCGCGGGAAACACCATCCGATCGGTGGCCGCGGTGGCGCGCGTCTCGGCCTCGGCCAGCTGCCGGGCCCGCAGCGCGATCGCCTTGGCGGTGAGGGCGCGGCGGACGGTGGCGCCCTCGGTGCCGGCCAAGGCCACGCTGGCAGCAAGCTCGACGAGCTCCCCGACCCGCAGCTCGCGGCCCAGCCGGCCGAGCGCCTCCCACGGCGTGATGCCCTCCAGCTGCGCGTCGGCCAGGGCGTCCCGGAGCCGAGCAAACGACCAGCCCTGCCCGTCGGCCAGCGCGTTGCGCAGCGCCTCCTCGGCGGCAGCGCCGCCGGCCAAGCTGATGCTCACCAGGTCCAGGTACACCCCGAGCGTGTGCCGGAAGTCGCGGCGGCGCGCCTCGGCGGCCAGCCGCAGGTTCAGGTCCGGGACCATGAACGCCACCCCGGCCAGCACCAGCGAGGCCCACAGGGGGACCAGCAGCGGCAGCTTGACGCCGGCCAGCGCGACCACCGCCGTCATCGCTGGCACGAACAGCAGCGCGACCAGCGCGTCCAGGGTCTTCTCAGCGCACAGCCATTCGAGCGACCGGTCAGTGACGGCCAGATCCGCGCGGACGCTGCGCAGCTGGATCCCGAAGCCGCGCAGGATCGCGGCGACCGTCTGGCCGAGCCGCTGCCGCCACGCCGGATCAGCGGTCGACACCACGGGCGGGGCCGGCCGGGTGCGGGCTCGCAGGGGCGCAAGCGCGATGTCCAGTGGCGGACGGGCCGGCCACAGCGCCGGCTTGAGCAGGGCAAGGCCGAGGCCGACCCCGCACCAGGCGAGCACCACCCCGATCATCGCCGCCCCCCGGTCGGGGGCTCGGCGGCAGCGGCGGGATGGCCGAGGAGCCGCGCGGGGACCTCCGCCCGGCTCATGCGGGCAAGCAGCCAGAACGCCGCCGCGAAGTCCACGCCGATCAGGACCAGGACGAGCTGGCCGAGCACGCTGCCGTAGGGCGCCAGGAACGCCGGGGTGGCCACGAGCTGGACGAGGATGAACCCGACCGTCCACAGGGTCACGAAGCGGGCCAGGTTCCGCATCCGGGTCCGGCCCACCTCGACGGTCAGCCGGCTTCGGACCCGCTCCCGGATCGCGGTGGCGAGCTCGTTCAGCGCCTCCCGGACCCGGCCGAACTTCTGGCGCGGGTTGGCGACCATCAGCAGCGCCGCGACCAGCTCGTCGGCGCTGGGGTCGGCGAGCCGGTCGGCGAACCGCTCCAGCGCCGGGCGCAGCGGCTCCTGCGCCGCCAGCCGCCCGGCAAGCTCGGCGACCTCCGCCTGGATCGGCTCGGGCGCGGCCGCCGCCGTCGCCATGATGGCCTGGGTGAGCCCGCGGCCGGCGGCGATCGTGGCGCTCAGGTTCTCCACCCACACCGCGATCGCCTCCACCCGCGCGATAGAGGCCTTGGCGGCCGCGTTGCCGGTGAACATGCCTGGCAGCGCCCAGCCGCCCGCAGCGGCGAGCAGGGCGCCGACCGGCCAGCGGGTCGCCATTGCGACCGCGATCGCGGCGACCGCCGCCAGCCCCGCCCGGACGACGAGGCGGCGGGCCGGCCGCCCCATCCCGTCGTCGGCCGTCCGCGCGGGGGTCGGCTGGACGGGGACGCCCCGCAGGGCGACGGCGAGCAGCACCACGCCGGCGGCGCAGCCGGCCCACAGCAGGCCGACCAGGGGGGCCGTGCCGCTCACGGCGCCCACCAACCGTTCGGGTTGTGGAACAGGCTCGGGTCGTAGCCCTCCAGCTCGAGATCGCCCAGGCAACGGGGCGGGGTGTAGGGGACGGCGCGGCCGTCCGGGCCGGGTTGGAACACCTCGTTGGTGGCCACCATCCGCCCGTCGGCCTCCAGCACCTCCAGCACGGAGGCGACGTGGCGGACGCGCCGGCGGGCGCCGTCGGTGCTGCGGTCGACGTGCTGGTGGATGAAGACGACGAAGTCGATCGCGCCGTCGATCATCTGGTAAGTGACCCAGGGTTCCAGCCGCATCGCCGACTTCGCGGCGTACATCGCCATGCGGCGGAAGGTGAAGGCCGGCGAGGAGCTGTGGATCGTGCACAGCGACCCGGCGTTGCCCTGCGACATCGCCTCCAGCATGCTGACGACCTCGTCGCCCAGGACCTCGCCGACGATGACCCGGTAGGGGTTGTGCCGCAGCGTCCGCTGGACCAGGGTGGCCATCGCGATCTCGCCTTCGCCCTCGACGTTGGCCTGCCTGGCCTCCAGCGCGATCACGTTGCGGTGCAGGTCCTTGTGCTCGTGCAGGCCCAATTCCAGGGCGTTCTCGATGGTGATGAGCCGCTCGGCGGGGTGCATGGCGTTGGCCAGCGCCCGCAGCATGGTGGTCTTGCCGGCGCCGGTCTCGCCCGAGATCACGATGTTCTTGCGGGCGCGGACGCAGGCGGCGAGGAACTCGGCCAGGCCGTAGTCGACCACGCCCATGTCGAGCAGGTTGTCCTCGTGGGCGTGGGCGAGGAACACCCGCTGGAAGCGGTGGCGGCGGATGCTCATCGCCGGCCGGGTTGAGACCTCCATGATCGCCGCCAGCCGGTGCCCGTCGGGCAGCTTCAGGTCCAGCATCGGGTAGCCGGCGTCGAAGCGGCGGGCGGCGTGGCCGGCGTAGGCACCGATCGACCGGATCAGTTCGACCAGCTCCTCGTTGCTGTCGGCGATCGGCGGTGCGGCCACCACCGTGCCGTCGGCGTACTCCAGCCACACCTCGTCGGGGCCGTTGACGTCGATGTTCTCGATCTGCTCGTCGTCCAGCAGCGGCTGCAGCCGGCCCAGCCGAAACAGCGCGTCGTGGACGGCCTCGGCCAGCGCGTCTTCGGCGGGCAGCTCCAGCGGCGCTCGGGCCGCCAGCAGCTGCTCCTCGCTGTAGCGGCCGAGCTCCTGCCCGATGAGGTCGCGGGCCAGCTCGCGCTCGTCCTCGGGACCGAGCGCCCCGCCGGCTGCCTGCTCGGCCCGGCGGCGGTCCCGCAGGCGCTCGGCGACCCTGGCCCGAAGCTGCTGCACCAGCTCCGGGTCGGGGCGGCCGGTCTTGTCGTCGACGCCCGCCGTCATCGGTCCACCTCCCCCGCAAGCTCAGAATGGGCCGGCCGTGCCGCTGGCGGCGCGTGGGCCGACGGGGCGGGCTCGGTCGCGTCGAGCCGCTCGCGCAGCTGCTCGGCGATGACCCTGGCCGAGCGCAGCAGCAGTGAGCGGTGCAGTCGCCGCCGCCAGCCGGGCTCGCCGGCGAGCAGCTCGGCCACCCGCCGCTTGTCGTCGGCGAGGACACCGGCGACCGGGGCGGCCAGGCCCTCGCCGGCGAGCCAGGCCTGCGCCTCCACGCTCGTGTACGGGCGCTCCCCCCGCAGCACGACGGTGGGACGCAGGCCCGCGGCCTCCAGGGCCGCCAGGCGTCCGCGGAGCTGCTCGAGCCCGTCGGGGGTCGGCTCGGCCAGCAGGACCACCAGGTCCGATCGCCGCAGCAGCTCCAGGGTAGGGCTGTGTGGCCGCAGCCGACCGCAGTCGGCCAGCACGTCGATGTCCAACGCGCCGAGCATCGGCGCCAGCGTCGGCCAGAACCGTCCCAGTCCCTCGGCCTGCTCGGCGGTCGGCGGCGCGAGCAGCACGTCCAGGCCGCCAAGCACCGTCTGGGTATGCGCCGTGACCGCCGCCGGGTCCAGCTCGCGGCGGGCCGCTGACGCCAGGCTGAGCAGCCCAGGCGTGGGCGACAACCCGAAGCTTGCGGCCAGCGAGCCGCCATCCGCGTCGCACTCGGCGAGCAGCGGCGGCCTCGGCCAGACCGCGCCCAGCGCCAGCGTGGCCGCGGTAACCCCACGGCTTCCCCGACCCGCGGTGATCGCGACCAGGCTCATGGCCCGGCGGGGAGCAGCACGAGGCTCACCTGCCCGAGCGCCTGGGCGCGGCTGACCCTGGCAGCGTCGCCTTGGCGGACGACCAGCGACACCGCCGTGTCGCCGCTGTCAAGCTGGCGCAGGTCCAGCACCTCGGCCCGTCCCACGAGCACGCCCGAGATGGCGTCCTCGGTCGGGCCCGCCGCCGGGCTCGGGGTCCCGGTGGCCGACGGGGTGCGCACCACCATCACCCGGTCGCCAGCCCGCAGCGGCTCGGCGGGCATCTGCCCCGGTTTCAGCGCGGCGCCGACCACCGCCTGGCCGCTGGCCGGCACCGAGCGGGCGCTGAACTGGTCGCGGGTCAGCAGCGTTCCCGGCCGGAGGTTCTCGGTCGCGACCTGGCCGACGACCCGGCTTCGCTCCGAGGCGGGCAGCGTGGCCAGCCGCGGGTCCAGGGAGATCCGCGCCTCCCCGAGGTCCTGGTCGGTGATCTGATGGCCGACCGCGACGGGACGCGCGACCGCAAGGACCGCGACACGCTCGCCGGCCTGGAGGTTGAGGGCGAGGCCGATCCCGCCGCAAGCCAGGATCAGGAACAGTGCGAGGGCGATCCATGCCGGCTTTCGCTGGCGCCGGGTCGGCGCTGCGCGCGGCCGCACGATTGGCCCGTCGGCTGCGGGCTGCGGCGGGAGGGACCGTCGGGGGGCTGGAGGGAGGGTAGTGGCCATGGGGCTGTCCTTCACGGGGGGTACTCGATCAGTTGATCGCCTCGGCTTCGGCGACCCGCAGGGCGGTCTGCGAGGTTCGCAGCAGTGGCGGCAGCGTCCCGCTTGCGGCAACCACCCCGGTCGCGGTCCAGGTGATCGCCCAGGTCGTGGTCGCCGTGACGGGGTAGCGCTCACCGGGCTGGCCGGCCGAGCTGCGCCGGTAGGTGTAGGAGCAGGTGGTGTGCTGGTCTGCCGGGGGACGCCGCGTGTCATACGCCACGCCAGGGCCACGGCAGGTCACCTGTCCGCCGTCGCCCATCGTCCAGGTCACCGACACCGGCACGGCGGTCACGGTCGCGGACTCGTTGGGGACCGACGCGGTCGCCGAGCGCATGCCCCAGGTCCCGGGCTCCACCCACAGCCAGCTTGCGAGGTTGACGAGCTGGTCACGGTCGGCCGGCGGGTTCACCCGAATGCCGGGGGGCGGCAGCGGAAGGTACCGATACGCCATTCGGGCGAGCGTCGCCGGCGCGACCGCCGGCCGGTTGGCCGGGACGAACAGGTTGCCCATCAGCAGGTCCGGCGGGCCAGCGCAGGTGTAGAAGTACCACTGGCCCTCCCACGCCAGCATCTCGGGGGTCGCGCCGGTGGTGGGCAGCTCCTCGGGGGTGTACTTGCAGGTGATGCCGCTGCCGCCGCCGGCCTGGCTGTAGGCACCCGGTCCCCCCGCCTGGTGGACGGTCACGCCGACGCCGCCGTTGCCCCGGCTGGTCGGGTTCCACTCCGCTGACGCGGCGGGTGCGACAAGCCAGCTGGCCACCACCAGCAGGGCTGGCAGGACTAGTCTGCGCATTCGCCGGTCACCACCGTTTCTGAGACCTTCCACCTACCCTTGCCATCTCGGACGAGAACGACTCGCTCGGCATCTGGCCGTCCGCCCGGCTGGTCGATCCACCGGCGGGTCTTTGGGTCGAACCGGCCGAAGCGGGTGGCGTCGACGCAGTCGCGCACGGTCGCCTTGGTGGCGCTGTGGCTGACCACGCTGGGCGACAGGCGCACGGTCCCGCGCGCGACCCATCCGCGGTCCTTGGCGGCCTTGAACTGCGCCTGAAGATTCTGGAGCGCCGCTCCGGTGGCGTGCGCCGCAAGGCGTGGCGACTGCCAGTCGGCCGTCTTGCCAACGGCGATGATGTCTGCCCAGAAGGCTCGGTAGGCGCTGAGGACGACCTTCTTGGGGTCGGCCGTCGTGGTTGGCGACGCGGTCGTTGCGGTGGGCGCCGTGCTCGGGGCCGGGGTGGTAGTGGACGCGGCGGCGTTCTCGTGCTCGCCGGAGCGGCAGCCCGCCACCAGGACGAGCGCCGCGAGCAGCCCGATGGCTGCCAACCGTCGCTGGCAGCCGCCGCCAAGCGTCACCAGGCTCCGATCCCTCCCGTTGTGTCCCGTGTCGCCGTGAAAGCCGGGTTGACCCAACCCGGCGGATTCTGAGCCTTTCGGGAAGCGAAGGGAAGGGGGTTTTTGTCGGTCGATGACCGGCATGTGACCTCCTGTTGACCGATGCACGGTCGGGAGCCTCGCACTGTGACCTGACGGGAAGCTCACAGCGCTACTCACAGCGGCGCTCAGCGCGGCCATCACTCCGCCCCACCGCACAAGTGACGGCTGTCCTGTCCCAACGAAGGTGCTCCGGTCCCGGTTGAAACTGCTCCGATTCGTGCGTGCGTCCCACCGAATGTGCTCCAGGACGAGCCGGCCGCGCCGAGCACGACGCTGTGACCTCTGTCTTCATCCCGCCACGGTTTCGGCCTGATGGAGCGGGTTCAGCGGGATGCCGACCGGGACCTGCGGACTCAGCGCAGCTTCAGCGGACGATTCGCCGCTACGAGCGTCCCACCGAATCTGCTCCGTGCAGGTCAGTGCCTCGCGACCAGAGCAGGTTCAAGAGGACAGGACAACGGCCCACGGGCTCCGTCGTCACTGGCATGGGGGCCCGAGGTCCCCAGCCCCTCGGTCCCGGGTTGGTTGCTGGGCCCTCGGAGTAAGCTCACAGGTAGAACTCACAGACGCGGATATGTGCTGTCAAGACTGCTGTGGAGGATCGCGCCAGCCGGATTGGGAGCTGTCGTTTGCGGCTTCGCCGTGTCCTGATGAGATCGTCGCCGCTTGATCGGTGTGCAGCCCGTCTACGGTCCGAGTGATGGTCAGCAGGGCAAACAGCCATGCGGCGCCGAGGGCGAAGCCGCCGAACACGTCGGTGAGCCAGTGGCCGCCGAGGTAAACGCGGGAGAGGCCGACCAGCAGAACCAGCCCGACCGCGATGGCCCACACGCTGACCTTGCGGCTCCACCGGGGGGTGGATGCGGCCAGGAGGGCTGCGAGCATGCCGTAGACGGCGGCGGCGTTGGTGGCGTGCTCGGAGGGGAAGGCGTAGCCGCTGAAGAAGTCGAGCGCGAGCGCGGCCGGTGGTCGGGGGCGGTGGGCGAGCAGCTCGATGGTGATCTGCAACGCCCAGGCGCCGGCGTAGGCGCTGGCCAGCAGCAGCAGGGGCCGCCAGGTTCGGATGTGCCAGCGCCACAGCAGCCCGGCGCCGACCGCCAGGGAGATGAGCACCGCGGCGGCGCCCAGGTCGGTGATGGCGCGCATGAGGTGGGTGAGCCAGGCCTCGCGGTGGGCGAGGAAGAAGGCCTGGACGGGCCGGTCAAGCAGGGCGGTCTCGTCGTTGCCGAGGACGTCTTGGAGCAGCGCGCCGAACGCCCAGCCGGCGCCGGCCAAGGCAAGCACGGTCACGGTCAGCGATAACCCCAGCGCCCCACCCGGGCGCAGCCGGCGGGCGAGGAAGGCCAGCTGGGTGGCGTAGCGGCGACGCAGCGCGAGGACCCGGGGGCGGTCCAGCTGCCGGGCGGTCGTGGCCTGGATGCGCTGGGGGTTGTGGGCGATCCAGCGGGCGGCGGCGACCACGGTGCCGAGCAGGATCAGCAGCGCCAGCAGCAGCAGGCTGGCGCGGCCGGCCAGGTCGGCGACGCGCTGGTAGGACCCGCCTGCCAGGTAGCCGAGCAGGACGAACCCGGGCGCCCAGATGAGCCCGCCGATGACCGTGGAGGCGAGGAAGGTGCGGTAGGGCATGCGGGCCATCCCGGCGGCGGTCGGCAGCAGCGCCCGCAGCAGCCCTACGAACCGGCCGACCAGGATCGCCTGCGCGCCGCGGGTGGCAAGGGCGTCCTGGGCCTGTTGCCAACGGGCCTGGCCGATCCGCCGGCCAAGCGGGCCATCCCGCAGCGCCGGGCCAAAGCGGCGGCCGAGCTCGTAGCCGAGCAGGTAGCCAGCGACCGCCGCGGCGGCGGCCACCAGTAGCATCCCCGCCAGGCTGACGTGATGCTCGTAGGCGAGGAAGCCGCCGAGCAGCAACGCCAGCTCACCCGGCAAGACGAGGCCCAGCAGTACCGCCTCGGCGGTGGCCAGCAGCCCCACGACGATGTAGGCCCAGGGGGAGCTGAGCCGAGTCAGCGTGTTGACCAGGCCGTGCATCGCTGCCTAGGTGCCGGCCGCCGGCGTGGCGGGTGGGGTGCCGAGCAGCCGCTCCAGCAGCCGCGGCTCGCCCGGCCAGGCCTCCAGCAGCACCTCGTGGGGCACCCGGCGGGCCGCATACCGCAGCGCCAGGGCAACCACGACGACGTCGTCCAGCGGGCCGATCAGAGGCAGGAACTCGGGCAGCAGGTCGATCGGCGACAGCACCCACAGCCCAGCCAGCACGACCGCGGCCTTGGCCTGCCACGGCGCCCGCGGGTCGGCACGCAGCCGCCGGGCCAGGGTGACGCAAGCGGGCAGGAAGCCGGCCAGCTCCTTGAGCAGCCCGGCGGGCAGGCGCGCGGCCAGCACCACCAGCAGCGCCCAGAGTGCGACCATGCCGGCCAGGGCGACCAGGATGAGCTTGAGCCAGTCGACCATCGAGCTCCCTCTGTGATGTAACAACTGCTACAGACATGAGCGTAGCATGGCTGCATGGATTGGATGGTGTTGCTGTTTCGGGTCCCGGCCGAGCCGTCCCGCCACCGGGTGGCCGTGTGGCGGGAGCTGCGCCGCACCGGCGCGGTCTCCCTTGGCCAGTCGGCGTGGCTGGCGCCGGCCGCGCCGGCGTTCGCCGACGGCATCGGTCGCGCGGTCGAGCTGGTCCGAGCGGCCGGCGGGGAAGCGGTCGTGCTGGACGCCGACGGCCACCAGCCAGCCGACCAGCAGCGGCTTGCGGCGGTCTACACCGCCGCGCGGGAGGCGGAGTGGACCGAGTTCCTCTCCGAGTGCGGCAAGTACCTGGCTGAGATCGACAAGGAGATCGCCAAACAGAAGCTCACCCTGGCCGAGCTCGACGAGGAGGAGCAGAGCCTGGAGCGGCTGCGCCGCTGGCACCGGGAGCTGCGGCTACGGGACGTGCTCGGCGCCCCCTCCGCCGCAGCGGCCGAACGCAGCCTGAAGGACTGCGAGGCCAAACTGGAGGACTACACCCAGCGGGTCTTCCACGCCGTCGGAGGCCAGTAGGCGCAGCCGGGCCCGGGCGGCGGGCAGCGGACCCAGCCAGCGCCAGCTACGCGGGCGAGCACGACGGCGGTCGCCTTCGCGGCACTCTCCACAGGCTGGTGGTGGGTTGAACCAGAGTTTGCCGGGGCTACTGGCGATGGTCGCGCAGTGGTGCCGTTGGTGGTGTCGGGGTAGTGGTGCTGGCTACACGCCAGGTGGCGAGCACCGCGGCACGGACGTGGTCGGGCGGGTCGTGCTTGGGGACGAAGGCGGCGGCGCCAGCCAGGTGGGCGGCGTGCCGGGTCTCGTCGGTGTCGAACACAGTAGACGACCACCCGGATGTTCGGGTAGGCGCCGGTGATCCGTGTGGTTGCCTGTAGGCCGTCCAGACGGGGCATGCGCACGTCCATCACCACGATGTCGGGCTGGAGCTGCGCGGCCATGGCGACGGCCTGGAGCCGTCGGCGGCTTCGCCGATGACCGGCAGGTCGGCGTCCTCCAGCAGGCCGCGCAGCGCGGCGCGCATGGCCGCCGAGTCATCCACGATTAGCACGCGTGGCGGCGGGGTGGGCTCGGCTGCCGGGTTGGGTTGCTGGTGCACCGCCGGATCGTACCCGGCCCAGTCGTCGGCAACCCGCCCGCCCGATGCCGGCCAGTCGGTCGCGGCGGACTGCTCGCCGGTGACTGCGACGCTGACGAGGTCCAGGCCGAGCAGCAGGGTGGCGATGGCCCGGTGCAGCTGTCGTGGGTCCAGTGAAGCCGGCGATTGGGGCTGAGCGTAGGGGCCTGGTGGCATCCACGGTTCCTAATCGGCTCGTCTCCCCTGCTGTCTCGGCCCGG
>Ga0209889_1000191_pt1 | contig 14602 bp, 14 predicted proteins | sample GWRWN1_0_10_FD_187233 | JGI IMG/M metagenome (GOLD analysis project Ga0209889, IMG submission 187233) | Riverbed sediment microbial communities from areas with no vegetation in Columbia River, Washington, USA - GW-RW N1_0_10 (SPAdes)... | ecosystem: Environmental > Aquatic > Freshwater > River >... | reverse complement strand
TGGTGGGTGTGGTGGCCGCGAGTGCGATCTGGCGCACTCACGCTGGGGCGAGGTCCCGCTCGCCCGGCACCGGTTGCGCGGCCAGGGTGGCCGCCTCGGTGTCTATGGCCCTGCCGAGTTGTCGCATCAGCTCGACGAACTCGGGCACGGGTGGATAGGTCACCAGCGCGCAGGTGAGGTCGAAGATCTCCTGCAGCGTCAGGTCTCGCCGGCTCTGGTAGCCGGCGAGAGCGGTGACTTCGTCGGTGTCACCGCGCAGCGCATGGTCGAGCGCGACGGCTAAGAGCTCGGCGTCGCGAAAGGCATCGCTGATGCCGTGCGCGCTCACCGGGTCACGGTGGAAGCCCGCGTCACCGACGAGCGCCCAACCGGCTCCAAAAGCGCGGCGGAGATAGTTCGGCGTACGGAGCATGCCGCTCACCGGTGATGTCCGGCGAGCCGCCTGCAGCCGCTGTGCCAACGCCGGCGCCGCGCGGTGCAGTTGCGCCGCGAAGGCCGCTCCGGCCGAGCCGGCAGATCGCCGTGCGGCCCGAGCGTCCGCCTCTGGCGTGCAAACCCAGATGCAGGCCTCGGCGTCGTTGGTCGGGAGGACCCCGGCGAAGCCGCGGTCCTCGGTGAACAACTCGAGCCCAGGCCACGGCAGACCGGCGAAGTAGGCGTACTGCGTAGCACCGCCCGCACCGCGGTCGTCAATAACCTCGGCGCCGACCGACCGCGCCACGCGCGAGTAGACCCCGTCGGCTCCGATGACGAACCTGGAATCGATCTCGACTAGGCCACCATTGCGGTCGTGCCCGTGCAATCCGGTGGCGCGGCCGGTGTCGTCGAGGCGTACTCCATCGAGCGTGACGCCCATCCGCAATGTGGCACCCGCGCGAACCGCAGCCTCGGCCAGAATCGAGTCAAGGACGTAGCGGCGCGGAGCGACGAGATGGTCGACGCCGAACCTGTCCTTGACGCTTCGTGTGGTGGACCTGCCCTCAGCGTGAAACGTGACCTGGCGGAGAGCGGGCGCACCGCTGGCCAGCACTTCGTCCAGAACACCCCAGCGGCGGAGCGCGACGACTCCGGTGCGGGCGATCTGGTGCGTCGAAATGGTGTCGCTTCGCAGGTCCGCCCGGTCAACCATGACCACGTCGTGGCCTTGCCGAGCCAGCAACATCGCGGTGGCGGCGCCGGCGACCCGGGCACCCACGACGACGACGTCGTGACGCGCGCGTCTGGTGGTGGACATGGTTGCTCCTTGTTGAGAGTGGACGGTCAGGCTGACTGATTGGTGCCGGTCCGCGTTACCGCGAGTACCGCCTCCACAGCCGCCTGCCCGCGGACGGTCGCTCGGTTCGGTGGACGGCGATGAGTTCTGCTCGGCGGCGGGCGGCCGGGTCGCGGTGTTCGTTATGCGTCTCTAGCATGATCATGAGCGCAAGTCCCAGGCTGTTCATGGTTTCTCCTTCGTCGTGTTTTGTGTGGCGGTCAGGCTGATGTGTGCAGGGTGAGGATCCAGAGGGTCGGCATGCCGGCGAGCACAGCGGCGTAGCTCGATCCGGTTCGCATCACCGCGAGCACCGCCACCACGGCTGCGGCGAGCGGGGCCAACGCCTGCGGCATGCTGGAACCGAGCACCGAACCGGCGATGCTGGTCACCGCGAGAGCGGCGAAGGCGGCGGGCGCGACTAGTGCGGCGGAGTCGTCCAGCCGCGGCGGCAGCCGGATCCGGTCCGCGGCGCCGATCATGCTCATGCGAAACAGGTAGCTGCCGAAACCGGCGGCGAGGACGACAGTCCAGGCATTCATCGGTGACCCTCCTCCGTGGACACTGCGTCTGGCGAGGCTGCTGGCCGTCCAATGCCGGTCGCGGCGGCCACACCGGCGGCGATCCCGGCCACGATCCCGATGGCGATGCCGAGGTGCATGGGCACGCTTAGGCATGCCACGGCCACCGCGGCGGCGACCAGCACGGCCCGGCGGGTCGCGACCTGGCGCAGCTTCGGCACGATCTCGCCGATGAGAAACAGCGGGATCAGGAACTCCAGCCGCAGCCATTGAGGCAGTTGCGCGCCCGCGGTCGCCCCGACCGCGATGACCGCAATCCAGGTCACCCAGAGCACGACCGCAGCGCCCAGGTAGTGGGCATGCCCCCGCCGCCGGTCCGACTCCTGGCCGTACCGCTCGACGCCAACGGCGAACGACGGGTCGATCAGCAGATACCCTCCCAGCAGCCGCCACCACATCGGTGTGCCCCGCCAGTACGTCGCCATCGCCCCCGAGTAGAGGACCAAACGCAGGTTGATGACCAGGGCCGTGACGATCACCGCATACGGCGCGGCACCGGCGTCCAGCATCTGGATCGTCGCGACCTGGGCGCTGCCGGCATAGATCAACGGGCCGGTCAGCCACCCTGCGAGGGTCGGAATGTCGGCCTGAGCCGCGCTGACCCCGATCACCAGGCCGAACGGAGCCACGCCGATCAGCCATGGCGCCATGGCCCGCATACCAGCTACGAAGTCTCGCCGGTGGGTCATAAAGCTGATGATGGTGGGCTCCTTCATTGGTACCTTCACGTTGACCAACTCTCCGGGAGCGACCGCCGGCAGACTTGGAGGGAACATGGAGAACCTCTGGAGATCGCATGACGGCGCGGGGAGAGATCCTTGATCTTTGAGTTCGACGGCTGCGAGCTCGACCTCGACCGCTACCAGCTGCGCCGCGACGGCCACGTCGAGCCGGTCGAACCACAGGTGTTCGACCTCCTGGCCGTGCTGCTACGGGAACGGCACCGGGTAGTGTCCAAAGAGGAGCTATTTGACACGGTGTGGGGGAACCGCTTCGTCACCGAGTCGGCGCTCACCAGCAGGTCAAGGCGGCGCGGCGGGCCATCGGGGACGACGGGCGCGGCCAACGCCTCATCCGAACTGCGCATGGGCGCGGCTACCAGTTCGTCGGGGCCGTGGAAGAGCGTTCCAGCTCAGCACCCACCGGCGCACCAAGCAGTGCGAGCGTGGCGGCGCTGCCGAGCCAACAGATCCGGTTCTGTACGGCACGTGATGGCACGCGGCTCGCGTACGCGTCAATCGGCAGCGGTCCGCCGCTGGTGAAGGCGGCGAACTGGCTCAGCCACCTCGACTACGACTGGGAGAGCACGGTCTGGCGACATTGGCTCAAGGAGCTGTCTAGCCGCTTCCATTTGCTGCGCTATGACGAACGGGGCTGCGGCCTCTCCGATTGGGACGTCGAACGGTTCGCATTCGAGGACTGGGTCGAGGATCTCGAGACCGTGGTCGATGCTGCCGGACTGGACCGCTTTCCACTACTCGGAATCTCGCAGGGCGGCCCCGTCGCGATCGCGTATGCGGTGCGCCACCCTGAGCGCGTGAGCCACCTCCTGCTGCTCGGCTCGTACGCCCAGGGGCGCCGCAAACGCGCCAAGGCGCAGGAGGAGGTTGAGCTTATCGACGCTCTCATCGACTTGGTCCGGCTTGGGTGGGGTCGGGCCGATCCGACGTACCGGCAGATGTTCGTGGCCCGCTTCCTTCCGGAAGGAACCCAGGAGCAGTGGCGCGCCTTCGACGAGCTTCAACGCCGCACCACCTCCGCCGCCAATGCATGGCGTTTCATCGACGAGTTCGCAAACATTGACGTCTTGGATCTCGCCCCGCGGGTCACGGCCCCGACTCTCATTCTCTGTGCGCGTCGCGAGCCCGACAACAATTTCCAGGCCTCGCGCATGCTCGCCGGGCTCATCCCGGGCAGCCGGCTCGTGCCGCTGGACAGCGCCAACCACCTACTGCCCGAGCAGGATCCAGCCTGGCCTCGCTTCCTCGCCGAACTCGACGCCTTCCTCGGCAGCACTCCTCGGCCTCAGCCGGCACCGCCCGGCTCCTGACGAAGAGCTGTTTCCCGGCAGCCCGTTAGCCGCTGGCGAGGATATCGGCGAGGTAGAACCGGACCGGCCGTTCGAGCTGTTCATAAATGCATGAGGACGGGTCGCGGTCTGGGCGCCAGCGGACGAACTGGGTGGTGTGCCGGAACCTGTCGCCCTCCATGTAGTCGTAGCGGACCTCGACGACACGCTCGGGCCGCAGCGGTACGAAGGACAGGTCCTTCTTGGCGTTCCAGCGGCTGCCCTCGTTCTTGCGCGGCGTACGCTCGCCCTCCATGTGCGCTGCCCAGTCCCACGGGTGGCCGTCGAACGAGGTGACCCACGGTTGCAGCTCGCTGAATAGCGCCTTGCGGGTCGCCATCGGGAAGGCTCCGACCACGCCAACGGAGGCGAGCACCCCGCGGTCGTCGTAGAGGCCCAGTAGCAGGGACCCGATGGCATCCGGACCCGACTTGTAGAGCCGGTAGCCGGCCACGACGCAGTCCGCGGTCCGCTCGTGCTTGATCTTGCTCATCACCCGCTTGTCGGGCTGGTAGGTCAACTCCAGACCCTTGGCGATCAACCCGTCCAGTCCAGCTCCCTCAAACTGCTCAAACCACCGCTTCGCCGTGTCCAGGTCGCGGGTGGCAGGGGTGACGTGGACCGGCGGTGCGGCGTCGGCCAGCGCCCGCTCGAGCGCCTCCCGACGCCGGATCAACGGCTGCTGGGTGAGGTCGGCGTCATCGAGAGCGAGCAGGTCGAACGCGATGAAGCTGGCCGGGGTCTGCTCGGACAGCAGCTTCACCCGGCTCGCGGCCGGATGGATGCGCTGCTGCAGGGCCTCGAAGTCCAGCGTGTTGCGGGCGGTGTCGGCGACGACGATCTCACCGTCGATCACGGCGCGCGGCGGGAAGTTGGCCAGCACCGCTGCCACGACCTCCGGAAAGTAGCGTGTCATCGGGCGCTCGTTTCGGCTGCCGATCTCGACCTCGTCGCCGTCGCGGAAGATGATCGACCGGAACCCGTCCCACTTAGGTTCGTAGAGCTGGCCTACAGGAATGTCGCTAACTGGCTTGGCCAGCATCGGCGAGACCGGCGGCATGATTGGCAAACGCACCCTACTCATTATCCTCGCTGGCAGGCGGCTTGTGGGCCGGGACGGAGTCGAGAACTGCGGGAGGCGCTCCGTCAGCTCGCCGGGTCTGTTATTGCCGGAAGGGAGGGCAGCGCGGTCCTGCATCTCGATCCGCGGGCGGCTTGGTCCATGCCCGCGTAGGTACGGGACGATGACACGATGGCCCGCCTCCACCAGGCGGGGGATCACGTCCACGTAGCTATGGATGTCGTACGGGAATCCGTGCAGGAGAAGCGCGACCTCGCCGTCGCTTGGACCAGATTCGAAGTACGCGGCCTCGATCGCATCAGTACGGACGTATCGAAGGGGTTCGAGCCGTGGCAAAGCTCCGATCACCACGGCACCTGGGTCCTCGATTCTCATAGACCCTCCCCAGCCTCCTTCGTCTTCATTGTGATCCGCGCTTCCACCGCGGTGCCGGACTTGGCCCGAACTTCCTTGTCCTTGACAGTTGTCCTGTCGGGTGCCCAGCGTCGCCACCTTCCACCGGCCTGCCCGCCCCGCGACCGCTAGCGCCGTTGACAGATGTCATGCTACGGTATGATGCGTAAAAGCTTTCTTACACATGGAAGGGCATCGTGATGACCGGGCGGCCGACCGGCGACGATCTGGTCGTGATGCTGGCGGCGCTGGCCAGCCCACTGCGGCTGCGTATCGTCGCGAAGCTGGCCGGCGGCCGCGACTACGTGAGCCACCTGGCCCGCGAGATCGGTGTAAGCCGCCCCCTCCTGCACATGCACCTGCAGCGACTCGAAGCCGCCGGCCTCATCACTGGCAGTTTTGAGCTGTCCGAGGACGGCAAAGCCATGAAGTACTACGAAGTCACGGATTTCGACCTGCGCCTGACCGCAGCGGCGCTCGTCGAGGCGGCCAAGACCCTGACCAGATCGGACCCGGAGAAGGGTCCCGCAGGCAAGGAGCACTCCTGATGTACCCCAGCGGAGAATCATTCACCTGGCCCGACGCGATTGCCCTCCTCGGCGTGCTGTTCGCGGCCCTGTTCCTGATCGGCATCGTCGTGGCGAGCATCAACGAGTTTCGGAAGTTGAAGATCTCGACCGCCCAGCAGGACGAACTGCGCCAGCTCGTGCGCCGCTACGAACAGCTCGCCGAGACCACCCTGGACGCCCAGCAGCGGGTGGCCGCCGACATGTCAGAGTTGCGGTCGCGGACGGCGTCGATCGAACAGATCCTGCGGACCGTTGAATGAACGGGACCGAGGTGACATCGCGGGCGTGCCGGCCCGCAGCGGGGATCCGGCGTCTGGCGGTGGCCAGGATCGTGATCGAGCCGTGGGACCGATCGTCCGGCAGGGGAAGACCGCACACGACATCGACCTTTACCCCTCACCATCATCCGTAGCAGTGTTGGCAACAGGTGCGGCCGGGAAGCTCCGACCTCTCAGCTGCGCCGGGCTAACGTCGCCATCGGCTGTGTGAGAGGAGGTTGACTCGCCCGTGCTCTTCTTCTTAGTCGTCGTCGGGATCACTCTGGCCCTGCATGTCTACCTGTGGCATCGGCTGGTCTATGTCACCACACGGCCGCGCAGCCGCCTGCGCCTGGTAGCCGCGCTGGCCATTTCCGTGCTGGCGCTGGGCTTGGTCGCTTCACTCGCCATTGACGGCGAGTACGTGGTGTTCGCCTGGACTGAGTATCTCTGGCTGGCCCTGATGTTCTACCTGGTTGTGGCGCTCCTGGTCCTGGAGCTACCGCGACTTGGCGTGGGCTGGTGGTTGCGCCACCACCGGCGGCCCATCGCCGCCGACGCTGCTCCCGAGGATGCTGCTCCCGAGGACGCGACGCCGGCTGCCGATCTGGACCGCAGGCGCTTCCTGGCACGGTCGGCCGCGATCGTTGCCGGCCTCGCCGCCGCCGGGGCGACCGGATACGGCATGACCAGCGCCCTTGGCGCGCCCATTGTGGAGCGTGTACCCATCGCGTTGCGCCGCCTGGGTCGGCCGCTGGACGGCTACCGGATCGCGTTGATCTCCGACGTCCACCTCGGCCCTATCTTGGGTCGCGCCCACACCGAGCGGCTGGTGCGTACCATCAACGACCTGCGTCCCGACGCGGTCACCATCGTCGGTGACCTAGCCGACGGCAGTGTTGCCGATCTGGGTGCGGCCTGCGAGCCGCTCCGCGATCTGCGCTCCACGCACGGCACCTACTTCGTCACGGGTAACCACGAGTACTACACCGGCGATCTCTCGAACTGGCTTGATGCGCTGCGCGGGTGGGGAGTCAACCTTCTCCTCAACGGCCGGGTCGAGATCACCCGAGGGACCAGCGCGTTCGACCTCGCCGGCGTCAACGATCCAACCGGCGATTGGTACGACGACGGGCCCGACTTCACCCGAGCCGTCGGCGACCGCGACACAAGCCGGCCCGTCGTTCTCCTGTCCCATCAACCGATCCAGGTCGAGCAGGCTCGCCACCACGGTGTGGACCTCCAGCTGTCCGGGCACACCCACGGTGGCCAAATGTGCCCATTCAACCTGGTCGTCGCGCTCGACCAGCCAGTCGTGACCGGACGGGCTCGCTTCGGCGAGACCGAGTTGTACGTCACGCGCGGTGCGGGATTCTGGGGACCGCCCGTGCGAGTTGGCGCCGAGCCCGAGGTCACTCTCGTCGAACTGCGCGCCCGCTGATCCGCCAAATGGTGGGCGTGACGGCTTCGGGCCACTGCACCACGGTGAACGCAGGGATCGGTGACCACGCGGCCGAAGCGGTCGTCCACGATCCTGGCGATGGCGTCTCGCCCAGGCACCGACGAACCTTCGCATCAGGTCAAGTTCGTCGTTAGCGCGATACTTCAGCGCAGCGACAAGGCGTAAACGCTGCGGCCACCAGGAGGTCGTCGTCGAGCACGATCGACAGCGCCGCCATAGAGTCGATCTTGGTGTGCCATAGAACCCGTCCGAACGTGTCGGCACCGGAGGGATGGAGCCTCCGCACTGGCTCCACCAGGATCCGCGATCTTGGGATTCGTTGCCGACGATAGCAACTGCCAGGCGACGACGACCCCCACACCAGCCGCAGTAAGGCCGAGCGAGGCCACAGCCCGCCGCCGTGACATCCGTAAACGCAGCGGAGCGCCGCGGCCGATCGGCCAGGCCGCGCCGAACCAGCCCGGAGCCGGTGCGGACACACCTGAACCAACGAGGATGCGAACGATCTCACCGGCGGTGGGCCGATCCTTCGGATTGCGGGCTAGGCACCGTACGACCAATGGGTGGAGCGGGTCGGGTACGCCGACCAGGTAGAACTTGCCGCGGTGCAGCTGCGCGAGATGCCCGCCAGATTGTCGCCCTTGACCACTCCGTGCCCAGTCGACGCGAAGACGAGACATGCGCCGTGCGAGAACACGTCGCTGGCGGGCGTCCCATCGTCGCCCTCGATCCGTTCTGGCGCGAGATAGCCGGGCGTGCCCAGGATGTCGCCTGCAGTCAGGCGAGTCGAATCCGGTGGAAGGGCTATACCGAAGTCAAAGATGTGCGGGCCGACGTCGGTCAGCAGGATGTTGGCCGGCTTGAGATCGCGGTGTACGAGGCCGCCGCGATGCATCGCCGCGAGCGCCTCGGCGAGACCCGTTGCCAGCGTTAACACGGCCTGCAATGCCAACGGGCCTTGCTCGCGCACCAGAGTTGCGAGACTGGGTCCGTCGATGAACGATGTCGCGAACCAGGGCGGATCGGTATCGGGATCGGCGTCCACCACCGGCGCTGTGAAGAGGGCACTAATGCCACGCGCCACCCTTATCTCGCGAGTGAACCGCCGCCGAAACTCCGGGTCGTCCGCGAACTCTGAGCGGATGACCTTGATCGCGACCCGCTTGCCGGCGTGGGACTGACCCAGGTAGACGTGTCCCATGCCGTCACTACCCCAGGCGACCCAACAGCCGATACGGGCCGACCGAGATCGGATCGGAGGGGCTTAACTGACGCAGGCGCTGAGGGTTTTCCTGCCCAGAGTCCGAAGCCACGTCGGCCACAGGGCCTCCTCGCGAGCCAGGTCGGCCCGGTGGTATCGGCTCGCGGCCACGCCTGCTAGCCACCGATCTGCCGATAATCCTGGTCGTCCCGGACAGAGTGCGGATGAGGATGCTCGAGAAACGTGCGAAACATGCCAGGTGATCGTGCTGAGCAGGTCCTGGCGGCTCATCGTCGTCAGCCGGCTCGGCACCATCACGCCCGAGTCAGCGTCGACTAGATCGCCGTGCGTGAAGATCAGGCCGTACGGCTGTCGACTTCCGGCCAGGTCAGTGGCGGCAACGAGCAATGCAGGAGGGCACAGACCGTACGCAGCAGCTCGGTCTCGGCCAGGCTCATCACGCCGTCGTAGCCGATCACCGCGACCACTCCGGCCACCAACCGCTCCTTGTCCGCCGGCCGGAGCTCGTCGAGGAGGGGCCAGCCAGCCTCTAGGTCCAGGACCCCTTGTGTCGGCGGGATGTACTCCTGGGAGGTCCCGGGCAGAACCCGGGCGAGCCCGTCGGCGAAAGCCTGCGCCGCCACAGCATCGTTGGGGTTGCCGGCCGAGGCCAGCGTCGCCAGCAATGTGACGACCTCCGCCTGGCGTTCCTCGATCGTTTGCCGGCCGTTCTGCTGGCGCGGCTTGTGATGAATCGCCTCATAGAGCTCGCTGTATATCAGCCGCGCGAGGCAGTACTCGTACACGCTGATCTTGGTATCCGAATGGATGAGCAGCGAGACCGCGACCAGGACCTCTTCTCGCTCCGACTCGGAGCGCTGACGCAACGCGGGAAAGGAGAGCTGGGCCAGGGGCAGGCGAAGCAGCGGATGGAGCCCGGATAGGGCGTTTGCCTCCTCCCAGGTCGCGTCGGCGAGCTCCCGCCCGTAGTGCTGGGCCATCTCGGCATGCTGCTGGGCCCGCGCCTGTGGCTCCTCGGACAACAGCAGGCCGAGGACGAGCGGTACGACACTGTGGACGCTCCGCGCTCGCGCCAGGATTGTGTCGGGGATCTGGTCGATGATCGCGCCGGCGCGCGACTGCGCCGCCTCGGACAGGGTGGCCACCTGGCCGACCACCGCGCTCACGTCGACCGGAACCCGGGCGGAGGCCTCCGGCAGCTGGTTCAGCCGTTCTGAGTCTCCGGCGGGCGCCAGGCCCAAGGCGAGATCCTCATGCATTCCAGAGGGTGGGCGGGCTGCCCACTGCTGGCTGAGCCGCTGCAGCTCGGTCGGGTCAAAGTCGGGCTCGAGCGCCCTGATGCGGTCGACAAGCGGCGGGTGTGTGGCGAACAGGGCGGTGAGCTTCCCGCCCGCCCCGAAGAGCATGTGGCCGACCTCGTCCCGCTTCGGGCTTCGCAGCCTCGAGCCCTCCCCTAGGCCGCCGATCTTCTTCAGCGCGCCCGCGATGCCCGTGGTCTGGCGGGTGAACTGGACCGCCGAGGTGTCGGCCAGATACTCGCGCTGCCGCGAGACCGAAGCCTGGATGATCCGACCGGCGAGCACCCCGATCCCGCCCGCGATGAGCAGCGCGATGCCGATCAGCGGTAGAGGGTTGTTGGACTCGGATCTCCCGCCCCGGCCGCGACCGCCCGCCAGGAAGCTGCCCTGCAGCAGCGTCCGGCCGATGACGGCCAGGAACAAGATGCCGAACAACAGCCCGATGAGTCGGATATTGAGCCGCATGTCTCCGTTGACGACGTGGCTGAACTCGTGGGCGAGCACGCCTTGCAGCTCGTCGCGGTTGAGCCGTTCCAGTGCCCCGCGGGTCACCGCCACCGCCGCGTCCGATGTCGACCAGCCGGCCGCGAACGCATTGATCGCCGTCTCGTCCGCCAAGACATAGATCTCCGGTACGGTTACGCCCGCCGCGATGGCCATCTCCTCGACCACGTTGCGCAGGCGGCGCAGCTGCGGATCGGTGGTATCGGCTGGCACGAACTCGCCGCCCAGCTCGCGGGCGACCCGGGCACCGCCGCCGCGGAGGGCGGAGGTTCGCACCAGCGAGGCCAACGCGACCGCGGCCGCTACGACGAGGCTCGTCGCCACGAGCAGGAACACGAGATCGGACGGCTGGCCGTTGAACGCGTTGAACGCCAACGCCACGGCTAGGTCGATTGCGATCACGATTCCGATCACGGCCAGCACGAAGAGCAATACCAGCCGTAAGGACATCCGGCGTACCTGGCGTTGGCGTTCGAAAAAGTTCATCGGCACGACCTCGGGGTTGGAGCAGCCGGCGTTCGGCGGTGCACCGGCCGGGCAGGGATCAGAAGGAGACCTGCGGCGCCTGGCGCTGCTGTGGGTCGTCGATCTCAAAAAGCGCCGCGGGCGTGAAGTTAAACATGCCGGCGAGGACGCTGGCCGGAAACACCTCGCGCCTGTTGTTGTATGCCATGACGGCGTCGTTGTACGCCTGGCGAGCGAACGCGACCCGGTTCTCGGTTGAGGTCAGCTCCTCCGAGAGCTGCATCATGTTCTGGTTCGCCTTGAGGTCCGGGTACGCCTCCGCGAGCGCGAACAGCCGGCCGAGCGTCTGGGTCAGCGTATTCTCCGCCCCGGCCAACTGTTGCATCGCGCCCGGCTCACCCGGCGCGCCCGAAGCGGCGGCCTGCGCGGATACGGCCGCGGTCCGCGCCCGGACCACCGCCTCCAGCGTCTCCCGCTCGTGCTTGATGTACCCCTTGGCCGTTTCCACCAGGTTCGGGATCAGATCGTGCCGTCGGACCAGCTGCACATCGATCTGGGAATACGCGTTCCGGTACGCGTTGCGGGCGCGGACCAGGCCGTTGTACATCAAGGCGACGACGCCGGCCACAACCGCGATAACCACCACAAGGCAGATGACGCCGATCACGAACTCCATCGCATTTCCTCACCTCTGAGACGCGGCCGGCCCACCTACTGGCCGAGCCTGAAGATCAGTTCTAACCTCACCGAGACCGCCTTCCCGCCGCGACCGGCCGCTGCTATCGTCCTCGATCATCTTGAGAGTAGCGTGATCTGGCAAATTAGGCCCCAGTGGCTGCGTGCTGAGGGTGGCGACCCGGGAGCCTCCCGGGCGTGTGCGGTGCACATCAATGCGGACCAAACCATTGAGCAGCCCGTACCCCGACAGGCCGAGGACTGCCAGGTTGGCGAGGAAGACGTCGTTGTACGCCGCCAGAGCTTCGCCGGCCCTGGTGTGACGCGTTTGGGGTCGCTAGGCCCGAGCGCTGTGACGTTTGGCCCTGGTTGGGAGGCCGGCCACCGGCGGAGGGTGGGTTAGAGCGGGTTGCGCAGCCGATCGCGCATCCGACCAGCCCTGAGGAGGCGACGATGGTGGAGATGAAAGCGGCCGCGTCGGAGTTTCTTGGCAAGAAGCGGATCGCGGTGACCGGGGTGTCCCGGACGCCGCAAGGTCACGGGAGCAACATCGTCTATCAGCGGCTGCGCGATCGTGGCTACCAGGTGTTCGCGATCAACCCGAACGCCGACGAAGTCGAAGGCGACAGGTGCTACCACGATCTAAAGTCGGTGCCCGGTGGTGTCGAGGCGGTTGTCATCGGCACCAGACCGGAGATCGCCGAGGCCGCCATGCGCGAAAGCGCCGACCTCGGCATCGAATACGTGTGGATGCATCGCTCTTTCGGCGCTAGCAGTGTCTCCCAAGCGGCGACCGAGTACGGACGACGACACGGGATCACAGTCATCGACGGAGGCTGCCCGCTGATGTTCGATCCCGCCGCCGATGGCGGCCACAAGGCGATGCGCTTCGTGTTCACCTGTCTGGGCAAGGTCCCAAAGCGGGTGTGAGACCGGCGCAACCGTATGCAGCCACGTTCCGCATCGCGATCGACTGGCATTGGTCCCGCCACGTACCGCGGGGTGACGGTGGCCAGAAGATTTGGGGGTCACATGGAGCGGTTGACGGCTCAAGACCTGAGCATGCTGTGGCCAGACGACGTCGGCTGGCCGCAGGACATCGGTGCCCTGGTCATCCTCGATGGCAGGTCGCTGCTCGGCCCGGACGGGCAAGTCCGCATTCACGCCGTCCGAAGCGCGATCGAGGCACGACTGCACCTGATTCCTCACTTCCGTCAGCGTCTCTATGTGCCGCATGTGGGACTTGGCTGGCCGCTGTGGGTCGATGCGCCGGCGTTCGACATCGCCGCACACGTCAACGTCCTGCCCGTACCAGCCCCCGGTGATGACGCGCAACTGCTGCACATCATCGAGCAACTGCGCAGCCGACGGCTGGACCGGTCCCGACCCTTGTGGCAGATGTGGTTCCTCCCCGGGATCTCGGACGGACGAGTCGGCCTCTACGTGAGGGTTCACCACGCCATCGCGGACGGCGTCGCCGGCGTGGCCGCACTCGGCGCCTTCCTCGACGCCGACCCGAGGCCGCCGGTCACCCCGGCGCCGCATTGGACGCCCGCGCCGCCACCATCGACCCGAGCGCTGCTCCAGGACAACCTGCAGCGTCGCCGGACGGAACTAGCTCGCGCGTTGTCGACCCTCGCTCACCCGGCCACCGCCACGCGCCGCCTACGAGCTGCGTGGCCGGCTGTGCACGAGACGTTGGCGGCTGGACGGGCACCGCGAACCAGCCTCAACCGTCCGATCGGTCCGGGCCGCACATTCGTCGTAGTGCGAAGCCAGCTGGATCTGGTCAGGCAGGTCGCCCGAGCGCACGACGCCAAGATCAACGACGTGCTGTTGGCGGCCATCGCCGGCGGTCTGCGTGACCTGCTCCACGGCCGCGGAGATCGCGTCGACGTGGTGCTGCGCGCCTACGTCCCGGTCTCTCTTCATCGGGAGCAACCCGGGCAGGCACGGGGGAACCTGGACGGGATGATGGCCGTCCCGCTCCCGATCGGGGTTCCCGACCCGCTTCTGAGGCTCTGGCTGATCGCTGCGGAGACCGCCGAGCGAAGGAAGCGCTCACGGCCGGCCGGTGGGACATTGCTTCGCAGCGGGCTGGTTCAGCGGGCGTTCCTGCGCCTGATGGCACACCAACGCTGGGCGAACGCGTACGTCGCAAACGTGCCCGGCCCTGCCGTGCCGCTCTACTTCGCCGGGGCGCCAGTCGTTGAGGTGTTCCCAGTGGTCCCGCTTATCGGAAACATCACTCTCGGCGTCGGCGCTCTGTCCTATGCGGACCAGTTCAACATCACCACAGTCGCCGATCTAGATGAATGCCCCGACGTCGAAGTGTTCGTCCAGGGCATCCGAGATGCGCTCGGTTCACTCGCCGGATCCCAGCTCCGATCGACATCGGGAGCGTGACAACTATGATGAGCGCCTAAACCAGCGACCGACGCTTGATCGTAACGGCGGGACCCTCGCGGGACGGGGTTGCTGGACAGGATGGGCTAGCCTCTTGGCCACGCGCTCGAGGGTCCTGACCCCGACCGACTAGAGGTCAGCGGCGGTGTTCATGCTGTCACGGTCGCAGGCCGGCCCGGCCTCGGGCAATCAGGCCTGGCACCGACGGGACCTTTGGCCCTTCGCGTTGCTCTGACGCGCCGACACTATGTGCTGGTGCCCTCCGGTTTTGGCTGCGACGCGGGTGGTGTGCTGTGAGCCTGATCGGTAGGCGGCCGTGTAGGAGGACGGATGTCGGTGGACAGCAGGATGGGCGACGTTGCCGGGTCC
>Ga0209889_1000190_pt1 | contig 14620 bp, 8 predicted proteins | sample GWRWN1_0_10_FD_187233 | JGI IMG/M metagenome (GOLD analysis project Ga0209889, IMG submission 187233) | Riverbed sediment microbial communities from areas with no vegetation in Columbia River, Washington, USA - GW-RW N1_0_10 (SPAdes)... | ecosystem: Environmental > Aquatic > Freshwater > River >... | reverse complement strand
TCTAGTGGTCAATCATTTATACAAGCAGAAGATCGAGCCCATTACGGAAATAGATGAGCACCTTCCCAAGGTCGATGCCGATCCGCAGCAATTGGAACAGGTCCTGGTGAATCTCTACTTGAACGCGATCGACGCGATGCCGGACGGAGGAACCTTGACGGTCAGAGCATCTCCGGCATCAAAGTTTCTCGAAAATGACACGGCAGGCGGGGTGATCATCTCCGTTACGGATACCGGTTTTGGCATCGAGCCCGAGAATCTGCCTAAGATTTTTCATCCCTTTTTTACGGCGAAGAAGAAAACAGGATTGGGGTTAGGCCTTTCCATCTGTGAACGGATCGTCAAAAACCACGGTGGGAAGATTGACGTAGAAAGCCAGCCAGACAAAGGAACCACTTTCAAAATCTATTTGCCGTTGAAGCACGAAACCGCGCGGCACGCCGAAGCGGTTTAGCCAATAGAAACAACCCGTGGAAGATATCTGAACGAATCATGAAGAACCAAGACGACCAAACGACGCAGATCCCACAATCTTCAGCCCAAGATTGGTTAGTCGGCGGCGGCGAAATGGGCGAGTTGATTCGTTCAATGGATTGGTCGAAAACGGCGCTCGGACCGATGGAGTCGTGGCCCCAGAGCCTGCGCAGCGCGGTCAGCATTTTGTTGCCGTCAAAGGCCCAGATCGTACTTTTCTGGGGGCCGGATCTGATTGCGCTCTACAACGATGCATACAGTCCTGTCTTAGGCATAAAGCATCCCTGGGCACTTGGCAGGCCGGCGCGGGAATGCTGGAGTGAGATCTGGGATGATTTACTTGGGCCGCTATTCGAAAATGTCATAGAAACGGGCGAATCATTTTGGGCCAAGGACCATCAATTCTTCCTCGAACGGCACGGCTACATCGAAGAGACGTATTTCGACGTTTCGTATGATCCCATCAGGGATGAGAGCGGCCAGGTCGGCGGCATCTTCTGTATAGTCAGCGAAACCACTGAACGTGTGCTGAGCGAAAGGCGGCTGCGCACACTGCGTGATCTCGGCAGTCGCTCCTCTGAAACACGGTCAGCGGAGGAAGCGTGTGAGATCTCCGCCCAGATCCTCCAGAGCAACACAGCGGACATTCCCTTTGCGCTCGTTTACCTCTTGAATCCTGAGCGTACGGCGGCCTGTCTCGTGGCCGTTTCGAATCTTGATCGGAGCAGCGCTGCGGCGCCGCAGCAAGTTGAGCTTTCGGAGCAGTCCCCCGAAGCGAACTGGCCGCTCGCTGCAGTGGCACGAACCCAGCAACTGGAACATATCACAGACCTAGTGCAGCGTTTCGGACCACTTCCGGTAGGGCCGTGGCCGGAGTCCGCCGGTTCGGCGCTTGTGCTGCCCTTCGTTGCCCCCGGCCAGAAGCAGGTTGCCGGGTTTCTTATTGTGGGGGTTAACCCCCGCCGAGTGCTCGACGAGCAATACCGGGATTTTTTCAATCTCGTTTCGGGCCATGTGGCAAGCGCTGTGGCAAACGCGCGCGCTTACGAAGAAGAACGCAAGCGCGCTGAATCGCTTGCGGAGCTTGACCGCGCCAAGACGGCGTTTTTCTCGAATGTCAGCCACGAGTTTCGCACACCGCTCACCCTCATGCTGGGACCGCTCGACGACGTTCTGGCAAAGCATGAGGGTCAGGTTTTACCCGAAAACCGGGAGATTCTAACCATCGCGCGCCGCAACGGCCAACGGCTTTTGAAGCTGGTGAACACTCTGCTCGATTTTTCTCGCATTGAGGCGGGCCGCATCCAAGCAGTTTATGAGCCGGTGGATTTGGCCGCTGACACCGCCGATCTGGCGAGTGTATTCCGTTCGGCGATCGAAAAGGCCGGAATGCGGCTAATCATCAACTGCCAGCCGCTTCCGGAGCCGGTCTATGTCGATCGTGATATGTGGGAGAAGATTGTTCTCAATCTCATCTCAAACGCATTTAAGTACACGTTGGAGGGCGAAATCCAGGTATCGCTCCGGGTCGAGGACGCCTCGGCTATCTTATCGGTCTGCGACACTGGGACGGGAATCCCTGAGGCTGAACTCCCAAATATTTTCAATCGGTTTCACCGGGTTGAGGGTGCCAGGGGACGAACCCAAGAAGGTACAGGTATCGGCCTTGCGCTCGTCCAGGAACTCGCCAAGCTACACGGTGGAACAGTCGGGGTTGAAAGCATTTACGGAGAAGGTAGCACTTTTACCGTCACCATCCCGCTGGGCAAAGAACACCTTCCGCCGGACCGCATCGGCGCCCGCCGAACGCTTGAGTCCACCGCTCTCGGAGCCGGCCCGTTCGTTGAGGAGGCGCTTCGGTGGCTACCGACAGCAGAAGATGAGAGCGGGAGAAGTGGAGACTGGGAGAAAGATGGATTACTCTCCCCGTCTCCCCGTCTCCCTGTCTCCCACTCTCGTATTCTCCTGGCCGACGACAACGCCGACATGAGGGATTACGTGCAAGGGCTCCTTAGCGCGAATTACCAAGTCATTGCTGTCGCTGACGGACAGCAGGCACTGCAGGCCACCGTCCAAGACAAGCCGGACTTGGTGCTCGCGGATGTGATGATGCCGAACCTGGACGGTTTCGGTTTATTGAAGGCTCTGCGGGCAAATCCGGAAACGGTTTCCATACCGGTCATTATGCTTTCCGCTCGCGCCGGTGAGGAATCCCACGTTGAGGGCTTGGAAGCCGGCGCTGATGACTACCTGATTAAGCCTTTCAGCGCGCGGGAGCTGCTGGCCCGGGTCCGCGGGGCACTGGCTCTTGCTAAGGCCCGCGGCGAGGCCATCGATATCCTGCGCGAAAGCGAGAAGCGCATGCGGCAGCTCACCTCCCTGATGCCCGCAGCCGTCTACAGTTGCGATGAAGAAGGGCGGATCACGTTTTTCAACCGTCGCGCAGTGGAGCTTTGGGGACGCGAACCGAAACTGAACAATAGTGAAGAAAGGTACTGTGGATCATTTCGCGTGCTGGCCCCGGACGGTTCGCAGATTCCTCACAGCCAGGGAACTATGGCGATAGCCGTGAAAACGGGGAAGCCGGCTCGTAATGAAGAGGCTATGATCGAACGGCCTGACGGCTCCAGGATCATTCTCAGAGTAAACATCGACCCGTTGTATGATATTAACGGTCGTCTCTGCGGCGCGATCAGCGTCTTTGAAGACGTCACGGATTTGAAGCAGGCCGAGCAAGCCAGCCGGCGGCTGGCGGCCATCGTCGAGTCTTCGGAGGACGCAATTATCAGCGAAAATCTCAGCGGAATTATTTTCAGTTGGAACCAAGCGGCGGAGCGGCTCTTCGGCTATGCGGCAAAAGAGGTGATCGGCAAACCCATTACCCTTCTCATTCCGCCGGAGCGCAAGGATGAGGAAACGAATATTCTTGAGCTTATCAGCCGCGGCGAGCGCATCGAACACTATGAGACGGTTCGGCGGCGCAAGGACGGAGGTCTGCTGGACATTTCCCTGACCGTGTCGCCCATCAGAGATGCCCAGGAAAGCATCGTCGGCGCGTCCAAGATTGGCCGCGATATCACGCGGCGCAAGCGCGTTGAGGTCGCGCTCCGTGAGAGCGAGCAGCGGCTGCGTCTGGCGACGCAGACCGGTAAGCTTGGCGTCTGGGATTGGGACATCGTCACCAACCAGATCTCTTGGAGTGATTCGCTGTACGCCATTCACGGCGTGAGACCGGATCAGTTCGACGGTACGGTGGAAGGGTTTACTGCGCTGGTTCATCCTGAGGATCAAGGGTTAGTGTCAGCGGCGATTCAGCGCACGCTGGACAGCGATGTGCCCTACGAGCTGGAGTTCCGCGCAGTCCGGCCCGACGGCACGGTCGTCTGGCTTTTTACCAGCGCCGCGGTCCTGCGCGACGGCGGCCGGCCGGTTCGGATGCTCGGCGCCACCATGGACATCACCCAGCGCAAGCGCACAGAGGACGCACTGCGCCAGAGTGAAGAGAAGCTACGCCAGCAGGCTCAGGAACTGGAACAACAACTGATCATGTCGGGGCGCCTGGTTTCCCTCGGCGAGGTGACGGCTTCCATGGCCCACGAGTTCAATAATCCCCTCGGAATCATCATGGGCTTTGTGGAGGACATGTTGAGCGGCATGGACGCGGCCGATCCCAACTATCGCGCTTTGCAAATCATTGACGAGGAGTCGAAGCGGTGCCGGCAGATCGTCAGAGATCTTATGGAATACGCCCGTCCCAGAAGTACGGAATTTTGCTCGACCTCGATAGCAGATGCAATTGAAAAAACGCTTCAGCTGGTGGAAAACCGTCTCTACAAACAGAAAGTCGCCATGGAAAAAAAGCTCGACCCGGATCTACCGCGTATTCAGGCCGATTCGCAGCAGCTGGAGCAGGTTCTGGTGAATCTTTATTTAAACGCGATTGACGCCATGCCTGAAGGCGGTAAGCTGATTGTGGAAGCAAAAATAGCGCAATCCGACGGCATACCCCCGGTAACGGTGATAACGGTGGCGGATACCGGTTTTGGCATCGCGGAGACCGATCTGCCAAAGATTTTTCAACCGTTTTTTACCGCCAAGAAAAGAAGAGGAATAGGCTTAGGACTCCCCATCTGTCAACGGATCGTCACGAATCACGGCGGGCGAATCGAAGTCGATAGTGAGCCGGGCAAAGGGACAATCTTTAAGATTCATTTGCCTTCCGAGCAGAGGACGACAACGGAGTCGCAGGAGCCGGCAAGCACACCTGAAATTTCATCACAAATTTCTACGGCAAGAACGCTATCCTAAAAACCAATTGAAAGCTTGCGCCGGAGAATTTTGGCTCTCCGTTCAGAGTTTCCCGATAGACAAACCCATATTCATCTGTCAGAATTTTTGTAGACGCTGCGATTCAAAAGCGATCGCGCTAAGCGCAACTTTTGCTTTAAGAATTTCATCAAACAGCTTTCTGGCGGATATTTCGAATTCGCTCCGCCACACCCGGAAAACTAAAGAAAGAAGGTAATTAAGATCAATGGGGAGCCATGAAACCGCAAGTCTCCTGACCGATAACGATCTTTTCCTCTTTAACGAGGGCAGTCATTTTCAGCTTTACGACAAACTGGGCGCCCATGTCGTCAATCACGAAGGTGTCAGCGGCACTCAATTTGCTGTCTGGGCACCCAATGCCGCTCAGGTTTTTGTCATGGGCGATTTCAACGGCTGGAATAAGCACAGCGACCCTCTCCAACCCAAGGGGCAGTCAGGCATCTGGGAACGGTTTTTCCCCGGAATGGGTAACGGGACACTTTACAAGTATCACATTGTTTCTCGCTTTAACGACTATCGAGTGGACAAAACGGATCCGTTTTCGATTTTCAATGAGATACCGCCAAAGACGGCGTCCATCGTGTGGAATCTCGATTATCAGTGGGGCGACCAAGGATGGATGGCATCGCGCCGTCAGCGCAACGCTCTCGATAAGCCCATGGCGATTTACGAAATGCACGTTGGCTCCTGGCGGCGGGTGGCCGAAGACGGTAATCGCTCGCTGTCCTATCGCGAGCTGGCGCCGGAACTGGCGGACTACCTGGAACGGCTTGGATACACGCACGTGGAGTTTCTGCCCGTCATGGATCATCCGTTCTTCGGCTCCTGGGGCTATCAGATCACCGGCTACTTCGCTCCTTCCGGCAATTATGGCACACCGCAGGATCTCATGGTCCTCGTCGATACTTTGCACCAACGCGGCATCGGCGTGATCCTCGATTGGGTGCCGTCACACTTCCCCGCCGATGAGCATGGCTTGGCTTTCTTCGACGGAACGCATCTGTATGAGCATGCCGACCCCCGCCAAGGCTATCATCCCGAGTGGAAGAGTTACATCTTCAACTATGGCCGTAAAGAGGTCCAAAGTTTTCTCATCAGCAACGCCCTCTTCTGGCTCCGCTACTACCATATAGACGGATTGCGCGTCGACGCGGTTGCCTCAATGCTCTATCTGGACTACGCCCGTAAACCAGGCGAGTGGATTCCAAACCAGTATGGCGGGCGGGAAAACATCGAAGCAATTAATTTCCTGCGACGGCTGAACGAAGAGGTGTATAAGAACCATTCGGACGTTCAAACCATCGCTGAGGAATCGACTTCGTGGCCGATGGTGTCAAGGCCCAACTATGTAGGGGGTCTGGGATTCGGTCTCAAGTGGGACATGGGCTGGATGCATGACACGCTTGAATACATGAGCCAAGATCCTATCCACCGGCGCTATCACCACAATAGGCTTACGTTTCGGATGATTTATGCGTTTCATGAAAATTTCGTCTTGCCGCTATCCCACGACGAGGTTGTCTACGGCAAACGTTCACTGATAGGAAAGATGCCCGGTGACGACTGGCAAAAGTTTGCCAATCTCCGGGCGCTATTCGGCTATATGTATGCGCAACCAGGAAAGAAGCTGTTGTTCATGGGCGGCGAATTCGGCCAATGGCGGGAGTGGGTGCATGACGGCAGCTTGGACTGGGATCTAACGGGCTATCCGCTGCATGCCGGACTGCAAAGGTGGGTACAAGACCTCAATCGCCTTTATCGCAGTGAGCCCGCGTTACACGAAATGGATTGCGAGCCGGCGGGTTTTGAATGGATCGACTGTGACGACGCCGATAGCAGCACGGTAACGTTGATCCGCAAAGGGAAATCGAGCTCGACGATTATTCTGGTGGTCTGCAACTTTACGCCTGTACCGCGCTACAGTTACCGGCTCGGGTCCCCGCGGAGCGGATTCTGGCAGGAGATATTGAACAGCGACGCAGGCGAATACGGTGGCAGCAACATGGGAAATCTCGGCGGAGTAGAGACGGTTCCCGTGCCGCTCCATGGCCGCCCCTATTCTCTCACGATCACCTTGCCGCCGCTGTCGGTTTCCTTTTTTAAGAACCAAGAATAAAGAAAACACCGGAGGATGTCGGAGGTCTAAGCGCTTGTCGTTAACCTGCCCATGAAAATTGCGATGCTGTCATCCGAGATCGCCCCCTTCGCCAAAACCGGCGGCTTGGCTGATGTCCTCGGAACGCTTTCCGTAGCGCTTGAAAGGCGCGGGCATGAGATTTCCTTAATCATGCCCGCCTATCGCTGCGTACTCAACGGGCCTTTCGCACTGGACGAGACCGGGATGCAATTGGCGGTTCCGCTGGGGGCATCAGCCAAAGAGGCTTCCGTTCTCGAGGCCCGGCTGGGGCAAAACGTGTCCGTATATCTGGTGCGCGCCGACCGTTATTTTGACCGCGACTTTCTATACGGCACACCTTATGGCGATTATCCCGATAACGCGGAACGGTTCGCCTTTTTTTGCCGTGCCGCGTTAGAAATTCTCCGCAAGCATCCCGTCGAAATCGTCCATTGCCACGACTGGCAGACGGCGCTGGGGACTGTCTATTTGAAGGCCGAAGGCTCTCGCTACCCTGAGATTGCCTCGGTCAAAACCGTCCTGACCGCACACAACCTTGGCTTCCAGGGAATTTTTCGGGAGTCGAACTGGCCCTTACTGGACCTTGGTCGCAGCTATTTCAGCCCGCAGCACTTGGAGTTTTATGGTAACATCAATTTTCTTAAGGGCGGCCTGATCTTTGCGGATAAGATTACTACCGTGAGTCCGACTTACGCGCAGGAGATCATGAGCGCGGAACAGGGCTTTGGCTTGCAGGGGATATTGCGGCAGCGTGCGGCCGATGTGACGGGAATTCTCAACGGCGTAGATTACAACGAATGGAACCCGGAAACCGATCCCTTTATCGCTAGACGATATAGTGAGAATGACCTCACCGGGAAGCGGATCTGCAAGGACAAACTGCAAGGGAGCCTGGGTCTTCCGGTCAAGTCCGCGGTACCGCTGTTCGGCATGGTTTCTCGTTTAACGTCCCAGAAAGGCTTCGACCTCGTCCAGCAGATTTTTGATCAGATAATGGAGCGGGAGCTTCAACTGGTCCTTTTGGGCAGCGGCGAATTGCGCTATGAGGATTTTTTTGCGACCGCTGCCGCCCGTTTTCCCGAAAAATTCGCCGTGCGCATGGGTTTCGACGAGGCCTTAGCGCATCGAATCGAAGCGGGCGCGGACATTTTCTTGATGCCGTCGCTTTACGAACCCTGCGGCCTCAATCAGATGTTCAGCTTGAAGTATGGTACAATTCCGATCGTCCGGGCAATCGGCGGGCTAAAAGATACGGTGATCGACTATGACGCCGAGCCCGGCAAGGGTACCGGCTTTGTCTTTGACAGATACGAGCCCAACGCGCTATGGGAGAGCATCGAAAGGGCATTACGGGTTTTTACGGAGAACCGATCGTGGACCGCGCTGATCCATCGAGCGATGCGCATGGATTTTTCATGGGATCGCTCAGCTCAAGCATACAGCAACCTGTACGAACAGCTTTTGCGTTGAGGAGGTAACAAAATCGAGGTGCAATGATGTATGTCTTGGGAATTGTTCTCGCCGGCGGCAGGGGCGAGCGTCTCTATCCCTTGACGGCACACCGAGCGAAGCCCGCTGTGCCGTTCGGAGGCCGGTATAGAATTGTCGATTTTGTCCTCTCCAACTTCGTGAACTCCGGCATCCTTTCGATCTACGTTCTGACCCAATTCAAAGCGCAGTCTTTGCTGGAGCACCTGGACAAGGGCTGGCGAACCACTGATTTTTTAGGAGATCACTTTATCACGTCGGTTCCTGCCCAGATGCGTATGGGCAAGGATTGGTACCAAGGCACGGCCGACTCGGTTTATCAGAACTTGTATTTGATTGAGCGACACAGACCCCGGCTTGTGGCTGTCTTCGGCGCAGACCATATCTACCGGATGAACATCCGTCAGATGATCGACGAGCACCAAAAAAAAGGTGCCGATGTCACCGTCGCGGCGTTACCGGTAAGAATTGAAGAGGCACATCAGTTTGGGGTTATAGAAGTCGACCCCGATTGGCGGATCGTCGGCTTCGAGGAGAAACCGAGCCAACCGAAATCGATCCCCGGTGAACCCGACTCGGCACTGGTCTCCATGGGCAACTATCTGTTTAATAGCGACACAGTGATTGAGGCTCTAACGGAAGACGCCAGGCTGGAATCGAGTAACCATGACTTTGGCCGCGATATCCTGCCATCGCTGATTAGTGAAAAGGGAGTCTACGCCTACGACTTTCGCAAAAACCGCGTTCCGTCTACGCAGAAAGGCGAGGAGCCCAGTTATTGGCGCGATATCGGAACCATCGAAGCTTACTACGAGGCTAACATCGATCTCTGTTCTGTGGATCCTTCGTTCAATTTATATAACCGCGGCTGGCCGCTTCGAACCACGGACTTTGGCGATCCGCCGGCCAAGTTCGTCTTAGACTGGGGTGACCGCAAGGGTATGGCCTTGGACTCCATCGTCTCTCAGGGAACCATTATTAGCGGCAGCGTGGTCAAGAACTGCGTTGTCGGCCGCAATGTCAGAATTCATAGTTACAGCCAAATCGAAGGCTCGGTGATCATGGACTGGGCGGAAATCGGCCGGGGTTGCAAGATTCGCCGAGCGATTATCGACAAGTCGAACGTCATCCCCCCGAGGACTGAAATTGGATACAATATCGAGCAAGACCGCCAGCGCTACTTTGTCTCCGAAAGCGGGATTGTGGTGATCGGACGCGGCGAGCGCAGAACCAGCTGGGTGATGACCGGTCAATAGTAACCGCAAGGATTCTGACTCGGATAGCACGTCGGACGACACCGAGACCTGTTGAAAAAGTTTACCATCAGAGTCAGGCCGTGATTTAGCTCCCCATGGAACGCTACATTTGCATTCACGGCCATTTCTACCAACCCCCGCGCGAGAACCCCTGGCTCGAAAACGTCGAATTGCAAGATTCGGCATACCCTTATCACGATTGGAACGAGCGCGTTACGGCGGAGTGCTATGCGCCGAATTCCGTGTCGCGGATTCTCGACGGCGACAACCAAATCATCCAGCTCGTCAACAATTACTCCAAAATCAGTTTCAACTTCGGCCCTACCTTGCTCTCTTGGCTTGAAGCGAAAGCGCCGGATGTTTATGAGGCGATACTCGAGGCCGACCGGGAAAGTCAGAAAAAATTTTCCGGGCATGGCTCCGCTTTAGCCCAGGTCTACAATCACATGATTCTTCCCCTGGCTAACGCGCGCGATCGGCGCACACAGATTCTGTGGGGCATCCGTGACTTTGAACGACGCTTTAAGCGTATGCCGGAGGGCATGTGGCTGCCGGAAACGGCTGTGGATCTCGAGAGTCTGGAGATCCTCGCCGAGCTAGGGATTCGTTTCACCATACTTGCGCCGCACCAAGCCGACCGGGTCCGTACCATCGGCGGCCGGGTTTGGCGCGACGTCAGCGGCTCTCAAATCGACCCCACGCAAGTCTACGAACAACGGTTGCCTTCGGGGCGAAAGATTGCCCTGTTTTTTTACGACGGACCGATCGCTCGCGCCGTCGCTTTTGAAGGACTGCTCTCCAGCGGCGAGGACCTGGCCAACCGGCTCGTCGGAGCGTTCTCTGATCAGCGCAGCCGGCCCCAGCTCGTCCATATTTCTACGGACGGTGAAAGTTACGGCCATCACCACCGTTTCGGCGACATGGCTCTCGCCTACGCCTTGAACACCATCGAGTCCAATCAATTGGCACAACTTACGAACTATGGCGAATACCTCGAACGGCATCCCCCGAGCCACCAAGTGGAGATCATCGAAAAAACCTCCTGGAGTTGTTTTCACGGTATCGATCGCTGGTGGAGCAACTGCGGCTGTAACTCCGGCGGCCATCCCGACTGGAACCAGGAGTGGCGCACCCCACTGCGCGATGCGCTGGACGGCTTGCGCGACTCGCTCGCTTTGCCCTTCGAGAAACAGGGCCGGGAGCTTTTAAAAGACCCCTGGGCCGCGCGCAACGATTACCTCAGTGTCATTCACGATCGTTCGACGACGAATGTGGAAAGTTTTTTCGCCCGTCACTCGCTTCGCTCCTTGAGCGCTGCCGAGATGACCACCGCTCTGAAACTGCTGGAGCTTCAGCGTCATGCGATGCTGATGTATGCCAGTTGCGGCTGGTTCTTCGATGAGCTGTCCGGCATCGAAACCGTGCAAGCGATGCTGTTTGCCGGGCGCGCCGTACAGCTCGGGCAAGACCTCTTCGGTGATTCGCTCGAGTCGCAGTTCACGGAGCGGCTCGCTACGGCTCAGAGCAACTTGCCTGAATACGGAGATGGACGGCGCATTTACGAGAAGTTTGTGCGACCGGCCATGGTGGATTGGGAGCAGGTCGGCGCCCACTATGCAGTCAGCTCCCTTTTTGAAGGCTATCCTGAGCGAACGAATATTTACTGCTATCGGACCGAGCGACAAGACTACCAAATCTACGAGGCAGGCCTAGCCAAACTGGCGATGGGCCAGGTGAAGCTGACGTCGGAAATCAGCTGGGAGTCCATTGTGCTCAACTTCGGCGTGCTGCACATGGGCGATCACCACGTCAACTGCGGAGTGCAGGAATCTCTCGGCGACGAGCCCGACCCAAGTCTTGCCCGCGAGGCCGTGGAAGCTTTTCGGCGGGCTGACTTCGCCGTGGTGATTCGTTTCATGGACCGGCGCTTCGGCGAGTCCAATTATTCCCTTTGGTCGCTCTTCCGGGACGAGCAAAGGAAAGTGCTCGAGCAAATCTTGACCGCCAGCCTTGGAGAGGCGGAGGCATTGTATCGCCAAATCTATGAGCGCCGTGCTCCGATGATGCGCTTCCTAACCAACCTGCACATCCCACTGCCCAAGGTTTTTTCTGCAGCGGCAGAGCTGGTGCTCAACGGCTACTTGCGCCAGGCTTTGGAACAGGAAGAAGTCGATGCCGAGCGCGTCAACGCACTGCTGGAAGCCGCAAAACTAGAAGGTGTACCCCTGGACACCGCAACGTTAGAATTCGCCTATCGGCACAAGCTCGAGGGGCTGACCGAACGGCTGATCGTCAACCCCACAGTCGATTTGTTGCAACAATTGGACAGCGCGGCGAGTTTGATTGGCGCCCTTCCCTTTCGCGTCGATTTGTGGAAAATCCAAAACAGCTACTACCGACTTCTTGAAAACATCTATCCAAATATGCAGCGGCAAAAGGAGCAGGGTGATCGAGCAGCGCAAGCCTGGCTAAACGCCTTCAAGGCGTTAGGCCGGAAGCTTGCAGTCAAGGTGAGTTAAAACCCCGGTGGGCGCGGATACACGCCTGCAGCTCTGTTATTGCCAAATCACGGCGCGGTCGGTGATCTCAATCTCCTCCGAGGAGACGAGGGAGCTTGTCCCGTTGTCCCATTGAACGTGTAGCAGTTGTCCCCCTTCTCCCTCGAGTTCATAGACGATCGTGCCCTCGGTGGCAACTCCAATGGTTCCATCGAGATCGAGAATCTCCTGCGCCGCCCGACAGCGGACTCCCCGCAAGCTGACGTCAATCATTTCCTCACTCCCACCGGCGTCAACGCATCGGTTGTTCATTCAAAATAATTTTCTTCCGGAAGGCCGAACTTTAATCACGGATGGTTCATGAAATCAACCACCCCGACGAAACTCGGCTTATTTTAGTGGAATCAACGAGGGCTGAGGGAAAAAACCGACCGGCACAAAGTTGTCGCGCCGTCCTTAGACGATGAGGACCAACCGAAGGTCCATGACATTTGTCAGTGTCGGTCCCGTGATTAGCAAATCGCCGACAGTTTTGAGAAAAGGATACGAATCGTTTCTTTCGAGATAGCTTCGGGCGTCAAGTCCCTGGTCTCTCGCGCGCTGAATCGTTGTCCAGTCAACGATCCCTCCCGCCGCATCCGTCGGACCATCGGTGCCGTCCGTGCCTCCACTGAGCACCACAACTCCCTCTAGACCGTCAATTTCGATGGCCGCTGCCAGGGCGAATTCTTGGTTCCGACCGCCCAAGCCATTACCTCGGATTGCTACCGTCGTCTCTCCGCCGGAAATAATACAGGCTGGAGGGCGAATGGGGCTGGAACTCGACAGGACATCTCTTGCTATAACCACGTGATCAATCGCCACTTTCCTAGCTTCGCCTTCAATGGAGCGCGAAAGAACTAGGGTGTTATATCCCAACGTCTCGGCTTTTTCCTTGGCCGCCACCAGGGCCAACTGGTTGTTGCCAATCAGGAGATTTTGGACCTTGTGAAAAATTGGATCGCCCGCTTTGGGAGTGTCCACGATTTCTCCTGCCGCTCCCTTCTTCAGAAAGCTCGTCACCGCGACGGGAATCATTGTTCCAACACCATAGCGATCAATAATGGACAAACAATCTGCAAAAGTGCTCGAGTCAGGAACCGTCGGTCCTGAACCGATGTTGTCCATGGAGTCGTCGATCACATCCGATAGAATCAGTGATAGAACAGTCGAAGGATAGGCCAGTTCGGCAAGTCGACCTCCTTTGACTCTGGAAATGTGCTTACGGATCGCATTGACTTCTTGAATTCTCGCACCACAGTTCAGAAGGGCCTGGGTAGTTTGTTGCTTATCCTGTAAGCTGAGACCCACAACGGGACACGACAACAGCGCAGAAGCGCCACCAGAAACGAGACAAAGAATCAAGTCCGTTTTTTGAGCCCGCCGCAGCAACTCGATGATGGCTTCTGTGGCGTTGATGCCTGCCTGATCCGGGATCGGATGGTCGGCTTCGACAACCGCCAATTTCTTCAGTGGAACCCTATGCCCCGGTTTGACAATTATGATACCCCCGGCAATCCTTTCGCCCAACAATGCTTCGACTGCGAGAGCCATCCGCGCTGTCGCCTTGCCCGCGCCCACCACGTAGAGATCGCCGTGGTTTGCCAAATTGTAAAGACGTTCGCCGGCGTGGAGAATTTGCCCGTCGATTTGCAGGCGTCGTCCAATTAGCAGCTCCGGATCAGAAGCTACCAGACCAGCGTCAAATATGACTCGTGCGTCGCGCCGTTGCGTTTTTAAGGAGCGCATCGTTCTTTAGGGTTGAGGAACAATCCTCCCTCGAATTGAGCTGGCCAAAAACAAAACCAGGAAGTCCGATTCTCGGACCTCCTGGTCGGAAGGAGACAATTGCTTTCGAGAAAGGAAAACTATCGAGTGGGAGCTGTGACAGTGAAAAGCTTAAACCCGCCAAAGCCATATTCACCGATAACCTTGCCGGTGAATCCATCATAGATATCGATGAGCATGTTTTTTTCCGGATGGCCGGCGAGGTAGCGGGAGAAGATTTCTATAAATTCCTCTTTCTCACCCGTGGTAGCCTGCATGAACCCTTCTCCCACGTAAAGCCGATGAGGTCTTTTGCTACCATCGAGTCTAAGCCAGTAATGCAAACCGTTGGAACCGAGCTTATCCAACCAGATTTTGTACTCGGAAACGCGTGCCTGAATCTCTTTAAAACTCAAACTCTGAGCTGAGCCTAGGACAGGGAACAGCAGCGCGAACACCAGGACAATGGCTGCTGCTTTTTGTCTGTTTCGCATTGCTGTTCCCCCTCCAGCAGATCGTTCTAGTTAACTTTTATTTCGACGCGCCGGTTCTTCGATCGACCTTCCGCGGTCTTGTTATCTGCGATCGGTTTGGATTCTCCAAATCCCTGACCGGAGACTCGGCCGCCCTCC
>Ga0209889_1000189_pt1 | contig 14699 bp, 13 predicted proteins | sample GWRWN1_0_10_FD_187233 | JGI IMG/M metagenome (GOLD analysis project Ga0209889, IMG submission 187233) | Riverbed sediment microbial communities from areas with no vegetation in Columbia River, Washington, USA - GW-RW N1_0_10 (SPAdes)... | ecosystem: Environmental > Aquatic > Freshwater > River >... | reverse complement strand
TGTTCGGCCCGGAAGGCCCGAATGGTCCGCATCATCCCGTCCTCGCTGCCATGGCAGTATCCGACGGTCCAGGTCGCCGGGACCGATGCCAGCTCGGCCGCGGCGGTGTCGAAGCGATCCATGGCGCGGAGGACGTCGCGGGCGCCGACCAGCAGCTGCTCGCCGGCTGCGGTCAGCACCACCCTCCGGCTCGTGCGCTCGAACAGCGGCAGCCCGAGCTCCTGCTCGAGCTCGCGAATGCGCTGGGACAGCGGCGGTGCCGAGATGTGGAGCCGCGCGGCCGCTCGCCCGAAATGCAGCTCCTCGGCCACCGCCACGAAGTAGCGGAGACGCCGCAGGTCGACGCTCCGAACCATTAGCTGAACGTTATCGGTTGGGACATGATCCGTGTCCCAGACGGACGTGGACTTTGGCGGCCCGCTCGGCGACCGTAGGACCTATGAAGTTGCTCTGGTTCCACCTCATGCCGTACCCGGAGCTGCCCGAGGACTTCAACCGCAAGCACCGCAGCGTCTGGGTCGACGTCGATCCGGCCCTGTTCGAGCCCGAGGTCGTCGCCTCCAGCTATGAGCGCTACATCGAGCAGCTCGTCCATGCGGAGCAGTGCGGCTTCGACGGGATCTGCGTGAACGAGCACCACGGGAACGGCTACGGGCTGATGCCCTCGCCGAACGTGATCGCATCGATCCTGGCCACCCGCACGTCCCGGGCGGCCATCACCGTCCTCGGCAACTCCATCGCGCTCTACGAACCGCCGGTCCGGGTGGCCGAGGAGATGGCGATGGTCGACCTCCTGTCCCATGGCCGGCTCATCAGCGGCTTCCCGGTCGGCACGTCGATGGACACCGCCTATGCGTACAGCATCAATCCCGGGATCCTCCGGCGGAAGTACCACGAGGGCGTGGACCTGGTGCTCAAGGCCTGGACCGCGACCGAGCCGTTCGCCTTCAACGGACGCTTCACGCAGATGCGCTATGTGAACGCGCTGCCCCGGCCGCTGCAGCGGCCCCATCCCCCCATCTGGATCCCGGGCGGCGGTTCGGTCGAGACATGGGACTACTGCTCCACGCGCGACTACGTCTACGCCGCGCTGTCGTATTACGGCCATCTGATGGCGAAGGAGACCGTGAGCGGCTACTGGCGCCGGGTCGAAGAGAACGGCAAGGACCCCAACCCCTACCGGCTGGCGTTCCTGCAGTTCGTCGGCGTCGCTGACACCGACCAGGAGGCGCACAAGCTGTACAAGGAGCCGGCCGAGTACTTCTTCAACCGCTCGCTGCACGTCTATCCGGGCTACGCCGACCCACCCGGCTATGTCACCGAGGCGTCGGCCCGGGCGCGCTACAAGTCACAGGTCCGTGCCGTGGTCCGCGCCAAGCAGGCCAAGCACGACCTCACGTGGGACGAGATGGTCGAGAAGGGCTACGTCGTCATCGGCAGCCCCGACACGGTGCGGGAGACGCTGGAGGACGTCGCCCGGACCTTCAACTGCGGCCATCTGCTCACGATGCTGCAGTTCGGCAACATGAGCGATGAGCTCACCCGCCACAACTCCAAGCTGTTCGGCGAGAAGGTCGCCCCCGGTCTACGCAGCCTGTTCGCCGACGCCGAGGACCGCTGGTGGCCGACCAACGCGGTGCCGGCATGAGTGCGACCGTCGTCTACCTGCCCGGGATCGCCGGCCACCCGGCCAACTCACCTGCGCTTGACGCCCTGGGCGACGCCGGATGGGACGTCGTGGTCCCCCGGATCCCGGGTTTCGACGGCCGTTCGGGCTTCCAGCCGCCCGACGACTACCTGAGCTGGCTCACGGTCGTGTGGGACTCGCTGGACGCCACCAGCGCACTGCCCTGTCCCGTCGTCGGCGCGTCGCTCGGGGGCATGCTCGCCGCCGACCTCGCCGTGTTCCGGCCCGAGGCCGTCACCGCGTCCGCCCTGCTGGCGCCGTTCGGCATCTTCGACGAGGCCCAGCCGGGGCTCGACATCTACGCCTTGCCGAGCGCGGAGCGGATGAGCCATCTGTTCGCCAAAGGTGTGCCCGATCCGTTCGTCGAGCGCTTCGCCGAGCTCGGGCCGGACGAGGGTCCGGTTGCCCGCTACCTGAGCGACGTGGCCGCCGCCAGCCTGTTGTGGCCACTGGGTGACCGGGGCAACGCCCGTCGTATCCACCGCATCGCTTGCCCGACACTGGTGCTCTGGGGAGAGTTGGACGAGTTGCTACCCGTCGCAACGTCGGCGGCGTGGGCGGAACACGGCCTGCCCGTGGAGGTCGTTGCGGGCGCCGGCCACCTGCTCGAATGGGACGAGCCCGACGGCGTCGCCGGCCGCCTGGTCGAGTTCCTCGCCGATTTCCACGGCGGCGCCTGAGGCACTCCGGGCGGGCGTCACGCCACGAAAGAAACCGTCATCCGACCAAGGGGGGATCGATGGGTCTGGTCGATCAAGCGGAGTTCCACTTCTTCCATTTCTTCCCGTACACGGACCTGCCGCCAGACCATCGGGAGCATCCTTCGCTCTGGGTCGACTTCCCCAACACCAACTACGACCCGACGACCGGCCACGAGCTCTACAACCGCTACCTGTCGGAGATGTTGCTCGCCGACAAGCTCGGCTACGACGGGTTGGTCCTCAACGAGCACCACAACACCCAGTACTCGATGAACCCCGCGCCCAACCTGACGGCGGCCGCGCTCATCCCGCAGACCAAGAGCTGGATCAGCGTTTTCGGCACCCCGCCGAACCTCGGCTACCCCAACCGGCTGGCCGAGGAGTACGCGATGCTCGACGTCATGTCTGGGGGCAGGCTGCGCGTCGCCTTCCCGCTGGGCACTGGCATGGAGTACTGGGCCAACGCCGTCAACCCAGCGACCGCCCGCGCCCGGTTCCGCGAGTCGATCGACATCATCCTGCGGTGCTGGACGCAGGACGGCCCCCAGAGCTACGCGGGCGACTTCTACACCTACCGCTACCTGAACCCGTGGCCGAGGCCGATGCAGCAGCCCTACCCCGAGTGCTACATCGTCGGGACGGGCTCGCCCGAGACGATCGAGCTGGCGGCGGAGCTGGGGTTCGGGTACTCCGTGGTGTTCATCCCGCGAACGGTGCAGCTGAAGGTGTTCGACCACTTCCGCGAGCGACTGGCGGCCCACGGTCACGACCCGACCCCCGACAAGGTGGCGATCGGCGTGATGGCCTACGTGGCCGAGACCGACGCGCGGGCCGAGGAGGAGTTCCTGCCCCACGTCATGTACTTCTTCGAGAACGCGCTGCGCACGACGCCGCGGTACCTGAACCCACCGGGCTACGTGACCGTGCCCGAGTTCCGGAAGCGGATCCAGGCAGCCGATGTGCACGGGTCCGCCAACTGGGAGGACCTTGTCGCCATCAACAGGATCGTCGCCGGCACGCCCGAGAAGGTGGCCGACGCGATCGCCGGCTGGATCGAGGAGTCGGGCAGCAGCCGCCTGAACCTCAACCTGACCCTCGGCGACATGCCGAACTGGAAGGTCGTCAAGAACACCACCCTGTTCGCCGAGGAGGTCATCCCCCGGCTCCGTTCGAAGAAGGAGGCGGCATGAGTATCAACCCTCCGACGACCGTCGCGTTCGAGCGCCAGGACTTCGACGTCCACGGGACGCCTACTGCAGTGCTGGCGGCGGGCGACCCGGCCGCGCCGGCCCTGGTGTTCTTCCACGGGGCGGGCACGTGGCACGGCTGGGGATTCGCCGAACCGTGGATAGAGGGTTACCGGGTGCTCATCCCCCACCACCCCGGCTATGGCGATTCGGGCGATCTCGAGGGGCTGCACGACGTGCACGACCTCGTGCTGCACTACACCGAGCTGTTCGACCAGCTCGGGCTGACCGCTGACGTGAACCTCGTCGGCCTGTCGCTGGGCGGTCTGATCGCCGCCCGGTTCGCCATCGAGCAAAAGCACCGGCTGCGGCGCCTCGTGCTGGTCGCGCCGGCCGGCCTGCGGATGCCGGGGGTCGCGTTCGACGACGTGTTCCGCATCCCACCCGATGAGCTGCTGGGCCGCCTTGTGCACCGGATGGACACGCTCCTGCCACATCTGCCCGCCGATCCCAACGACGTGGATTTCACCGTCGACCGCTACCGGGAGATGCGGACCACGGCGATCATGCTGTGGGAGCAGCCGTTCGACCGGGTGGTGCCGCGGTGGTTGGGGCGCGTCGACACGCCCACGTTGGTGGTGTGGGGCGACGAGGACCGTCTGGTCCCGGTCGAGCTCGCGCGGCGCTGGGCGGAGCTGTTGCCCCGGGGCAGCGTTGCCACATTCCCCGACGCCGGACACCTCGTGCTCGACGAGTCGCCCGACGCCAGCGCGGCCGTGGCCCGGTTCTGCGGCACGAGCGACTGACTCACGCAACAGATCCGGAGCGCGCCTGACGATGTACGACGGGCTCCTCTTGGACATCGGGGGCGTGATCCTGGACCCGTGGCGGGCGCTGGACGCCTACGCCGCAGCCACCGGGATTGCCTTGCCGGGTCGTGGTCCGAGAGATCCGGACGGTGATCCGCTCTGGAAGGACAAGCTCGCCGGCACGCTGACGTTGGACGGCTACTGGGATCGCGTGGCGCGGACGACTGGGCACGACGACTGGCGGGCGATGTTCCGGTCGATCACCGAGCTCGTTCCCGACGACCTCTTCGATCACCACGCCGTCACCCTGATGCGCGACGCCCGGGCCGCCGGCCGTCGCGTCGGCGTGCTCTCGAACGACGCCTACGCCATCCAGGGCCGGGCATTCTTCGAGGCCCACCCGGCGTTCAAGGGCCTGGACGCCTTCGTCGACGCGTCGGACATCGGTGTCAGCAAGCCCGATCCGGACGCCTACCTCGTCGCGGCCGAAGCCTTGCGACTCGCCGCCGAGAGGATCGTGTTCCTCGACGACGCCGAGGAGAACGTCGAGGGCGCCCGTGCCGTCGGCATGCTCGGGATCCACGTCGACGCCGGCGACGCCAGGACGGCATTCGACAAGGCCCGAGAGCTGCTCGGCCTGGCGTCGTGATTCAACCCGGGCGGACGGTGTAGCCGCCGTCGGCGATCGCCTGGGTGAGCCTGCGGGCGCCGGCCTTCAGGATGTGCGCGTGGCGGGTCTCGTGGTCGCCCACCACCCGAGGCGTCGGGCCGACCATCGAGATCGCCGCCACGACGGGACCGTCCGCCGAGCAGCGCACCGGCACCGCCAGGGACGACATCCCGAGCTCGGTCTCATCGATGCTGTGCGCGTAGCCGCGCTCGCGGACCCTGGCCAGCTCGGCGAGCAGGAGGTCGGGCACGACGATGGTGTAGCCGGTGCTCGGCGGCAGGCCGGCGTGCAGTCGGGCCTCGGCCAGCTCCGGGTTGAACGCGGCAAGGACCTTGCCGGCGCTGGACCGGTGCAGGGGTGAGCGGCGCGAGTTGGTCGAATAGCGCAGCGCCCGCTGCCCCTCCACCCGCTCGACGTAGACGACATCCGTCCCGGCCGGCACGCCGATCTGCACTGTCTCCTCCAGGGTGTTGCGCAGCTCCACCAGGAGCGGCAGCGCCTGTTCACCCACGGCCGTGCGCTCCGTCGCCAGGTGCCCGTACTCGACCAGGCGGAGCCCGAGCCGATACCCGCGGCCTCCGGTGCGGTCGACGAGGCCCCGCCGGGCCAGCACCGCGCAGGTGCGGTGGGCGGTGCTCTTGGCGACCCCGACCCGCCGCGCCAGCTCACTGAGGCTCAACTCGTGAGCCTCGGCGAGTGCGTCGATGATGTCCAGAGCGATCCCGACCGACTGCAGCTCCGAAGGTGCAGGCACCGACGTGTCGGCGTCCCGGTCGTCACGGTGGTCGCCCCGCAGCGTGCTCACTCCGCCAGTGAACCACCTGCGCTGACCGTGGCGGTCGCGGAGCTAGTTGGGGACCCGGCCGCCGTTGACCAGGAGCGTTTGGCCGGAGACGAAGGCCGAGTCGTTCGAGAGCAGGTAGCAGAAGGTGCCGAGAAGGTCGTCGGGCCGCATGACCCGGCCCAGCGGTGTGCGGCTGGGGTCGTACGTGCCGAGCACCTCCGAGCCCGGCGTCGGCGTGAAGCCGGGAGCGACGCAGTTGACCCGAATGCCGCGCGGCCCGAGCTCGTTGGCGAGTGCGCGGGTCATGGAGATCACCGCGCCCTTCGACGCCACGTAGTGCACGAAACCGTGCGAGCCGGTGACGGCGGTCTCCGACGCCACGTTCACGATGCTCCCGCCCCGATCGCCCATCGCCGCTGCCGCGGCCCGGGCGCAGAGAAACGACCCCCGCACGTTCACCGCGAACATCCGGTCCCACTCGCCCAGCTCGATCTCGTCGTACGCCTTGCGGCTGACGAGCAGCGCCGCGCAGTTCACCAGCCCGTCGACGTCGCCCGCCTCGGCGAACATCGCCGCCACCTGGTCGGCGTCGCTCACGTCGCAGGTCACGTCGGCACCGACCGCCACGTCGACCGTGATCGCCGTGGCGCCGCGCGAGCGGAGCTCGGCCGCGAGCGCCGCACCGATCCCGCGGGCCGCGCCGGTGACGACGATACGTTGGCCCTCGAGCCCGTTCACCCTTTCCTGCCCTCCGCGGCACGAACGATGTCCGCGAGCGCCGCATGGATGCCGCCGTTGCTCGCGAGCACGTTGGCCAAGCCGGGGCCGAGGTTGAGCGGCCCGCCGTCGAGGTCCTCGATGCGGCCGCCGGCTTCGGCTATCAGCAGCGCACCGGCGCCCACATCCCATGCGAAGGTGGCGTCGCGTTCCAGGAAGGCATCGATCCGGCCGGCGGCCACGTACGCGAGGCACAGGGCAGGGGAGCCGACGCAGCGCACCCCGCGGCACTGCCCGCTCAGCGCCACGATGCGCCGTCCGAACGCGGCAATCGCATCCGGGTCGTCCGACTGGATGCCGGTGCAGACGAGGGCCCCGCTCGGCGAATCGACGGCAGACACCGCCAGCCGCTCGCCAGCGAGCCACGCCCCGCCGCCCCGCGCGGCCGTGAACAGCTCGTCGCGGAACGGATCGAAGATGGCGCCGGCCGCCAGCCCGTCGGCGTCGCGAACGGCCACCGACGTGCACGCGAAGGGCACACCGTGGGCATAGTTCGACGTGCCGTCGAGAGGGTCGACCAGCCAGGTGACGGCTGGTTCTGCCGCCTCGCCCGCGCCATCACCGGCGCCGTCCTCCTCGGCCAGGACGGCGTGGTCCGGGAAGCGCTCGGCGATCACGTCGATGATCGCAGCCTGCGCAGTTACGTCCGCCCAGGTCACTATCGAGGCGCGCTCGCTCTTGAGCTCGACCTGCTTGGGGCGCTGCAGGCCCTCGACGAGGACGACGCCGCCGGCCCGCGCCGCGGCCACCGCCCCCTCCAGCAGGTCCGTCACGGTCGACCCCATCGCGGGCCAATCAGCGGACGGCGAGCGCGGCCCAGACGCGCTCGGGGGTCAGGGGGGTCTCCAGATGGCGGACGCCGAGATGGCCAAGGGCATCTATCACCGCGTTGTACACCGCGGGGATGGCGCCGATGGTGCCCGACTCGCCGATGCCCTTGGCACCGAGCTCGTTCACGAACGTCGGCGTCGCCATGTGCACCAGCTCCAACGACGGCAGCTCCGTCGCCGAGATCACGAGGTAGTCGGCGAAGTTGGTCGTCAGCGGTTGGCCCTCCTCGTCGTAGCGGATGGCCTCGAGCAGCGCTTGCGCGGCACCCTGGGCGATGCCGCCGTGCACCTGACCCTCGGCCAGCAGCGGGTTGAGTATCCGGCCGGCGTCGTCGAGGGCGACGATCCGCCGCAGGTCGACGCGACCGGTCTCGGTGTCGACCTCGACGACCGCCACGTGCGCGCCGAATGGGAACGTCGACATCGTCGGCAGGTGATCGGCCTCCGCGGACAGTGCCGCGCCCCCGGCGGCCACGAGATCTGCCCAGCCCAGGGCCCGTGCCGGCGCGCCGGTCACATGGAAACGACCGGCCTCGCGGTCGAGCACCACGTCGTCGACCGACGCCTCGAGCAGCTCGGCGGCGGCGCCGCGAGCCCGCTCGACCAACGTGTCGCACGCACCGGCGATGGCGGCGCCACCGAGCTGCACCGACCGGGAGCTGACGGTCAACGCGCCCCTGAGGACCCGGTCGGTGTCGCCGTGGATCACCTCGACGTCTTCCAGCGCGACGCCCGTCCGGTCGGCCACGATCATCGCCCAGGTCGTGTCGTGGCCCTGACCCGTGGGCGTGGAGCCACTCCTCACCCGGATGCGACCGGCATCGAGCAGCTCGACGGCCCCGAACTCCTGGTCACCTCTAACGCCGGCGGTTATCTCGACGTAGACGGCGATGCCGATGCCGAGGGCCACGGGATCACCGGCGGCCCGGCGTCGGGCCCGCTCGGCTCGGAGCGCGTCGTAGTCGGCCGCCCGCAACACCCGTTCCAGCGCCTCCGGGTAGTCACCCACGTCGTACACCGTCCCGATCGCGGTCGTGTAGCGGTCGCCGAACGGGGCGACGAGGTTCCGGCGCCGGACGTCGGCGGGGTCCATCTCGATCTCGGCGGCGAACCGGTCGACCATGCGCTCGATCGCGACCGCCGCCTCGGGTCGGCCCGCGCCCCTGTAGGCCGTCGTGGACACGGTGTTGGTGACGACCGAGACGCCACTGAAGCCGGCGTTGCCGATGTCGTAGGCACCGGTCGTCATCAGCATCGTCATCGCGGGCAGGCGGGCACCGAGGACCGGGTACGCGCCGGCGTCCTGAACGACGTCGAGCTGGTAGGCCGTGATTCGCCCGTCCCGCCTGCCGCCCAGCCTGGCGTGCTGGATCTGACCCCGGCCATGGGCCATGGCAACCATGTTCTCGGAGCGTGACTCGGTCCAGCGGACCGGACGTCCCGCTGCCAGGGCGTAGAACCCGAGGGCCACCTCGTCCGGGAAGGTGCGCGCCTTGGCGCCGAATCCGCCACCCACATCGGGGACGACCACCCGGACCTGCACCGGGTCCAGCCCGTAGACGGTCGCCAACAGGTCGCGCGTGGGATGTGCGCCCTGGCACGCGGCGTAGTGCACGAGGCGGCCATCGTCGGTCCAGTACGCAGCCGCCGAGCGGGGTTCGATGGGGGCGGCGGTCAGGCGCTGGTTGACGATCCGCTCCTCGACCACGACCTCGCAGCCGCTGAAGTCGGCGCGCGAGCCGGACGTGAACCGCTGCACGACGTTGGTGCCGACGTCCGGGAAGAGCAACTGCTCGTCGCGCAGCGCCGCCTCGGGATCGATCACCACGGGGAGCGGCTCGTAGTCGACCACCACCAGGTCGGCGGCGTCGCTCCCGCAGGCCCGGTCCTCGGCAACGACCGCGACGACCGCCTCCCCCACGAACCGCACCACGCCACGGGCCACGAACGGTCGCCGCATGCCCTCGGGGAAGCCGGGCGTGGAGGCCGGCGCCAGGCCGAGCTCGGCGAGGTCGTCGCCCGTCAGGACGGCGAGGACACCGGGTGCGGTCTTGGCCTCGGACACGTCGATGCCCGTGATCCGGGCGTGCGCCAGCGACGAGCGGACGTACGTCAGCCAAGCCGCGTCCGGGAGCACCACATCCTCGACGTACGTTCCCCCCACGGTCAGGAACCGGGGATCCTCGAGCCGCGCCACCCGGTTGCCCAGGATGCTGCCCAACCGGATCCTCCCCTCGTGCTGCCCGCTGCGCCGGTCGGCCCGACCCTACGGGGGCGACGTCGCGCCTCGCCCATGCTCGACCAACCGGTGTCAGAATGCCAGGGAACCTGACAACCTGACACCCGGGGGCACAAGGGTGCACGTCCAGAAGGCGATCGTATTCGCCGAACGCGAAGGCTTCCGGGCCCTGGAGCTCGACCTCTACAGGCCGAGCGAGCCCGACGAGGCTCCGGACGGGCCCCGGCCCTTGCTGGTGTACGTGCATGGCGGCGGCTGGCGGGTGAGCCATCGGAGCCGACCGCCCCGGGAGACTCGGGAGTGGTCGCGTGATGTCTTCGAGCGGCTGACCGACATGGGGTTCGTCGTCGCCGCTCCGGACTACCGCCTCAGCGGCGAGGCACGCTTTCCGGCCCAGCTCGACGACACGCTGGACGCGCTCCGCTGGCTCCACGCCAGCGCCGGCGACCTCGGCGCCGTCCGGGAGCGCACGTACCTGTGGGGCGCGTCGGCCGGCGGCAACCTGGCGGCACTCGCCGCGCTCGTCGCCGACGCGCCCCCGGTTGCCGGCGTGGTGTGCTGGTACCCCGTCACCGACCTGCCCGCGCTCGACCAGGACGAGGACACCACCGACACCTACGAGGCCCACCTGCTCGGCGGACCCATCCGTCAGCACCTCGACCTGGCACGGGCCGCCAGTCCGGTGACGCACGTGCACGGCGGCGCGCCGCCGTTCCTCCTGCAGCACGGGGAGGACGACACGTGGGTTCCCCACGAACAGAGCGTCCTCCTGGCCGACGCCCTGCGGGTCGCGGGCGCGTCCGTGGAGCTCGAGAGCGTTCCGGGCGCGAACCACTTCTTCGCCGGCGCCGCCGACGCCGAGGTCGAAGCGATCTTTCAGCGCGCGATGGACTTCCTGCTCCGCCTCGACGCCGGCGCTGCGGTCCGCGCTGCGACCTAGCCCGAGGGGACCAACGCGAACTCGTCGAGGTCGACGCCGCACGCGATCTCGCCCGCGAAGTGCGGGCGCACACGGGCCTCCCACTCCGCCTCGGTCAGGTCGACGTCCCCCGGGACCAGGTGCGAGAGCACCAGGGTCCCCACGTCCGCCTGCGTGGCGATCTCACCGACCTGCTCGGGCGTCGAGTGGGAGCTGGCCAGGTGATTGCGGACCGCCTCGAAGTTGGGCAGTCGACGCAGGCGCTGCGCCAGCCGTTCGGCGGCGATCACCTCGTGGACCAGGACGTCGGCCCCTTGCGCCAGCCGCACGACGTTGCCGCAGGGACCGGTGTCGCCCGAGAACACCACCGAGCCCTGCGGGGTGTCGAACCGGAAGCCGAAGGCGGGGAACACCGGGGCGTGCTGCACCAGGACTGCGGACACCGCCACCCCGTGATCGTCCTCGGGATAGAAGACCACGGGATCCATGTCGGGGGCGGCCGAGGCCGCGCTGCTGCCGTCGCCGACGCAGCCGAGATCGATGTCGGGCGCATGCCCTTCCCGGACCACGCCGATCTCCCGGACCCGTACCGAGTCGGTGACGCTGCGCCGGCCCTCGTCGGCGATGCGGAGGTTGATGTTGTAGGCGTAGGCACGCAGCAGCTGATCCACGGTGGCCCGGATGCCGGGCGTCGGCGCATCCGGGAACACCAGGGGGCGCTCCTCACCGGCCGGAAACACCGGGATCGGGAGTCCCGCGGGACCCGGGCCGTACACATCGACAGCATGGGGTGGCCAGCTCCCCAGCAACAGGTTGGCCAGGTCGATGACGTGGTCGGCGTGGAGGTGCGTGACGAACAGGGCCCGGACCAGCGGCCGCTCCGGCCCGAGGTTCGGGTTGAGCGTCAAACCCGCACGCCAGAGCTGGCGGTGCGCGCCCTCACCGCAATCGACCAGGTAGGCGGCGTCACCGACCACGATCGCGTTGGCATACCCGGCGCGGGTCGCCTTGGGGTTCGACCCGCCCGCGGTACCGAGGAGGATCAGCCGGTCGGCGGCGTCGGTTCGCCGGGGTGCCCGGCGCTCCGCGAGCACGGCCCGCCAGTCATTTCGGCCGGGCAACAGTAGGTCCATCGCCGCTGACGCTAACGGGCGCTCGTACACGTCAGGGACCCTGATGTGTCTGCGGGCTCAACTACAGTGGACGACGAGTCCCGTGTGTGGGCGGGTCAGGTCACAGTAGGGGGTCGACCGTGGCGACGACGAGCGACGAGGTCACGTTTCCTGGGCCGGACGAGATCGAGGGGTTCTGGGCTCTGGACAAGATGCACGCGCCCCGGCCGGTCACCCCGCTGTCGTTCGATCTGGTGGTGCGCACCCTGGCCGAGGGTTTCACCAAGGCGCAGGCCGAGTACGACTGCCCGATCATGGTCAGCACCAAGGAGGTCAACCACTACTTCTACGTCGCCTTCCACCCCATCCCCGACGAAGCCGAGATCGCGGACCGGATGACCCGCTACCACGGCAAGCTTGCCGACAACGTCCCCGGTGTCGGCAAGACGTGGGACGAGCGGTGGAAGCCGGAGGTGATCGCCAACAACGTTCCGCTCAAGACGGTCGACTACTCGGGGCTCAGCGACGCCGAGCTGATCGACAAGCTCGACGAGCTGACCGATGAGATGCGGCACCAGTGGTGGATCCACGGCCACATCAACTTCGTGCTGCTGTCCAGCAGCGCGTTCTGCGACCTCTACGACACGATCATGAAGCCGGCCGACCCCACCGAGTCGTATCAGACGCTCCACGGCTTCCAGACCACCTCCGTCGCCGCCAGCCGTGGGCTGTGGGCGCTGAGCCGCACGGTTCTCGCCAGCCCGACGCTCAAGGAGCTGTTCGAGACGACCGAGCCGAAGGACATCCCCGGCAAGCTCGACGCCACCGACGAGGGTCGTGCGTTGCGCGAGCAGCTCGATCAGTTCCTGTTCGAGTACGGCTGGCGCCATGACGCCGTGTACGACCTCGCCGACGTGCCGTGGCGGGAGAACCCGCTGATCCCCCTGGCGAGCATCGCCAACATGATGGACCTGGACGAGAGCGATGACCCGGAGGTCGTCTACCAACTGAAGGTCTCCAAGCGCGAGGAGCTGTTGGGCGCGGCCCGCGCCAAGCTGGCCGACGAGCCCGAGACGCTGGCGAAGTTCGACGAGCTCTACGAGGCGGCGCGCTACAGCTTCCCGCTCACCGAGGACCACGCTTTCTACATCGATCAGCTGTTCATCAGCGTGTTCCGCCGGTTCGCCCTCGCCGTCGGGGAGCGGCTCGTCAGCAAGGGCGTCGTCGACAAGCCCGATGACGTCTTCTACCTCTACCGCGACGAGGTCGTTGCCGCCCTCAGCGACGGGGGTGACCAACGGGCGAAGGTCGCCGAGCGTCGAGCGACCATGGAGGCGGCCAGTCGCGTCCCGGCACCTACCACGCTCGGAAACCCGCCGCCGCCGCCCGAGGTGGCCGACCCGTTCATGGACGCGCTGGTGTACAGATTGCTCGGCATGGTCCCACCGGAAGAGAGCACCGACCCGGGGGCGCTCAAGGGCGTGGCAGGGTCACCTGGGGTCTACACCGGGACTGCCAGGGTGGTGCGGTCGCTGGACGAGGCGACCGAGCTCGAGGACGGCGAGGTCATGGTCTGCGAGATGACACTGCCGCCCTGGGTGCCCGTGTTCTCCGTCGCCGGCGCGATCGTCGCCGACGTCGGCGGCGTGCTCTCCCACACCGCGATCGTGGCCCGTGAGTTCGGCGTTCCCGCCGTGGTCGGCACCGAGGTCGGCACGACGGCCATCAAGACCGGTCAGACCATCACCGTCGACGGCAGCAAGGGGTTCGTCTACCTCGACGGCCGCAGCGCGACCGAGGCGGCGACGACGACCGCCTGGTAGCCGCGTCGCGGCACAGGCGACCCAGCCGTCGAGACGGGCGGGTCGAGGGAGCTAGGCTCGCCGCTGAGCATCCCGCGGTTCGGGAGACGACAGCATGCCCACGCGTCACAGGCGGCTCGGTGCCGGCGTCGCGCTCGTTCTCGTACCCGCGCTGGTTGGGCCGATCGCCTGCGGCGACGACGACTCGCCCGACGAAGCGTCGGTGGAGTCGACAGCGACAACGGCCGCCCCCACGACCACGAGTACCGCTCCCACGACCACGGCGCCCGACGTCACCACTGAAGATGTGACTTTCACCACCGGCGACGGGCTCGACCTCGTGGGCCGTCTCTACGGCGAAGGCACCACGGCGATCGTGTGCTCGCACGAGAGGCAGAGCTCCAAGGCGGACTTCGCCACCGCCGGCCCAGTGCTGGCGGCCGAGGGGTTCATGGTCCTGGCCTACGACAACCGGGGCGACGGAGAGTCGGAGCCGGGCGTGCCCGTCGATCGAGTGCTCGATCTGCTGTCCGCAATCGAGCTGGTGCGGGCGCGTGGCGCCGAGAAGGTCGTGCTGCTGGGCGCGAGCCGGGGTGGAACGCTTTCCCTCGACGCGGCCACCCAGACCGACGTCGATGCGATCGTCACCCTGTCGTCGCCTCCCCCAGACGACGGGCCGACCGCGGTCGCGGCCGTCACCGCGCCGAGCCTTTACGTAAACAGCGAGAACGACATGTTCGCCGACAGCACCCAAGAAATGTTCGAGGCGGCCAACCAGCCCAAGGAGATCGAAATCTACCCGGGTGGCGACCACGGGGTGGCGCTGTTCGACTCGGAACCAGGCCTGGTCGATCGCATCGTCGCGTTCATCAGCGCACAGACCGCGGCGTGACCGCGTCGAACCATCCGTGTGTTGTGCTCGGGCACGCATCGTTGTGCCGGGCCGCCTGGCTTGGCCGTAGACGACACCCCTTGTTGTTTTACGATCTTCTGGGCGTGTTAGAAATGCCGTGGTGGCCGAGATACTGCTGTTTCACCACGCACAGGGACAGACGCCCGGATTCCTTGCGTTCGCCGACGAGCTCCGCGCAGCCGGACACACGGTCCACACCCCGGATTTCTACGAGGGCAAGACGTTCGCTGCGCTCGACGAGGGGGTCGGCTACGCGAAGCAGGTCGGGT
>Ga0209889_1000188_pt1 | contig 14771 bp, 15 predicted proteins | sample GWRWN1_0_10_FD_187233 | JGI IMG/M metagenome (GOLD analysis project Ga0209889, IMG submission 187233) | Riverbed sediment microbial communities from areas with no vegetation in Columbia River, Washington, USA - GW-RW N1_0_10 (SPAdes)... | ecosystem: Environmental > Aquatic > Freshwater > River >... | reverse complement strand
GGGCCCCTGGCGAACAGGATGGTGGACCAGGACTACGTCGCCTGCCCCGCGGCGATGATCACGTACTTGACGAGGAACCCACCGATCAGGATCAGGGCCGAGGCCAGAGCGGTCATCCCCGGCGCCGCCTTCTTGATGCCACCTCCCAACTGAAGCGCTAGCGGGACCACGATTCCGACCACGACCGCCCCGAGCCAGAAGGTGAGGCTGTACGGCCCGGCGAGGAGCTTCGCCAGCGCCTGCGCGATCCCGGTCGATCCCGACATCTGCACCGCGATGATGAAGAGCACCAGCGCCGCGAGTTGGAGAACCAGCGCGAACGCGGTGAACCGCATCAGCCGCGACAGCGACTCGCGCGCCTGACCCCCGAGCAGGCTCAGGATCAGCGCGATCGCCGCGCCCCCGGAGGACGCGCCCACCACCAGGAAGAGGGCGCCGAGCCAGTGCGCGCTGATGAAGAGGGGCCGCGCGGTGGCGCCGAGCAGCACGCCCGGATAGGCGGCGAGGAAGAACCCGAAGAATCCCCCGATCACGCCAGCGACGAGCCGCAGTATGCGCATGCTGCGCCCTCCACGATCCTCGAGGAAGACGTCGAGGGCCACGAGGAAGGCGCACACGCTGAACCCGAGGAGTGCCCACGCTCCGGCGCTCATGGGCGAAAGCAGCTTGAGGTGGAACGGCCCGACGGTGAGGGCGCTCATGCCGATCTCGAGCGACGGCTTGGAGACCATCATCATATGGAGGAACCGGGTCGGCACGCCGAGATCGACGATCAAGAGGATCGGTCCCGGGATGATCGCCAGGAAGGCGATGTAGTAGCCCATGCGCACGATGTCGCGGTACCGCCGCGCGTCGAGGAGGCTGGCGATCGTGGCGATCACGAACGCCCCGCCCGCCAGCCCTCCCAGGAAGAAGTACAGATCGATCAGGAGCGGCCAGTCGGCGCTCTTGAGGAGACCCGGCCCCATCAGGCGCCTCCCTTGTCGTCCCGGCTCCGGAACGCCACCAGCGCGCCGAGCCCGACGAGCAGCGCCGAGCCGATCGACAGAAGCGAGTCGGCGATGACGTTGCGCTGCGGCAGCTTCGGCTTGTCCGGCAGCCCGTAGATCGAGGGCTTGCCGAGCAGGAGGAAGAACGCGTTGAGGCCGCCGAGGGCGCCGTTCGTGTCCTCGCCGTAGAGCTGAGCGTCTTTGTAGCCCAGCTTCTTGAGCTCCTCGACCCGCTGCTTCGCCTTGCCGGCCAGCTCGTCGCGGAAGCCGAACCTGATCGACTCCGTCGGGCACGCCTTGGCGCACGCGGGGCCGAGGCCGTTGTGGATCCGATCGTTGCAGAAGGTGCACTTCGTGGCCGTCCCGGTGTCGTGGTTGAACGCCACGACGCCGAACGGGCACGCCGAGACGCAGTAGCGACAGCCGTTGCAAATGTCCTGGTTGATGTTGACGGTGCCGTACTCGGTCCGGTAGATGGCGCCGGTCGGACAGGCCTCGAGACATCCGGCCTGGGCGCAGTGCTTGCACACGTCGGACATCATGTGCCACTGCTTCATCTGGCCCTTGGCGTCGGTTTCCTCGAAGAACCGCACGAGGCGGTAGGTCTTGTCGGTGAAGTGGGCGTGGTTCTGGTAGGAGCCCGTCCACTCCGGCTCTTCAGGCGCGAGCTGGTTCCACTGCTTGCAGGCGACCTGACAGGCGCGGCAGCCGATACACAGCGAGACGTCCGTGAACATCGCCAGCGTGCGTGCCATGAGCTACGCCACCGCCTTCCTGACGTTGCAGAGGAGCGCTTTGGACTCCTGGATGAACGTCGTCGGGTCGCCGAGGCTCGCGACAAGGTCGTTCGTGATGTCGCCCCTGGCGGACTTCATCACCCCTTGATACCCCCAGTGCCACGGGATGCCGACCTGGTAGACCTTCTTGCCGTTGATGATGAACGGCTTGATTCGCTCGGTGACGAGGGCCTGGACCTTGATCTGGGCGCGCGGGGTCTCCACCGTGATCATGTCGCCGTTCTGGATACCGAGCTCTTTGGCCATCTCAGTGCCGATCTCGGCGAAGTGGCCGAAGAAGAGCTCGGAGAGCCACGGCACGTGGCGCGACATGCCGGCGGCGTGGTGCTCGGTGAGCCGGTACGTGGTCAGCACGTAGGGATACTTGTCGGGCGTGCCGAGCCTGTTCAGGTCGCCGATGTCGTACACCTTCGCGACCGGGTTGTTGTCGACCTTCGACAGGAGGTTCCTCGTCGGCGACTCGAACGGCTCGTAGTGCTCGGGGAACGCGCCGTCCACGACCGAGGCGAAGAGCTGCCCCTTGCCGTGCGGGTTCATGATGAAGGCGTCGACGCCACCGATGCCCTTGAACGGGCCCTCCTTCTGGCGCGGCGCGTCCGGCGCCATCGTCCCGGGGAAGTCGGGCACGTCATTGCCGACCCACTTCTTCTGCCCGGCGTCCCACCAGATGAGCTTCTTCTTCTCGCTCCACGGCTTGCCGGCGGCGTTCGCCGAGGCGCGGTTGTAGAGGATCCGCCGGTTCGCCGGCCACACAAAGCCCCAGCCGTGGGCGAGGTAGTCCCCGCCCTTGGCCTTCTCGCGGCGGAGCGCCAGGTTCTTCCCCTCCTCCGGATAGATGCCGCCGTAGATCCAGTTACCGCAGGCGGTGAGCCCGTCGTCTCTCAGGTGAGCGAACGTCTTCATCGGCTCACCCTTCTTGTACTGGAGCTTGCCGTCCTTGTCGGTGACGTCGTCGGTCGCGTAGCCGTTGCACTCTTTGAGGACCAGCTCCATGTTGGGCTCCTTCTTGGGCCCCTGGGGCTGGTAGTCCCACACGAGCTCGAGGACGGGCCGGTCCTTCGTCGCTTTCGACGCCTTGTACAGTTCCTTCAACCGGTTGCCGAGGTCGACGATGAAGGCCGCGTCAGAGCGCGCGTCGCCCGGCGGCTCCACCGCCTTTACGTGCCACTGGGCCAGCCGCATCGTGTTCGTGATCGACCCGTCCTTCTCGGCGGTCGGGGCGGCAGGAATGAAGAACACCTCGACCTGGGAGGACTTGGGGTCGACCCCAGGCTCTTTCCAGATGGCCGCGGTGTCGGTCTCGAAGAGATCTACCACGACGAGCCACTCGAGATTCCGGACAGCCTGGCGGCTCATCTTGGCGTTGGGACTGTCCACCGCCGGGTTCTGGCCCATGCAGATGAACCCCTTCACCTTCTTCTGGTGCATCCCGACGACGAAGTGCTGGTGCGAGTAGGCGTCAGCCTTCTCACGCTTGGGCAGGTAATCGTAAGCGTAGTCGTTTTCTTTGGTCGCCGCCGGTCCCCACCACGCCTTCAGCAGGCTCACGACGAACTTGGGGTTATTGACCCAGAAGCCGCCCTTCGGCGTCGTCTTCTCCAGATAGTCGGTGAGGGTCGGGTGCGGCGCCTGGAGCGGCGCCGCAGGGTACCCGGGAAGCATGTGGTACAGCGTGCCGAAGTCGGTCGCGCCCTGGACGTTCGAGTGGCCGCGGAGCGCGACCACGCCGCCGCCGGGCCGCCCGACGTTCCCGAGGATGAGCTGGAGCATGCAGAGCGAGCGGATCTGCTGGACACCGTTGGTGGACTGGTTGAGCTGGAGCGCGTACGAGATCGTCCCGGTCTTGTCCGGCCCGGAGGCGGAGCAGTAGATGTCCGCCACTTTCAGGAACAGGTCCTTCGGGATTCCGCAGACCCGCTCCACCATCTCCGGGGTGTAGCGCGCGTAGTGGCGGCGCAGGTGTTGGAACACGCAGTTTGGATCGCGGAGCGTCGGGTCCTGTTTGGGATACCCGTCGGCGTCGAGCTGGAACTTCCACGTGGACTGGTCGTAGCTGCGCTTGCCGGCGTCGTAGCCGGTGAACAGCCCGTCGAGGTCCGCCGGGGTCTTGAAGCTCGGGTCCACCAGCAGGGACGCGTTGGTGAACGTGACCACGTAGTCGTGAAAGTACTTCTTGCTCTCGATCGCGTACCGGATCAACCCGCCGAAGAAGACGATGTTCGTGCCCGAGCGGATCGGCACGTGGTAGTCCGCGGTCGCGGACGTCCGCGTGAACCGGGGGTCCACGTGGATGATCTTCGCGCCGCGCTCCTTGGCCTTCATCACCCACTTGTAGCTGACCGGGTGGCATTCGGCCCAGTTCGAGGTCGGCATGATCACGTCGGCGAACTGCACGTCGATCAGATTGGTGGTCATCGCGCCGCGGCCGAAGGTCGCGCCGAGCGCGGGCACCGTGGCGGAGTGGCAGAGGCGCGCCGAGTTCTCGAGGTTGACGAGCCCGATGCCGCGCGAAAGCTTGGCGATCAGGTAGTTCTCCTCGTTGTCCAGCACGGACGAGCCGAGCCACGCCATGCCCTCGCAGCGGTTCACCGTGACCTGCTTGTCGCCGACCTTGACCGACTCGACGAAGGTCTCGTCGCGGGTCTTCTTCACCCGCTGCGCGATCTGCTCCATCATCCAGGCGAGCGGCTTCTCCTCCCACTTGTCGCTCCCGGGGGCGCGGTACATACACTTGGAGATGCGCCGCTCGTTCACCGACAACTGGTAGGTGGACGACCCTTTCGGACACAGCGCGCCCTCGGTGTGGGGCGCGTCGGGGTCGCCCTCGATGTCGACGATCTTGTTGTCCTTGACGTAGATGAGCTGGGCGCACCCGACCGCGCAGTACGGACAGACGCCCGGGAATGCCTTGGCCTCCTTGATCCGGAGCGAGGCGGCGGCGGCCTCGACGGGGGTCAGATCGATCCCACCACCGACCACCGCGGTGCCCGTGGCTGCACCGTACTTGAGGAAGTCGCGTCGCGACAGACTCATTGCGACACTCCTTTTCGGGAACGAGGTTGAACGACCTGAAGCCGCGTTACATCCACGGCTCTTAGATCTCGGGACTCGCGATCTCTTCCCAAGCGCGGCGGACGACGACAATCCTCTCGACAGACCCGGCGCCAGGCTCGATCTTCACGATGTCACCGGGATTCAGGATGTCGAGGTCGGCCTTGACCTCCTCGTCGGTCACGACTCGGGCGTGCTCCGAACAGGAGAGGTCGGTGCACACGTCGGCCGTACCCCTCACGCGCAGTCGGCCCCGACTCTTGTCGACCTCGACGACTGTCATACGGGACTGCTGGATCGACTCTGACAGGCTCTGGGCCATCGCCACCACCTCTTCGTCAGGGGGGATTTGGCGTTAAATTGCGAGATGCTAGGGGCGGTCAGACCACCATGTCAAGCCGCACCGCGTCTAGCCCGAACCCCCCGGCAGGGGCAGCTCGCCCGGGTCGGGCGGGGGTGCCTTGGAAGCCTCGATCGGCGGGGCGTAGCGCGTCAGGCACTCGTGCAGGAGCCTCCGGGCCTCGTCGGGTCTGCCGGCGTCCAGGGACTCGACGATCTCCCGCCGGGTGGCCAGGCTCACGATGGGCCCGTCCGTGAGCGGGTTGTAACAGCGGCCGAGCTCGAGGAGCATGCGGTCGACGGACCTGACGTCGGAGAGGTTCGCCTCGATCAGGCGAAACAGGTCGAGGGCGTGGTCGTCCCGGCGGCGCGACCGGAGCCCGCGGCGGAGGGCCCTGTACTTGGCGTCCAGAAGGGACTCGTCGCTCATGTGCGCCTACCTAAAGCGCGCGGTCGCGACGCGCTCGAGGCTCTCGAGCTTATGCACACGCTCATCGTACCCGATCTGGCGGAACAGGTCGGCCAGCGACGCGAAGCGCCCGTAGTCGTCCGCGAACGTGCTCTCGAAGGACTCCGACTCGAGCGCTGGGTTCTCCGCGACGTACTTCATATACTCGTGCTCGGCGTGGTCCTCGAAATACGCGTTCAGCAGGTAGCTCCACCGTGGGTGGACGACGTAGAGCGACCAGGCGATGTGGTAGTACACGAAGGCGATTACCTGGGGCAGGAGCCGATACCAGACGAAGTTCTCGCGCACGCCCTTCCGGTCGGTCAGCTCCTCGAGGATCAGCAGGTGCCATTGCTCGTTGTCCTGCTGGATCCGGCTCTCCTTGACGCGCTCGAAGACGCGGCGCGCGAAATCCGGGTGGGCGTGCGTGTGGGTGATCGCGATATACGCAACGTGCTCCCAGGCCTGGTAGGGGACGCGCGCGATGACCTCCAGCACCTTGAACTTCGAGACGCTCTGCTTCCGTCCGTAGAAGAGGTCCATCGAGCGGAAGAGCGCCCGGGCCAGCAGGCCGTACCGCATCCGGGGCGCGGCCAGGGTCTCGCCCTGAGCGCGTTTCAGCTCGTCAGACGTCAGGCGCTGCAACGGCGACCCCATCGCTCAGCACGAGCGCGTGCCCGGCGTAGAGATTCAGGCTGTCGGTCCGCACGTAGCCGCACACGGTGATGTTGAGCTGCTCGGCCAGCGCCACCGCCATCTCGGTCGGCGACGTCCGCGAGGCGACCAGGGGGACGCCCATCCGTGCGGCTTTCAGGAGCATCTCGGAGGAGATGCGCCCGGTCGACAGCAAGATGCGGTCCTCCGTCGGGATCCCCTGCCGGAGCGCGGCCCCCTTGATCTTGTCGACCGCGTTGTGCCGGCCGACGTCCTCGGCGACCAGGAGGAGCCGCTCGCCGTCGGTCAACGCGGCGCCGTGGATGCCCCGCGACGTCTTGTAGTGGACGGCGGCGGCGAAGAGGTCCTTCATCCGGAGGGACAGCGTTTCCGGACGGACGCGCAGCGTGGACGCGAGGCGCGGGAAGAGCCGATGGTCGATGCGGAACGTGATTCCCCCGCCGCATCCCGAGGTGAGGATCCGCTCGGTCGGTAGCGACACCGGGCCCGCGAGCGTGACCTCGGCGCGCCCGTCGACCGGCGAGACCTCGACGTGGCGGATCTCGTCGAGCCCGCCGATGACCTTCTCCATCCAGAGGTAGCCCACGACGAGCGCCTCGAGGTCGATGGGAGAGCAGAGGAGTGTCAGAAACTTCTCCCCATTCACGTAGATCGTCAGCGGTTGCTCACGAACGACTTCACCGGCGATCTCGTCGGCGTGGACTCCGCGGACCCGAAGGTAGGTGCGCATGACCCGCTCGCGCGATTCTAGCGCGGATACAGGACCCGAACCAGCGCGAGCCCCTGCGCCGGCGCCGTCGGGCCCGCGCGCGTGCGGTCGCGCGACGCGCGGACGGCGCCGAGCCAGTCGGCGTCGTGGCCGCCGCGCCCAACCGCGACCGCGCTGCCGACGATGTTCCGCGCCATGTGGTGGAGGTAGCGGTCCGCCGAGACCAAGACGGCGAGCCGCTCCTTCCGGCGGACCACGTGGAGAGCCCGCACGACACACACCGGATCCTTCGCGCGCCCCGGCGCGGCGCAGAACGCGCCGAAGTCGTGTCGGCCGCGGAGCGGCGCCAGCGCCCGCCGCATCGCATCCACGTCGAGCTGCTGGGGGATATGCCAGGCGTAACGGAGGAGGAGCGGGCTCGCGACCGCTCCAACGTCGATGAGGTACGCGTAGCGCTTGCCGGTCGCCGCGCGCCGCGCGTCAAAGCCCGCCGGCGCCTCACGGACATCGAGAACGCGGATGTCGCGTGGGAGATCGGCGTTGAGGGCGCCCCGGATGCCGAGGCTCGGGACCCGGGCCGCGGTCGTCAGCGACGCGACCTGCCGGAGGGCGTGCACGCCCGCGTCGGTGCGGCTGGCGCCGGTCACGCGGGTCTCGGGGCCGAACCGCCGACGCGCGGCCTCCAGCAGGACCCCCTGCACCGTACGGGCGCGGGGCTGGACCTGCCAGCCGTGGTAGTCGGTGCCGTCGTAGGACAGCACCAGTCGGAAGCTCGAACGGAGCGGCGCTATTGCGGCGGCGGGTGGCGCCGCGGGCTGCGGGCCGGGACGAACGTGAGCCACACGACCGCGACGAGGAGGAAGAGAACGATGTCGATCACGATCTCCCATGACACGCCGGGCAGCACGGTCGGCACGACCTGACGCTTGAGCCAGTCCTGCCGCTCGAAGTCTTTCGGCTCGTAGTAAACGGGGTCGTAGCCGCGGACGGCGTCGACGAACCGTACGACGAGCGGGACCCCCACGTAGGCCACGACCAGGATCGTGAAGATCACCGCCAGGTGGAAGCGCTCGTTGTAGCCGAAGTGACGATGGTAGTAGCGGCGGAGGGACATCATGCCCGACCGGCCCGCGTCCGCGGCCGGCGGGCGCCGTGCGGCGGCCTACGATCGGGCCAGCAGCTCGGCGATCTGGACCGCATTCGTGGCCGCGCCTTTGCGCAGCTGGTCGCCGACCACCCAGAAGCTCAGTCCGTTCGCGCTCGAGAGATCCTCGCGGATCCGCCCCACGAAGCAATCGTCTTGCCCCTCGACCGCGATCGGCATCGGGTAGCGGTGCTGGGCGGGGTCGTCCCAGAGCTTGAGGCCGGGAAAGCGCTCGAACAGATCGCGGGCGCGGGCCGCCGTGATCTTCACCGCCGTCTCGGCGGTGACCGCGATCGAGTGTGAGGTGAAGACCGGCACCCGCACGGTGGTCGGCGCGATGAGGAGCTCGGGCGCCTCGAGGATCTTGCGCGTCTCGTTCACCAGCTTCATCTCCTCGCCGGTGTACCCGTCGGGCTCGAACCGGTCGATCGCCGGGATCAGGTTGAAGGCGATCGGGTGGGGAAAGTGCCGGGGAACGATCGTCTCGCCGCGCGCCCACGCCAGGGTCTGCTCCCGGAGCTCGGCGATGCCGTTGACGCCGGCGCCGGAGACCGCCTGGAAGCTGGTCGCGATCACGCGGGTGAGCCGACCCGCATCGTGGAGCGGCTTGAGCGGCATGACCATCACGATGGTCGTGCAGTTCGGGCACGCGACGATGCCCCGATGACGTCGCGCCGCGTGCGCGTTGATCTCGGGGACGACGAGGGGCACCTCCGGATCCATCCGGAAGGCGTTCGACTTGTCGATGACGGTCGCGCCGGCCCTGACGATCGCCGGCGCGTACTCCTTCGCCTGGGCGGAGCCCGCCGAGCAGAAGGCGATGTCCACGCCCTTGAAGGCCCCCGGCTCGATTCTCCGGATCGGGACGGGCTCGCCGCGGAAGGTCACGGTTTTGCCCACCGAGCGCTCGGAGGCGAACGCCCGCAACTCGCGCACCGGGAACTTCCGCTCCTCGAGAATCTTGAGCGTCGTCTGCCCCGCGGCGCCCGTGGCGCCCACCACCGCGATAGACAGCCCCGAGGCCATCAGTATTGCCGCTCCACTTCGCGCACGATCAGGTCCCCCATCTCCCGCGTCCCCGTTGCCCGGGCTCCCGGAGCGGCGATGTCCGCCGTCCGGTGGCCTTGCGCGAGCACCCGGAGCACCGCGCCCTCGATGCGGTCGGCGTCCTTCTCCATATTCAGCGAGTACCGCAGGAGCATGGCCGCCGACAGGATCGCGGCGATCGGATTCGCGATGCCCTTGCCGGCGATGTCGGGCGCCGTCCCGTGCACCGGCTCGTAGAGGCCGACCGACCCGCCGAGGGACGCCGATGGCAGCATGCCCATGGAGCCGGCAAGGATGGCGGCCTCATCGGACAAAATATCACCGAAGGTGTTCTCGGTCACAATCGTGTCGAACTGCGTCGGCCGGTGCACCAGGGCCATCGCGCAGTTGTCGACCAGCATGTGCTCGAGGGTCACGTCCGGGTACTCTCGGCCGACACGCGTGACCACCTCGCGCCAGAGCTGCGACACCACGAGCACGTTCACCTTGTCGACCGAGGTGAGCCGCCGCCGGCGCTTGCGCGCGACCTCGAACCCGATCCGGGCGATCCGCTCGACCTCCCGCGACGTGTACGCCATCGTGTTGATGGCGCGCGCCCCGCCATCGGCGAAGCGCTCCACCCCGCGGGGCTCGCCGAAGTAGAGCCCTCCGGTCAGCTCGCGGATGACCATCAGGTCGGTCCCCTCGACGACCTCACGCTTGAGGGGCGAGGCGTCCACGAGCATGGGAAAGCATTTCGCGGGACGGAGGTTGGCGTAGAGGTCGAGCTCCTTGCGAAGGGCGAGGAGCCCCCGCTCGGGCCGCTGCTCGTGGGGCACGTCGTCCCACTTGGGGCCGCCGACGGCCCCGAAGAGGATCGCGTGCGACGCCCGGCACAGCTCCAGCGTTCCCGAGGCCAGCGGAGCGCCCGTCGCGTCGATCGCCGCGCCACCGACCAGCGCGCGCTCGAACTCGAACGCGGCGCCTGTGCCCTTGCCGATGGCCCCGAGGACGCGCATGGCCTCGGGGATCACCTCCCCGCCGATCCCGTCCCCCGGCAGGACCGCGATCCGGTACGTCGCCATCTAGGGGCCGACTTCCTTCAGTCGCTGGGCCGACGCCTGAGCCACCCGGTTGAGGGCGCTGAGATAGGCGCGGGCGCTCGCCTCGATGACATCCGTCGAGGCGCCCTTGCCGGACACGAGCGTCCCGTCGAAGTCGATCTTCATCGCGACCTCGCCGATCGCGTCCTTGCCCGACGTCGCCGAGCGCAGGGCGTAGTCTTGAAGGCGGCCCTTCAGGCCCGTGATCGCGTCGATCGCCGCCAGGACCGCGTCGACCGGCCCGTCGCCCACGCCGGAGTCCTGGAACGTCTGCCCCTCCTTCTTCAGCCGCACCGTCGCCGAGGGCACGACTCCCGTGCCGCTGATGACGTGGAGGTAGTCGAGCTCGTAGAGGGGCGCGACCGGCTGGGTGACCTCGTCGGTCGCGATCGCCATGAGGTCTTCGTCGTAGACCTCCTTCTTCCGGTCGGCGAGATCCTTGAACGCCTTGAACGCCCGATCGAGCTCCGGACCGGCGAGCGCAAAGCCGAGCTCCTTGAGCCGCGCCGCGAGGGCGGCCCGCCCGGAGTGCTTGCCCAGGACGAGCTTGTTCGACGCGCGGCCGATGTCCTCGGGCCGCATGATCTCGTAGGTGAGCTTCTCCTTCAGGACCCCGTCCTGATGGATCCCGGCCTCGTGGGCGAACGCGTTCTCGCCGACGATGGCCTTGTTCGGCTGCACGTGCACGCCCGTGATGTGGGAGAGCAGGCGCGACGCCTTGAAGATCTCCTCGGTCCGGACACGCGTCTCGATCCCGAAGTAGTCTTTCCGCGTCCGGAGCGCCATCACGATCTCCTCGAGGGACGCGTTGCCCGCCCGCTCGCCGATCCCGTTGATCGTGCACTCCACCTGCCGGGCGCCCTGCATGATCGCGGTCAGCGAGTTTGCGACCGCCTGCCCGAGGTCGTTGTGGCAGTGGACGGAGAGGACGACCTTGTCCAGGCCCTGCACCTTCTCCCGGATGCGGGCGATCTGCTCGCCCCACTCGCGCGGAATCGCGTAGCCGACGGTGTCGGGGATATTGATCGTCCCCGCGCCGGCGTCGATCACCGCCGCCAGGACGTCGCACATGTAGTCGAAGTCGGAGCGCGACGCGTCCTCGGGCGAGAACTCGACGTCCTCGCAGTACCCGCGCGCGTGGCGGACGGCGTCGACCGAGGCCTTGAGCACCTCGGCCCGGGACTTGCGCAGCTTGTACTTCAGGTGGATGTCGGAGGTCGCGACGAACGTGTGGATGCGCGGCTTCCGGGCGTACTTCACGGCCTCCCAGCAGCGGTCGATGTCGCCGAGCCCCACGCGGGACAGGCCGCAGATGGACGGCGCGTTCTCCAGCGTCCCGACCTGCTTGGCCACCTCGCGGGTGGCTTCGAAGTCCTCGTCCGACGAGATCGGGAAGCCGGCCTCGATGACGTCCACCTGCAGGCGGGCCAGCTGGCGGGCCATCTCGAGCTTCTCCATCGTGTTCATGGAGAAGCCGGGCGCCTGCTCGCCGTCCCGTAATGTGGTGTCGAAGATGATGACGCGATCCATACGTCCTCCTAAGGCGATTCCTTGCTAGGCAGCTCGGTCGGTACCGAGAGCGGGCGCCCGACGACCAGGCGCCGGACTGGTCCGGAGAGCGCGTAGCCGGTGAAGAGCACGAAGAGAAACAGGTCGTGCTTGGTGGCCACGATCATGATTGCCAGCACGACGACCAGCAGCGTCTGGAGCGGCCGGCGCCGGAGGAAATCGACCTCCTTGAAGCTCCAGTAGCGGAACGTCGACACCATCAGGAGGGCGAGGACGCCGGCGGCGGCGGCCAGCGCGATCTGGGTCCAGCGAGCCAGCGGCGCGTCGCCCAGCAGCAGGACGGTCGCCGCGACCACGCCGGCCGCCGCCGGCGTGCTGAGGCCGATGAAGAAGCGCCGATCGACCGTGCCGGTCTGCACGTTGAAGCGGGCGAGCCGCAGGGCGCCGCAGATGACGAACAGGAAGACGCCGAACCAGGCCGGGCGACTCAGATCCTTGAGCGCGTAGGAATACAGGAGGAACGCCGGCGCCACGCAGAACGAGACGACGTCGGCCAGCGAGTCGAACTCGACCCCGAACTGGCTGGTCGCCTTCATGAGGCGGGCCACGCGGCCGTCGAGGAGGTCCATGATCATGGCGACGAAGATCGCCAGCGCGGCGTCAGCGTAACGGCCCTCCACCGTGAGCAGCATCGCGAAGAAGCCGCAGAAGAGGTTCCCGGTGGTGAGCAGGCTCGGCAGCAGCACAATGCCGCGCCGACGCTTGTCGCGAAGCTCGTGCCAGCGCCGGCGCCGCGGCCCCTTGTGACGCCTGATCATGAGCGCCCCTCGGGCATCACGACAGAAGTCCCAAGACCGTGACGCCCCCCATCACCTGGTCGCCGACTCGCACGCGGACCTCGGTCCCGCGCGGCATGCAGCAGTCGGTTCGGGAGCCGAAGCGAATCATACCGAACCGTTCGCCGGCGGCCAGCTTGTCGCCGGGTGCCACCCGACAGACAATCCGCCGCGCGACGACACCCGCGATCTGGACGACGGTCACCCGCGCGTTCTCACCCTGGAGGTGGAGCACACAGCGCTCGTTCACGTCGCCCGCGTCCTGTCGGTAGGCGGCCACGAAGCGGCCTCGCGAGTACGCGGCGCCGACGACGAGGCCGGCGATCGGCGCGCGGTTCACGTGCACGTCCAGCGGTGAGAGGAAGATCGCGACCCGCACGGCCGGGCCGACGAACGGGTCGTTCAGCTCGTCGATTTCGATCACACGGCCGTCGGCCGGCGCGAGCACGCCGCCGGTGACCGCCGGCACCGCGCGCTCCGGGTCGCGGAAGAACCCGAGGGAGGCGAGCGCCGCGCCCGCGAAGGGCACCGCGAGGGCGCGGCGGCCGGCGAGCGCGAGTCCGGCCGCGATCGCGGCCGGGACCACGATGAACGGCCAGCCCTCGGGCGCGACCGGGAGCCGGCTCATCAGCCGATCCGCGGCGGCTTGATCCAGGACATCATCGACCGCAGGCGCTTGCCGACCTCCTCGATCGGGTGCTCGGCGTCCCGCCGCCGCATGGCGAGGAATCCGGCGCGGTTGGCCTGGTTTTCCAGCACCCACTCGCGCGCGAACTGGCCGGACTGAATCTCGCCGAGGATCCGCTTCATCTCGGCCTTCGTCTGCGCGCTCACGACGCGCGGTCCCCGCGTGTAGTCGCCGTACTCGGCGGTGTCCGAGACCGAGTAGCGCATGTACGCGAGGCCCCCCTGGTAGAAGAGGTCCACGATGAGCTTCATCTCGTGCATGCACTCGAAGTAGGCGACCTCGGGCTGGTAGCCCGCCTCGACCAGCGTCTCGTACGCCGCCTTGATGAGATGCGAGATGCCGCCGCAGAGCGTCGTTTGCTCTCCGAACAGATCCGTTTCCGTCTCTTCCTTGAACGTCGTCTCGATCACACCGGCCCGCGTGCAGCCCACGCCCTTGCCGTACGCCAGCGCCAGATCGCGCGCTTTGCCGGAGACGTCCTGGTACACGGCGAGCAGCGCCGGCACGCCCGGCCCCTGGGTGAAGAGGTCGCGCATCACGTGGCCCGGCGCCTTCGGCGCGATCATGGTGACGTCGGCGTCCGGCGGCGGGACGACCTGGTTGAAGTGGATGTTGAAGCCGTGCGCGAACATGAGCATCTTGCCCTTGCCGAGGCCGCCCTTGATCTCGCTCTCGAACACGTGACGCTGGCTCTGGTCGGGCAGCAGGATCATGATCACGTCCGCCATCTGCGCCGCCTCGTTCACGGTCGCGACCCGGAGGCCTTCCCTTTCGGCCTTGGCCCAGCCCTTCGAGCCCTTGTAGAGTCCGACGACCACGTCCTGGCCGGAGTCCTTGAGATTCAGCGCGTGGGCGTGTCCCTGGCTGCCGTACCCGATGATCGCGATCTTCCGGCCCTTGAGCAGGCCGAGATCGGCGTCCTGGTCGTAGTAGATCTTCGCGGGCATCGCGTGTCCTTTCCTCGGTGTCGGTGAGTGTTAGTCGGCGAAGCCGACCACCTTCGGGTCGTCCGCGACGCGCGGCTTCCGCGGCGGCTCGACGCGCCGCACGCGCGCCTTCGGGCCGCGCGCGATCGCGACCTTCCCCGTCCGGACGAGCTCCTGGATCCCCATCGGCCGCAGCAGCTCGATCAGCGCCTCGAGCTTACCCTCGTCGCCGGTGGCCTCCAGGACGAACGACACGGCCGTGACGTCGATCACCCTCGCCCGAAAGATGTCGGCCGTCCGGAGGATCTCCGCCCGATTCGACGGCTCGGCGTTGACGCGGATGAGGACCAGCTCGCGCTCGACGTGGCTCTCGTCGGTCAGGTCGGTCACCTTGATCACATCGATGAGCTTGTGCAGCTGCTTCGTCACCTGCTCGATGACGAACTCGTCGCCGCGCACGACGAGCGTCATCCGGGAGACCGACGGGTCGAGCGTTTCGCCGACCGACATGCTCTCGATGTTATAGCCGCG
>Ga0209889_1000187_pt1 | contig 14777 bp, 7 predicted proteins | sample GWRWN1_0_10_FD_187233 | JGI IMG/M metagenome (GOLD analysis project Ga0209889, IMG submission 187233) | Riverbed sediment microbial communities from areas with no vegetation in Columbia River, Washington, USA - GW-RW N1_0_10 (SPAdes)... | ecosystem: Environmental > Aquatic > Freshwater > River >... | reverse complement strand
CATGTCGTCGCCGTCCGCGGCGACCAGAAGGTGCTCCAGCTGCGTGAACCGGTCCCGGATCATCCCCGCCCGCACCCGCGCCCGGCCGACCCAGCCGCGCACCGTCGAGACCGGACGGTCCATCAACGTCGCCAGCCGGCGCCACCCAAATCCGTCCACGCAAGCCCGCAGCGCCGACCAGATCACCTCCACCACGTCCAGCCGGCGACCCAGCAGGAACGCTGGCAGCAGCACATGCGTCCGCCCGCAGCCACGGTCATCGGTCAATCGGCAGATCGCCCGGCGCAGCCGGATCTTCTGCACCGCGCCCGGCGCTGTCCGCACGAACCGTCGCGCCACGTGCCCCCACCGCGACAGCGGCCCAGCACAGTCCGGGCACCGCAACAAACCATCGACCAGCATCCGTTCGACGACGGCAGGGTCAGGGCCTACAGTGAGCAACGCAGCCTCCGGGCGGCGCTAGGAACGGCCCTTCCCCACACGGCCTGCAAGCAGAGGGGGGAAGGGCCGTTTGTCCGTCAATGACCGGATCACCCTAAACCCCTGACGACCCAGGGCTGTCGATGGCTTCCTGACCCACCTCATCCAGCGCGCCTTCACCACACCAAGATCATGCTCATCTTGAGTGACGCAGCCGGGCCTTCCCGGCCTCACCGGGAGTGGCACCTAACAGTCGGGGCAGCGGGGCCGGCCAGGGCGCGGCGGAGTTGGTCGGTGCGTTGCTGGTGGGCGCGCATCCGGTAGGACGGGCCGTCGATGCCGACGACGATGCCGCGGTGCAGTAGGCGATCGAGGAGGGCGGCGGCGAGCATGGGGTCGCCGAGGCGGTCACCCCAGCCGGCGATGCCGGTGTGGCTGGTCAGGATGGTGCTGGATTTGAGGTAGCGGCGGGAGATGACCTCGAACAGGGCGGAGTTGGCGTCGGGGTCGGGTTGGCCGCGGCGGTAGGCGAATTCGTCGATGACGAGCAATCGAGGTCCACAGTAGAATCTCATGCAGGTGTCGAACCGGCCTTCCAGGTGGGCTTTGCGGGCGCGGCGGGCGAGGTCTTCGGCGGTGGTGAAGTAGACCCGGTGCCCGGCGTCGACCGCGGCCCGGGCGAGGATCGCCGCGAGCATGGTCTTGCCGGTACCCGGTGGGCCGATGAGCAGGACGTTGCCGGCGTCGTCGAGGAACCGCAGGGTGGCCAGCTCGGTGATCAGCTTGGGGTCGATGCCGGGTTGGGCGGTGAAGTCGTAGTCGGACAGGGTCCAGGTGTGGGGCAGGCAGGCGAAGCGGAGCCGGCCGGCCAGCCGGCGGGTCTGGGTGGTGTCGACCTCGATGGCCAGCAGTTGCTCCATCGCCTCGATGACCGACAGGTCCTGGTCGCGGGCGGTGTCCAGGACCGCGGTGAGCGCCTCGGCGGCGGCGTCTAGCCGCAGGAACGCTAGGTGCGATCGCAGCCGCTGGTAGATCGCTGCCTGGCCGCTGGTTATCGGCTCGGCCAGGTCGGTGGCGGGCCGGCCGCGCCGGCTGGTGGTTTTCGCGGTGGTCACCGGGCACCACCAGCGTCACGCCCGACGGGCCGGGCCGCCGCGGCGTAGGCGGCAAAGTCGACCACCGTGGCGGCGACCTCGAGCCCGGCGTGGGCGGCGCGGATCCGGTCGGCCTCGGCCAGCGCCGCCGACGATGGTGGCCGACGGTCCTTTCGCCGACACGCGACCCGGTCGCCCGTATCGGCCATCACCACCCGGTGCAGCGCGGTGACGTGTTCATCGGAGCGCACCAGCATCCCGGCGCCGTCGGGAGCACGGAGGTGACGGGCCAACAACACACCCCGGCCACTCGTGATGTCCACAGTGGAGCTACCGAGCCGGTGGCGGACCGTGACCTGTTGGCCGGCGTGCCCGGGCGGTACGGAGTAGCGGTTGCCGCGGAAGGCGACCAGCGCCTGGGTGCTGACCCGACGGTCGACCTCGATAATGGCGGCGAACGGGGCCGGCGCTGGTCGTAGCGGTTCCGCCTCGGCCAGCCGCCCCACCGTGGTGGGCGCACCGTCGATCAGGCGCCGCCGGCGGTCCAGCCCGGTGCAGGCGCGGTCCAGGCTGGCCTGGGCGGCGGCCAGACTCGCATCGTCGGCCAAGGTGCGCCACCAGCGTTGCGTGATGACGTTGATGGCCTTCTCCACCGCGCCCTTGCGCCAGCTGTGCCCGCGCGGGCATAGGTCCACCCCGACGCCGTAGTGCACCGCCACCGGAGCGAAGCTGGCCCGCAGCCGGCCCGAGCCTGGATGACAGACGGTCGACATCCGATCAAACCGCCAGCGCCGGCTCACCCCGCCCAGCCGGCGGACCACCTGGTCCAGCCCCTCCACCAGATGCCCCGTGTCGGTGCGCTCGGCCAGCCAGCCTCGGCACCGGCTCGAGTGCGGCAGCACACCCACCAGCACGTAGGCGGTGTCCCCCCACCCCCACGATGTCGCCGGGTTGGGCAGTTCCACCCAGTCCCACTGGGTTTCCTCACCGGGCGGGTGCTCGATCAGTCCACGATCCTTGCGCCGTGCCCCGGCGCACGCCGCGCAGTACGGGCGAAGCGACCGGGCCCGCAGCCCCCGGGTGAACGACGGATATGACCCGCCGTAGCCCAACCCGGCGACCTCCTCGAACAGCGTCGTCGCCCACAGGTGCGGGTCGGCGGCCAGCCGCAGCCGGCAGTACTCCACATACTCCTCGAACGGATCCACATTGGACTGGACGCGCTGGCCCGGCACTCGCTCGCCGCGAAGGTAACGGCGCACCGTCACCCGGGTCGCCCCGACGTGACGGGCTATCGCCGCGATCGACCACCCCTGCTTCCGCAGTGCATGTACTTCCACGTTCGTCTCCCATGACAACATCGCTGGGGCTCCCTCGAGATCTCCGTGTCCTGGCAGACCGGAGCATCGAGGGAGCCCGCCGCTTACAGACGGATCTGCATCGGCGAGTCGCCCTGGGTGGTCACTTTCGATGAGCAGGAGTGGTCACGTTCGCGTGAGCGGGGGCATCGGTTCTTCCAGCGAGCTTTGACGATGTTGAAGGTGACACCGACTGAGGTGGTCACCGACGCTGCACCGATCTACCCGGCCGTACTCGAGGACCTGCTTCCGGCCGCGTGGCACCCCATGTCGAGGGACATGCCAACAATCCGATCGAGGCCGATCACAGCCAGCTCAAACACCGGCTCAGACCGATGCGCGGGCTCCGAACGGCGCGGACCGCGCAGGTGATCATCGGCGGTCACGCGTTCATGCCGAACCTTCGCCGCGGGCATTACGAGCTCGCCGCCAACGGCCCCGCTCGGACGCGAGTTGCCGTGGCGTTCGCTGAACTCGCACGGGCAATCTGACCCGGGCCGACCATCGCCTCAACACGTCCGACGACCCCACAACGCAACAGCGCCCATCAGCCCATCCCGAACTGGGCCAGGATCACTGGGCACGACATCAGTAGCATGACGCCGAAAACGCCTAGTGAAGGCTTGTCGAATGGGGCGTCGTGGTGCCGGGCGGCGGTCATCGCTCCGGGGGAACTCGCGAAGTTGAACGTCACCCGGCACTCCTACAGGGTAGGCGCCCTCACCGAGCCATGATCACGTGAATTGATCTGCCGCGATGACGGACGTATGGCGAGGCTGCAGGCGCAGCCGGCATGGCGTCCGGGTCGTCGATGCAGGGTAGGTCTCACGGCTGTGACCGACGGGTAGCCGATGGGCGGGCAGCCGGAGACGTTGCGGGTCCGGCGAGTCTGCGCTGGTCAGCCAGGGGAAGCGGCGTCTCGACGTTGTTAGGTCGAGGCATCTGTCTATCCGACGTTCAGCGGAGCCACCGTCGCCGTTGTAGGTGCGTCCATTGCCCTCGCCAGCTTGAAGATCAACTGGTTTGAATGCGGCTGGGCCCCGTTCCACCTGCCTCCCGCGAGTAGGGCGGCACCCACTACGGCAGCAGCGGGCGTCCCCTCAACGCCCCGCAGTGGGTGCGGCTTCGTTCTCCGCAACTGCAACAACGAAGCGGTCCTGACCAGGGCGGATGACGTTTTCGGCACCCACAGCGCTCGGAGTGTCTGGACTGGATCCTGATCTGGAACCAGCACCAACTGCGGCAGGTCCTGACCGAATACCTACGCCACTACGACACGGCCCGGCCGCACCGGAGCCTGGACCTGCAACCACCCACACCCACCCGCGCGTTGACGCTCGTCCATTCACCCGCTGTGGAGCGCCCGGTCCGGCGGGTCGATGTGCTGGGCGGCCTGATCCACTCTTGTTTGGACCGCGAACCGCGAACTGAAACCCTTCAGGCAGCGGTCACCCGGTTGCGGCGTGCCTAGGAGTGCGGGCACGCGGGGCGCGCGTCAGAATCCGCTGCGGTGCATCGCGTGGGTCAACAGGAGCGCCGATGTCGCATAGTGCGAGTCCATCCCGTCCCAGGTCCGCCTGACTGGAGGATCGGGGGATGCCGCTGCGAAAGCGCGCATCCAGTCCCGCTCGGTGACCGCGGACACGGTCGTGTGGTGATCGGGCGAATCGGTGAAGAACGGCGTGGTCGATCCCGCACTGGGCACGAGCTGTTTCTGCTCCGCCATCACCCGGCTGTTGTACAGGCGGATCATGCCGTCGCCGCTCTTCACGGCCTTCTGCCATGCGGTCGCGACGGGCAGGCAGGCCTTCTGCAGACCAGGATTGTCGGGGCTGAAGAGGTAGCACTCCTTGACCGTGTCGGTCAGGAAGGAATGCGCGGTCTTGCCGCTGTTCTGCAGCAGCTGTGCGAGGTAGACGTTCCCCGAACTGAACCCGGCGACCGCGACGCGGCCTAGCGTCTTCGCCCCGGTCTTGTTCTTGCTCGCCGCGTACAACGCCTGGATCTGCAGCAGGATGTCCTGCACGAAGCCGGCATCGACCCAGCGGCCGAACTGCGAGCTGCCGGTCGGCGGGGTCGCGATAGGGCACGCGACGACGGTGACGACCTTCTTACCGGCGGCCTCGATCTGGTACGGCAGGCCACGTGAACGTGGCCAGAAGTGGACGGGGGTGTCGTACCAGAGGTTCTCGAGCAGCCCGTAGCAGGCGTAGTCCCAGTTGAAGGGATAGCCCCGGAAGCTGTCGCGGGTGAACTTCCCGAACACAGGGTTGGATTCCTGCCGCGGCGCGTGGCGGAAGAAGACGAGCATCGGTGCGGGCTTGTCGGCAGGCACATCGTGTGGCCAGCTCACGGCGATCGTCTGCGGCGCGGTTCCCGACATCCCTCCGACCTGCACGACGAAGGTGTCGTTCTGCGGCGCGATCTGCGGCGGCTGCGTCACCGCCAACTTGCCGGCGTCGGCCTTGACGAGGTCGAGGATAACGGGCCGTTGCCCGATGAGGCGCAACGTGTGGCCGGGAACGTCGACGGGACTTTTGTGAAGTTTCACAAGGTTCTGGATTCCCGGAGTGGTGATGTTCATCGCCTTGACGACGTTCTGGATCTTCGCGGGCAGACCGGCCGGCACGACAGCAGGCGAGAGCGGCGGGGTCGCCGAGGTGTCGAACAGTTTGACGAAATCGGCCGTCGCGTCATGGACGCGCAGCAACCGGATGAAGACCTTCATGACGCTGTAGAAGCCAGGGCTCGGCAGCACGGAGATATCGACGGCAGCGGCAGCGCCCAGGGTTTTCACCTTGAGAGTTCCGTTGGACAAGACGTCGATCGTCACCGCTGCTTGCCGCCACTCGTCACTGACGGGGGTGGCGCTGATGCTCAACGACTTCGCTCCATCGGGGATCGAGTAACCGTTGGGTACGTCAGCGATGCCGTGGTTCACTTTGCCGTCGACCTCGACGAGGATCGGGGAGTCGACCTTACGCTGCCCGTCCCAGGTGGTGGGGAGGACGAAGATGCCGATCATGCCAGCGCGTCCTCTCCGGTTACGGGAGCGTAGGTGGCGTACTCGCCATCTGGATCGGGAGGATCCACCGCCGTGGCGTCGGGAATGGACGGATCGACGTCGGGCAGGACCACGTCTGCGAAGAATGCGTCGAAGTCGGCCTGCGTGCCGCCCGCAGCGAGGTACCGGTCGGCGAGAGCCTGCAATGAGCCCGGTCCTGGAGCCGCGGTGTCGTCCGGCGGGGGAGGAGGTGCTCCGTCGGCAGTCTGCGCAGGCGCCGGTCCCGTCGCCCGCGCGCGCTGCGGCGCGAATGAGATTGTCTGGTACTGCCGGGAATCGGCGAGCGACACCTCTTCGTCGATGACCGAGGCGAGTGCGGTGATGTTCATCGTCGCCCAGTTCGGGTCGCTCACGTCGGCGTTGCCCGGTATCATGTCCGCTGCGCTGATCGTCACGGGCACCGTCGTGTCGTCGTCGTCACCCGATTTGATGACCGCGCTCGAGACCGGCATCACGGCGGAGACCGCCGACTTCGCGACGGAGAACACCTCGCCGAAGAAGAAGGCGGACTTCGTGGAGTCCAGTGTCGCGTTCGCGACGACAGAGCTGATCGTCGAGCCGATCGTCAAATCGGTGATGAACTTGACGTCGGTCTTCTGCGTGAAAGCGGAGCGCGCCGCGGGCCACCCGGCGGTCGTCGTCGACGCGATCGAGCCGGCGCCCCACAGCACCGACCAGGTGCGCGCGAGCCGATGCTGGATCTTGCCGTCCTTGAGCCGGAACACTGCCACGCGGATCGGCGCAGCGACGGAGGCCGGCGTGCCGAAGAGCTCCCCCAGCGAGATCAGGAATCGCGTATCTCGGCCCACATCGCAGCCGTAGAGCACGATGCGGGTCTTCGCGGTGATGGCGCCCGAGCCCGGCGGCTGCAACGCACCGGTCTTGTTCGCGCGAGCGTCGAGGACCGCGTTGCCGAGGTGTCCGCGCATGGTGACGCCTCCGGATGCCTCGTCGGTCTTGTGCAGGGGCATGTCCATGCCGCCCAGGCCGGTCGCGTGGCTGACGATGCTGATCACATCGAAGAGCTGGGCACTGCCGCCGGAGGCGCGTGTGGTCAGCTCGGCGAACACGCTCTCCAGGCTGAGCGCCTTCTGTCCTGCCTTCGGCTCCACGACCGGGATGGTCGAGTCGCGGTCGGTGAAGAACTGCTTTGCAAAGGTGTAGTACTTGTTCGTCGACGACGCCGGGTCGGTTCCGGCAAGGAACACGATCTCGCTCATTGCGTCGCTCCGGCCTCGATCGCGATGTCGAACTCCAGCCCGCTCGAGCCCTCGCCTCGGCCGGTCTGCACACTGCGCGCAGCCCAGACATGTCGGCCGCCGTCGGCGGAGCGGGCGAGGAACCAGCGCCGGCGGACGACGACGCCGTCCGGGGGAACCTCCTCCTCGTGGAGTGGTGCGCCGCGCAGCTCTTGGAGCACGCTCGTGCGGGGTGCCACCACCTCCAGCGCGCCGAGGGAATTCGGTCGCGGCAGCACTGCCTCCACCAGCACGACCGCGCGCAGGGAGCCCTCGTCGTGCACGGGCACGAAAGGCACCCAGTGCGGCGGGACGTCGGTCATCAGCCGGTAGAGCAGCTCGGCCCCCTCGGGCCACGGCGGACCGTGGCCGAGGTCGGCGACGTACTCGGCGGCGAGGTCGTGGGTCTCGCCGAGGGTGTCGGTGACGATCTTCTCCAGGCCCCAGACGAGGTTCGCGTTCTCGTCGCGGACGAAGGCGACCTCCTCGACCACGGGACCGGTGAGTGCGCTCGCGGTGGTGGCGGGCAGCACGAGTCGCGCTCGATTCGTTCCGGGTCCGCTCGGGGTGAACAGGGCCCAGCGCGAGAGGTCCGCCGGCTGGATGAGCTGCTGCACGCCGAACGTGTCCACGACGACGAGATCGTCGACGGAGGCGATCGTGCCGGAGGTGACCGGCGTGGGGAAGACGAACCAGTCGTTGCCGTAGACGGTGCTGAATTCGACCAGCGCTAGGCGGGAGAGATCGTGGGTCGTCGCGTCGATGCGGGCGAGCGACAGCCGGGCATCTTCGAACGCCCAGTAGCGGTCGTCCGGCATGCCCGGAAAGCGGATCGGGGTGGGGATGCGACGCACGAGCGGAGTGTCATCGGTGGAGGTCAGCGTCGCGCCGGCGTTCGTGAGATCCAGATCGGGTACATCGACGATCTCGCGGGTGTGCTCCGGTGCGTTCAGCACCACGTCGCCTCCGCTGGCCAGCCCGAAGCGCCGTTCGAGGCGACGCGGCTCCCAGGTCGAGGGGCCGATGCCGAAGGCGGTGACCGCCCACCGGGCGGCCTCCTGGAGTGCGGTGGCGGAAACGCTCCACTGCGCTTTGGTGAGTCCGAGGGCCGTCGCTTCGGCTCCGTTCGACGCGTTCGCCAGCGCGAGCATGGCCGCGAGCCCGTCGCAGAAGCGCGCGGGCGCCGTCCGGAAGAGCAGGTCTGAGGTTTCGGCGGCGTCCAGCGGAAACGCCGCACGGATCGCGTCATTGACGTGCGCGCTCACAACCGCGGCGATGCGGCGGCCCGCGTCGATGCGGTCCCGGAGGCTGTGGGACGGCCCGGCCGACTCTCCGGCGACCACGGCCTCGAGCACCTGCGAAGCGGGATCGTACGGCAGTATCGTCTCGCCGTCGGCGCTCCAGCCGTCGATCGGGTGGGCGACGACGCGGAAGTCGACGCGGATCGGGCTGCCGGCATCCTCGCCCGCGAGTTCGCCGTATTGCCGCTGGCGGGCGAGCATCCAGAGCGGGTCGGCGACGACGGCCGCGAGTCCTTTGCCGGGATCGCCCTGCCGGCTGATCGGCTCGACACGATGGAACGCCCAGACGGTCATGAGGTGCCCTTCGTCCAGCGCCAGCGGGCCGGTTCGAAGCTCGCGGCGGTCACGAAGTCGCGCCACGGCTTGGCATCTTCGGTGTCGTAGTCCGATACGAAGATCGCCGGGAGCAGGCGCGGGATGCGTTTGACGGCATCGAGATCGACGAGCCGGCATTCTGCGAGTTCGAGGGCCTCGTCGACGAGGCCGAACAGCGCGCTGCGGGTCCATTCGGTGGTGCCGGGCACGCCGAGGAGGATCGTGTTCGGTGCGCGTGAGTTGGGCGCGGCCAGGTTCGCCGTCACGGCACCCGAGGCGATGCGGTCCGGGACCAGTTCGGACCAGGCATCCAGCTCGATGCCCGTGACTTCGCCGTGGAGTGCGCCCGAGCCGACGGCGACGATGCTCGTGACGGGGGCGGCCCCGAGGGGCAGGGTCTGCACGCCGCCGACCCAGGTGCGCGTCGCCGGGACCGCCTCCCGATAGGGGAAGACGGGCTCCTGAGCTGCGGCGAAGTGCGGTGCGGCAGCGCCGGTGAGCTCGTCGAGCAGGATCGCGTCATCCAGTTCTCGCGCGGCGTCGCGCACGCGAGCGGAGTCCTGCAGCCAGCCGGCGAGAGAGGCTGCGCTGACGTCGAGGGCCGCCTGATCGGTCGCACTGGTGCTGATCGAGTCCGGGGTGGTGGCAGTCGCCTCCAGCACGGGCGGGTCGCCGAACAGCTCTGCCGCGGCATCGATGGGGTTGGAGGCGTCATCGGCTGCGGCGGCGCGTCGCGCGACATCCTGCTTCGCCTGATCCCCGATCGTTACGATTCCGAACAACCTCGCGTTATTCGCGGTGAGCATGGCGCGCGCCGCAGCGACGTCGGCGGCGAGTCCTGCCGGAACGACCGGAGTGGAGCCGGCGCCCTGCAGGCTGAAGCTCGTCGCCGACAGCGGTCGTCGGCCCGCCAATGCGCGGTGCCAGGCCGCCGCGCGGCGCAGCAGGGTGAGCACCGCGGCGTCCGCTTCCTCGTCCAGGCCGATGGCAGCCGCGGCGGCGTCCGTACCGTCTGCGGCCCCGGCGGTGGGCGGCCCCGAGGCGGCGATCGCTGCGGCGGTCACGAGCGGGAAGAGGCCCGGTCCGCCGGTGCGTGCGGCGTCGGCCGCGAGATCGAGAGCAGACAGCCCGAGCGAGCCGAGTGGGACGGTCGCCAGCGTGATCCCGTCCTGGTTCAGCACTCGCACGCCGATATGGTTCACCGGCCCGAGGCGCGCGGCGAGGAACGCGTCCGCGTGCGGGGCGAGTCGCGCTCGAGGAGTGGTGTGGGCGTATCCGGCGGGGCGCGCGTCGTCACCGAACACGACAAGCAGCCGCTGCTCGATGCCCGTGCCCGAGCGCGGGGTCGTCACGATGTCGTACGAGTCCGGAGGAGGCGCGGCTCGGCCGATCGCGTCGGTCGCTGCAGCCGCGCGCTCGAAGTTCGAGCCGTCGAGCTGATACAGCGCCTCGCCGAGGTTCAGGTCCGCGAAGGCGTCGAGCGCTCCGACCGCCGCAGCGATTGCGTCGGCCAGCGCAGCGTTCGCGGCCGAGACGAGCCCCGGCCGGTCTGCGGCCGACACCGAGGCGTAGGCATCCGCGATCACAGGCGCGAGCTTCGCGGCGACGGAGCCCGGGCTTGCGAGCTCCTCGTCGGCGAGCGTCCATCCGTTGACCGTCAAACGCTCATCGGCGACATTGTCCGCCGCATTCTCGAGCGTGCGGATGCGCAGCGGATACTGCCTCCGCAGCTCGTAGATCAGCCAGTCGGCCTCGACGTCGCGCGTCGTGAAGGCCTCGTGCAGCGAGCGCTCGACCCGGTAACCGAGCAGAGCTCCGAGCTGCTGGCCTTGACGCATACCCTGCGCGAGTCCGAGTGCGAGCCGCACCCGATCCGAGTGCAGATCCACCGCGAACGGCGCGTCGCCCGAACCCGCGCCGTGCTCGTGCCACGCCGCGCGCAGCACGCCGGCGGTCGCTGCATGCCGGATCGACGGCGCGAGCACCCAGCCCCGGTTCCGCGGATCCGTGTATACGCCGGGACGGTCCGCAACCTCCTGCAGTCCCTGCGCCTGAAAGCCGCCGACGTAGCACCAGGCGCCGAGCTGGATGCCGCTGGGCGTCGTCTCGCGCAGGTCTGTGAGGCGCCTGCTGGCGAGCGAGGTCACCCATGCGTCGTAGCGGTGGGAGGCGGAGTCGAGGACCTGCCCGGCGATCAGCGCCCTCTGCTCGACCGGGATGGCGGCGAGCTCCGCGAGCGACGCAGCAAAGGCACGGACGGCGTCCGACGCCGGGTAGCTGCTGAGGTCGATCGGCCTCACCTTCAGGTCGACATCCGTCACGAGCTGCCCGACCCAGTCGTGGACCGAGCTCGTCGTGCCGTCCGCGTGTGTGACCGTCTCAGCGAGCTTCTGCGTCATCGTCAACGGCGCATCGGTGGAGACTTCGGCGTTCATGCTGACGGCGGTATCGGCGAGGGTGAGGAACGAGGCGGTCAGCGGTCTTGCGAGCTGCACTTCGTCGAACACGTGGGAGGAGATCAGCTGTTCGTCCACGGCGGTGTCGACGACTTGCAGCGCAGCGTTGCGAAGGAGCAGGCCCAGGATGCTGGTGGCATCCTTGGGCTTCGGATCGCGGATGTCGAAGGTGGTTTCGCCGTCGATGGACATCGGCAGCCGCAAGGGCGCGGTCGCCTGGGCGAAGAAGTTGCGTGCCGCCATCGGGATGGCGGTGCCGAGACCGAGCTCGGCGACCAGCGTGGCACCGCCGATGCCGGCGACACCGCCGGAAAGGACGATGCCGGTGGCCTCGAGTGCCCTGTAGGAGTACTGACCGATCGCGCTGCGGATGCGGACGCGGCTGGAGGCGGGCTCGTAGCCGAGGATGTCGAGGCCGTGCGGCGCGTCGGGTGCACCTGCGATCCACAGTGGGCGCAGCCCGGGAAGGAATCCGGTCAGCCAGCGCAGGAACGGCTCGTTCTGCGCGGCCTGAGCCCCCGGCGGCTGGACCGGAAGGATGCCGTACGGCTGCTTGCCCAGCCGCAGCACGGGCAGTGGCCCGCCCGGGCGCAGGTGCTCCGTGACGTGCCGGTAGACCGCGGGCAGCTGCGAGGGCTTGAATGCCGGCACGCCGAACTGGCGAAGATACGGGCCCCAGCCGGCCTCGAATAGCGCTCGCTGCATCGCAGCCTGGCCGGAGACGGCCTTCGCTGCGGCGCCGGGCAGCGCGGCGAGGGCGTCGAGCGGCAGGCCGAGAGCGTTCGCGAGGACGGCCGCGTCGGAATCAGGGTCGGGCGCCGGCGCCGATGCGGGGTCGAGCGTCGCGGGCAAGGGCCGGAAGTCGACACCGGAGGGACTGTCCGAGAGGTTGTTCGTCGGGGTGCCCGGCGGAACGATCCCTGCGCCGTGGCTCACGCGGTGGTCGGCGATCAGGTCGGCCAGCAGCGCCGCCGACGTGTCCGGGTCGAGCGAGACCGTCACCCCGACCACGGTCACGTCGTGGATCGCCGTCGCACCGTTGAGGTTGACGTCCAGAGCCAGCCCGGCGTTCAGCGCCGTCTGAAAGTCGGACAGCCACGCCATGCCGCCCTGCATGACGCCGTTCTCATCGAGGAGTCCCGAGGGGTTGCCGCCCCACTCCATGCCGATGTCGACCTCGTCGGCCACGGGCAGACCCTGAACGATGATCGGCTGGCCGGTCGTCGTCCGGATGCGTGCGACGAAGACATCGGGCAGCGCGCGCGCAACCGCGGCGCGTGCGGTTCCGGGCTGCCGCAACGTCAGGGCGGGGGTGTTTCCGTCGGCATCCGGTCGCGTCTGCTCGCGCACCCAGAGCGCGCGGTAGACGCCGACCGTGGCCGCGAGGAGGTTCCACGCGCCATCCGCAGCGTCTTGCGTTCCCTTCGCCGACGCCGTCCAGTACGCCTGTCCGGCCGCGAGCTCGCGCTCGTCGAGGAGCGGCTCGTGATCGTCGACGTGCGCGTCGTCGGGGAAGATGCGGATCAGCAGGTGCCCATCGCGGATCCGGGTCTCGAGGCGCACCGGGAGGAGCGCGATCGGCACGGCCTCATCCACGCCTTCGAGCGGCGCCTCCTGCGGCGGGGTGTCGCCGGTCCCGACGAAGATCCCACTGTGGCGGATGCCGTCCGTAAGGCGATCGGACGCGGCGGCGAAGCGCTCCCGCGCCTTCGTGAACTGCTGATCCGCCTGGGCGCGCTGGCGCGCCACCGACGCGATGGCGTTCTCGTCGCCCGTGCGGCCGGCGTCGGCGAGTTGTGCGTCGAGCGCCGCGAGGTGTGCGCGCTGAGCTTCGACGGCGTCCCGGGCGGTGCCGAGCTGAGCGCGAATGCTGGGGAAGTCGGTCACGTCTCCTCCTGCGGGGGCAGCAGGTCCGTCGCGAGGATCCCACGGCGGAACGGAAACTGGAGCGTGATCCAGGCCTGCGTCGCGGCGTCCGCACCCCAGGCGAACGACGGGCCACCGTCCAGGCCCTTCGGCAGGTTCTTCGTGAAACTCGCATCGGTGAGGAAGGCGGCCCGGTCGAGCGTCGCGCCGCCCCACGTCGCGTCGTTCCAGGTCGACCCGGCCCAGGGGGCGCCGTCCGCTTCGTCGAGGCCGAACCGCGGCTCCGACACGTGCTCGGAGAAGAAGAACCAGTAGGCCGTGTCGGGGTGATCCTTCGCCGCGAGCACGATCGGCAGTGTCAGGCCGGTGAAGCCGAGGAGCAGGACGTCCGGCTCGAGCAGACCACGGAAGTCCGGGTCGATCACGGGATCGGCCATGTGCCGCACGCCGTGCTCGAGCACGGTGTGGCCGGTCTGCACGATGACGGAGGGATAACGCCGGATGAGCTCACCTTTGATGACGAGCACGAGCGGGTCGTCACCGGGGTTCGCGGAGTCCGTCTGCAGTGCGACGAGCGACAGCGCAGCGGAGCGGTGCAGCTCGTGCCGGAGGTCGTAGCGGTCGGCCGGATCGGGAGTGAGCCGATGCGACCAGAACTGCCGCGCGTACGTCGCACGCTGATCCGTGGGGTATTCGCGCCAGAGGAGCTCGCTCGCGAGCTCGTGGTTGACGCCGACGAGGAAGGCGCTGATGAAGCCGCGGTTCGCGGCGGCGAGCGTCGTCGTATTCGGCGGCAGGTGATCGAGACCCGGCAGCAGCCAGTCGTGCGAGATCGCGGCGAGATCGTCGTAGGTCGGTTCTGAGAGGTCGGGCGCGGGCATGATGTCGTCGAACGAGCCGGCGAGCGCGGACGGCAGCTCCGCGATCCTGCTGTTCACCGCGGCCCGCAGCGTCAGCCTCGGGTCGAGCGCCTTCAAGACGGTGTCATGCAGTGCGCCGAGACCGCCCACGAGGGCCTGCGGTCCGGTTCCCGTGGGAAGCGGACGGACGAAGCGGTCGGTCAGGTCGGTGATCGAGCGCACCAGATCGCTTCGCACCCGCGTCTTCGCGCTCGCACTGAGACCGAACGATTCGACAGCGGTGCGTGCCGGCGCGAAGGTGCCGGCGACGATCTTGTCGAGGGATTCGACGTCGAGCGTCGTCTGCGCCGCACCCGTCGAAGAGAGGTCCTGAAGTGCCGCGACGTCGATCGCGACCCGGCGGCCAGATGTCTGCACGAGCGAGCCGTTCTCGCGCAGCACGTCGATGGCGTCCGTCGCGGTGAGCCCCGATGTCTGATCGATCAGAGGGATCCCGCGGCGGATCGCGGGGGCCTCGGGCGTGGATGTCGGTTCGACGGCGCCGGTCACATGGTCGATGTCGAGGTCGCCTACGTTCCGGTGTGTCGGATTGCGGCCGGTGGAAACGCCGTGGCTGCCGGACGTCCTCGGCGGAGCCGGTGTGTCAGGCACAGCGGGGGGCGTGGCCACGGCCTCGCGCACGACGCTTGCCGGCAGCAAGCCGAACGACGAGGCGATCATGTCGACGTCCAGGGTCGGACTGGCCAGCGCGGACGCCACTGCAGCGTCGTCCGGCAGGGCGAATCCCTGTGTTCCGGCGAACGTA
>Ga0209889_1000186_pt1 | contig 14817 bp, 13 predicted proteins | sample GWRWN1_0_10_FD_187233 | JGI IMG/M metagenome (GOLD analysis project Ga0209889, IMG submission 187233) | Riverbed sediment microbial communities from areas with no vegetation in Columbia River, Washington, USA - GW-RW N1_0_10 (SPAdes)... | ecosystem: Environmental > Aquatic > Freshwater > River >... | reverse complement strand
AGTTCCCCGAGGACCTCTGGCGACGGATCGTCGACGTGAACCTCACGGGGGTCTTCCTGACGACCCGCCGGGCCGGCCGGGAGATGGCGGCGCGGGGCGGCGGTGCGATCGTCGTGTTCGCATCGACCAACGCGTTCTTCGCTGAGGAGCTGAACGTCCCCTACAGCGCGACCAAGGGCGCCCTGGTGATGTTCGTCCGCAACGCCGCGCTCGACCTTGCACGGCACAGGATCCGGATCAACGCGGTCGACCCCGGGATCATCTACACGCGGCTGTCGGCCGCGTTGATCGACGATCCGGTCGCAGGACCCGAATACCTCAGGCGGATCCCCGCCGGCCGCTACGGGACGCCGGAGGACATCGCCAAGGTGGTGCTGTTCCTCGCCTCCGACGACGCCGCCTACATGACCGGCGAGGACGTGGTGGTCGACGGCGGAGCGACGCTCGGCGTCGCGCTCGGGATCGAGGACCTCGGGCTGGAGGGCACCGCGGAGTGAAAGGAGGGCAGCGCAGGGGATGACGCCGCAGGGGAGGCTCGCGGGCAAGGTCGCCATCGTCACCGGTGGGGGCTCCGGCATCGGCCGAGCGGTCGCCAAGCGGTTCGCCGCGGAGGGTGCGGCGGTCGCCGTCGCGGACATCGCCGCCGGGAACGCGGAGGCGGTCGCGGCCGAGATCCTGGCGGACGGCGGGCGCGCGTTCGCCATGGGCGTGGACGTGTCCGACCCCCAGCAGGTGCAGGCGCTGGTGGATCGCGCCGTGCGCGAGTTCGGCGGGCTCGACGTGCTGATGACCGCCGCCGGCGTGCTTGGGTTCGGGTCCGTGGTCGAGACCGAGCCCGACGAGTGGAGCCGGGTGATCGGGGTCAACCTGACCGGCACCTACCTGTGCGCGCGCAGCGCGATCCCGAGGATGGTCGAGCGGGGCGGTGGCTCGATCGTCACGGTCTCCTCGTCCACCGGCGCCCACGACGCGGCGCCGGGGACGGCGGCCTACGTCGCCTCCAAGGGTGGGGTGGCGATGCTCACCAAGGCGATCAGCGTCGACCACGCCAGGCAGGGGATCCGGGCGAACGCGATCGCGCCGGGGCCGACCGACACGCCGATGCTCGGCGGCGTCATGACGCCGCAGGAGCTGCGGGCGTTCGGCGAGGCGATGCCCATCGGCCGGCTGGCGCAGCCGGAGGAGCTGGCGGCGGCGGCGCTGTTCCTGGCCTCCGACGAGGCCTCGTACGTGACGGGTGCGGTGTTCGCGGTCGACGGGGGGCAGACGGCGAAGGTCGGCATGACCCTCGACGACCTCGGAACGATCGCACGGCAAGGGTAACGGCAAGCAACCAGAAGGGAGCACACGGTGGCAACCGAGACTGGTCGGTCTGGCGAGAAGGGCATCGGGACCGAGCTGCGCGAGGGCGCGGTCGGCCTGCCCGGCGTGCTGATGCAGGGCATCGCGACGATCGCTCCGGCGTTCGCGATCCTCGCGTCGTTCGTGTTCATCGTGGGCTTCGCAGGCATCGTCACCCCATGGGCCTACGTGTTCGGCGGGGCGCTGCTGGCGATGCAGGCGCTGTCGGCCGCGCAGCTGGCCAAGGTGTTCCCGTCGGCCGGTGGCTGGTACACCTGGATCGCCCGCGCGCTGCATCCACGGGCCGGCTTCTTCGCCGGGGTGTTCTTCTCGGTGTGGCTGCCGCCGGTCGGCGCGCTGACCCTGTCGCTGCTGGGCAAGACCGTCCTGGAGCCGGCGATCGAGGAGGAGTACGGCGTCACGATCCCCTGGTGGATCTGGGTCGTCGCCGGGCTCGCGCTGGTGATCTGGTGGGCGTACGCCGGCATCGTGATCTCCGAGCGGCTGCTGATCATCACCGGGACGATCGAGATCGTGCTGATGGTCGCCCTGGCCATCAGCGCGCTCGCCAGCCCGGGACCCGGCGGCTTCAGCTTCGCGCCGCTCAACCCGGGGAACTTCTCCCTGGCCTCCAACCTGTTCCTCGGGGTGGTGTTCTCGATCTTCGCCTTCAGCGGCTGGGAGTCCACCGGCCCCCTGGCCGAGGAGAGCAGGAACCCGCGCCGCAACGTCCCGATCGGCCTGGTGGGCTCGGTGCTGATCCTGATGCTCTACTTCGTGTTCGTCACCTGGGGCTACCTGGTCGGCTTCGGCGTCGACAACGTCGGCCAGATCAGCTTCGACATCCCCTTCCCCGTGACGACCGTCGCGCAGCGGGTGTGGGGCGGCGCCTGGGTGCTGCTGCTGTTCGCGCTGCTGAACTCCGCGGTCGCGGTCTCCATCGCCTGCTTCAACGGCGGCACCCGCACCTGGTACGGGATGGGCCGCTCTGGCGCGCTTCCTTCGGCGCTCGGCAAGGTGGCGCCGAGCAGGCAGACCCCCGACAACGCGATCCATCTCCAGGTCGCCGTGAACGTCGTGGCGTTCGTGCTGGTGCTGATCTTCGGCGCCGAGGACACGTTCTTCAGCTGGGCCAACATGATCACGCTCGGCCTGATCTCGATGTACCTGCTGGCCAACATCGGGGTGGCGCGGTACTACCTGACCGAGGCGAGGGACCGGTTCAACCCGCTGCTGCACATCGTCGTCCCGGCGATCGCGTCGGCGGCCGGGCTCGTGGTCGTCTGGAAGTCGTACTTCTCCCCGTTCCAGAGCACCGGCCCGGTCTACTGGGGCCTGATGCTCTACATCGTCCTGGTCGTCATCACGGTCTTGGCGCTCGTCTTCCTGCGTTTGCGTGGGCGCGAGGACTGGCTGCGCAAGGCGCAGCTGGTGTTCGAGGAGTCAGGAGGTGGCCACTAGATGGCGACCGGCGCGGCTCCGGTCTCGGCGCGGGAGTTCGCCGACCTCCACGAGGCCTGCAAGCACTGGGGGCGCTGGGGAGCGGACGACCAGCGCGGGGCGCTCAACTTCATCACCCCCGACCACGTGCGCGCCGCGACGGCGTCGGTCCGCTCGGGCCGGACGGTCACGTGCTCGTGGCCGCTGGACACCAAGGCCGGCCCCGACAACCCCAAGCCGGTCGTGCACCACATGACGATGCTGCAGGACATCCCCATCGGCGACGCCGGCGACCTGCGGTTCGCCTGCGACTTCGTGGGGATCGAGTTCCACGGCGACGCGCACTCCCACCTGGACGCGCTGTGCCACGTCGCCTACAAGGGGCTGCTGTACAACGGCGTCCCGGTCGACCGGGCGGTCTCCTCGGTCGGCGCGTCGATGCAGACGATGGACGTCGCCAAGGACGGGATCATCGGGCGGGGGGTGCTGCTGGACATCCCCCGGCTGCGCGGGGAGGCCTGGGTCGAGCCGGGCGAGGCCATCTACCGCGCCGAGATCGAGGCGGCCGAGCAGGCGCAGGGCGTGCGCCTGCAGCAGGGCGACATCCTGTACTTCCGCACCGGCCACGCCCGCAAGCGGCTGGTCGACGGGCCCTGGGACGCGGCGAGCTCCAAGGCGGGGTTCCACGCGACCGCGATGCCGCTGTTCCACGAGCGCGGGATCGCGGCGATCGGCTTCGACGGCGACGGCGAGACGGTGCCCAGCAACTGCGAGGGGGTGATGTACCCCATCCATGCGATCGGGGTGAACGCGATGGGGCTGTACTTCCTCGACAGCCTCTTCTTCGAGGACCTCGCCGTCGCCTGCGAGGAGGAGGGCCGCTGGGAGTTCCTGTGCGTCATCGCGCCGCTGCGCCTGGCGGCGGGCACCGGCTCGCCGGTGAACCCGATCGCGGTGCTCTGAAGGAGTGCGGTGCTGCCATGACGCTGCGGGTGGCGATCCTCGGATCCGGGAACATCGGCACCGACCTGCTGTACAAGGTGGCGCGGAACCCGGCGCTGGCGCTCGTCGGGATGGCGGGGATCGACCCGGCATCAGAGGGGCTTGCGCGGGCGCGGGCGCGCGGGTTCGCCGCCGGCGCCGACGGCGTCGAACGGTTCCTGGACGACCATCCCGACCTCGACGTCGTCTTCGACGCCACCTCAGCGCACGCCCACGCCGAGCACGCGCCCGCGCTGGCGGCGCGCGGGCTGCGCTGCATCGACCTGACGCCCGCGGCGCTGGGGCCGGCGGTGGTGCCGGACGTCAACCTGGACGAGCACCTCGACGCGCCCGAGGTGAACCTGGTGACCTGCGGCGCGCAGGCGACCGTGCCGGTCGTCGCCGCGCTGTCGGCGGCGGGGCCGGTCGCCTACGCGGAGGTCGTCTCCACGGTCGCGTCGCGGTCCGCCGGCCCCGGAACGCGCGCCAACATCGACGAGTTCACGGTCGCGACGGCGCGGTCGCTGGAGACCCTCGGCGGCGCCACCGAGGGGAAGGCGATCATCATCCTCAACCCGGCGGAGCCGCCGATCATGATGCGCAACACCATCTACGCCGAGACCCGCGACCTGCCGGAGGCGGTGGCCTCCTCCACGGTCGCCGAAGCGGTCGGGCAGGTGGCCGCCTACGTGCCCGGCTACCACCTGGCGGCCGAGACGCTGGTGGCGGACGGCCTGGTGACCGTGTTCGTCGAGGTGGCGGGCGCCGGCGACTACCTGCCGGCCTACGCCGGCAACCTGGACATCATGACGTCGGCGGCCATCCGGGTCGCCGAGCGGTACGCAGAGAGGCTCGCGACGACATGAACCAGACCGCCACCGCGCCACGGGTCAGGCTGCTGGACTCGACGCTGCGCGACGGGTCGCACGCGATCCGTCACCGCTACACCCCAGAGCAGGTCGAGCTGATCGCCGGCAGGCTGGACCGCGCGGGCATGCACGCCATCGGCGTGGGGCACGGCGACGGGCTCGGCGCGTCGTCGATCCAGTACATGCGCTCGCTCCACAGCGACGACGAGCTGCTGTCGGCCGCGCGCCGCGCGATCGGCAGCGCCCGGCTGGCGGTCACGTTCCAGCCGGGCATCGGCACCAAGCAGCAGCTGGAACGCGCGGCCGAGCTGGGCGCCGACCTGGTGCGGATCGCCACGCACTGCACCGAGGCCGACATCGCGGTGCAGCAGATCGGCCTCTCCCGCGACCTCGGGATGGACGTGCACGGGGACCTGATGATGCCGCACATGACCTCGCCCAAGACGATCGCCGAGCAGGCCCGCATCATGGTCGACGCGGGCGCCACCGGCGTCCACATCATGGACTCCGCCGGCGCCCTCACGATGGAGGACGTCAAGACCCGGATCGGCGCGCTGCTGCGGGAGCTCGGCAGCGAGGCCGAGGCCGGCATCCACGCCCACCAGAACCTCTCGCTGGCGGTCGCCAACACGGTGGTGGCGTTCCAGGAGGGCGCAACGCTCGCCGACGCGTGCCTGGCCGGCGCCGGCGCCGGCGCCGGGAACTGCCAGATGGAGGCGCTGGTCGCGGTGCTCCAGAAGCTCGGGATCGAGACGGGCATCGACCTGTGGGCGCTGGAGGACGTCGCGGACGCGATCGTCCGGCCGATCCTGACGACGCCGCCGACGGTCGACCGGGTGACGCTCACGCAGGGGTTCGCCGGCGTGCCTGGCAGCTTCCTGCACCACGCCGCCCGCGCCGCCGAACGGTTCGGCGTGGACGCGCGCGACCTCCTGGTCGAGGTCGGCCGGCGCAGGTCGGTCGGCGGGCAGGAGGACCTGCTGCTGGAGGTCGCCGCGGGAATGGCGGCGGAGCGGCCCGCGGCGGGCTGAGGCCGCCTCGGCGGGGCGTGCCTGGGATGGAGATGAAGCGGTCTGGTGCAGCGGACGAGGTCGGGTCCCCGTCGGCGCCCGAGCTCTCCACCGAGGTCGTCCACGAGCGGCTGCGGGAGGCGATCCTGCGCGGCGAGTTCGACCCCGACATGCCGATCTCGCAGGTCCAGCTCGCCGCCAGGCTCGGCGTGAGCCGGACCCCGCTGCGCGAGGCGATGCGGATGCTGCAGCGTGAGGGGTTGATCGACTCGGCGCCGAACCGGCGCGTCCGGGTTGCCGAGCTGTCCATGACCGACCTGGAGCAGGTCTATGCCAGCCGGGTGCTGGTGGAGGCGCTGGCCGCCCGGCTGACCGTGCCGCGCCTGGTGCCAGAGGACCTGGCCCAGCTCCGGGCGGCGGCGTCGGAGATGAACCTGCTGCTCGCGCGGAGCGACATCGACGGGTGGGAGGCCGCGCACCGGCGCTATCACGAGCTGCTGCGGAAGTACGCGGGCGAGCGGATCGAACGGCTGGCCCGGGATCTGTCGGATCACAGCGAGCGCTACCGGCGCGTCTACATGGCCGAGCCCCGTGCGTGGCCCGCCGCCGCCCGGGAGCACGCCGCCATTGTCGAGACCTGCGAGTCGGGAAACGGTCAGGCGGCGAGCGTGCAGCTGGGTCGTCACCTGGCCCGGACCGCGCTGACGCTGATCGCGCTGGTCGATCCGGAGCACGAACCGATGCCGGTGCGGGAGGCCCTGCGGCTGGTCACCGCCGGCGCAGAGACCGAGGAGTAGGTCGCAGGTAGGACCGCTCGACCGCCTCCAGCTTCGCCATCCGCCTGCGGCGGCGCTGGTTCGGTTGGTACGCGGCGGCCAGCCAGGCCTCCAGGACCCGCTTGGCCAGCTCGGTCCCGATCACGCGCGAGCCGAACACGATGATCTGCACGTCGTCGCTGTTGCGAGCGTGCTCGGCGGTGTAGACGTCATGGCACTGCGCGGCGCGGATCCCGGGCACCTTGTTCGCCGCGATCACCATCCCGACCCCGGACCCGCAGACCAGGATGCCCCGGTCGGCCGTGCCCCGCCGGACCGACTCGGCGACCATCTGGGCGACCTCCGGCACGTCCAGCTCGCCGGTGGGGTTCACGTCGACGCAGCGGACGGGACGGCCCGTGCGCTCGCGCAGGTGCCCGGCGATCGCGTCCTTGAGGCCGAGGCCGACGTCGTCGGAGCCGATGGCGATCCGGACCGGTGCCTCCTGCCGGTTCACGCCGCGCCCGCCGCCCGGAGCCGGTCGGCGGCGACCCGCAGCATGAGCGCTACCGAAACCGCGCCCGGATCGGGATGGCCGAGGGAACGCTCGCCGAGCCGCGAGGCCCGCCCGGCCCTGCCGACCAGGTCGCCGGTCGCGTCCGCGCCCTCCTCCGCGGCGGCCGCCGCCGCGGCGAGCGCGTCCGCGACCGAGCCGCCCGAGCCGGCGGCGCGCCGTGCCGCCTCGGCGGCGGGAGCCAGCGCGTCGAGCATGGTCTTGTCGCCCGGCGCGACGCGGCCCCTGGACGCGACCGCCTGTCGCGCCGCGTCGAGCATGGCGGCGACGCGCGCGGCGTCGATCGGTTGCCCGTCCGCGACCGCCTGCCCGGCTGCCAGGAACGCCGAGCCCAGCAGGGCGCCGCTGGCCCCTCCGGCGCGGGCGACCACCGCCGTCCCGACGGCGGCCAGCGCCTCCGCCACCGAAGCGTTGGCGAGCAGCTCGAGCTGCTCGCGGATCGCGCGGCAGCAGCGCGTGATGGTGAGCCCGTGGTCGCCGTCGCCGAGGGCCGCGTCCAGCTCGTTCAGCCGCTGCTCGTGCGCGGGGAGCTCGTCGGCGATCGAGCGCAGGACCTGCAGCAGCGCGCCAGGGGCGGCCATCACCCTGTCCGGTGGTCGAGCTGGAGGAAGTGGGGCGCACGGGCCGGGGCGTCCACCAGCCCGGCCAACCGGTCGTCGACCTGCAGCAGGGTGACCGAGAAGCCGGCGGTCTCGAAGGCGGTGTAGAACTGCCCGACGAAGCTGCGATGGACGGCGATCCCCTGCCGCTCCAGCTCCGCCAGCAGGTGCCGCTGGACGATGTAGAGCTCCAGCAGCGGTGTGGCCCCCAGCCCGTTTACCATGGTGACGGCGCGGGCGCCGGGCTCGCGCAGGAATCCCTCGGCCAGCAGCCGGTCCAGCATCGCGTCGACCACCTGGTCGGCGGGGGCCATCGGCTGGCTCCTGATGCCGGGTTCGCCGTGGCCGACGCCGAACTGGTACTCGCCCTCGGCGACGGCGAACGCGGGATGGTCGGAGCCTGGGATCGTGCCCGGCCCGTGCGCGACGGCCACGGTGCGGACGTGGTCGATCGCCGACCCAGCGGCGCGGCGGACCTCGTCGAGCGCGCCGCCGGACGCCGCAGCGGCCCCGGCGACCTTCCACACCAGCACACCGCCTGCCAGGCCCCGCCGCGACCGGACGTCGCCCAGGTCGTCGCCGGCCGCGTCGTCGGTGATCACCGCGATCGCGGTCTGGTGGCCTTCCTGGAGGGCCCACTCCGCGGCCATCTCGAAGTTGATGACGTCGCCCGCGTAGTTGCCGATCAGCAGCAGGACGCCTTCGCCGGTGTCGGTCGCCCGGATCGCCTCCAGCACCGCCGGCGCCGGCGGCGAGGCCACCAGGTCGCCGACCACCACCGCGTCCAGCAGCCCCGCGCCGACGTAGCCCAGCAACGCGGGCTCGTGGCCGGAGCCACCCCCGCTGATCACCCGCGTCCCCCGCGGCCGCGACGTCGCCGTCACCACGACGCGAGCCGCCTCGAGTCGCCGCACCAGCGCCCGGTGCGTCACAAGGAAGCCCTCGAGCATCTCCTCCACCGCGTCGAGCGGGTCGTTGACGAACCTCTTCAACGGGTGGCCTAACTACGGGTAGCCGACCGTCCGCTCGAGTTCGGCCTCGCTCTCACCGAGGGCCGCGCCGGCGCGCCGGACCCAGTCCTCGCGACCCTTGGCGCGGTAGTACACCAGGACGCCGATGCCCAGCAGCAGCCACACGCCGTCCACGACCGGCGCCCACTTGTACGGCGAGGCCGGGCAGATCGTCGAGCAGAACGGCGGGAAGGAGATCGCGATCGCGTACAGCAGCACCGCCGACGAGATGACCGGGAGGACCAGGTGCAGCAGCAGGTTGAACTCGCTCCTCCGCTCGCCCAGGTAGTAGCGGGCGACGGCGACGTTGGCCATGACGTACACGAAGGCCACACCGAGGACCAGGATCAACCCGTCGATGAAGAAGAAGGAGACGTCGGGTCCGAACCAGAGTCCGCCGATCAGGCCGCTCGCGAGCGCCAGGCACATCTGCAGCAGGATCGCGTTGGTCGGTGTCTTGTAGGTCGGGTGCACCTTGGCGAGCGGCTTCGGGAACGAGCCGCTGCGCGCCATCCCGTACCACATGCGCGTCCCGACGTTCGCCGTGGCCAGGCACACGGCCAGGGTCGAGGTGAAGAACGCGGCGAGGATCAGCCACCACGCCCCGCCCCACAGCTTGTGCGCCAAGGCCAGACCCGGCAGCTCCTCGGAGTTGATCAGGCTGTCGACGTTGTCGACGCCGAACCCGGTGATCACGCCCCAGAAGGTCAGCACCAGGAAGGTCCCGAGGATGGTGATCGAGAGCATCACCGACCGCGGCACGTTGCGTCTGGGGTCCCTTGTCTCCTCGGCGAGGGGCGCCGCGGCCTCCCACCCCGTGAGGCCCTGGACGGAGAGCACGATCGCCAGGGTGAAGCCGGACAGGGCGAGCTTGTTGCCGAAGTCGAAGACCGATAGCGAGAACCCTCCTGGGCCGGGGTTGGCGAAGCCGGAGATGGCAAGGGCCAGCACGATCAGGATCTCGGCGCCGCCGAGGATCAGCAGCACCCTGGCGGAGAGCTCGATGCCACGGTGCTGGAGGAACGCGGTGAAGGGCGCTCCCACGAGGACGAAGGCCCACCACAGCCATGGAAGGTCGACGTTGTAGTTCGCCTTCAGCTCCGCGGAGAGGATGAAGCCGAAGAAGGCGTAGATGGGCCCGCCGGACAGCGGCGAGTACAGCACGTACATCCACGAGGTCAGGAACCCGGCCCTCGGGCTGAGGGCGCGGCTCACGTAGGTGTAGTAGCCGCCCGCTGAGGGCAGGTGCTTCGAGAGCTGGACGAGCGTGTTGCCGAGCATCAGCACGACCACGAGCCCGACGACGTAGGCGAGCGGGGCGGTGATGCCGGCCAGCGACACGATGAACTGGGTGAAGAACAGCGCGGCGATGGCCGGGGCGATGTGGGTGATCGCCTGCATCGTCGCCCCGGTCAGCCCGATGGCGCCTTCCTTGAGGTCGCTCTTGACCACGGGACTGTCGTCCATGCGCCCTCCCATCCCCTGCGACGATGCATCAGCTCATCAGGTGATATGGTGGTCTGACCATCTTTCAGCGGTCCAGCGAGCATGTCAAGCTTGGGCCGGAGGGTGAGAACGGGCGGTCGCATGCATGGCGCAGAACGTTCCCAGCAGCGCTGACGGGCGCCGAGGCGCTGAGCCCGCGCTCGCCTTCGAGCGGGCCCCCAGGCGCAAGCTGGTCGAGACGGTCGCCGAGCGGCTGCTGGAGGCGGTCCGGACCCAGCCAAGCGGCACGCGCATGCCATCGGAGCGGGCCCTGGCGGAGCAGCTGGGCGTGGGCCGCTCGACGGTGCGGGAGGCGCTGAACGGCCTCGCTGCCCTCGGGGCCCTCGACATCCGCCACGGCCGCGGGGTGTTCGTCGCCTCGTCGGCGTCACCGCGCCTGGACCACGAGCCGGTCGCGCCCGCGTTCGTCCGAGCGCAGACCAAGGCCCTGATCGAGGCGCGGCTGGTAGTGCAGCCGGAGGTGGCACGCCTCGCCGCGGCGCGGCGCACCGAGACCGACCTGCGGGCGCTGGAGAAGGTCCTGGAAGGTCAACAGCGCCTCGCAACGGGCGGATCGGCGGACCGGGCCACCAGGTTCGGCGTGGAGTTCAACGTCCGGCTGGCGGAGGCCGCCAAGAACGAGGTCCTCAACGGCTTCATCCGTTCGCTCTTCCACCGCATGCTGGAACGCGTCCCTCGCCTGTACGAGCTGGCGGACGGGTTCGGGGCCTGGGACGTCGAGGAGCACCGGGGGATTTACCTGGCGGTCCGCGACGCCGACGGCGAGCGCGCCGCGGCACGCATGCGCGATCACCTGCTCGCGATCAGGTCGCTCTACGAGGGTCTGGACACGAGCTGAGCCGCCGCCGGCCGCCCCGCCTCACCAGGACCGCCCGCGCGCACCGACGGCGACCGGCTCGAGCGACCCGTCGTCGCCCACGAGCCAGACGGTGTCGTGGAGGTTGAAGGTCAGCCGGATGTGCCCCGGCCGCAGCTCGACCCGCTCGCCGACGGGCGGCGCGACGCCGCCGAAGCGGAGCGTGGTGTGCTCCTCGTGGATCGAGCTGAGCACCGCGCCGTCCAGCAGCGGCACCGGCGGCCCGTAGTCGCACGCGATCGACTTGCGCCCCACGTCCAGCACGGCGCGGTCCCCGCTGCGGCTGATCACGGTGGCCACCACCGCGCACGCGGGAACGAACGGCAGTGCCAGCCCGTCCAGGTCCGCCTCCATGAGCGCGTACGTGCCCGCCTGGATCTCCGTGATGGTGGGGTCGGCGAGCGCCTCGCGGAGCGTCGAGGTGCCCGCCGAGGACACCGTGCCGGCCCACAGGCCCGCACGGTCGAAGGCGTCCTTGGTCTCCGCCAGCAGCTCGTACGCCCGGGCGATCGTCTCCGCCCGGTCGTCGCGGCCGAAGCGCAGCCGGCCCTCGTAGCCCATGATCCCCTCGAGCCTGAGGCCGCGCGTGCGTTCCACCACGCGGCCGAGCTCGACCGCCGCGGCCGCCCCGGCCACGCCGCAGCGCCCCAGTCCCACGTCCACGTCGACCAGCACCAGCAGCTCCGCCGTGGCCCGCCGCGCCGCCTCGCCGAGCGCCCGGACGCCTTCGGTGGAGTCCACCGCCACGGCAACACGCGCGCGCCGGGCCAGCGCGGCGAGCCGATCCAGCTTCCCGTCCTGGACCACCTCGTTGGCGACCAGCACGTCGCCGGCGCCGGCGTCGACCATCGTCTCGGCCTCGCCGACCGTCGCGCAGGTGAGCCCGGCCGTGGTGGCCGTCAGCTGCCGCAGCGCCAGCGCGGGCGTCCGGTGGGTCTTGACGTGTGGCCGGATCCGCTTGGGGCTTCCGCGCAGCAGCTCGTCCGCGGTCGCGACGTTCGCCGCGAAGGCCGCCTCGCGCACGATCAGGGCCGGTGAGGGCAGCTCGCCGTCGTCGTCCATGACGTGGACGCTACGCTACCCGGGTCCGCAACGGTCTGTCTCAGGTGGTGCGCGATGAGTCTCATCGGCATCGACATCGGCTCGAGTGCCGTGAAAGCGGTCGCCTATCGGGCGTCCGGGTCCGTGCTGGCCCGCGCCTTCGAGGCCGCCCCCTCCCTGCACCCGGCGCCCGGTTTGTGGGAGATCGACGCGGATGCGGTGTGGCGTGCCACGGTTCGGGCGGTCCAGCGCCTCACCTCCAGTCCTCGCCTGCGCCACGACCCGCCGGCGGCCCTTGCCGTCTCGGCCTCGGGGCGCGAGAGCTTCCCGGCGCGCGGGGACGGGAGCGCGCTGGGGCCGTGCCTGCGGACCGCGGACGCTCGACACCCGGAGGCGGCGGCGGCCGCCATCCTGCCGCGCTCACCCGAGCAGTGGATTCGGGCGTGCGGCCACGTCCCCGACCACATGGACCCCACCAACCGGCTGCTGTGGTGGCGTGAGCGGGCGCCGCGCACCCTTGACAGGGCGCGGTGGTTCCTGGGATGGCATGAGCTGGCATCGCTCCGGCTGGTCGGCCGGCCGGTCGTCGATCCGGCGCTGGCGTCCGGGTTCCTCCTCTTCGACCTTGCGACCGGCGATTGGTCCAGCGAGCGGCTCGCCGCCCTCGATCTGGACCGGCGGCTCCTCCCGGAGGTCGTGCCCTGGGCGACGCCGCTGCAGCGGATCCGCCCCCGAGCCGCCCGCGAGCTCGGCCTGCCGTCTCGGTGCGTGTTCGTCGTCGGCAGCTGGGACGGCTCGTGCGCGGCGGTCGGCTCCGCGGTGGTCGAGGAGGGGGATGCCCTGGTGTCGGTGGGGACGTGGGAATCGGTGGTCGCACCGGTCGCCCGACCGCACCTTCGTCGGGCGGTCGGCGCCCGGCTCGCCGTGACCCCAGAGCCCTGCACGCCAGGCAAGGGCCTGTGGGCGCGCAGTCCCAACGGCACCAGCGTCGTGAACTGGGCCCGCAGCGTGACCCGGATCGGGCTGCGTGAGCTGGAGGCCCGGCTGCAGGATGCCGGCTCGGACCCCAGCCCGGTGTTGGTGGTCCCGCACCTGTCGGGGGCGGGGGCGCCGTGGCCGGATGCTCGGGACTCCGCGGGCGTGATCTCCGGACTCAGCCTGGCGACGTCGCCCCTCGAGCTGGTCAAGGCGACGATGGAGGGCGTCGCGTGCGAGCTCTGCTTCGCCATCGATGCGCTCCGCGGCGCGGGCAGCCCGATCCAGCGGTGCCGGGTCGCGGGCGGAGGGACCAAGTCCGGTTGGTGGATGCAGCTCAAGGCCGACCTTCTTGGTGTTCCCGTCGAAGTCCCGAGCCAGGCCGAGCCAGGCACCTTCGGCGCGGCGCTGCTGGCTGGCGTCGGGATCGGGGCGTACGCATCGCTGGCCGAGGCGGCCGAACGAGTCCGGATCACCCGCCGCTTCGCCCCCGACGTCGATCGCGCCGCGGCGTTTCGACCGAAACTGGGCCGACATCGCGCCGCCGTGGACGGGACGGCGCCGCGGTGACCCACGTCGGGGATCTCGTCGCCGAACTGCTGGTGCGCTATGGCGTGACGCACGTGTTCGGCCAGCCGGGCGGTCAGACGGCGGCCCTCTACGACGGTCTGGCTCGACGGCCATCCCGCATCCGGCACGCCCTCGTGCGCGACGAACGGTCGGCCGCGTACGCCGCCGACGCCTTCGCGCGGCTGACCGGGCGCCCGGGCGTGTGCGACGTGACGGTGGGGCCGGGCACCACCAAGCTCACCGACGGCCTGGTGGAGAGCCACAACGCGTCGGTGCCGGTGGTCGCGCTCGTCGGTGAGCTACCCCGGGACTGGGCGCCGTATCGAGCGATGGGCGTGGCCTCGCAGGGCTTCGACCAGCTCACGTTCCTGTCGGCGATCACCAAGTCAGCGCTTTGGGTCCCGAGCGCGGTGAGCCTGCCACAGATGGTGCGGACCGCGTTCCGCGTTGCGACCACCGGCCGGCCGGGTCCAGTGGCGCTAATCCTGCCCCATGACGTGCTGGACGCCGACTGGCAGCCCAACGAGGCGGACCTGGAGGTCGACGATCGTTACTGCCGCGTCCCGGCCTACCGTCCCGCGGCCTCCCAGGACAGCATCGAGCAGGCCGCGACCCTGCTGGAGAAGGCCCGCCGGCCCGTCGTCGTCGCGGGCGGGGGCGTGCATGCATCGCGGGCCACGACCGAGCTGGCCGCGCTTGCCGAACGGCTCGACGCGGTGGTGGTCACCAGCTTCTCCGGGAAGGGCGCCGTGGACGAGACGGCGCCGCATGCGGCCGGCGTGCTGAATCCCTTGGGTACCAGCGCCTCCCTGGAGCTCGCCCGGCGGGCGGACGTGGTGCTCTGGTGCGGCTGCAAGGTCGGGCAGAACACCAGCCACAACTGGTCGCTCCCGCTCGCCCACCAGGCGACCATCCATCTCGACGCGGATCCCAGCGAGCTCGGGCGTACCTTCCGGCCGGCCGTCGCCCTGAACGGCGACGCCCGGGCCACGCTGGCCGGATTGCTGGCGGTGCTGCGCGGCGGCAGCCGGCCGGAGTGGCGGCGGGCCGCACACGACCTGATCGAGGAGTCTGCGCGCCAGCGATCCGTCGACGAGTCTTCGGGCGCAGTTCCCATCCTGCCGCAGCGTGTGATGCGCGAGCTTGCGGTCCGGCTGCGCCCTGGCGACGTGGTGGTGAGCGACGCGAGCTTCTCCGCGGGGTGGGTCGCCGCCCACGTGCCGGCGCGGCGCGCGGCGCGCGACTTCCTGTTCGCCAGAGGGCAGGGGGGCCTCGGGTACGCGGTGCCGG
>Ga0209889_1000184_pt1 | contig 14857 bp, 14 predicted proteins | sample GWRWN1_0_10_FD_187233 | JGI IMG/M metagenome (GOLD analysis project Ga0209889, IMG submission 187233) | Riverbed sediment microbial communities from areas with no vegetation in Columbia River, Washington, USA - GW-RW N1_0_10 (SPAdes)... | ecosystem: Environmental > Aquatic > Freshwater > River >... | reverse complement strand
GCATCACCACGTACGAAGAAGCCGTCCAACACTTCGCGACCCCGTGAGCGCCGCCGCAACATCGGTCGTCTTTGACGTCAATGTGCTCGTACTGGCTGTCGGCTTGGGTAAGACCGCGCTCCGCTCGTGGCCGGCGCCGCCGCCCGTCTCCGATAACCCCGCTGCGGACTGCGTTGGCGTCATCAACGACGCGACCGAGTTCGCCCTCTGGCTCTCACCGCACATCCTTGAGAACACTGTCCGGGTGCTCCATGACCGTGCTGATTGGTCCAAAGAGGACGCCGAAGCGTACGCCCGGATCCTGATGCGATTGGCCGAGCACAGCGGCGGTGGGACGCTGGTGCCGCCCCGAACGGTGCACGACTGTCCTGACTTCGAGGACAACCTCATCCTGGACCTCGCCGTCGAAACCGGCGCGTTCCTTGTCGTCTCGGAGGACTCCGACCTCACAAGTATGTCGCCCTGGCGCGGCACGCCGATTCTCCGACCGAGGGAGTTCGCCTCGCGGGTCGATGCGATGCGCCGGGCCCGCCGACGCAGGTAGTTGGACCGCCCGACGCGCAAGAACCCGTGGGCCCCCGAATTCCAGGAGACCACCCTCTCCTGCCTGCACGTGATCCTCGAGGAGGAGTGGGAGCACCACCGCTACGCCGTGCGCGACCTCGAGGCGATCGAGGCGGAGTCGGACGCATGAACCGGCGTCGGCCGAATGCACCGAACCGCACCGCGACCGTGATCACGTGATCGTCAGGAATGATGGTGAGCATGACGCGGGTACGGGCGCCGGAGTTGCGCGGTCGGGGCTGGCTCAACACGGGCGGCAAGCAGCTGAGCATCAAGGACTTCCGCGGCAAGATCGTGCTGCTGGACTTCTGGACCTTCTGTTGCATCAACTGTCTACATGTGTTGGACGAGTTGCGTTCGCTGGAGGAGAAGTACGCCGACGTGCTCGTCACCGTCGGCGTGCACTCGCCGAAGTTCGAGCATGAGCGCGACCCGCAGGCACTCGCGGCGGCGGTGGAGCGCTACGGTGTCGCGCATCCGGTGCTGGACGACCCGGAGTTGATCACATGGGGCCAGTACGCAGCCAAGGCCTGGCCCACGATCACTGTGGTAGACCCCGAGGGCTACGTCGTCGCGTCGATGGCCGGGGAGGGGCACGCCGACGGGCTCGCCCGGCTCATTGACGAATTGGCGGCGACCCACACCGAGCGCGGAACACTGCACGACGGTCTCGGCGGTGGTCGCTACGTGCCGCCGCGGGAAGAGGCGACCCTGCTGCGCTTCCCCGCCAAGGCGGTCGTCGGCCCCGAGGGCACCCTGTTCGTCTCCGACTCCGCCCACCACAGCGTGGTGGAACTCGACGGCGTGACCGCCGTGCGCCGCATCGGTTCCGGCGAGCGGGGCCGCATGGACGGGCCGGCCAGCGACGCGCAATTCTCGGAACCGGGTGGGCTGTGCCTTCTGCCGCGGCATGTAGCCGAGGTCGCCGGCTACGACCTGGTCGTCGCCGACACCGTGAACCACCTACTGCGTGGAGTCAACCTAGGTTCGGGTGACGTAACGACCGTCGCCGGTACGGGTAACCAGTGGCGCTCCACCGTGGACACACGGTCCCACGACGCACCGGCGATCGACCTCTCTTCGCCGTGGGATCTTGCCTGGTATGAAGGCGTCGTCGTCATCGCGATGGCGGGCATTCACCAGCTGTGGTGGTTTGATCCGGTGAAGCGGACCGCCGGGGTCTACGCGGGCACAACCGTGGAGGCATTGCGCGACGGCGCGCTCGATCAGGTGTGGATGGCCCAACCATCGGGTCTGTCGGTCTCCGCCGACGGGACCACGCTGTGGGTCGCGGACTCGGAGTCATCGGCGCTCCGCTTCGTCCGCGATGGAGAGATGCACACTGTCGCCGGGCAGGGACTCTTCGACTTCGGGCATGTGGACGGGCCGGCGAACCAGGCACTCTTCCAACACCCGTTGGGGGTCTGCGCCCTCGCCGACGGTTCCGTGCTGGTGGCGGATACATACAACGGCGCGGTACGCCGATTCGACCCGACGACCGATGCGGTCGCCACAGTCGCCACCGACCTCGCCGAGCCAAGCGACATCGTCGTGCTCCCTGATGGTGGGGTACTGGTGGTTGAGTCCGCAGCGCACCGGCTGACCCAACTGGTCCAGGGCACGGTCACGGCAGCGGGCGCATCCACCGTGGCTGGCGCCCGGCACCGGACCGAGCGCCCGCCGACGGTGCTCACGCCCGGCGAGGTCGTCCTCGAGGTCATCTTTGAACCAGCGCCGGGCCAGAAGCTCGACAGTTCGTTCGGGCCGTCGACCCGCTTGGACGTGTCGGCCTCGCCGCCGTCCCTGCTGCTCGAGGGTGTGGGGGTCACCACCGACCTCGGCCGGCGGCTTGTCATCGCCTCAGACGTTGCGAGTGGTGTGCTTCACGTCGTGGCGCAGGCGGCGACGTGCGATGCCAATGTCGATGTCGAACACGCGGCGTGCCACCTGACCCGCCAGGACTGGGGCGTGCCTATCGTCGTCGCCGCAGATGGGGCGCGGCGGCTGCCGCTGATCCTGCGCGGTGTTGACGTCGCCGCCGGCTGAGGGAATCGGCGGCTGTTGATCATACTAGCGGGACGAAGGGCGCGAGGCGCACACCGGCCGCGTCGAGCGCCTCGCGAACGCGCCGGGTCAATTCCACCGCACCAGGACTGTCTCCGTGTAGGCACAACGACTCCACGTGGCACGGGATGACCGTGCCATCCTGCGCCTCCACCTCGGCCGCGGTGGCCAACCGGAACGCCCGAGCCACGACGGTGTCCACATCGGAGAGCACGGCGCCCGGTTGGCCCCGCGGGACGAGTGTTCCGTCGGCTTGGTAGGCGCGGTCTGGGTAGCCCTCGGACACCACCCGCACTCCGGCCCCGTCCGCGCAGGACGCCAGGACCGATCCCGGCTGGCAGAGCAGCGGCAAGGAACGGTCGTAGTCCACGATGGCGGCCACCACCGCCGAGGCCTGCCAGACGTCCACCGCCGCGGTGTTGTAGAGGGCGCCGTGTGGCTTGATGTACCGGACCTTCTCGCCCTGCAAGCGGCAGAAGCCCTCCAGGGCGGCGACCTGATAGATGACGTCGTCGCGAAGCTCGGCGAGGTCGTAGTCGATGCGTCGGCGCCCAAAGCCGGCCAGATCGCGGTAGCCGACCTGGGCGCCGACCGACACGCCGCGGTCGGCGGCCCATTCGACCACCCGACGCATGGTGAGGGCGTCCCCGGCGTGGAAACCGCAGGCCACGTTCGCGCTCGTCACGAGGGAGAGGAGAGCCTCGTCGTCGCCGAGGCGCCACACCCCGAAGCCCTCGCCGAGATCCGCATTCAGGTCCACGTGACGAACCTAACCGTCGTACCTGGCCGTGCCTGCGCAAACAGAGCAAGATCGGCTGCGTCGACGACCCCGATCACCGGGTAGCCCCCGGTCGTCGGGTGGTCGGCCAGGAAGATGAGTGGCTGCCCGTCGGCGGGCACCTGCACGGCACCGAGCACGATCCCCTCACTCGGTAGTTCGCCGGAAACGGTGCGGCTCAGGGGTGGCCCGGCGAGTCGCGCGCCGACCCGGTTGCTCTTGACGGAGAGGGTGTACGGGCCGTGGAGGAGAACGTCGCGAGCCGAGATGCTAAACCAGTCGTGGCGCGGCCCCATGCGTACCCGAACCTCCACCTCGCCGTCGATCAACTGTTTGTGGTCGTGATTCGATCTCTGAACCGCGACCATTTCTCCTTGATCGGCGGGGATGTCGGCGGGGATATGGCCCAGCGGAAGCACGAAGCCGGCGCGCAGCGGGGGCGGGCCGAGTCCGGAGAGCGTGTCGGTCGAGCGGCTGCCGAGCACGGGTGCGACGCTGACGCCGCCGGCGAAGGCGAGATAGGACCGCACCCCGGCCTCGGCTGGTCCGACCTCGATCACCGCACCGGCCGGCACCGCGAAGGCCGCGCCGAACTCCACCCGTTCACCGTCCACAGTCACCGCCGCCGCTGCCCCGGTGACGACCGCAGTCGTGACAACCTCGGCCCGAAGGGCGACGCCGGTCAGGGTCGTCTCGAGGCCGGCCGCGCCGTCCGCGTTCCCGACCAGGCGGTTGGCGAGGATGAGGGCGGGCGCGTCGAGCGCACCCGATCGGGCGACGCCCACGTGGGCGTAGCCCGGTCTGCCAAGGTCCTGGATCGTGGTGAGGAGGCCCGGCTTGAGTACCTCGATCATTCGGACGGCCTCTCCACGAAGCGCACCCTGGTGCCGGGGGTGAGCAGCGCGGGTGGGTCGCGGTCGGGGTCGAAGAGCCGGACGTCGGTCCGCCCGACCAGACGCCATCCGCCGGGCGACGCGGTGGGGTAGATGCCGGCGTACACGTCCGCCAGTGCGACCGACCCGGCCGGCACGCGCGTTCGTGGTGTCTCTAGGCGCGGCACCGCCAGGTCGGCCGGGAGGCCGGTCAGGTAGGCGAATCCTGGCGTGAAGCCGCAGAAGGCCACGCGGAACTCGGTGCCGTTAAGCCGTGCCACGACGCTGTACAGGTCCGTGCCCCACAGGTGGGCGACCGCGGGCAGGTCCTGGCCGTCGTACCGGACCGGAATCTCGACCACAGGCGCCGATGTGGACTCCTGGGGCGGCGACGGCGCCCATCCGCGTACGGCCTCGGCCGCCATGGCCGGGTCGGCCAAGCCGTCGAGGAGGACCGTCCGGGCGCCGGGCACAATCTCGACGGCGGCCAACTCGCCGGCCTCCCGCCGGCGCCACAGTTCGGCGAACCAGGCGGCCGGGTCGTCTACCTCCAGGAGCAGCGCGTCGGCGCCCACCGGTCGTACCCGCATCCCGGCCCACCCCTTCGCTTGGCGGTCTTGGAGCCATCATCGGCTACACCGCCAGCTTCGGGGAGGCCCGCCGGTCGTGTCGCCGCGCTCCGTCTGGTCCGCGGCTAGGACTCCGGGACCGCCTTGACCAACCCCACGGCGGCGAGCGGGATGGTGAGCTTGCCGATGGTGTCCTCGCCATCGGCCTTTTCACGCCGAGGTCCTTGGGCTTGATGCCGGCGCCATCGACCATCGCCTTGAGTTCCGCGCGGCGGTCGACGGTGGGTGAGGGCGACGCTGCCGTCGGGGTCGCCGTGCCCTGCGCCGATGGCGCTGCCTGCCCGCACGACGTCGCGCCGGCGAGGATGGTCAGAGTCGCAATGATCGCCAAGGTACGTCGCATGTCTGCTCCCCGTCGCGGTTCGGCATCGACAGGTAGGCAAGTTACCATCCCGCTAGCCCGGGGGCGTTGTCGTGAGGCTCGCCACTACCGGTTGGTAACTTACGGTTCCGTAACCGTAAGATGGGGACCGTGATGACCAGCGACCTGAAACCAATGAGGCTCAAGCCGCGAGACATCGGCAAGCCGCGGATGCGCGGCTGGCTACACACCTATGCGTTCTTCGGCGCCGCCGTCTGTGGCATCGTACTGTGCTCGCTCGCGGCCACCCAGCCCGGCCTTGCTCCACTGGTGAGCTGCGCGATCTACAGCCTCACCGTCTGCGGGTTGTTCGGCGTCAGCGCGCTCTACCACCGGCGCGTGTGGACACCGCAGGGCTACCAGGTGATGCGCCGCTTGGATCACTCCATGATCTTCATCTTCATCGCGGGAACGTACACGCCGTTCTCGGTGCTGCTGCTGGACCAGAGCAAGGCGACCGTGATCCTCGCTGTCGTGTGGGGTGGCGCCGTCGCCGGCGTCGCGTTGAAGCTCGGCTGGCCGCATGGGCCGCGCTGGGTCTCCGCACCGCTCTACCTCGCGCTCGGCTGGGTGGCCGTGGCCGTCCTCCCCGACATCCGTCACAACGGTGGGGTGACCGCGCTCGCCCTGCTGATTGCCGGGGGCGCGGTGTACAGCATCGGCGCGATCTTCTACGCACTGCGCCGGCCGAACCCGTGGCCCAACGTCTTCGGCCACCACGAGTTCTTCCACGCGTGCACCCTCGTCGCGGCGATCTGCCACCACATCGCGCTGTACTTCGCGCTCTTCGCCTGACCTCGCTGATATCCCGTCGATCTAGGGCATAGTCGCGTGAGTCGATCTCCTTCCACGCGACTACGCCCTAGATCCGCGTCCGAGGAGTGCGAGGATATTCGCGTGACCACACGCACGCTGGTGATCCTTCGCCATGCGAAGGCCGCCAACCCGGAGGGCGTCGCCGACGTGGACCGGCCGCTCACCTCACGCGGTCACGCGGACGCGACCGCCGCTGGTGCATGGCTGTCGCATCGCGGGTACGCCCCCGATCTCGTGATCTGCTCGCCGGCGCGGCGGACCCGGGAGACGTGGCACGGGGTTGCCCTGGCGTTGGCCACAGCGCCGAAGGTCAGGTACGAGGACGAGGCGTACTCGGCGTCGGCGAGTGCTCTCCTCGATCTCATCACCAGCGTCGGCGACAAGAGCACCACGGTGCTGCTGATCGGTCACAATCCGGCGCTATCCCAGCTGTCTACGCTGCTGGACCCGGAGCGGTCAGATCCGGAGGGGCTGCGCACGGCCGGGGCGGCAGTGCACACATGGGACGGTTCCTGGGTCGAGTGTGGACCGAGGGCGGCACCGCTGACGACCGTCCACACCGCACGCGCTTGAACCGCGGGCGACGATCAGTAGGCCTCCTCGGCCAGCTCCATCAGGTCCAGCGTCGTGGCGGCCACGATCCGGCGATCGCTGGACAGGCGCGGCAGGACCTCACGGGCGAAGAATCGGGCCGATGCGATCTTCCCGGCGTAGAAGTCCCGGTCCGCGTCGGACACTGAGCCTCGGCCCAGGGCGGCGAGCGCGACCTCAGCCTGGCGCTGGAGCAGCCAGCCGACCACCAAGTCGCCGAGCGCGAGCAGAATCCGCCGAGATGAGAGCCCGACCTTGTAGAGCCCGTTGGGTCCGCCCCCGTCGGCGGCGGTAAGCCAGCTGGTCACGGTGGCGAGCATGCCCTGCACATCCGCCAGCGCCGCGCCCAGCGACAGCCGCTCCTCTTTCAGCTGACCGTTGCCGGATTCGGCATCTAGGAAGGTCTGGATCTCGCTGACGACGGTCATCAATGCCTGGCCGCCGTCCTTGACCACTTTTCGGAAGATCAGGTCGAGACTCTGGATCGCGGTCGTGCCCTCGTAGAGCGTGTCGATCTTCGCATCGCGGACGTACTGCTCGAGCGGGTAGTCCTGCAGATAACCCGAGCCGCCAAACGTCTGCAGGGACTCGTGGCCCAGCAGCTCGTAGGCGCGCTCCGAGCCGCACCCCTTCACGAGTGGCAGCAGTAGGTCGTTGACCCGCTCGGCGTTCTGAGCGGCAGCCGCGTCACCGGCGAACTCGGCGAGCTTGACCTGGTCCTGCCAGCCTGCCGTGTAGCAGACGAGGGCACGGAGGCCTTCGGCGTACGCCTTCTGGAGAGCCAGCGACCGGCGTACGTCGGGGTGGTGGGCTATCGTGACGCGCGGTGCGGCCTTGTCACCCTGGCGCACGAGATCCGCGCCCTGCACCCGGTTCTTCGCGTACTCGAGGGCGTTAAGGTAGCCCGTGGAGAGGGTGGCGATCGCCTTCGTGCCAACCATCATCCGGGCGTACTCGATGATGAGGAACATCTGGCGGATCCCGTCGTGCACATCGCCGAGGAGCCAGCCCTTGGCCGGCACGCCGTGCTCGCCGAACGTCAGCTCGCAGGTGTTGGAGACCTTGAGGCCCATTTTGTGCTCGACATTCGTGGCGTAGACGCCGTTGCGCTCGCCAAGGTCACCGGTCGCGGCATCGAAGTGGTATTTGGGCACCACGAAGAGCGAGAGACCCTTGGTGCCAGGCCCGCCGACACCCGCGACACCGACCGGGCGGGCGAGGACATAATGGATGATGTTGTCGCTCAGGTCGTGTTCGCCGCTGGTGATAAAGCGCTTCACGCCCTCGAGATGCCAGGAACCGTCCGCCTGGGGGATCGCGCGGGCGCGGCCCGCGCCGACATCGGAGCCCGCGTCCGGCTCGGTGAGCACCATTGTGGAGGCCCACCTCTTCTCGATGAAGAGCTTCGCCCACTGCTTCTGCTCGGGTGTGCCCTCGACATAGAGGGTGTGGGCGAACGACGGCCCGGACGCATACATCCAAATAGGAGCGTTCGAGCCGAGGACCAGCTCCGCCAGTAACCACCAGAGCATCCGCGGAGCGTTGGTGCCGCCAAGCTCACCGGGTAGGTCGAGCCGCCAGAACTCGGAGTCCATGAACGCGTGGTACGACCGATGGAAGTCCTTCGGCAGGTCCGCGGTGTGTGTCGCTGGATCGAAGACGGGCGGGTTGCGGTCGCCGGATACGTAGCTCGGGGCCAGGTCCTCACGGGCGAGGCGGTCCACCTCGGCGAGGATGCTACGGGCGGTGTCCACGTCGATCTCGGCATACGGGCCGGCGCCGAGAACGGGATGCGCCGCTCCCGCAGCCGCCCGCGCAGCCGCCCGCGCAGCCGCCCGCGCGGCCGTATCGGCGCCGCGGGTCGTGCCAGCCGCCTCGCCAAAGACCTCGAAGAGGTTGAACTCGAGGTCGCGGAGGTTGCTCTTGTAGTGGCTCATGGCGGCGGACTCCTTGGGTTACCCGGCAGTAACCTCGACTATATTACCCGCCAGTAACCCGCGACAACCCGTACGGCATTGTGACTGCCACCACATCCGCCCCGCCGACGGGTTTGTCGCCGGTGAATATGTCGTACCCAGTTCATAGGCTCGCAGCATCCGCCCGGTGCCACATTGCCGGTCGCGAACATTGAGACAGATCAAGGACTAAACGTCACTGTTGTAGTTTGCGGTCGTTGCAACCGGTAATACGCGGCGGGTAACGCAACGACGGTCATGCACAAGAACCGTGGCAACCCGGACATCACACGCGGACCAATCCTAGGGGAGGCGCAGATGCTGAGCACCATGCTCCGATCGCTGATCGCGCCGCGCAACCCACGCCGATACGTCGGCCGGCACCGCGCGCGGTTCACGATCCAGATCATCTCGAGAAACTCGAGCATCTCCACCGTCTCCGCGCAGGTCGCGGAGTCAACGGCGGAGCAGTCCGCGGCGTAGCTCGCGGAGTGGCCGCACCGTCGGCCGACGGCCCACGGCGAATTAGCCGTGGGCCGTTCTCGTGCCGCCTATCTCCCAGCTGGGCACGGCGGGCTCGGCCTCGGGTGCCGCACCGATGTACTCCAACAGCAGCAGCGCGATGTCGTCGTCGAACTGCCCGCGCACCCACTCCACCAGGGCGCTCTCTAATGAGGCGAGGCCATGCTCGACAGTGCCGTGTCCGAGCAGGGCCCAGGCCCGATCGGCAGTGGGGAAGAACTCGCCCGCGCGCCTCGCCTCGGCAAGTCCGTCGGTATACAGGAGCAGCCGGTCGCCCGGCTCGAGGTGCTCCACCCGCGCCTGTGTGGCCGGGCTGAAGCCCAGAGGCGGCGCCCGGTGAGGCGGGTCCAGCGCGATCACGCGGCCGCGGCGCAGTAGCAATGGCGCCGGATGTCCGCAGTTGACGACGGTCAGCGTGCCCCCGCGCTCCTCGACGATCGCCGCGGTGACGAAGTCCTCCTCGCCGACGGAGCGGGCCACTGCTCGGTCGAGGTCGGCCACGATTGAACGAAGATCGGGTCGTTCGTAGGCCACATGACGGTAGGTGCCGAGCACGATGCTGGCCAACCGCACTGCGTCGATGCCCTTGCCCCGGACGTCGCCAATGATCATCCGTACGCCGTACGGGGTATCCAGCGCCTCATAGAGGTCTCCGCCGATGTCGGCGGCGGCGCTCGCGGAGACGTACCGGCCGGCGATGGCGAGCTGTCCGACCTGGGGACCGATGGGGCTCAGCACAGCCTCCTGGGCGACCGTCGCCAAGCGGGCGAGTTCGGCGTAGCGCTGATTCTGCGCCTGCCGGACAACACTGACCGCCACCGCGCCCGACGTGGCGATCGCCATGCCGACCACCCCCGCAATCGCGATCGCCTTCGTCTTCTCGTCGCCGGCACCGGAGGGGGCGATCAGTGCCGTCACCAGCGCAATCCCGGTGGCTAGCAGGCCGACACCCACCACATAACGCCACGGGGCGAACGCGGCAGCGAGGAACGGGGCGATCGCCAGCCAGCCCACGACCGAGGGCACCGCACCGTCCGCGAACTCAATACTGGACACGACGATGAGCACGCCGAGAGCCGCCGCGAGGCCGGCGCCGGCCTCGGGGGAGAGCATCTGGCGACGTACAGTCATGCCAATCTCACGGTGGGGGTTCGGGGCGCAGTGGGTCAGGGCGCAGAGACCAGCATGCCCGATCCAGAGTCGCGGTTCCGCCACACCGGAGGAGTTCGTGCCCGGCCAGCGGCGTCTTCGAGCCGTTCGGCCGGTGTCCGGCGGTAACAACCTACCCCTTGACGCACACCACCTGGTGCAGCCGGGCGACGATCTCGACCAGGTCGGCCTGCTGGGCCATGACCTGGTCGATGTCCTTATAGGCGCCGGGGATCTCGTCGATCACCCCCGAATCCTTGCGACACTCGACCGCTTCGGTCTGCGCGACCAGATCCTTGATCGAGAACTGCCTGCGCGCCTGGTGCCGACTCATCCGCCGGCCCGCCCCATGGCTGGCGGAGTGGAAGGCGGCCGGGTTGCCGAGACCGCGGACGATGTACGAGCGGGTGCCCATCGAGCCCGGAATGATGCCCAGTTCGCCATCGCCTGCCCGGATCGCGCCCTTTCGGGTGACCAGCAGGTCGAGCCCGTCGTGCGACTCCTCCGCCACATAGTTGTGATGGCAGGAGATCTCGTCGTCGAAGCCGGCGCCGCGGAACGTCCGGCGGATAACCGAGCGAAGGAGTGCCATCATCACGGCCCGGTTGCGGCGCGCGTACTCCTGCGCCCAGAACAGGTCGCGGCGGTACTCGTCCATCTTCCGGGTGCCGTTGATGAAGACGGCGAGGTCGCGGTCGGGTAGGTCGGCGTTGTGGGGCAGGGCCCGGGCCTTCTCAATGTGGTACTGGGCCAACTCGTTGCCGATGTTGCGCGAGCCCGAATGCAGCATGAGCCAAACCCGGTCCTCCTCGTCCAGGCACACTTCGAGGAAGTGATTTCCGCCGCCGAGCGAGCCCAGCTGCGCCTCGGCCCTGGCCCGGAGGCGGTACGCTATGTGGGCGAGATCGTCGTACGACGCCCAGAACTCCCGCCATCCGGCGATGCCGGTCTGCATTGTGGTGGGATCGACGGGTCGCTTGTGCGCCGCGAACCCCACCGGGATGGCCTTCTCGATCTCGGTGCGCAGACGGCCCAGGTCGTCGGGGAGGTTGCTGGCGGTGAGGCTGGTGCGCTGCGCGGTCATACCGCAGCCGATGTCGACGCCGACCGCAGCGGGGGCTACGGCTTCGCGCATGGCGATGACCGCACCTACGGCGGCTCCCTTGCCGAGGTGGACGTCGGGCATGACGGCGAGTCCGTGGATCCACGGCAGCGCGGCCACAGCCCGAAGCTGGCGCATGGTGTCGGGCTCGACCTCGGCTGGGTCGGCCCACATCCTTATGGCGGTCCGGTCCCCCCGGACGGTCGTGTGCGTCATAACACGATCAGTGTGCGCTCAACGCCACGTTATGGTCGCGGGCATTTCGGAGTACGGGCACTGAGCGCCCGAACTCGGTCCGGCGCTGCTTAGGTGGCGTCCTTGGCGAGCACCTCGTACCGGACGTCGACCACACCGGTGCCGAGGCTGGCAATGGCCCGGAAGGCGGCCCGGGACAGGTCGATGCAGCGCCCGGCGATAAAGGGCCCACGGTCGTTGATGCGAACGACAACCGACTTGCCGCTGGCGAGGCTGGTAACGCGAACCCGGGAGTTGAACGGCAGGCTTTTGTGCGCCGCGGTGAACGCCTCCGGGTCGAAGGTCTCACCGCTGGCGGTGCCCTGCGGCTCGTCGTAGTACGACGCCTCGCATGACCCGGTCGAGATGACGGCGCCGTTGCCGGCGGGCTGGGTCGACTTCTTGGTCGTCGGGCCTGGCGTTGGCGCTCCAGCGGTTACCCGGGACTCGTCGCGGCTGGCCCGGTTGGCCAGTGCGTCCCGGTCCACCGGGTAATCGCCGGCGTCGTACCCCAACTGCGCGCCGGCCCCGGAGCCGTGGCCCATGGTGCCGAACTGCATGGTCGCGCCGGCGCCGCCGATGAGCACACCGGTGATCGTGAGTGCCGCCGCGGCGGGAAGGAGTTGACGACTTGGCTTCGAATGCGACCGCTTCTTGTTCACCCAGGCGCCGTGGCGGGCCTGGCGGACGTGGCGGCCGGTATACCGGTCAGCCAAGAGGGTCACCCTTCGTGAGGCAACAATGCCCGGCGGTACGTCCGGCTTGATGCCTGCCGAGCGATGCGCCGTGTTGGACCCTAACGGATCACTATCGGCCCGAGTCAAGGCGACTCAGCGCTTGTGTAGGGAAATGAGGCTTATCTTCATCCGATCAGTGGATGTTGGCCGCGCTATTTGCCCGATATTCGAGATCCGAGTGCGGCGTTATCAGCTCCTCCGCTGTGGCCTCACACGGACAGGGTCCTGGGCCGACCACCCCCACAGCCGGCCCAGAACCGGTCCGGTCGGGTGTCACAGTGGACGGTCGACGTCGGTTGAAGGCAACGTGATGATCGCGCCAACGGCAAGCATTAATATGCTCGCACCGATACCCATGGTGGTCTTCCTCGCTGAGGTGACGGGATCGGCGAGGAGTTACCCCCATCGCACAGGAACTAACCAGTCAGGTCTCTTGCGGCTGCCGGTTCAGTGCAGCGATAACTTGAGCCCTATCAGGACCAGGCCCAGGAAGCCGCTGAACAGTGCGGCCAGGATCAGTCGCAGACCGGTCAACCCGCCACGCCGGCCAGCGACCCAGCCGAAGCCGACCAGCAGGCAGGTGCTGGAGATCATGGAAATGGTTACCGCGAGTTCGACGCTCGCACCCAGTAACCCGGCGACGATGAGGACGGCCAGCGGCGCGTAGGAGGCCTGCACCAACGCCCAGCCCTGCACAAGGTGCGCCGGTTCGACGGTCGGTGGCCGATAGATCGCATGGCGACTATCTCGGCGTACCGCTCCGCAAGCCAGTACACGAGCATCGTGACGAACACGGCGATGGCGACCGCGTACACCGCATTCTGGTCCGCCGAGGCCGCCATTACCGATGCGCTGACGATGATGCCGTAGATACCCAGCGAGATCTGCCTGGGGTCTAGCGGCGCCGACCGTTCCCGCGCGCGGGTCTCGCCGGGGTCGTCCATCCTTTGAGCATGTCGCCCGAGCAGAGTGTCGGGCGGCGCTTTCCGGCGCTGATCTAGCAACCCGCATGCCGCGGTGCGTGACGGATGCCAGCGGCTGGATCCAGCAACTCAACTTCGTCGTGTTCGGGCTGCTTACCATCGCGTTCGCCGCCGGGCTTCACCGCGGCCTGCGCCCGACCCGGACCGGCATCGTCGGTCCGGCGCTGCTCACCGTCAGCGGCATCGGACTGCTGCTCTCGGCTGCGGTCCCGCTCCGCGAGGACGCCGCCGGCGACACCTACTTCCCCCTCGGGCACATCATTGGCGGCGTCACGCTGTCGCTCAGGCTCCTTCGCACCGCGAAGGCTGCCTGACCGAGCCAACGACCACGCAACTCCTCGAGGGTCAGTGCGTCTGGTATCCAGATCATGGTGTCTGGATACAGTCCAGTTTGGTGTCTTGATCAGGACAAACTTGGTGTACGCTAGGCGACATGGGACGCATCACGGTAGAGGTCAACGAGGAATGGCTTGACGCCGCTCGCGAAGTGCTGGGTACTGACACCAAGGTCGCGACGATCAACGCCGCGTTGCACGCGTTCGCGGTACGCCGACATGCTGTGGACATCGTCGCGGCGTTGGACAGCGTGCCCATGGACTTCGAGGGATCCGCGGATGCGTGGGGCCACGGAGGCGGTCGTGATCTGTCCAGGCTAGAAGCCGATGCCCGCGCCACCGAAGCCGCGTGATGGCCGGCGCGATCTACCTTGCCGACACGTCCGTGTACGTCCTGCAGGGGAAGCATGCGCCAGTGCGGCGGAGGTTTGAAAGCTTGCTCGCCGAGGGGCGCTTGGCGGCCTGCCAGATGACGACATTGGAGTTCCTCAACAACGCCCCCGATCCCAAGGGGTACGAGGTGCTCTGGGGTGCCATGCACGGGCATCGCTGGATAGATGTGACGACCGAGGCGATGGACCGGGCGTTGGACGTACATCGTCGGCTGGCTGAGACGAGCCAGCATCGGCATTTTCGTCTGCCCGACCTGATCACCGCAGCCACGGCCGAAATGCACGGTGCGACTGTGCTGCACTACGACGCGGATTACGACCGCATCGCGCGAATCACCAATCAGCCGGTGGAGTGGGTGGTCGAGAAGGGCAGCCTGTAGAGGCAGGACTTGAGTGGAGCGGGTGAGAAAGTCGTTCCCTGCTGGCGGTGGACTCATGTTGGAGCGTGCACGGGGCGCGGCAGGTATCCGCGCGACACCGGTTCGGGATCCGGACCGTGAAAGGCAGTCTCGGTGTGAGCCAGAAGTGGGAGGTTCCGTTCGGCGACTGCGCAGAGCGCGCGGAACGCGCCCGCCAAGCGCTGCTCGCCAGATCCGCTCTCCGTGAGCGGCTCCCACATCAGCTCCTTTTAGTCGGCGATGAGGCGGCTGGCCGACGGTCTCATCGCCGCGCTAGGCCGTTCTTAGCGATCCGATTCGACACCAGATTGTAGGTGGTAGGCGGCGAGCAGGGCCTCCTCGATGACGTCGTCGTCACCTCGCTCAAGGGCAACC
>Ga0209889_1000181_pt1 | contig 14954 bp, 15 predicted proteins | sample GWRWN1_0_10_FD_187233 | JGI IMG/M metagenome (GOLD analysis project Ga0209889, IMG submission 187233) | Riverbed sediment microbial communities from areas with no vegetation in Columbia River, Washington, USA - GW-RW N1_0_10 (SPAdes)... | ecosystem: Environmental > Aquatic > Freshwater > River >... | reverse complement strand
CGCCAGATCTGCGATCCGCGATGGCTTCGTTTACGCGATCCGCGCCAGAACGCGCGCTCAGATCCACAACGCCCAGATCGCGCGCTCGCCATCGCCCAGAATGTCGCAGCTGGGACGGGGAACCGCACGCGGAACCGGCGATCTGGCATCGCTCGATCGTTGCGCTGGCGCTCCAGATTCGGTGATCTCGCGGCTGGCGGCGCCTCTGATCGGTCTTCCGGCGCAGGGTGGCGGTTCCCGTCGGCGTGGTCGTCGGCGTCGGCCACCGACGTGATGACGTCGCCTGTCGCCGAGTTTCAACACTGCGAGTCGGCCACCGATCGTTGCAGCGCGCCACCCCTACCGACGAGCAACTCCTCCGGGAAGAGTGCGGGCATGTCCTGCGCCTCGCCGGGATCCAGCGCGGTCACGTCCGGTGCTCGAATGCAGCGTCGACGGCGTCGGCAAACGCCGCCATGGAGGGATACTCCGCGTCGACGCTCACGGCGGCACCCGGATCCGGCGTCGCGCCCCATCCCGGCTGGTCGTGGCGACGATTGATCCACACCGACGGGAGACCCTTGGCCTTTGCCGGCACATGGTCGTGGAACAGCGACTGGGCGACGTGCAACAACCTGCCCTCAGGCACACCCAACTCATCGGCTTTGGCGAGCAGGGCGTCGAAGTTGGCGGGGTTCGGCTTGTAGGAGCCGATGTCTTGCGCGGTCAGGATCGCGTCAAACTCGACTCCGAGGCGCCTGTTGCTCGCCGCGAAACCCTCGCGGTGCACGTTCGACAGGATGATCAGCCGGCAGTGCTGCTTCAGTCGCGCTAGCGCCTCGGCCGAGTCAGGGAACGCAGGCCAATCACCGACCGAGCTACCCAGTGCAGCGGCTTCGGCGTCGGTGACCTCGAAGCCCAAGGCCGCACCCGTGCGACGGATCGCCTCTTGCAGAACGTCCGAGTACACCATGTCGGCAAACGCGGCCTCGACTTCGGCCTCGTTGCGGGAGTAGGCGACGAGCACGTCCTCGTTGGTCAGATCCCGCTGGTGGCGGCGGGCCAAGGGGCCGAGCACGGCAATGATTCCCGCTTCCCAGTCGATCAACGTTCCGTAGCAGTCGAAGCTGAGGACGTCGTAGTCCGTGAAGTTCATGAAGATTTCCTTGCCATCGTGGTCATGAGATCCGCCTCGGCATCACCGAGATGATCGGCCTGGCGCCGCAGGGCTGCGTCGGCGTCGCGCCAGTTCTGGCCACCGAGTAACGCTTCCTGCTCGGCGTACAAGTCGTTCAGCAATCCGTAGGACGGACGCAGCAGCGCGATCATCAGCCAGATCTCCCAAAACTGGCCCGACGAACATCCGCAACAGCCGCTCCGAGGGCCAGCCGCCACGGGTGCCCGAGACCACCGAATCCCGCCGCCCACGTTCCGTCAACTAGTGACGTCCGATCGCCGGTTCCGCTCGTGGAGGTCGTTGACGGGAGCGGGTTTCTCGTGCACCGGCTCGAAGATGATCTCCCGACGAATCGGGCCGATGTCGCCCGCCCGAGCCCCGGCGCAAGCCTTGGGCGAGATCGAGGATCCGCGCCCTCGCCGTGCCGTCGAGTGGGGCCGCGTGACGGGCAGGAGGGACTTGGCCATCGCATGACCCTCCAGATAGGCATGACGAGCGTGCCCCCAATCGAAGCCGGCGACAAGGAGAAAATACGTACTGGCGCTCCGCGAGTGGGCCGCGCCCTGGCCGATCTCGACGCGGCCGCGAGCGTGTTCGTAAAGGGCCCGGGCGTCGAGGGTGCGGCGGATGCCGTGGTGGTCCTCGACGCTGTTGGCGATCACGTTGTGGTGATGGGGGAACGGGTCGAGCGCCGGGCTCCTGGGACAGGCCCGTTCCGTCCATGAACGAGAGGTGGTCGAGTCCGGTCGAACGCGCTTACCTGATCACTGATTGCGAACGGAGGCGCTGCTCCGAGAGGATTTGGGACCGATGGCTAAGCCTGACAGTTCGGGATCATTCATCACCGGCGTCGGGCCGGAGATGTCCCTGCGGTCCGCTCTCGAGAGCGGCTTGGCGAAGTGGGCGAGGTCGCCAAGGCTGCGCTGTTCTTGGCGTTCGACGAGTCGTCGTTCATGACCGGCGCCGAGCTGCTCGTTGACGGCGGCATCACCGCCGCCTACGTGATTCGGGAGTAGCGGCAATGGCCGGTTCCACTTATGTCCAGCAGACGATCAGCCCGGTCGATGGTTCGGTGGTGGCCGAGCGCGACCTGGCGACTCCGGCACAGATCGACGCCGTGCTCGATCGGGCCGTCGCGGCTCAGCGGTCGTGGCGGCAGGTGCCGCTCCGTGAGCGGGCGGAGGTGGTCGGGCGTCTGGTGACTCCACGCGGTGTCCCTATGCCGGGATCTAGACGACCGCTGGGGTCGGTCAGCGACGGCGGAGGCGATCGAGCTGGCGGCGGTCCCGCTTGGTGGGGCGCCCGGCGCCCGGATCCCGGCGGAACCCCGCGGCGTCCCCCAGCTCGGCCCGCGACGGCGGCGGTAGGCGATGGTCGATGACGCACTTGGTGGCAAGTGGCGCTCCCACCCGCTTGTCGATGATCCTCACCACCTCGAGGACACGCCGCTGCCCTGCGAGAGTGGCCTCGACACGGTCGCCCACCCGCACAGGCGACGCCGGCTTGGCCGCCTGGCCGTTCACGCGCACATGCCCGCCGCGGCACGCCGCTGTGGCCGCCCCGCGGGTCTTGACCGCTCGCACCGCCCAGAGCCACCTGTCCACGCGCGTCGAATCCCGATCGCCCGAGCTCGCCACGAACGGCAGGCTACGGCGACCGCCCGAGGACTGCCGACGACAGCGCGGCACCGTGTTGAGCTGCTGGGAGCGAGACCGTAGGGTGCCGGCCGGGCTCGACGGACGGAACGGAGGGATCAGTGGGGGATCGGGGGATCCGGATCGGGGTGTCGCTAGCGGAGCCGCCGCCGGGGCCGGACCCTCTGGGCCGCCTGCGCGACCAGCTCCAGACGAGCGCAGACGACGGCTTGGCGTCTGCCTGGTTGGCCAATATCTTCGGGCTGGACGCCCTCACGGCGCTCGCCGTCGCCGGCTCGCAGGTGCCGGGCATCGAGGTCGGCACCGCCGTCGTGCCCACCTACCCGCGGCATCCCGCCGCCCTGGCCCAGCAGGCGCTCACCGTCCAGGCTGCACTCCGCGGGCGGCTGACGCTCGGCATCGGCCTCTCCCACCAGATCGTGATCGAGGGGATGTTCGGTTACTCGTTCGAGAGGCCGGCCCGCCACATGCGCGAGTACCTGGCCGTTCTGCTCCCCATCCTGCGGGAGGGGCGCGTCAGCTTCGCCGGCGAGACGATGCGAGCCGAGATCGGGCTGACCGCGCCCCGCGATCACGACGTGCCCGTGCTGCTCGCGGCGCTCGCACCGCAGATGCTGCGACTGGCCGGGCGGGAGGCGGACGGCACGGTGTTGTGGATGACGGGGCCTGCCACGATCGAGAGCCACATCGTCCCCGCGATCACTGCCGCAGCCGCCGATGCGGGCCGTCCGGCGCCGCGGGTCGTATGCCTGCTCCCGGTGTGCGTGACCGGCGATCCGGACGGCGCCCGGGAGCGGGCCGCCCAGATGTTCTCCATCTACGGCCAGCTCCCCTCCTACCGGGCGATGCTCGACCAGGAGGGCGCCGCTGGACCGGCCGACGTGGCCATTGTCGGCGACGAGGCCGCGGTCGCCGCGCAGATCGATGCCCTGGGCGGCGTCGGGGTGACCGACTTCGTCGCCGCCGAGTTCGGCCAGGGCGACGACGCCGTCCGCACTCGAGCCCTGCTCCGCGATCTGGCCGCCGACGCCGACCTCGCTCGCAGGTCCGCCGACACGGAGAGCACCGGCCCCAGCGGCACGAGATGACGCCGTGCTGTCGCCCGGCGATTGGGCCCCGGCCGGGTCACAGTCACGTTGTGATTTCCCCTGAGCGGCTGGATCAGCTGTCGAAGATGCTGCTGTAGGCGCTGAGGGCAGGCTGGCCGCCGAGGTGGGCGTACAGGACGGTGCAGTCTGTGCCGACCTCACGGGACGTGACCAGGTCGATTAGGCCGGCCATCGACTTTCCTTCGTAGACCGGGTCGATGATCATGCCTTCGAGACGACCGGACAGTCGGATGGCCTGGACGGTCGACTCGACGGGAATTCCGTAGCGGTCGCCGGCCCAGCCCTGGAGCACGACGATCTCCTCGGCGCGCAGTTCGCGGCCGAGTCCGATCAGGTCGGCGGTGTGGCGGGCGATACGGCCGACCTGGTCCCGGGTCTTCTCGATGGTGGCGGAGGCGTCGATCCCAAGCAGCCGTCGTGGTCGTCCGCCGGCTTCCTCCAGCGCGGCGAATCCGGCGATCATCCCGGCGTGCGTGGACCCGGTGACCGTGCACACGACGATGGTGTCGAAGAACACGCCGAGCTGCTTCTCCTGCTCGGCCACCTCGTAGGCCCAGTTCACGAAGCCGAGTCCGCCGAGCCTGTGCTCGGAGGCGCCGGCGGGGATGGGATAGGGCTTGCCGCCACTTGCTGCGACGTCGTCGAGGGCCTCCTGCCACGAGTTGCGGATGCCGATGTCGAACCCGGCCGGGTCGAGCCTTACGTCGGCGCCCATGATCCGCGACAGCAGGATGTTGCCGACTTTGTCGTAGACCGGGTCGTCCCAGTTAACCCAGCGCTCCTGCACGAGCCTGACCTTTAGCCCGAGCTTGGCGCCGACCGCGGCGACCTGACGGGTGTGATTGGACTGGTAGCCGCCGATCGAGACGAGGGTGTCGGCACCGGAGTCGACCACGTCGGGCACGATGTACTCCAGCTTGCGTATCTTGTTGCCGCCGAAGGCGAGCCCGGAGTTGCAGTCCTCGCGCTTGGCCCAGATCTGCGCTCCGCCGAGGTGCTGGGTGAGTCGGTCGAGCGGGTGGACCGGGCTGGGTCCGAAGGTGAGCGGGTAGCGGTCGAAGTCCGTGATCGGCATGGTTCTCCTCCTGTGCAGGACCGGGGCTCGCCGGTGGGGGTTGCCGGAGTCAGCCTGGGCTGCTGCGGGCGCTGGCCGCGGTCGCTGGCCCGCCGTCGCCCTACGCGCTCGGCTCGCCGACGCAAGTATCACCCATTCTCGCGGGTGACCTGGTGCCGGTTGTTGATCGGGCACAGGGCCCCAAACATCGGACACCGAGAGCACATAGGAGCCCGGATCTTCGGAGCGCCAGCCCTCGACGGCGGGGATGCCGGTGAAGAGCTGGTCAGGGTCGCTCAGCGGCACGAGGGTCTTGACGACGAGCGCCTTTTTGAAGAGCTGTTCTCGCAGGTCCTCGGGCCGACCGACGGTTCGCAGTGTCGTGTTCGGGATGGCAACCCGGTCGCAGAGCTTCTCGGCCTCCTCGAGCCGGTGGGTGGTGAGAAAGATCGTCACTCCCAGACCGTAGAGACCGGCGAAATACTCCAGGTTCTCGGTCACGGTCAGACGCAGGTAGAGCCCTGGTGACTCTGGCATAACCGCAATGCGCTTGCGGATCTCCACTCCAGTCTCAGGGCTGAGCGGGATCTCCGCCATGGTGGCCGAGCCGGAGGTGAGGCGATCAATGTGCCGAGAGTGCGCACCGTGGTGGTCTTGCCTGCGCCATTGGGTCCAAGGAACCCGAACACCTCACCGTAGGCGACTTGGAAGGACACCTCAGAGAAAGTCCGCTCACCGAAGCGCTTGGTCAGCTGGTTGACGAAAAGGGCCGGCTGGCCCTTCGTACCATCGAGCGCCGGTGCATCGGTGATCGCCCCAGCGCGCCGGCAGATCTGTGGGACGGTAGGTGGTGTGCCGGGTTCACACGGCCGACGGTCGTCAATGCCGGTGTCCGGGGACCGACGGCAGGGCGGCCACCTCGTCGGGGGTCAGGGAGAGCTCGACGCTGTCGGTACGGAGCTGCTTGACCGCATTGACGGGGATCGTGATGTCGCGCCGCCGCCACAGGTGGCCTCGCTCGAGGACGAGGTGCGTGACGCGCCCCTGGTCGTCGGAGAGGAAGCTGTCGACGTGCCCGAGGACGGTGCCGTTGACGGCCTCGACGGCTGAGCCCCGCCGGATCTCGACCTCGTGCGCCGGGATGCGGTCGTACGCGATCAGCAGGCGGTCGTCGGGCAACGGCGGGTAAGCGCCGCGCTCGTACCCTGGGCTGTCGTAGAGCGGCGCGGACAGGACGCTGGACACGCCGACGTCCCAGTGCTCGTCCTCGAGTGGCGGCCACTCGCCGAGCCGCAGGTAGGCGGTCTCCTCCACCTGCGGGTAGCGCTCGAGCTGCGCGACGGTGCACCCCAGCCGTAGGGCGGTCCCGGCGGCCAGTCGGTCCACGTCCTCGATGGGGACGAGGTGGGCGAGGTGGTGGTGGCGCTCGACGACGACGTGGGTCAGCTGCCGGCGGACGGGGTCGATGACCACGTCTCGGAGCGTGCCGCCCGGTCCGTCGTTGCACTCGATGCGGAGCCCGAGCTCCATGCGCATGGCCATCAGATGATCTCCCGTTGTCGTAATAGTCGGAAGGCGACCCAAGCTGGGGCGATGGGCAGCCAGAAGGTCGCGAGCCGGAACGCCAGCACCCCGGCGACGCTCGGCGCGGCGTCGGCGCCGAGCGCCGTGAGGGCGGCGACGAGGGCGGCCTCGACCGCGCCGAGGCCGCCGGGGGTCGGGGCGGCGGCCGCGACCATCGAGCCTGCCAGGTAGGCGAGCGCGACCTTGGTCCAGCCGAGGCCGCCTCCGAAGGCGTCGAGCGCGCAGATGAGCGTCGCGATGTAGAAGGCGGTGATGGCGAACTGGCCGCCGAACAGCTCGATCGCCCGCCGCGGGCGGTGCATCACCTGGGCCAGTGCGCGCAGCGATCGCCTGGTCGGACCCAGGAGGCGCCGCCGCCCGGTCACCGTGCCGAGCGCGAACCCGGCCAGCGCCAGGGCCGCGACCGCCACCACCAGGGCGAGCCACCCGTTGGGCAGGTGTACGCCCTGGATATGGCCCCGCCCGACGGCGAGGCCCACGGCGACCAGCAGGGCCACATGGACGACCAGACCGGCGAGGGTGCCGGCGGCCGACGCGCCCACGGCCTCGGCTCTGGGCACCCCCGACCGTTCGAGGTAGCGGACGGAGACGCCGATGCCGCCGAGCCCGGAGGGCGCGAGCCGGTTGGCGAAGCTCGAGGCGACCTGGACGGCGACCGTCCGGCCCAGTGGCAGCGTCGGGGCGACGGTGCCGAGTTGGGCCACCGCGGCCGCCAGGTATGTCGCCGCCGACATGCCGACGGCGGCCACGAGCCAGCCGATCTGGGCGTGCCCGAGGGCGGCGAGCGTCTGGTTCAGCTCGCCGACCTGGGGGAGCAGCAGGTGCACGGCGAAGAGACCGAACACGAGCCACACGACGGTCACGGGTCGGACGCGGGCGAGCCGGTCGAGCTCGGTGGTCGCGGAGTGGGTGCGGTCGGCGGCGAGCTGGCGCAGCCCGGTCAGCGCGTCGGGGTGGCGGCGGGCGGCCGACCGGGTTGATGCGGAAAGCGCGAGCGGCTGGAGGAGCGGGATCGCCCGGGCGACCCGGTCGGGGCCGAGCACGCCGACCGCGGCGACGACCGCCCGTGCGGCGCCCACGAGGAGGGCGGTCGAGGCGAGCAGCTCGGCGACGTCCTGGGCGAGGCGGTGGTCGCTGGCGGACATCTCCGCGAACCCGAAGTCGACGATCCAGGGCTCGCCGTCGGCGTCCACCAGGACGTTGGCGGCGCGCAGGTCACGGTGGGCGATGCGGGCGCCTTGGAGCCGGTCGACCTGCTCCCACACGGCCCGCAACCGCGCCGGCGTGATCTCGTCGGGGTCGACATCCTCGAGGGGCGTGCCCTCGAGATGCTCCAACACGAGCAGGGCCGGGCTCGATCCGCTCTGCAGCCCGGCGACCACATGGGGAACGCGGACCCCGGCCCGGGCGGCGAGCAGCAGGAGCAGCGCCTCGTGCTCGACCTGCTGCTTGGGGGTGGCGAACGGTGCCTCGTCCTCGACGTGGCGCAACACGGCATAGCGCCAGAGCTTGAACAGGACGTCGGCGTTGCGGTGCTCCCGGTCGACGGCCTTCACGAACAGGCGTCGCCCCGTGGCCATGGCGGCCGCGAAGGGTGCCGACCCGCGGGCGTCGGCGTGGACCGGTGTGACGGTGGCCGGGGCAAACCCGGCCGATTCGAGTGCCTGTGTGACCCGCGCGGGCGTCACGCCGGCCGTCGGCGCGCCGACGATGAGGTGCAGGGCGGCACCGATGATCCACCCGAGCGCGGCGCCGCCGAGCACGTCGTCGGGCAGGTGTGAACCGACGTAGACGCGCGCGACCGACACGAGCGCGACCACCATCCAGGTGGCGTGGCGGGCACGGCGGGGCAGGAACGGGCCGGCGGCGGTCGCGAGGGCGGCGACCACCGCGGCGTGGCCCGACGGGTAGCCGAGGCCGGTGACGCTGGCGTGCCGCAGGATCACGTCGGGCAGCAGTGCGCCCGGGCGGGCGCGGCTGACGATGTCCTTCACGACCTTGGCGAGCAGCCACGCGGCCGTCCCCGCGATCGCCAGGTCGCGCGCCAGCCGTAGGCGGCGGGCGGCCAGCGTCACTGCCGCGCACGCGGGTACGGCGGTGAAGGCGCCGGCCTGCATGACTCCGATGAGCGGGATCTCCAGCGCGGAGGGGAGATGGTTGACCAGGCGGAAGAGGTCGCGCTCGAACGTCCCCACCCGCTCGGTGCCGGCGATCGCCGCCGACAGGGCGAGGATCGCCCCACCGACCACGACGCGTACCACGTCACCCGGGTGGCGACGGATCGGGGACACGTCCCCGGTGGCCGGCGCCAGGTCGGTGTGCTCGCGGTCTCGCTCCGGGACCAGCGGGGGCCCCCGTTCGGCCACCCTGGTCATGAGCGCAGCTCCTGAGCGGCCGACCGCGCGACCGCCAGGGAGCCGGGCGGCGATGGTGTCCGGGGGCGCAGCCCCCGAGCAGACACGGTCACGACGCCAGGACCTCGATCCTGGCCTCGGCCGCGGCTGCGAGACCAACAAACACTGTGGCGGTCTCGTCCTGCCGGCCGGCGAGCGCCCCGGCGATGGAGGCGAGCCTCGCGGTGTAGGCGGCGAGGGCGTGCACCGCTTCGAGGGCCGGCGGCTCGTCGCGATCGCCCGTCGCCTCGAGCCCGGGCTCGTGGGGCCAGAACGGCCACGTCGGCGTGCTCACGACCAGGGGGGTGAGGCACGCCACGTCGTCGAGGAGGTCGAGGGCGGTCACCCGGAACCGCCCGCGGAGCTCGTCGTCGAGCCGGCCGTCGTCCATGTAGGTGGCGGCCTGCAGCGCCCCGAAGACGCGCAGCGCTTCGTCCAGCAACCCGCCTGCCAACCAGCCGTATTGCTGCGCCGTGGTGTCCCGTCGTCTTCTCCAGATCACGATGACCGCGCCTCCTTCCGCCGACAGCATGGGCGTCTGGGAGGTCCACGGACCTCACGCGAACGCGCGGTCCTCGGCCTGGTCGCGACGTCGTGATGATCGGTCAGCCAGCGGCAGCCGATCGTGCACGCCAGTCTCACGCGCTGCGCCCTTCGTCCCGCTCGTAAGGGCCTTCCGACCCTGGGCGCACGAGCGACGGAGCGCGTCGATGAGGCTGAGGCTTGAGCGAAGGAGATCGAGTCATGTATCAGCGCACACGGTCGTGTCGGCCGGGGCTAGTGCAGTGTGCCGTTCGGCGCGCCGAGAGGGGTGGCCGACGAGAGCCGAGGACTGTCAGGTGCCTATCCGGCACCGGGGGGTCGGCGGTGGTGGAACCGGGCGGCGCGTTGGTGGATGCGGTGCTCGTGCCGTGATCGGCGGGCGAGGGGCTCGGCGGGGCGCTCGTCATCGACGCATAGAACCGACGCTTCCCGAGTTCGGCGAGGGCGAGGTAGAGGCCGATGAGCACGACAAGGAGCCCGAAGAATGCGGGGGGCAGCGCGGTGAACCCGAGGGCGGAGGCGAACGGCGAGAAGGGCAGGAGGGCGCCGACGGTCACGGTGGCCAGGATGGCGACGAGCAGCGGTCGGCTCGGGTGGCTCCGTGTGAACGGGATCCGTCGTGTGCGGATGACGAAGATCACCAGGGTCTGGGTGGCGAGCGACTCGACGAACCAGCCGGAGCGAAACTCGGTGTGGGTGGCGTGCAGGATGCCGAGCAGGATCCCGAACGTGGCGAAGTCAAAGATCGAGCTGATCGGCCCGAAGAAGCTCATGAAGCGGCGGATGAATCGCACGTCCCACTGCGAGGGCCGCGCGAGCATCTCGGGGTCGACGCGGTCGGTGGGGATGGTCATCTGGCCGGTGTCGTAGAGCAGGTTGTTCAACAGGATCTGCGATGGCAGCAGCGGGAGGAATGACAGGAACACCGACGCGCCGGCTGCTGAGAACATGTTCCCGAAGTTCGACGACGTGGCCATCATCACGTACTTGATCGTGTTGGCGAAGATCCGGCGTCCCTCGACGACCCCGTCGGCGAGCACGCCGAGGTCCTTGTCGAGTAGCAGGATGTCGGCGGCGTCCTTGGCGACGTCGGTCGCCGTGTCGACCGAGATGCCCACGTCTGCGTGGTGGAGTGCGACCGCGTCGTTCACGCCGTCGCCCAGGAACGCGACGTCGGCCCCGGCCTCGCGCGCCAGTCGGATGATGCGGGCCTTCTGCTCCGGTCCCATACGGGCGAACACGGTCGTGGTCGCGACCGCCGCGGCCAGCTGGTCATCAGTCATGGTCGCGATCCGGGAGCCCGTGAGCGTGCGTGTGACGTCGAGTCCGAGGTCGCCGCAGACCTTGCGGGCGACGCGCTCGCCGTCGCCGGTGATGACCTTCGTGGTGATGCCGAGCTGGGCAAGTCGCCCTAGCGAGTCTGCGGCGTCGGCCTTGGGGCGGTCGACGAAGGTGAGGAACCCCTCGAAACGCAGTTCCGTCTCGTCGTCGGCGCTCGGCGTTGTCACGCCGGAGGCCCGCTTCGTGGCGACGGCGATGACCCGAGCGCCCACGTCGAAAAGCGCATCTAGCGTGGTGGTCGCCGCCAGTGGCGTTTTCGTGCAGCGGGCGAGGACGCCCTCGGGCTCGCCTTTGGTGACGATGAGGGTCTCGCCGTCGGGCCCGGTGACGGCCACCGACGCGAGGCGCCGTTCGTGGTCGAACGGGTTGATCCCGATACGCCGCCACTGGTGCGCGCGCTGGGCGAGGCCATCGGCCCGATCCCACAGGGCGACGTCGAGCTGGTTGCCGCTCACGGCGCGGCCGGCGTCGACGATCGCCTCGTTGCACAGCAGGCCCAGCAGCAACGGCCGGTCCGCGGCGTCGCCTGACGCGTCGAGGGACCGGTCGAAGGTGATGTGGCCTTCGGTGAGGGTGCCGGTCTTGTCGGTGAACAGCGTCGTGATGTTGCCGATGTCCTCGATCGCCACGAGTCGCTTGACCAGCACCCTGCGTCGGGCGAGCCGGCGTGTCCCCGTCGACAGGCTGACGGTGACGATGGCGGGTAGGAGCTGAGGGGTCAGCCCGATGGCGATCGCCAGCGAGAACAGCAGTGCGTCGAGGAACGGCCGGTGAAGCGCGAGGTTGATCACGAAGATCGCCACGGTCAGCACCGCGGCCACGTGGACCAGCAGCGCGGAGAACTGCCGGAGCCCGGCCTGGAAGGCGGTCTCGGCCTGCCGCTCCCCCAACCCGACCGCGATCCTGCCGAACGCGGTCGCCGAGCCGGTCTCGACGACGACGCCCGTGCCCGCACCCTGTTGCACCACAGTGCCCATGAACGCGCATGAACCCAGATCTTGAGCACCGAAGTCACCGGGCACCGGATCGGCCTGCTTCACGGCGGGCATCGATTCTCCCGTGAGCACTGCTTCGTCGCACTCGAGCTGCGCCGCGTCGAGGAGGCGCAGGTCGGCGGGCACGACCTCGCCGACCCGGAGCGACACGATGTCCCCGGGGACGAGGTCGACGACATCGACGAGTGTCGCACCCCCATCGCGGCGCACGGTCGCCTGGTGACGGATCTGGCTGTGCAACGCCTCGACGGCCTGCTCGGAGCGGTACTCGTTGACGAACCCGAGGCCGACCGACAGCGACACGATCACCCCGATGATCACCGCGTCGGTCGGGTCGCCCGTCGCGCCCGACACCACCGCGGCGCCGAGCAGCAGAAGGAGCAGGGGGCTGCGAAGCTGCCTGGTCAACACCTGCCAGGGCCGGGCCCCGTGGGAGCGCAGTGCGTTGGGACCGAATCGAGCCAGTCGCCGGGTCGCCTCGGCCGCGTCGAGACCGGTGCTGGCGGTGTCGAGCCGGGCGAGTACCTCTGCCGCCGTCAGTCCCGCCGCTGTCACCAGGTCGAGCGCGTCTTCACGTGCGCGCACGTCCTGGTCGGAGATGCTCATCACCCCTCCTCGACCCGTCGCAGCACCTGGGCAAACGCCGAGGCGACGACGACGCCCTCGAGCGCGAGGCCTGTCCCGCCGAGCAGGGTCCAGTGCTGAGGGTCGAGACCCGGCAGCCCGTCCGTGGTGCTCAGCAGGTAGGCGAGCGCGGTAGCGCAAGCGATCGCCGCACCGACGCTCCATGCCGCGCCGTTGTCGCCGAGGGCGAGCTGGATCGCCACCCATCCGAAGGTCGCGATCGGAACGAGGAACAACACCCCGAGGTAGGGCGCCTGACGCGCCGCCCACGCGAATCGGTCGGCGTCGATGGCGGAGAGGGCCAGTGCCGCTACGGCCGCGGCCAGGCGTGAGCGAGCACGCTTCGCGATGTCGTGACGCCAAGACATGGCACCGAACGCCATGCGGCCAACGGTAGGAGCGCATGTGTAAGGGCTCGACCACAGGTCGGTCAGGTCTTGGTCATCGCCTGGCCCCGGAAGCGGAACGTCGCCGTAGCTGGGTCGACGGGTTCGAGCGATCCGCCGTCCGATTCGGACGGGCGCGGCCCTCCGCGTGACCCTCGTGTCGCACGTGGGCACCTGTGGCATCGGCGTGGCGTGCGACCGGCGGGCGGTCGGCGTCAACCGGACACGAGCTGACCACAATCATCAACGTCGCGTACGGCTCTTGAACATGATCGTCGAACCGCAGCGGATCGCCGGCGCTCCATTGGCGCGATCTTTCCCCTCCCACCCGTGGGAGACTGGCCTTGATTGCTGGGTCCGATGGCCCCAGAACGACGCTCCCGAACACGCGACCACGAGCGCGGGAACCCCCTCCAGACCCACGATCTGTGCCACGCTCCGCTGTAGGCAGACCGCTACAGAATCGGTGATCTCGCACCGCGCCGCCTGCTTGCCGATCTCACCGAGCGTGTCGGTGACACCCATCCAAAGCACAGAGGCGCCCACGCGGCCTCGCTGCGGATCCGCTCCGGGTTGTCACCCGCGGCCACTAGCAGGATGGCGGCGGTGTCGACGCCGACACCCTGGACGGCGAGCAGCCCCCCAGCGGTGGTCTCGACGAGGTCGGCGAGCAGGGTGTCGAGTTCGATGTTGTCGGTTTCGATGGCCAGCACCCGCCGGCCGAGGGTGCGCATCGCCAGCTTGGTGGCGTAGGTGACGTGGTCACTGCCCGCACGCGGTCGCAGCCCAGCAGCTCGTGCGGCCAGCGCTGTGCGGGAAACCCCGCGGAACGCTTCTCGCAGGTCATCGGGGCCGCAGAAACCGAGGTGGCGGAGCTGGTGAGACAGGTAATGCGCGCCTCGCGACCGGATCGTTTGGCGATCAACAACGACCGCATCGCTTCGATCGGACCGTCGCCGGACTTTGGCAATGCCGGTGGCCCGCCCCGCGAGCACTGCTCGAGCAGCCTCGACGGCATCCCCAGGGTCGGACTTCCCGGCCCGCCGGCGGGCTTGACGGTTAGCTCGATCCACTTCGATCACTTCGAGCCCGCAGCCCCGCAGGTGGCGAGCCAGGCCCGCGCCGTAGGCACCAGTGCCCTCGACACCGACGCGTTCCATCTCACCGAACCCGACGAGCCAGTCGCGCAGCTCGGCGAACCCGGCGGTGGTCGCCGCGAACGACTCGACGGCCAGCACACCGCCGTTGACATCCACGACCGCAGCGACATGAGCATCCAGGTGGGTGTCGATACCACCGGTGACCGGACGCGGCACTTCTACGATGGACATGGCCATCCCTTCTCTCTCCAAATGGTCAAGGGGTGGCACGCACGTCCCGGGAAGGAGACCGTGTCGAGCACGCTGCGGCTAACAGCGAGCTCGATCACCCTCCGGAACGGGGCGTGCCTTGTTCCAGCCCCACGGCCCGGTCGACAAGCACCCAACCAACCTCGGTACGACAACCCCAGTCAGACCCGACCCCAGGAACCGCTGACCGTATCCACCACCCCCGTCGAGCTGGTGGACCCCCCGATCAACGGCACATCGCGAGTCTCACTGGCAGTTATGGCTCGTCGACCATGGTGGGGTGGCGCGGTTGGTAGAGGCCGAGTTCGCCGCCTCCTGGGAGTCGGATCTTGGTCACCGATCCCCACCGCGCTTCCTCAACGTCGGAGCACGCGACACCTTGTGCAGTTAGCTTCTGCCTCTCCGCGTCAAGGTCACGGCACATGAGGTATAGCTCAGACCCGTGCGACTCGGCGGGATGGACCGCAAGCTCGGCCGGAGGCAAGCCGAAGATCAACCAACCTCCGCCCGCATCGGTGGAATCGAAGCCGAACACCTCACTGAGGAAAGCGCGATCGGCGTCGGCATCGCTGCTGTAGAGAACGACGTGTGCGCCGAAGACCACACGTGCATAATGCCCGCTGCCAGCGGCCGCTGCCCGCTCGATCCCGGGTACGGAACGCGGAGGCGCGAGATCGATGCTCCTATGTCTTGTCAAGGTGCTCGGGCGGTGCTGGCAGACCAGTGATGGGCCACTCATGGAGGGCGAGCTCTTATTAGGCCATG
>Ga0209889_1000179_pt1 | contig 15030 bp, 19 predicted proteins | sample GWRWN1_0_10_FD_187233 | JGI IMG/M metagenome (GOLD analysis project Ga0209889, IMG submission 187233) | Riverbed sediment microbial communities from areas with no vegetation in Columbia River, Washington, USA - GW-RW N1_0_10 (SPAdes)... | ecosystem: Environmental > Aquatic > Freshwater > River >... | reverse complement strand
CGTCGCGCTCCCGGAACGCCAGCAGGAACGGGTCCGGCGGGTGGCCGCCGACTGCGCCAAGGCCGTCACCGGCTACATGACCGGCAACCTGCTGATCAGCATCATCGCCGGGATGGTCACCTACGTCGTGCTGTGGATCATGGGCGTGCCCTACCGCGGCGTCGTCGCCCTGTTCGTTGGCTTCGCCGACCTGATCCCCCTGGTCGGGGCCACCCTAGGCGCCGTGGTCGCCATCACCGTGGCCGCCCTGCACTCGCTACCCGCCGCCATCGTGGTGCTGGTGGTCTTCATCGTCTACCAGCAGCTGGAGAACCACGTCCTGCAACCGGTCATCATGTCGCGCACCGTGGAGCTGTCCGCGCTCACCGTACTGGTCAGCATCCTCATCGGTGTCGAGCTGTTCGGGTTCCTCGGCGCGCTGCTCGCCATCCCCGTAGCCGGAGTCCTCAAGGTCGTCGGCCGCGACCTCTACGACAGCTACCGCGGCCGCCTCAAGCCCGAACCGACCACCGGGACCGACGAGATCCCGGTCTCCCAGGCCCGACCACTCGAACCCGGCGAGCAGCGACCCCGCGACATCACCACCACCGCGCACCGGTGACCTGATCGGGACATCCCGACGCGACACCACCAATTGAAAGCACACCACACCAGGAGGTACCCATGGACCGCAATGACCGCCCGACCGATACCGGCATGCTCGGCAGCGACGCTGAGAACCCCGGCCCGGGCCGCGACACCCGCCGGACCGACCCCGACCCCGACCCCGACCCCGGCCGCCACCACCGGTGCTGATGACCCCGGTGACCACCACGGCCATGTCCGACGACGACCCTGACCGCACCCGGCTTGGCACCCACGAGCGTGGCCGCGCTCGGCAGTAGCGGTTGTCTGGTTGACGAGGGAGGCCGGCGTGCCTGATCGCCATCCCGACCATGGTTTGCTCTGCGAGTTGGAGCCGGTCGCCGAGCGGCTGCTGGACCGGCATCTGTCCATGGCCAAAGATTCAGATCTACCGCGATGCCAGTCCAGCGATCATGTCGCCGGCCGACGATCATCGCTGGTGGAATACCCGCAGGCCACAGCCCTTGCTGTTCCTATCGGCGGATGCGCACGGCCCAGAGAGCCGAGGCGACACGGTGCGGCATGCGGCGTAGCCAAGCAAAGTTGCTGCCACCTTGCTGGCACCGAACCGGGCAGCGACACTTGTGACCTCTTTCTGGCACGGCGAGCTGATCGGGCAGCTCACGCGCCAGCTAGCCGCTGGCGGGCTCACGGTAGCTGAGCCGCTGCACTGGGACATAGGGTTCCATCTGGGTCCTGGACAGCACTGGCGGGCTCATGACAGCAGCCCACTACCTCGCGCCGCCCTCCTACGGTCCTTGCAGAACTCGGCGGTCACCGTTTGTGCGGGTGGGCGGTGACCAGTCAGCCCCGTCGCGGGAGTCGGCGCCGAGGAAGCCGCCGACGACGGCGAGCATCACAACAGCCGCCACGAACAGTAGCGCTGCCATGTCAGATTCTCCTCTGGCGCCGGGCGGCGCGGGCGGCCTGCACCTTGCGGGCGGCTGCGGCCTCGCGGAGCAGGTCATCGACGTGCAGCTCCGCCATCTTGGCGCTGTAGTCCAGGAGCGTCGTGGTCATGGTGTTCTCCTTCGTTGTCTTCACTGACACCACGGTAGGTCTAAGGCGGGCAGCCCCACATCGGGCTGCTGCCTTAGATCCGCGTGGCAGCAGGCTCATTTCCAGGCCTGCTGCCACGCCTCGTCATAAGCGCCCGGCTGCAGCAGGTGCGACCCGAATGGCCTGGGGGACCGTTGCGGGTCGCTCGGAATCAGCATCGTCCTGCTCGAGAGAGGGAGATGGCTCCGGCCCATCAGCCGGCTGCCGCGGTTGGCTCGTGTCGTCCAATCTTGAACGCCTTACTTCCCTCGACGGGGCTAGCAACTAGGGTTCAGTACAGCTCAAGGCAGAACTCCTTGGGCCCACACACCCGGGGTTGCTGCCGAATCGCTGCCAGCACGCGCCGCGGTGGGGACTGCCGACGGTGTTTGTGCTGGTGGGCCTGCCAGGACTTGAACCTGGGACCTCATCCTTATCAGCAATCCAGGGCTCACGCTATGCAGACCAGCGTTTCCCCAGGTCGCCGGCGAGCGTCAGGGGCGAAGTAATGCGTTCTAAGCAGCTGGCCTTCAGGCTGAAGCATCCCTGGCCGCGTCCGGACTGTGATGACCACTATCGTGCAGCCCCAGCGTTGGCGAGACAAGAGCCGCTTCCTGAGCGCTGAGCAGATGCGGTGGCGGCCATTACCTAAAGCCGGAGCTCCGCGCTCTTGTCACTGGACGGCACTCGGTGCGGAGGAGTGAATGAGCGGCGCGGCCACTGGCATCGTGGTGCCGGTGGCCGCGCCGGGGGCGGTGGTGTGGTGGTCAGCTCTTGGGGATGAGTACCTGGTCGATGAGGTAGACGGTGGCGTTGGCGGTCTTGAGGTTGCCGCAGACCACGCTGGAGTTGCCGTTGACCGTGAAGTCTTCGCCGCTGCCGCTGACCTCCAGCGTGCCGCCCTGGAGGGTCTTGTGGCTGCCGGCGAGCTGGTCAGGGGTGAGCTGTCCCTGGACCACGTGGTAGGTGAGGACGATGGTCAGCAGCCCCTTGGGGTCGCCAAGGGCTTTGTCGAGGGTGGGCTTGGGTAGCGCCCCGAAGGCGTCGTTGGTGGGCGCGAACACGGTGATGCCTTGCGCGCTGTTCAGGGTGTCGACCAGGTCGGCCTTCTTGACCGCGGTGACCAGGGTGGACAGCTCGGGGGTGTTGGAGGCGGCGGTGGCCACCGGGTCCTGGGCCAGGGCTTCGAGGCTGCCGGCGCCACTGGCCGGCACGGTCGAGCAGGCGGCTCCGAACGGGCCTGACGCAGTCATCGGTGATGCTGTCGTGGGCGAGGCGGCCGGCGTCTGGCTCCCGGCGGTGTCGGCAGTGTTGCTGCTGCAGGCGGCGCCCATGAGTGCCATTCCGAGCACACCGACCACGGCGGCGCGACGAGGAGTGAGGAGACGGAGCATTGCGTGATCCTTTCGGGGACGCGTTCAGGCGATGGCGGAGGTGGCGGGGGTCGGCTCCGACGTGCTGACGAGCGTCCGGAGCTGGCTGGCCAGGTAGAGTGCCGACAGCCCGACGAGCGTGTAGACGATGCGGCTGCCGACGTTCACCTCTCCGAAGTGCATCCCGCCGAACACGGCGGCGACCAGGTCGAACTTGAACAGCCCGACCAGACCCCAGTTGAGCCCGCCGACGATCGTGAGGATCGCGGCCACGGCGTTCAGCTTCCTCATGGACTTCCTCCTTCCGTTGAGCTTTTGTCTAGCTTCTGTACAGAGAGTGCAGCAAATTTGCCCGATTGTCAAGGGTCCGTGCAGCGATCGTCGACTGCTTGTACAGTACGGCTGTGAAGGAACAGGAACTCCGCCAGGCCACGTCCGATCCCGGACCGGGCTACGTTCGGATCGGTGAGCTGGCCAAACGAACCGGGGTCAGTCCCGAGCTGCTCCGGGCGTGGGAGCAGCGGTACGGGCTCCTCCAGCCGACACGGACCGCGGGAGGCTTCCGGCTGTACAGCGCTGCCGACGAAGCCAGGGTCCAGCGCATGCAGAGCCTCGTGGCCGGCGGACTCGCCGCCGCCCAGGCTGCCCATCTGATCCTCAGCGGCGGCGAACCAGCACCCCGCACGGTCTCGGCGTCAGCCACCATCCTGGACGATGAGGCAGGCAACCTCGCTGCGTCACTCGACCGGCTGGATGAGCAGGCTGCCAACGCCGCGCTCGACCGGCTCTTCTCCGCCTACACCGTCGAGATGGTCCTTCAGGACGTCGTGGTTCCGTACCTGCACAGGCTAGGGGAGCGATGGGAGGCCGGCGAGATCTCGGTCGCGCAGGAGCACTTCGCCTCCAACCTGATCCGAGGACGTCTGCTCGGCCTGGCCCAAGGTTGGGGTCAAGGCCAAGGTCCGGGCGCCGTGCTCGCCTGCGTGCCAGGCGAACACCACGAACTCGGCCTGCTGGTCTTCGGGGTGGCCTTGCGCCGCCGCGGCTGGCGGATCACCTACCTCGGCACCGACAGCCCCATCGGCGCCGTCGCGGACATCGCCCGATCCCTTCGGCCCGCGGTCGTGGTCCTGGTGAGCATGAATCCAGACAACTTCCTAGACCACGCGCGGCAGATCGAGCAGCTCGCCACACAGGTCCAGGTCGTGATCGCGGGCACGGGCGCCACACCCGAGGTCGCCCGGCAGACGCAGACGCGCGTACTGGATCAAGACCCGGTGAGCGCTGCCCAGACGATCGGCCGTGACCATTCGGCCCGCGGTGATGAGCGGGCCGCGATCGTGAGGTAACGGTAAGCGATGAACTCCAGCGTCGACCAAACCCTCGCCTTGCTCGGGACGAGGAGGTCGGTGCTTTGGCGGCCGCAGCCAGCCGCGCGCGCCGACTGACCATGCTCCCTGGCACGCCTGCAGCGGCCATCATGGTCCGCTATCCAAGGAGGTTGGGTGCGCCGTGAGCTCGCGCCGCACATCCTCGCGGGTCTCTCCACCGGTAGGAGTGGAAGTGCTCGCCGGCGACCAGCGAGCGAGGAGAGGTGATGGGATGACAAGGAGTGGCCTGCGCGAGTGGGAGTCGACCCAGCGCCAGACGGCCCTGGGCGCGGTGGAGTCTGAGCAGCGCGTGCGGCTGGTCCGGCCGGTGGTCGACGGTTCCGTAGACGGCGCACAGCGACTCGGGTCCGCGTACTGGCGGGAGGTCGAGCGGTTCACCTTCGGGTTGGTCCGCTCTCGGCAGGGCGTCGACGGGGTGGAGCTGCGGCTGCTCGGGCGGCGACCGCTCCTGCTGGCCTTCAGCCACCCCGTCGTGACCCTCACCGAGGGATCTCTGCGCTGCTGCTTCCCGATCACCGGTGGCCTGCTTGCCTACCAACCCGGTGGCGAGATCGTGTTCGCCCAGGACCAGGTCGGCGACCGGCTGTGGTTGCGCTCCACCATCACGGGCTTCTTCCCGGCGCTGGCCGCCCGGCCAGGTGAGCCCGATTGGACTGGCGCGCTCTACAGCCAGGTGCAGCGGCGTGTGCACCTGGCTGTCAGCCGGCGATACTTCAGCGGTCTGATCGGAGAGGCGGGCCAGTGAGGGTGGTGGTCTTCGGTGCAAGCGGCACCATCGGACGCACGTTGCTGCCTGCCCTTGACCGCGAGCACGAAGTCGTCGCGGTGTCGCGTCGGCCGAGGGCGGCGCAGAGCGAGCGGACGCACTGGGCGGTCGCCGACGCCAGTGACCCAGTGTCGGTGCGTCGCGTCCTAGAAGGGACGCAGGTCGTTTACTATCTGGTGCACTCGCTGGACTCGCCCGACTTCGAGGAGCGCGACCGGCAGGCGGCGGAGATCGTTGCCCGAGAGGCCGAGCGCGCCGGCGTTGCCCAGATCATCTACCTGGGCGGGCTCGGCGACGATGCGCCCGGCCTCTCGCCGCATCTGCGCAGCCGGATCGAGACTGGCCGCCGTCTGGCATCCGGCGGCGTCCCGGTGACCGTGCTGCGCGCGGCGATGGTGATCGGCTCCGGGAGTACGGCGTTCGAGACGATCGTCGCGCTGGTCGACCGGCTTCCCGGCATGGTCACGCCCCGCTGGGTCTCCACGCCGACGCAGCCGATCGCCCTGACCGACGTGGTGCGCTACCTGGCGGGACTGTGCGGCCTGGAGAAGGCGTTCGGCGCCAGCTTCGACGCGGGCGGTCCCGAGGTGATGACCTACCGGGAGATGATCGAGCGGATCGCCCGCCTGCGTGGCCGCCACCCGCTGATCGTGGAAGTGCCCGTGCTGAGCCCGCGCCTCTCCTCCTACTGGCTGCATCTAGTGACGCCGGTCAACGCACAGATGGCCCGCCCCCTGATCGAAGGGCTGCGCAACCCAACCGTCGCCCGCGACGACCGGATCCGGGAGCTGATGCCGTTCCCGCTCACCTCATTCGAGGAGGCGTCGCGGGCAGCGTTGCGCACCCGCGGCTGAGCTGCACTGCTGATGATCCGGCGCCGCCAGGCCGGCGGACAGCGTCGGACAGGTGGCCACCAAGACGGCCAGCGTCCACATCTGCATCTGTCACATTCTCGCCCAAACTGGGTCGCCGGTCGTGGTGAGGCGGCCGCGGTCGCCCACCGGCTCGGCCTCGACAAGCAATAATCCCGCCTCGAGCTTGGCTGCCCCTCCCGCGACCCGTTCGTGACGTCACGTCTGGGAGAGCCGACCCCAAACATTCCAAGTCCTGGCGCCACTCGGCGCCAACATGGGCCGCGTCAAGCGTCAGCCCGCGAAGTAATGCGTTCTACGACCGCTGTGCGCAGGCGATGCAGGCGAACGGCTGCGATCGGAGATGACAATGGACCAGCGTTTCCCCAGGTCAACCCCGGTGTAGTGGGCCTGGCTGGACTTGAACCAGCGCCCTCATCCTTATCAGCTAAATGCCGGTAACCGCTGTGCGGACCGCCATTCCCGCAGGTCACGCCCGACCGTCGGGGCCGAAGTTATGCGTTCAATCGGTGCATTGGTATGCGTTCTATTGTGGCGTCCTGATACCGTTGACCATTGCCGCATTCTAGACCTCATACTCCAGGTGCATTGGGCAAGCCCGGTGACTTCCGTAGCCTTCCGGTGTTCGTAGTGCCGGGTTGCGGCAGAGACTTGCCAGGCCGCCCAGATTGCGGCACACACGCCCGACGCCTCGATGTGGGCGAGTCACGACGGCTTGGATTGTCCGTACAGGTGAGCGGCGACCCCTGCGGCGTCTTCACGGCATTGCGGCTCGTTCGGGCGGGGCTGCGGCGCCGCTGCTGAGCAGCAAGAACAATCCCAGGGCGGGCAGCAGCGCAAGGTCACCCCGAATGTCGACTGGCGGCTCCAGCCGGGCGTTGAGACCGTAGCCGAACCCACGGCCGTCGGGGCGCAACCGCAGCAGCAGGTTGCCGAACCGGTCAGCAAAGGTGAAGGCCGGACGCCACCGGCCAGGCTTGTGCCACCGAAGCTGGCCGCCGTCCACCAGTCGCAGGGCCACGGTGTGATCTACGCGCATGGCAACGACATCCATGCCTGCGTCCAGGAGGGTGGCCACGCGCTGGCGGCGCCGGAACTCGGCGTTCCCTTCGTCGATGTCGTCGTGTTCGGCGAGCCAACGCGGTTGCGCGATGACGTCATCATGGGCGGCCGCGTGAAGCCGGACGATGCGCCGCCGGCAACCAGCCGCTCAGCCAGCTCACCGCCCGCGAGCGCGAGGTCCTCGGGCTGATGGCCGAAGGGCGCTGCAACGCCGCCATCGCCGGCAGGCTGTTCATCACCGAGAAGGCGGTCAGCAAGCACAGCAACAGCATCTTCAGCAAGCTCGGCCTGCCGCCGTCCGAGGACGACAACCGCCGCGTGCTGGCCGTGCTCGCCTACTTCAACGCCTGATCGCCGGCCGACCGGGCCGGTTCCACCGATGAGACGGCCACGGCTCGGCTCTCCAGCGCAGAGCGCCGCGCGGCCAGCGCGATGGCGACCGGGGCACGCCCGTCGTCACCGCCGACCTCCGCCGGGCGGCCGCTGCGGACGGCGTCGACGAAGGCCTGCATCTCCGCCGCATAGGCGTCCGCGTAGCGGTCCTGGAACCAGGGCTTGGGGTTGGCGCCGCGCGCTCCGTCGGCGGTGACCAGCGTGGTCCGGTCAAGGCCATCGTTGCCCACCATGACCGCACCCTCCGAGCCGAAGACCTCGGCGCGCTGGTCGTAGCCGTAGCTGGCCTGGCGGCAGTTGTCGATCACGCCGAGCGCGCCGCCGGCGTAGCGGAGCGTCACGATCGCGGTATCGAGGTCGTTGGCCTCGCTGCCGATGGCGTCGTCGACCAGGACCGCGCCGACCGCGGTCACCTCCTCGACCTCGTCGGCGATCAGGAAACGGGCCAGGTCGAAGTCGTGGATCGTCATGTCCATGAAGAGCCCGCCCGAGTCGCGAAGGTACTCGATCGGGCCGGGCCGAGGGTCGCGGCTGATGATCCGGACCAGCCTCGGCCGCCCGATCCGGCCCTCGGCGACCAGCTCACGGGCCCGGCGGAAGCTGCGGTCAAAGCGGCGCTGGAACCCGACCTGGAGGGTCACGCCGGCGGTCGCGACCGCCGCCAGCGCCGCGTCGATCGCCGCCAGGTCGAGCGCGATCGGCTTCTCGCAGAAGACGTGCCTGCCAGCGGCGGCGGCCGCCTCGATCAGGCCGGCGTGGGTGGGCGCCGGCGAGGCGATCACCACCGCCTCCACGGCGTCGTCGGCCAGCAGCTCGCTCGGCGCCTGGTAGACGGCGCCGACGCCGAGCTGGTCGGCGACCTCCTTGGCCGCCGCCGACAGCGTGTCGGCGACCGCGACCAGGCGCACGCCGTGCAGCCTCCTGGCGAGGTTGCGGGCGTGGACTCGCCCGATCTTGCCGGCGCCGATCAGCCCGACGCCGAGGGCCTCAGCCACTGGCCACCCCGCCCGGGACCAGCGACCGCGCCAGCCGCGCCATCGCCGCATGCGCCCGCGCCGCCGGGACGGGGCTGAACAGCTCGAGCGAAGGCACGCCGTCGTAGCCGGTGCCCAGCAGGGCACGGTAGAAGCCGTCCAGCCGCAGCACGCCCTCGCCGGGGAGGACGCGGTCCTCGTCGGTCAGGCCGGCCAGATCCTCGGAGGGGGCGTCGTTGACGTGCACCAGCGCGATCCGCGCCGGATCGCAGGCGCGCAGGTCCTCGAGGCTGCTGCCGCCGAGCGACCAGTGGAAGGTGTCGATCACCACCGGTCCGGGGTGCACGGCAAGGGCACCGGACAGCGTCCGGACGGCCGACCAGGCGAAGCCCATGAACTCGAAGGCCAGCTCCGCGCCTTCCTGGCGGCAGATCACGTAGGGAGCGCCGCCTGCCGCCGCCCAGGCCGCCTGCCGTCGCGCGGGCTCGCGCAGGTCCCGCTCGCCGGCGCCCTCCAGCGAGTTGACCGAAAGGGCCCGCAGGCCGCGCGAGGTAAGGCGCCGCCCCAGGTCGGTGACCCCCTCCAGCTTCGGCGCCCACAGCTCCACCAGCCGGAAGCCGGCCGCGACCGCCGCGTCCAGCTCCTCGTCGAGGCTGCAGGGGCCGAGCGTGGACCCGTTGAGGGCGATATGCACGGCTACTTCTCCCGGATCACGCCGAAGGTCAGGCCGGCGACCAGGTAGCGCCTGGCGAGCAGCGCCAGGACCAGGGGCAGGGCCATCGCGATCGCGCCGGAGGCGGCCATGTCGTTCCAGATCACCTCGAACTGGGTGACCAGGCCCTGGACGCCGACCGGGAAGGTCTGGGACCGGGGGGTTGCGGTCAGGATCAGCGCGAAGAGGAACTCGCTCCAGGTGAAGGTGAAGACGATGATGCCGGAGGCGAGCAGGCCGGGCGCCGCCAGCGGCAGCAGCACACGCCGGAAGACCGTCCAGCGGTCGCCTCCGTCGGTGTAGGCCGCCTCCTCGATCTCGGCCGGGATCTCGTCCAGGAACCCCTTCAGCATCCAGATGGCGAACGGCAGGTTGAAGAGGGAGTAGATGAGGATCAGCGCCTGCGGCGTGTCGTACAGGTGGGCCGTCCGCACCACCGCAAAGTACGGGATGACCACCGCCACCGGCGGCAGGAAGCGGAGCGAGAGGGCCCGGTTGAGCACCCCCTGGCGCAGCCGCGGCGAGGCCCGCAGGCGCGTGATGGGGTAGGTGATCAGCAGGCCGAGGGCGAGGGTGACCAGCACCGTGGCCCCGCAGACCAGCAGGCTGTTGCGCAGCAGCATCCAGAAGCCGCGCTCGACCAGGACCCGCTCGTAGGCCTCCAAGGTCGGCGCGTGCGGGTACAGCGTCACCGTCCCCCGGTACAGCTCGGCCTTGCTCTTGAGCGAGGTCACCAGCAGCCAGTAGAGGGGCAGCAGGTACACCAGCCCGGTCAGGCCGAGGACCAGCCAGGCAAGCGGCCTGCCACGCCGGCGCAGCAGGGTTGCTGCCATCGTCAGCCCTTCTCCACCGGGAGCACCCGGATGACCAGCGAGTAGAGGACGCTCACCACCACCAGGACGGTCACCGCCAGGGCGGCGGCCTGGCCGTCGTCGAAGAACTTGAACTCGATCCGGTACAGATACAGGCTCAGCAGCAGCGTCGAGCTGCCCGGCCCCCCGCCGGTGAGGATGAAGACGTGGTCGAAGACCCGCAGCACGTCGGCCATCCGGAAGAACAGGATCAGGACGAACAGCGGCCGCAGGTAGTGGAACTCGATGTGGCGGAACAGCGCCCAGCCGCCGGCGCCGTCGACCCGGGCGGCCTCGGTCGTCTCCCGCGGCACCGTCTGCAGCCCCGCGAACAGCACCAGGTAGACGAACGCCGTCCACTGCCAGACGTCCACGCTCGCCACCGACAGCATCGCCAGGACGGGGTTGCTGAGGAAGCCGATCTCGTGGTCGATGACCCCCACGCGCATCAGCACCTGGTTGATCACGCCGTACCCGGGCGCGTAGAACAGGCGGGCGATCACACCGACGGCCACCGGCGGCACCACCAGCGGGACCACCGCAAGGACGAAGATGACCGCCTTGACCGCGGTCGATCGGATCATCCGGTGGACCAGCAGCGCCAGGCCGAGGCCCAGCCCGATCTCGGTCGGCAGCACCAGCAGGGCGTAGACGCCGGTCGCCTCCAGCGCGTCGTAGAGGAGCGGGTTCTGCAGCGCGCGGGCGTAGTTGTCCAGGCCCACGAACTCGCCCGTCTGCGCGCTGAGCGACTGCCGAACGGCCAGCGCGAAGGGGTAGGCGGCGACGGCGAAGATCACCCCGAGCACCGGCCAGAGCAGCAGCAGGCTGAGCCGACGCTCGCTGGCCTCGCGGCGTCCGGCCCTCGCAGGTGCGGGGGCCGGACGAGCGGGGCCTACCGGGTGCGCGATCGGGTCGGCCATGGCAACCGGAACCGCTGGTGCGCCGACCCGCTAGCCGTAGTAGCCGGCCTGGCTCATGGTGTCCTTGATCTGCGCGGCCGACTTCTGCACCGCCTCCTGGGCCGTGACCTGGCCGGCGAGGGCCGCGTTCAGGTTCGTCCCCAGGATCGTCTCCACGGCATTCCACTGGTCGGTCCGCGGGCGCCAGTTGGGCCCCGCCTCCAGGGATTTGGCCAGCGCGGCGAAGTAGGGGTTCTGCTCGTTGAGGGCCGGGTCGTTGAGCAGGCTGAGCCGGCTTGGGATGCCGCCCTTGGCGACGTACTGCCGCTGCACCTCCGGCGAGGTCAGCCACTTGATGAAGTCCGCCGCCGCCTGGCCGTTCTTGGACGCCTTCGGGATGCCAAGCAGCCAATTGCCCATCATCCCGAAGCCCTTGCCGCTGGGCCCCGATGGGATCGGCGTGTAGCCGACCTTGCCGCCGACCTTGGAGACCGACTCGTTCTCGACGATCTCGGTGATCTCGCCCGGCCAGACGGTCGACTGGTAGGCCTGCCCGATCGCCATCAGCCGCGACCGGTCGGCCGCGTCGACGTTCTCGGCCCCCTGCTCGGCGACCGACTTCAGGTCCTTGACGAGGAACTCGACCGCCCGCAGGGATTCCGCCGAGTCGATCACGGGGTTCCAGTTGTCGTCGAAGACGTCGCCGCCGAACGACCATAGGATGGGCAGGAAGTCGGCCACCACCGGGTTGGTGGCCTTGCCGCGCACGACGTAGCCGGCCATGTTGCCCTTGTTGAACTTCTTTGCGTTGGCGAGCACGTCGTCCCAGGAGCCGGGCGCGTCCGAGAGGTCCTTGCGGTACATGAACATCTCGACGTTGCCGACGATCGTGATGCCAAGCAGGTGGGCCTCCTGCCCCTTGGCGGCCGGTGGCACCGCGCCGTGCGGCGGCGGCCAGGTGCCCACGTCGTAGACGATGCTCGGGATGTCGGGGTCGCGCTGGAAGCCGAACGTGGAGTCCAGCGGCGTCAGCCAGCCGCCGGTGCCGAACTTCGGCATCCAGGGGTCGTCCATCATCACCAGGTCGTAGGAGGCGGCGTTGGCCTGGAAGGTGGTCACCAGCTTCTCGAAGAGTTGGTCGTAGGGGAACTCCACGATCTCGATCTGGATGCCCTTCTGCTGCTGGTACAGCGGGGCGATCGCCTTGAGGGCGGCGTCCTCGTTGCCCTGGACCGCCGCGATCGTGATCTTGGACGGCTTGCTCGTGCTGGTGTCGGTCGAGTCGCCGCCGCACCCGGCCAGCACCAGGGCGCCGACGGTGATGGCGATGGCGGCGAGCCGCCTGGAGAAGCTGCTGCCCGGGACGCTCATGCGCGCTCTCCTCCCTCGCGCCCATCCTGGCGTACAATCGGTTGCATAAACCGATTGCGGGCACATATACACGACCCCGACCTATGCGTCAAGGCGCCGCCGGGGGCGCCGGGGAACGCCGCTTACCGCGGGGCGGAGGTGGACGCGCGGACCACCAGCCGTGGCTCCAGGACGTGGCGGCGTTCCGCCACCTCCCGCCCGTGGATGAGGGCGATCAGCAGCTCGGTCGCGCGCTGCGCGATCTCGGCGGCGGGCTGGTGCACGGTGGTCAGCGGCGGGTTGATGAAGGCGGAGATGTGGACGTCGTCGAAGCCGACGACGGAGACGTCCGTGGGCACGCGCCGCCCCCGCTCGGCCAGCGCGCGCATCGCGCCGATCGCCGAGAGGTCGTTGGCGGCGAACACGGCCGAGAACTCGGCGCCCGCGTCGAGCAGGGCCCGCGTCGCCCCGCGGCCGCCCTCCTCGGTGTAGTCGCCGGTGGCGACCAGTCGCGGGTCCTCCCGGACGCCGGCGGCGGCCAGGGCCTCCCGGTAGCCCGCCAGACGCTCCCGGCTGTGCCTGAGCCGCTGGAGCTCCGAGCCCGACACGTGGGCGATCCGTCGGTGCCCGAGCGAGAGCAGGTGCTCGGTGGCGCGCCGCGCGCCAAGGCGGTTGTCGACCTGGACGAGCGGGACGGACGGGAGGTCGACGTCGCGGTCGACGCAGACGATCGGGAACCCGTCCTCAACGAATCGAGCCACGCGGGTCGCCGGAAGGACCGGGCCGTCGATCAGGGCCCCGTCGACCTGCTTTGCCTGGAGCAGGTGCAGGTAGCGCTCCTCCCGCTCGGGATCGCCCTCGGTCACGCAGAGCAGGATCGCGTAGTCGTGGTTCAGCGCGTGCTGCTGGATGCCGCCGATCAGCGAGACGAAGAAGGGGTCCGGCACGTAGGGCAGCAGGAACGCGATCGTCTGGGTGGACTTGGTGCGCAGGCTCCGGGCGATCGTGTTGGGGCGGTAGCGCAGCTGCTCCACCGCCTGTTCGACTGCGGTGCGCGTCGCGGGCGCGAACTGGCCCTTGCCGTTGAGCATCCGGGAGACCGTCGAGGGGGAGACGCCGGCGAGCCGCGCGACGTCGTAGATGGTGGGCCGTGCCCGGTTCGGGATGACGCTCTCGCTCACCCGCTCAGAGTACTCGTCTCGGAATCGGTTGCGGAAACCGGTTGTCGGGCGTGGACAGGCCCCTGGCCGCCCTCGGGGTGCACCGTGACCCGTGGACCGGCGCCTGGCGGCCACCCGGCGAGGCGACCGTGCGCCGCGTGCTGGCCCGCATCGACCCCGACGCCCTCGACCGCGCCATCAGTGCCTGGCTGGCCGGCCAGCAGCCACCGCCACCACCCACCCGGCCGGCGCCGGCACCCGCCCGCCGCGTCGGGCGGTCGCGGTCGACGGCAAGACCCTGCGCGGCAGCGGCCACCACCCAAAGCCCCAGGTCCATCTGCTCGTGGCGATGGACCACACCACTGGTGCGGTCCTCGCCCAAGCCGACGTCGACCACACCACCAACGAGATCCCCCAGTTCCAACCGCTGCTGCGGCGGCTGGACCTCACCGACACCGTGGTCACCGCCGACGCGCTCCACACCCAGCACGCCCACGCCGACTGGCTGATCACCTAAAGCAGGCCGCCTACGTCCTGATGGTGAAGGCCAACCAGCCCACCCTGCACCGCCAGCTACGACACCTGCCGTGGCCAGACATCCCCGTCGCCGACCACACTCACGACCGCGGCCACGGCCGGGTCGAGACCCGCCGGCTGCAGGTCACCACGATCGCCGGCCTGGAGTTTCCCCACGCCACCCAGGCGATCCGCGTCACCCGCCGGTCCGGCCGCTTGGCGGCCGCCGCTGGCGCACCGTGACCGCCTACGCGGTAACCAGCCTCACCGCCGCCCAGGCAAGCCCCGCCCGCCTCGCCAACTACGTGCGCGGCCACTGGGGCATCGAGGCGCTGCACCACATCCGCGACACCACCTTCGCCGAGGACGCCTCCCAGACCCGCACCGGCACCACCCCCCGCGCCATGGCGAGCCTGCGCAACCTCGCCATCGCCATCCTGCGCCTGCGCGGCTGGCGCAACATCGCCGCCGCGCTGCGTCGCAACGCCCGCGACGCCACCCGAGTCCTGCCACTCCTCGGCATCACCAGCCCGTGAACCCGACACTCCGGCGCTTTGCCGAGGCCCTGGGGTCGGGAGGAAGTGCCCGCGCGAGCTTGACGAACTTGGCGACTGTGACCGCCATGTAAGCGATCCGCTCCAGGCGCAGATCGACGTCCAGGTAGCGGCGGTCGACCTCATCGACCGCGAGACCTCGTCGCAGACGGCCGGGTCAGCGGTGAGCCCCGGGAGATCGATTGCTCCACAACCCCGTGCCCCGGCATCTGTGGCCAGGCTGGAGAAGCCGCTTTACTCTGCAAGGGCCGTCGAAAGGGGAATGCGGTGGCCAGGGAGAAGTGGCTGGACCCGGGCAACTGGGCCAGCCTGAAGCCGTTCGGCATCGGCGAGCAGCACCCCAACAACTACCTCGAGCTGTGGAACGCCTTCAAGGAGAACCGCGACCAGGCGCGTTACGCCTGGCGCATCCTCACCCAGGGGACCTGCGACGGCTGCGCCCTGGGCACCAAGGGCATGCGCGACTGGACCACCCGGCAGGTCCACCTCTGCAAC
>Ga0209889_1000174_pt1 | contig 15201 bp, 14 predicted proteins | sample GWRWN1_0_10_FD_187233 | JGI IMG/M metagenome (GOLD analysis project Ga0209889, IMG submission 187233) | Riverbed sediment microbial communities from areas with no vegetation in Columbia River, Washington, USA - GW-RW N1_0_10 (SPAdes)... | ecosystem: Environmental > Aquatic > Freshwater > River >... | reverse complement strand
CACTGCGGGCGCGACCGGGACTCGCGCTTGTCCACCACCTCGGTCTCCGAGTAGATCGTGTCGCCGTGGAAGACGGGCTTCGGGAACTCGACCTTCTCGAAGCCGAGATTCCCCACCGTCGTGCCGAGCGTGGTCTCGCCGACCGACAAACCGACGGCGACGCCGAGCGTGAAGAGGCTGTTCACGAGGGGTTTGCCGAACTCGGTCTTGGCCGCCGCGTGGAAATCGACGTGGAGGGACTGCGGGTTCATCGTGAGGCAGGAGAACCACACGTTGTCCGCCTCGGTGACGGTGCGTCCGGGCTGATGGCGAAACGTCTGCCCGACCTCGAGCTCTTCGAAGTACTTTCCGGCCACGCGCACCTCCAAGCTTGACAGCGGTCGTGTCAGATTCTATCAATGATGGGCCATGGAAAACTCCTACGACATCGCGATCATCGGCGGCGGCATCGTCGGCCTCGCCACCGCGCGCGCGCTCGGCGAGCGGGCGCCGCGGGCGCGGCTCGTCATCCTCGAGAAGGAAGCCAGGCTCGCCACGCACCAGACCGGCAACAACTCGGGCGTCATCCACTCCGGCATCTACTACAAACCGGGCTCCTACAAGGCGAAGCTCTGCGGCGAGGGCAAGGGGCTGATGCTCGACTTCTGCGCGAAGCACGGGATCCGCGTCGATCACGTCGGCAAGGTGATCGTCGCGACCAGCCAGGCTGAGCTACCGCGTCTGCAGACCCTCTACGATCGCGGGGTCGCCAACGGCGTGCCGGTCGAGATGATCGACCCGGCACAGCTCAGGGAGATCGAGCCGCACGCCAGCGCGCTCCGCGCGATCCGGTCCCCCTCGACCGCGATCGTCGACTACAAAGAGGTGGCCGCGGCCATGACGCGCGAGCTGACCGCGCGCGGCGTCGTGATCGAGACGAGCGCCCGCGTGACGTCGATCGCGCGCACCGCCGGCGCGATCGACATCGTCACACCGCGCACCGTCGTCCGGGCGCGACGACTCGTGAACTGCGCCGGCCTCTACTCGGACGTCGTCGCGCGGATGGCGGGCGCCCGGGTCGACGTGCGCATCATCCCGTTCCGCGGCGAGTACTACATGATCCGGCCGGAGCGCCAGGACATCGTCCGCGGGCTCATCTATCCGGTCCCCGATCCCGAATTCCCGTTCCTCGGCGTTCATCTGACGCGAACCGTGCACGGCGAGGTCGAGGCCGGCCCGAACGCCGTGCTCGCGTTCGCGCGCGAGGGCTACCGCTTCGGCCGCGTGAGCCCGAGCGAGCTGGCCGGGACGCTCGCCTACCGCGGCTTCTGGCAGATGGTCCGCCGCCACTGGCGCATGGGCAGCTACGAGATGTACCGCTCGCTCAGCAAGGGCGCCTTCGTCCACGCGCTCCAGCGACTCGTGCCCGCCCTGCGCCCCGAGGACGTCACCCGCGGCGGCGCCGGCGTCCGCGCCCAGGCCGTGAGCCCGGACGGCTCGCTCGTCGACGACTTCCGCATCGTCGCCGAGGCGGACGCGATCCACGTGTTGAACGCGCCGTCTCCCGGGGCCACCGCCTCACTCGCGATCGGGCGCCACATCGCCGGCCTGGCCGTCGAGACGTTCGACCTCAAGTAACCCGCCTCCGCTCTGCCATCCGAGCGCGGGCTTTGCCCGCGCAATCCGTTCTTGGGGGAGGTCTCGGAAGGGGGCCGTCGAGGCCCCCTCCGAATGTCAATCCCGCGCCACCGCGATGCAGACTACGCCAGCGAGCACGACTGAAGCGCCGGCGAGCCGGGGCGCGAGCCGCCCCTCGCGGAGCCAGAGACTCCCGATGAACGCCGAGAACAGGATCGACAGCTCGCGCGACGCCACCACGTAGCCGACTTTCGAGAGGCGGAAGGCGAAGAGTACGAGCAGATAGCTCGTCAGGTTCATCGCGGAGGCGACGAGGATCGTCCGCCAGTGGCGGCGCCACTCGTGGGCGAGCGCGGGGCGATCCGCGAGGACGACGGGCGCGAGCAGCGCGCTCAGGCCGAGCCCCATGAGCGCGATGTAGGGCATCGGATGGAGGCGGGCGACGCCGGCCTTGTCGACGAGCGAGTAGGCCGCGATGGTCAGGCCTGTCACGAGCGCCCACACGGTCCCCGCGCCCATCCCTGTGGCCGCCGACGCGGGCATCGCCGACGGAGTGACGCTCAGCGCAGCGATCCCGAGGACGACGAGGCCCACCCCGAGCGCGCCGAGCCACGACAGCCGCTCGCCGAACACGGGCAGCGCGATGAGCGGCACCAGCGCGACACCGAGCCCCCGCGCCATCGGGTAGACGCGCGAGAAGTCACCGTGCCGGTACGAGCGGCCGAGTGCGTAGAAGTAGAGGGCGTGGATGGCGACGCTCGCGGCGACGAACGGTAGGCCGGCCGCCGCTGTGCCCTCGAAGGGGAATCGCACGAGGCCGAACGGCAGCAAGAGCAGAGTCGCCAGTGACACGGAGGACCAGAGGAAGACGAACTGGTTGTCCGCGCGCTTGGCCAGAGCGTTCCAGATGGCGTGCAGCACCGCGGCGCAGACGACGAGGGCGATGGCCGGGCCGCTCACGGGGTGATCTTACCGAACTTCAGGTGTCTAAACGGGTGAAAACCCCTCTGTTGACAGGGGTTTGGCCGATAAGTTAGACTCCAAAGCCCATGATTACCGTCCCGACACGCCGCGTGAAACAGTTTGGGGTGGAGTTCTACCAGGCCGGCCTTTCCGCCAAGGATATCGACCGGTTAGTGAAGTTCGAGGTCCTCGGTTATTCGGGCGGCCCGAAGAACGAGCCGGCGAAGAAGAGCCGGATGAACCGGTCACGCGTCAACTGGGACAGTCTCGAGAAGCGGATCGGCGAGAGCGAGGCGGCCTACCAGCGGCCGGTGATCCGCCGCAAGATCGACGAGCTCGTCGCCTACTATCGCGAGTGCAAGGACGCGGCGACGCTCCCCGCCATTCCCGGCGCGGTCATCATCACCTCGGAGAAGCGCTTCACCTTCACGCCCGTCTCCGGCCAGCACGACCTCGGCCTGCTCCAGATTCCCGAGGAGCACGGGGTGTTGCGCGTGCTGGACGGCCAGCACCGCCTCCTCGCCCTTCACGCCCTCTCCCAGGCGGGCGAGAACATGAACATCGAAGTGCCGGCGGTGCTGTTCGACTCGCTCGACGCCCGCCAGATCGTCGAGCTCTTCGTCACGATCAACGCGAAGCACACGCGCCTGAACCCATCGCACATCATCAGCCTGGCCGGCCGCAAGCTCTACCCCGACGCGAACCAGGCGCTCGCCCACGACGTGATCCGCTCGCTCAACGAGGACGACACCTCGCCGCTCCACGGCGAGATCAAGATGCTCGGCACCGGACGCGGGCGCGTGAGCCAAGCACCGCTGGCCGAGGAGATCGTGGACTTCCTCGAGACCGTCGAGAAGGTCGGCAGCGGCGGCAAGCTCCAGGAGCTGCGGGGCGGCGCCAAGCGCTTCTTCCTGAACTACATCAAGGCCCTCTCGACCACCTTCCCCTCCGCGTGGGCGGGCCGCAAGTACTCGATCAAGACGGGCGCCGCGCTCCGCGCGTTCATCCGGGCGGCGCCCGACGTGATGGCGCGCGCCCGCGAGCTGCGCCGCGACCCATTCGACCTCAACGCGATCCGCGAGGCGATCAAGCCCTGGGGCGAGCGGCTGCGCGACCGGCGCTTCGAGACCGAGGGCGAGTGGAAGCTGAAGCTCGCCGGCGGCACGCGCGGGACCGTCGAGGTCCTCACGCGCGAGCTGCGCGACGCGCTCCGCTGAGCGTCGGCGCCGCCGTCGGCCCGATCGCTACTTCTTGAGCGTCACGTCCTCGTAAGGCGCCGACCAGGGGTACGGGTCGATCTTCATCAAGGCCGGGTCCCCCACGCGCGGCCCGATCCCGCTCGGCCAGATATATTCCCAGATCGGGCCGAACCGCACCCGCTCGTGGAGGAGCTGCTGGATCTGGTGGAGCATCACCTCGCGCTTCTTCCGGTCCGTCTCCCGTGCCTGCTGCCGGTAGAGCGCCTCGACGTCGGGATCGGCGCCGCGCGCGAACGATCCTTCGATCGGCACGAACTCGGCCATCCGCGAGGCCGCGTTGCCGTACGGCGCGTGGACGCAGAAACAGACCCCCTTCAGCTTCTTCGACAGCCACGCCTTCTGGAACGCCCCGCGCTCCATCGTGAGGATCTTCGTCCTGATGCCCACCGTCGCGAGATTGGTGGCGACCGCCTCCCCCATCGAGAAATAGGGGGGATAGGGATAGAAGTCCCCGGCATCGAAGCCGTTCGGGTAGCCCGCCTCGGCCAGCAGCTGCTTCGCCTTCGCAGGATCGTAGGGATAGGGCTCCAGCGCGAGCGCGAACTCGAACTTGCGGGGGACCATGCCGCCCGTGAGACGGGAGGCGCCGAGGTTCTCGGCCTCGTTCAGCGATCGACGGTCGATCGCATAGTTGGCGGCCAGCCGCACCCGCCGGTCGTGCCACGGAGATTTCGGGTCCCACTGGTCGAAGAAGTCGAGGAAGTGGATCCCGATCGCACCGGAAAACACCACCTTGAGGTTGGGATCCCGCTTCAGCTCCATCGCCGCCGGCGTGTCCAGGAGGTAGGCGATATCCACTTCGCCCTTCTTCAGCATCGCCGCCCGCGTGGTCGGCTCCGGCACGCTCTTGAAGACGAGACGCTTCACCGAGGGCATCTTGCGCCAGTAGCTCTCGTTGGCTTCCATGACTATTTCGATGCCGGGAGTGTTGCTCACGAACTTGTACGGCCCGAGGCCGACGGGTTGCTTCAGGAACCCGTCGTCGCCGACCTTCTCGACGTACTTCTTGGGCACGATCCAGCTCGACGCGGTCGCCAGGGTTCCATAGAACGCCATGAAGTCGGGGAACGGCTCGTGGAGATGGAATCGTACGCGGTAGGGATCGACGATCTCCACCTCGCGGACCTTCTCCTTGAGGACCCGCGAGCTCTTGGCGCGCTGGAAGCTGAACTTCACGTCCTCGGCGGTGAAGGGATCGCCGTTGTGGAACTTGAGGCCCTGGCGCAGCTTGAACTCGTAGACCCGCTGATCGGGGCTGAGCGTCCACGACTCGGCCAGGCTCGGCGTCATGATGTTGCCGGGCATGGGCTTCACGAGCGCGTCGTGGAGCGCGTACTGGATCCAGAACGGCGTGATGAAGCCCAGGACCTCTCCCGGATCGAGCCAGGCCGGGGCGACCGTCACGTAGAGCGCCCAGCGCATCTCGCCCTCGGGCTTCGCCTGGGCGTCGGCTCGCCCGACGAGGCCGCCGGCGAGCAGAAGGCACAGCACTACGACCATGAAGGCCCGCATGAGCGCGCGGGCGAGGATTCGTTGGCTGTTCATGCTCTCTCCTTAGACCACGCCGTCCTTCCGCAGGGTCGCGATCTCCTCAACGGTGTACCCCAGCTCGTGCAAGATCTCGTCGGTGTGCTCGCCGTGCGTGGGTGCGGCGCGGCGAATCGCGCCGGGCGTGCGCGAGAGCGTGGCCGGGAGCCCCTGGACCAGCATCTCGCCGCGCTCGGGATGGCGCACGGGCTGGGCCATGCCCAGGTGCCGGATCTGCTCGTTCTCGAAGACCTCTTTCACGTTGAGGATCGGGCCCGAGGGCACCCCCGCGCGGTTGAGCGCCTCGATCCACTCGGCGCTCGACTTGTTCATGAGCACCTTGTCCAGCTCGGCATTCATCGCCTTGCGGTTCTTCGACCGGCCGGCCAGCGTCTTGAAGCGCGGGTCGTCGATCAGCTCGGGGGCGCCGATCGCCGTGCAGAGCCGGCGGTACATCGTCTGTCCGGACGCGGCGATGTTGATGTGGCCGTCGGCGGTGGTGAACACACCCGTCGGGATGCCGGTCGGGTGATCGTTGCCCGCCTGGGGCGGGATCTCGCGGTCGATGAGCCAGCGCGCCGCCTGGAAGTCGAGCATCGTCACCATCGCTTGCAGGAGCGATGTGTGCACCCACTGGCCCTTCCCGGAGCGCTCGCGCTCGAGCAGCGCGACCAGAATGCCCTGCGCGAGATAGAGCCCGGAGGTGAGATCCGCCACCGGGATGCCCACGCGCACGGGCCCCTGACCGAGCAGCCCGGTGATGGACATGAGCCCGCCCATACCCTGGGCGATCTGGTCGTAGCCCGGCCGGTCGGCGTACGGGCCCGTCTGGCCGAAGCCCGAGATCGAGCCGTAGACGAGGCGCGGATTGATCTTCGACAGCGCCTCGTAGTCGATGCCGAGCCGCGTCTTGACGTCCGGCCGGAAGTTCTCGACGACGACGTCGGCGCGCGCGGCGATCTTCTTGATGATCTCGACCCCGCGCGGGTGCTTGAGGTCGAGCGTCATCGCGCGCTTGTTCCGGTGGAGGTTCAGGAAGTCGAAGCCGAGCGCGGTGGAGTCGCCCTCCATCTCCTCGCGCGCCTCCACCTTGATGACGTTCGCCCCCATGTCGGCGAGCTGGCGCACCGCGGTCGGGCCGGAGCGCGCGCGGGTGAGATCCAGGACCGTGTAGCCTTCGAGAGGTAGTGACATCAGCGTGTCTCCGCGGGCAGGATGGCCGAGCCCGTCTGGGAGGCGGGATTGCGTCGCGTCCACTTGCCCGCGTCCACCGCCGTGAGGAAATCGAGCACGGCCCGGTTGAACACCTCGGGCTCCTCCAGGTTGATCGTGTGGCCCGACTTGGGGAGGACGACGAGCCCCGCCGTCGGGATCTTGCGCTTCATGAAGATCGCCGGCTCGAGACACGGGTCGTCCTCGTCGCCGGTCATGATCAGCGTCGGCACCTCGAGCCGCTCGAGCTCGCGCCCGAGGTCGAGGATCGATGGCCGCATCATCTGCACGCCCCGCTGCGTGAGGGCGTGACCGCGGGCCGATCCGTCCGCGAGCTGCGCGTGGAACTCGCGCCAGCCGAACGGGTCCTTCTCCATGAACTGGACGCGCGTCGGGCCCTTCGCGTACATCTCGGCCGTCCGCACCATCCCGTCCTCCTCGAAGCGCCGGGCGACCACCTCGGTATCCCGGCGGAACTTCTCGCGATCGCCCGGCACGCTGCCGTACCCGGCGCCGGCGACGACCAGTGAGAGGGCACGGTCCGGGTGCCGGAGACCGAAGTGCAGCGTCGCGTAACCGCCCATCGAGAGGCCGCAGACGTGGGCCTTCGGAATCTTCAGACCGTCGAGCATGCTCCGGATGTCCTCGGCGGCGCGATCCTGCGAATACGCTTTCGCGTCGGCGGGAACGTCGGACGGCGGATAGCCGCGGGCGTTGAACGCGATCGCCCGGTAGCGGCGTGAGAAGAAGCGCATCTGCAGGTGCCAGCTCCGGTGATCGCCCGCGAACTCGTGGACGAAGACCAGCGGCAGTCCCTGACCCGACTCCTCGTAGTGGAGGTTGACCCCGTCGTCGACGCGCACGGTCGGCATGCTAACGCCTCAGTCCGTCCAGGGAAAGTTCGCCTTGACGATGTCGAACGTCTTCGCGCCGCCGGGCAGCTGCGCCGTCACCCGGTCGCCCACGCTCTTGCCGATGAGCGTGCGCGCCAGCGGCGACAGGATCGAGATGCGGCCCCGGGCGGGATCGGTCTCGTCGGAGCCCACGATCTGATAGCGGATCTCCTTCCTGCTCTCGTCCTCGAGCAGCACCGTCGAGGCGAACGTGATGCGATCACCCGAGGTCGGGGGATCGATGACCTCGGCGCTTCCGACCTTCGTCTCGAGCTCCGCGATCCGTCCCTCGATGAAGCTCTGCTTCTCGCGCGCCGCGTGGTACTCGGCGTTCTCGGAGAGGTCCCCGTGCGCCCGCGCTTCGGCGATCGCCTTGGTGATAGCGTGGCGGTCGACGCGCTTGAGCCGGTCGAGCTCGTCGCGGAGCCGGTCGTAGCCGGGACGGGTCATCGGCGTGCGCTGGACGGCCATGGCCCCCTAACTTAGCACGAGCCCCGGTATGGTTTGCTGAAGGGGAGGGGGCCGGGCGTTCGGGCGCTGGCTGTGCCGGCGCCACGGTGATTCACTCGTCGGCGAGGGATCCCGGTGGGGGAAATCGGGGGAAGCGACTCCCCCCGATCTTCAACTAATCCTCGTCCTCGACTCGCGACCGCTTGAGGGCTCGCCGCCGCTTCTTGCGAGCTTGCGCCTGCTTCCGCTTGCGCTTGACCGAAGGCTTCTCGTAGTACGCTCGCCGCTTCATCTCCTGGAAGAGTCCCCCCTTGAGCATCACCTTCTTGAGGGTCTTCAGGGCGGCTTCGATCTGGTTGTCCGAAACCTCGACCTTCGCCCGGGTCAGACTCGCCATCGGCCACGCAAGTGCGAGGTGGAGCGGTACGGCCGCGGGGGCTCGGACCGATCCACCGTGTTCATTTGCTCGAGCCGTCGCGTCCCTTCGGCGACGGCGATTGCGATCGTGCCGAACACATCGCGTGACTCCTCGACGAGCTCGCCCGCGTAATTGACGATACGCCACCGCCAGCCGGGCCGGCTCGGCGTCGAGAGCGCCATCACGTGCACGACGGTCTCACCGGTCGCCGCGCCACCCGCCGCCGCCGCCGCGCCCACCGCCGAAGCCGCCGCCGCCGCCGCCGCGGCGCTGGCCACCGCCGCCGCCCGAGCCGGCCGGCTTCGCGATCTCGACCTTGATCTGACGACCATCGAGCTCGGTGCCGTTGAGGCGGGAGACGGCGGTGTTCGCGTCTTCGCCGGTCGCCATCTCGACGAACCCGAAGCCGCGCGACCGCCCGGTGTCGCGATCCATCACGACGGTCGCCGATTGGACCTCGCCGAAGCCGGCGAAGGCTTCGCGCAGGCGCTCACTGGAGGTCGAGAAAGAGAGGCCACCGACGAAGAGCTTGACAGTCATGGGGATTGTCCTTTACCGACTTCCGCCCCGTGCACGACCAGAACTCGGAAGAAGCTCGGATCGCGGCCTACCAGTGAAGGCCGGGTTCAGTTGAACCGACGATTCACCAGGCGGCACCTAGTGTACACGGCTCCGGGGCGACACATCCAAAGGATCTGAAGGACTCACCCCCGGCGCGACGCGGGCAGGTGTGTCTCGATCTTCGCGTTCGCGCGAGCTCCGTTGATCCACGACTCCCACGCGAGGCTCTGCTTCTGCGCGAGCACCTCTTTCAGGATCTTGTCCCGCTCCGCCGCGAGCCCGCCCATGTCGGGCGGCACGCGCTCGAGCACTTTCACCAGGTAGTAGCCCTGCTGGGCCTTGACCGGTGCGCTCAGCTGGCCGGCGGGGGTCTGCAGCGCCGCCACCATCGCGTCACCCGGCAGTCGCTCGGCCGGCTTGGCGCGCGAGAAGCGCGCCGTCTCGCCCGTGACCGCGCCCACCTTCTTCGCGGCGCCGGCCAGGTCGCCCGTCTGGGCATCGGCGGCGAGCCGTTTCGCCCGCTCCAGGGCGGCCGTCTCCGCCTTCTGACGCTTGACCGACGTGGCCACCTTGTCTTTGATCTCGGTGAGCGGGGGTATACCAGCGCCGATGGCCTCCACGGACTTGAGGACGACGAGCCCCGCCGGCGTCTGCACCGGAGTCGAGACGCCGCCCAGGGCGAGCGCGAACGCCGCCTCCTCGAGCGAATCGGGAACGGTGAGCCCCGCCACTCGGTCGAGGCGGGCCATGGTCGTCTCGATCGGCTGGAGTCCGAGCTTCTTCGCCTCGGCCATGAAATCCTTGGCGCCCTGCAGCTCCGGCCGGATCTGGTCGGCCCTCGCTTTCGCCGCCCGGTCCGCAGCTTCGGCCGAGAGCCGGCTCCGGATCTGGGACGCGACGTCCTTCAGGGGCTTGCGCCCGCCTTCCTGAATCTCGAACACCTTGATCGCATGGAAGCCGAACGGCGTCCGGATCGGTTCGGGCGACACTTCACCCTTCTTCAACGCGAACAGCGCCTGCTCGAACTGCGGCACCACCTCGCCACGGCTCACGAGCCCGAGATCGCCGCCGCGCGGCGCCGTCCCGGGATCCTCCGAGACCTCCTGCGCGAGCTTGCCGAAGTCGCCGCCCGCCTTCGCCCGGCGGATGACGTCGGCGACCTTGGCCCGCGCCTTATCCTCCGCCTCGCTCCCCCCCGTTTCGGGGACGCGGACGAGCACGTGCGCGGCGCGGACCTGACGCGGGCTCTCGAACTCCTTGATGTGCTCGTGGTAGAACTTCTCGACCTCCGCGTCCGTCGTCGCCCTCTCGAAATCCTTCCGGCTCAGCGTCACGTACTGCACGCGCCGTCGGTCGGGCTGGCGGAACTCGTCGGGGTGCTGAGCAAGATACGCGGCGAGCTCCTCATCGGTGGCGCTGGTGGCGGCGACGATCGGCGCCAGCTCGACCAGGGCCCACGCAGCACGCACCTCTTCGCGCCGGAGACGGAATTGCTGCTCGAGCTCAGCCTCTGACACCTTGACGCCGCTCCGGACCGCGGACTCCACCTTCGCGCGCGTAAGCTCGCGGCGGATCTCGCCCTCGAACCCGGCGGCGGTGAACCCACGCCGTTTGAGGGCCTCCTGGTAGCGCTTGAGCACGAAGCGCCCGTTCTCCTGGAACGCCGGGATCGCATGGATCCGGGCGTTTAATTCCTCGTCCGTGACGCCCAGTCCCTCGGCGCGGGCGCGCTGCACGATCAGGGCCTCCTGGACGAGGTCGCCGACGACCTGCTGCGGCAGCCCGAGACGCTCGGCCATCTCCGTCGAGAAGCGGTCGCGGTAAGTCTGCGCGTACGCCTCCAGGTACGCCTGGTAGCGCCGCTGAAAGCGCTCGAGCGGGATGGTCTCGCCGTTGACCATCGCGACCCGGTCGCGGGGCTCGGCGCCATCGCGCGACCCGGTCGCACCGAACACGAACAGCGAGGCAACGAACGCCGCGATCACGACCAGAAGGCCGATTTGAAGCGATTTCCGGTGCCGCCGCATCAGCGTGATCATCGCTTCAGTCCTCGGGGGCGAGGCGGCGCAGACGCGCATCCGGCGCGCCGCTCTCCTCCGGCACGACCCGTCGCGCGACGGTGATGAATCCCGTGTGTGCGACCATGCGGTGGAAGGGGCGCACCGACTGGCCTTCGATGTTCCACGGCCTGTAGAGCGTTTCGAATGTCTCGACGAGCGCCCAGTGGGGCTCGCGCTGGAGCGCCTCGGCGATCTGGTGTGACTGCACGATGGTCGGCACGTAACACAGAAAGATTCCGCCCGGTCGCAACGCCGCCGCAACGAGGCTCGTGAGCTTCCAGGGCTCGGGCAGGTCGAGCAGCACCCGGTCGACCGGCTCCTCCTCCCCGAGGCCGTCTTCGACGGGCCGGAGCCGGACCGCCAGGTTCGCCACGTCACCGAGCCGCATGTGAATGTTGGCCAGCGCACGGCGCGCGAACTCGTCCCGCTGCTCGTAGGTGATGACCCGGCCCTCGGGGCCCACCGCCCGCAGGAGGGCGAGCGTCAAGGCACCGGAGCCGGTGCCAGCTTCCAGGACTCGGCACCCCGGATAGATGTCGGCCCAGAAGAGGATCATGGCCAGGTCTTTCGGGTAGATGACCTGGGCGCCGCGCGGCATCTCCAGCACGTACTCCGCCAGCGTCGGGCGCAGCGCCAGATAGCGAAGCCCCATCGAGCTCCGCACCCAGGTGCCCTCGGGCTGGCCGATCACCGCGTCGTGCGGCACCCAGCCGCGGTCGGAGTGGAAGGTCTCCGACTTGCGGAGAAAGATCAGATGGCGCTTGCCGCGCTGATCGGTGAGCAGGACCTGCTCACCGTCCTGGAAGGGAAACCCGTCGTTCACCTGGCGTCGTGGACGCTCGGGGCCGGCAGGAAACGGGTCGCCACGAACGCCGCGAGCGGCATCAGGGCGCTGATCCAGAGCGCCGCGGGCAATCCGTGCCGGTCCGCGACCCAGCCGAGCGCCGTCACGCCGAGGCCGCCGGCGCCGATTGCGAAGCCGACGATCAGGCCCGAGGCCGTGCCCGAGTTGCGCGGCAGGTACGCCTGCCCGAGGACGATGGACACGGAGAAGCTCGACGTCAGGATCGCGCCGAACAGGCCGAGCATGACGAACGCGAGAACGCCTCTCGTACTCAGGAAGAGCATGCCGAACGGCAGCGCCGCGAGGAGCACCCACTTCATGAAGACGCGATGGCCCCAGCGGTCGGCGAGCGGCCCGGCCACGACGGTGCCGACCGCGCCGGCACCGAGGAAGACGAAGAGCAACGGGCCGACCAGCCGCGGATCGGCGCCGAGCTCATCGATGTAGTAGAACGGCACGAACGTCGTGAAGCCGAGGCTCGCCCACGAGCGGATCGTCACCACGAGGATCAGCAGCGCCATCGCGCCGGGCATGTTGGCGCCGTGCATCGCGGCCGCGCCGGTGGCCCGGGGCGCGGTGGTCGGCGAGAGCGCGGGCAGCGCGGCGAGCAGCAGCGCGGTGACCACGAGGGTCGGCGCCAGCATGCCGAGGCTGCCCGCGAGGCCGAGAACGGCGACGAGCGCGGTGATCACGGGCGGGCCCAGCGCCACGCCGACGTTGCCTCCGAGCGAGAACCACGAGAGCGCCGTCGCCTTGCGCTCACCGGCGACGCTCGTCGCCGTCTTGTAGGCCTCCGGATGGTAGGCGGCGACGCCGAGTCCCATCACGATCACGAGCGCGAGCAGGGCCGCGTACCCGGGGGCCAACCCCATCAGCGCGAACCCGACGCCGGTCAGGAACACCGAGGCCGGTAGCATCCAGCGCCGGGCCGTCTGGTCGGCGAAGTAGCCGAAGAGGGGCTGCACGAGCGACGAGGCGACGTTCGCCGCGAGCACGATCGTCGCCGCCGAGGCGTACGACAGCTGATGCGCCGATTTTAGAAACGGCAGCACCGCCGGCAGCGATCCCTGGTTGAGATCGACGACGAAATGTCCGAGCGACAAGAGCGCGATCAGCTTCGCGTTGGGTCGGACGCGATCCGTGGTCGACGCGACGAGAGCCTGCACGGCGGGCGCGATGTAGGCCGCCGGCTTGGAATCAGCCATGACCTCCCAATGTTACACTACTCCGCGATGGACGCACGATCGGAGCGGGTGACGATCCGCGCGCTAGGTCACGTCGCGCTCTTCGTGCGCGACCTCGACGCGACCCGTCGCTTCTACCGCGACATCCTCGGGCTCGCGGAGACCGGGACCGGCAAGGGCGGGCGCATCGTCTTCTTCTCCGCCGGCGTTCATCACCACGATCTGTCGTGCGAGCTGGCGCGCGCCGAGGGGCCGGGGCCGCAACCCAAGGGCGTCCCGGGGCTCTACCACATCGCGTTCGACGTCGGCGTTGCCCTCGACGACCTCGCGACGGCGCGCCGGTGGGCGGCAACGCACGGCCTCGAGCCGTTCGGCGAGACGCCGACCTCGTTCTCCGTGCGCGATCCCGACGGCCACGAGGTCGAGCTGTACGTCGCCCCGGCGGCCCGATCAGCGAACGCGGGCTGATCCGAGATCCCGTGGCGCTGGGCGCACGCGCCACATCGAGACGACGCCCGCCGCCAGCGTCAGCCAGACGAAGCCGAACGCCGGGAAATAGCTCCCCCACACGTCGAAGACTTTCCCGCCGAGCCACGCCCCGAGCGCCTCCCCCGGCCCCACGGCGAGCGTGAGCCAACCCCAGATCGCGCCGAACGACGCCCCCGCGAAGAGGTCCGCGGCGCGGGCGGACGCGACGATGCCTGACGAGCCCTGGGCCATACCGTAGAGCACGACGTAGAGGACGAGCCACCACGAAGCACCCGTGAGGGCGAGCGCCGCGAGGCAGCCGACGCCGAGCGCGGCGCTGGCGTAAGCGAGCGTCAGCGCCTGAGCCCGCCCGAGCCGGTCGCACAGCACGCCGGTCGTGAGACGCCCCGCGAGGCTCACCAGACTCACGGCACCGAGCGCCGCGGCGGATGTGGCCGGCGCGATCCCCTGCCCGATCGCGTACGCGACCATGTGGACGTTCATGACCGGGAAGGCGCACGCGCCGAAGAAGCGTGTCGCCGCGAGCCACCAGAACGAGGGCGATCCGAGCGCGGCGGCGAGCGTCGATCCCGACCGCGGGCCCGTGGAGCCGTCGCGCTCGACGGCCGCCTCGGGCAGCCGCTGGAACGCGTTGAGCGGCACGACGACGAGCACGAGGATCGCCGCCCACACGAGGAGCGTCGTCCGCCAGCCGAGCGCCGTCACGAGCGCCTGCCCGATCAGGAGGAAGCAGACGGCACCGACGGCGGTTCCCAGGTCCACGACGGCGATCGCACGCCCTCGCGCCGACGGATACCAGAACGCCGCGACGGTCATATTCGTCTGGCTGCCGAGCGGGGCGAGCGCGAGCCCGCCCCACAGCCCATAGGTCAGGACCAGCAGCGGCAGCGACGTGACACGGCTCGCCACGACGAGCGCGGCCGCGGCCAGCACGGCGCTCCCCTGGAAGAGTCGCCGCGGCCCGAACCGGTCGAACGCCACCCCGACGAGCGGCGCCGTGAAGCCGCCGAGCAGAAGCGACACCGACTGCGCGGCCGCGACCTCACCGCGCGAGCCGCCGAACTCGGCGACCAGCGGGAGGTAGAGAACGGCGAAGGACATGAGGACACCGTTCTGGGCCGCGAGCGTCACCGCCGCAATGACCAGGCTGAGCCTGGCGTGGCGTGAGCCGGCAGGGTTCAGCGGATCAGGTGGCGCGTTCCGGCCCCGTCTCGAGCCGCCGCATCGCCAGGGCTGTCTCGATGGCCCGCGAGAGGTTCGAGATCTCGAACGGCTTGGTGACGTAGTCGTGAGCGCCGAAGGCGAGCGCTCGCTTCAGGACGTCCTCGTTCGCGACTCCGCTGATCATGATGACCTTGGCGTGCGGGGCGAGCGCCACGATCGTCGGCAGCGCGCCGACCCCGCTGAGCCCGGGCATGTAGACATCGAGCAGCACGACGTCTGGCGCCTCGGCGAGGACCGCGCGCACCGCCGCAGCGCCGTCGGCCGCCGTGCTCGTCCCGTAACCCAGCGAGGTCAGCACGTCCTCGAGCATCGCGCGCACCTCGGGGTTGTCGTCGACCACGAGGACCCGTCCCGTCGGCGCGCCGACGGCCGGGACGGGCGCCTTGGAGGTCGGCGCCGGCGGGGGAGCCGGCGGCGGGGGGCCGGTCAGCGCCGCCACCAGCGTCGCCGCCGGCACAGGCTTGATGAACACGCCGGCCGCGCCGGCCGCGGTCGCTTGT